>Ga0075158_10001417_pt1 | contig 18141 bp, 12 predicted proteins | sample JI91814BDNA_FD_70968 | JGI IMG/M metagenome (GOLD analysis project Ga0075158, IMG submission 70968) | Wastewater effluent complex algal communities from Wisconsin, to seasonally profile nutrient transformation and Carbon sequestration -... | ecosystem: Engineered > WWTP > Effluent > Algae... | reverse complement strand
TGTTGAATTGTGTCAGGATAGACTATAAAGCGAAGAACTTTTTGCTTTGATTTAATCTTACTTCTTTAGCTTCCGCTTCATTTTTCTGTTTTGTGGCCCCCACAGATCATTGTTTTCGTGTCGTCCTGGTTTGTCTTTGTCAACCTCCGGATCATGACCAGGCTGTCCTTCGCATTTACGTCCCATTGACTTGCTCAACCATTGAATTTTGATTGTGATAATGAATGGCCTGCTTCGACCAACAAAGTAAGGAATAGTTGATTTTCCTGATTCCCATGGGTATACATTCAATATTGGTGTTTCGATGGACGGCATAATGTAAATGCCGGGTTCCGGTTTCCATCCAAACCCGATTTTGTAGTGTAGTTGTCCCAAAAGTGGTGATGGGTATTGCCAATCTGCTCCAAATGGCGCTCCCGTTATATGACGTGTGATAATTCTATAATCAACGTTCGCTCCAAGTGAGTTTTGAATCCAATACCGATTTGAGATTTGTAGAATGTTACTTGCATTGAAAAATGCGCCTACGTAGCTATCCGAAAACTTAGAGGCGCTTTCGATTGGGGCAAAACCTATTCCCGTATTAGTGATTCCGCTGAAATTCTCGCGACCGCGCAGCATTTTGAAATGTATGCCGTAGTCAATATGATTGATCAATGATCTCTCTGTTAAAAATTTATGCCTGCCCGCTTCGAGGTACAAACCAATTTTGCCGGCTCTGTTAAAGTCTCCGCTGTATGCCGTATCCAGACCATCCGTGGCATCAAAGTATGAAGTCAGATTCTCATTCCGACTTACCGGGAGCATGTAGGTAATGCCTGGTGAAATGAACCAACCAGTGTTTTTGTAAGCTGTGCCAGGTACATATATCGGAACCAATTGTTTATTGCGTTGCGCAAACGCTGAGAATGCAACGAATACTAGAGCAAGTGTAACGATCGATTTCATGTTATGAAAGTACCTTTATTCCGTAACGTTTTCTGATTCGATTTATTGAGTAACCAACCAGAGAATGTGCATCACAGAAGAGACAAAATCTGATTTTCAACTTCATCAGAATCCCAGCTTGCTTCGATATCAGGACGCGACATAATCTGATCCATTATTTTTTGTTGACGATCTCCATTCTTGAGCGCTTCAGCATAGGGGATATGAGAAAACGTCACTTGCGAGTAAAGCGGAATCCATCGTTCTGGATATTTCGCAGAGAATTTTGCTTCAATTTTTTTCTGAAGTAAAAACTCTTTGTCCGCAGTTTTATCCCGCATTTCAATGTAATTCCTCAAGGCGAGTTCAAGAATGGCGTCGCCAGCCGGTTTGCGTTCAGTGGTGAAGGCAGGCAAAATTTTCTTAAAGTCACCCTCATATTCATTGATTAGCCGTTGCATTACCGAGCAGTCTTCAAAACCGGCATTCATTCCTTGTCCGTAGAAGGGCACTATGGCATGCGCAGCATCCCCCAAAAGACATACCTTATCTTCATAATGCCAGGGGAAACATTTGGTCATAACAAGACTTGCATCTGGATTTGCAAAAAAGTCATCAACGAGTTCCGGCATAAGAGCCAAAGCATCTGGGAAGTGTTCCTGGAAAAATGAAGTAACGGCTGTTGGCGTTTTTAGATGTTCGAGTGCATGTTTTCCTTCGAATGCAATAAAAAGCGTGCACGTGAAACTTCCATCAATGTTGGGTAAGGCGATCATCATAAATTCTCCACGTGGCCAAATGTGCAGACAGTCTTTGCGCATGCGATGTGTTCCATCGGCATTGGCTGGGATCTCTAATTCTTTGTAGCCATGATCAAGGTACGTTTGCGAATAATCATATCTGTCCAATTTTGTCAGTTTGCTTCGCACTGCACTGAACGCGCCATCTGTTCCGAATATGAGGTCGAATTTTTGAAAGGTTTGGCTTTTTTTTTCTTCATCGAAGAAATGTACAACATTCTCTTTGAGATCAATGTCTGTGCAGCGATGATTAAACTCCAATGATACGTTTTCATACCCATCTGCGCAGTGCAATAGGGTCTGATTCAGCAAACCGCGTGATACACTATAAATCGCCTGGCCGTCTTTGCCATATGGTTGGTATGTTAAAGTGCCATCCACAGCATGCATCAATCGCCCTGTCATTGGCAAAGCCACTTTTCTGATTTCATCACCGACACCTGCGCCTTCAAGTCCTTTCCAACCGCGATCGCTCAGCGCAAGATTGATACTCTTGCCTTGCACAATTTTCATCTTACGAATGTCTGGACGTCGATCGAAAACTTTGACAGTGTAGCCCTGACGTGCTAAATAAACCGCCCAAAGACTTCCAACCAATCCCGCTCCAATAACAGCAACGTTTTTTTTGCTCATAATGACCTTTTGATTTTTTTAAACTTGAGAAAGTGCCTGTGTCAAATCTTCCACCAGATCTTCGATGTCTTCTACCCCTACACTGAGACGCAAGAGTGAATCAGTTAAGCCTGTTTTTAGTCGTTCTTCTCTTGGTATGGATGCATGTGTCATTGATGCGGGATGGCCAATCAATGATTCAACACCGCCTAAGGATTCAGCTAGAGAAAATACACGCAATGATTGAGCAACTTTCGAGGCCTCTTCGAAAGACTCACTTTTCAAAGTGAAAGATATCATGCCACCAAAATCGCGCATTTGTTTTTTCGCAACTTCATGATTGGGATGTTCTGGAAATCCCGGCCAGAATACTTTTCCCACTTTAGGATGACTTTTTAAAAAGTGGGCAATGGCCTTTCCGTTTTCACAATGTGCTTTCATACGAAGGTGCAATGTTTTAAGACCGCGCAATACAAGAAATGAATCTTGTGGACCTGGAACCGGCCCACAGGAGTTGGTTATAAAAGCGAGCTGCTCATGCAGTGAGGCGTCATTTGTCATCAATGCTCCCATCACAACATCGCTATGTCCACCGAGATATTTTGTGGCGCTATGCATCACAATGTCGGCGCCAAGATCAAGTGGGTTTTGAAGATAGGGTGACGCAAATGTGTTATCAACAACAGAAATGAGATTGTGCTTTTTTGACAAATCAGTGTAAGCCACGATGTCAATTATTTTCATCATCGGATTTGTTGGCGTTTCAATCCAAATCATTTTAGTTTTGGAATTGATCATAGCCGAAACACCCTCAATGTCGTGCATGTCCACAAAATGAAAAACGATGCCGTATTTGGCAAATACTTTCGTGAACATACGATAGGTCCCTCCATACAAGTCATCGGTTGCTATGACCTCATCGCCGGGATTGAGTAGTTTTATGATGGTGTCGCAAGCGCCCATTCCACTCGAAAAACAAAGCCCGAATTTTGCGTTTTCAAGTTCAGCAAGACATTTTTCAAGCGCAACGCGTGTTGGGTTTTTGCCGCGTGCATATGCATATCCTTTATGCACGGACGGCGCTTCCTGCACATACGTTGATGTCTGATAGATAGGCGTCATGATGGCGCCTGTTGTTGGATCGGGCTCTTGCCCTGCGTGTATTGCTTTGGTTCCGAATCTCATGTTTGGTGATAATAATGTTGGCGAAATTAGGGAACGGCGTCACAGGTTTCTAGATTAAAAGGTATTGATGAATATCAGGCTATGCTTGCTTGATTTGGTTTCGAAGTTTTGATATTTTTTGTCAAATTGTTGTGTGCTTCTTTGGGCAAACATTTTAGAACTCTTTTCCCATTGACCTGTTGCTAAACCCTTTGATGCGGTTTTGTAAAATCGAGCAATGCTCAGTAATTTGCGCACTCTATGCTGAAAACAGAAATTGATATCGAAGAAGAAAAACGTGAAATTCTCAGAAGATACCGAGGGTTGCTGAGAGTTTGTCACCGTTCGAAAACAAGATCGGATCGAGCGCGCATCAGAAAAGCGTTTGAGCTGGCGGCAGAAGCGCACAAGGATATGCGCCGCAAAAGTGGCGAGCCATACATTTATCATCCGCTGGCGGTGGCCAAAATTGCTGCGGAAGAAATCGGTTTGGATACGACCAGCATAGTCTGCGCCTTATTGCATGATACGGTCGAGGACACCGAAATTACTCTCGACGATATTCAAAATCTTTTTGGTAAAAAGGAACGAACCATCATTGATGGCCTTACAAAAATTTCAGGGGTAAGCAATTATGAGAATACCAGTGATCAGGCAGAGAATTTTCGTAAAATGCTCTTGACACTGAGTGATGATGTGAGGGTGATCTTGGTGAAACTTGCAGACAGACTTCACAATATGCGCACGCTTGATCACATGAAGCGCGAAAAACAATTAAAGATTGCTAGTGAGACATTGTTTATGTATGCCCCACTAGCTCATCGATTGGGTTTGTACAACATCAAAACGGAGCTGGAGGATCTTTCATTGAAATTTAAAGATCCTGAGACGTATGATGATATAGTTGCAAAATTGCAGAAGACACAAGCCGTGCGAACTCGTTTTATCAATGCGTTCACTCTCCCAATTCGGCGTGCTCTGGACAAACTTCATGTGACATATGAAATCAAAAGCAGGACAAAAAGTATTTTTTCGATTTGGAATAAAATTGTAAAAAAGGGCGTTCCGTTTGAAGAAATTTATGATGTATTCGCGATAAGAATTATTCTTACCACCACCCCGGAAATGGAAAAGAGCGATTGTTGGCGAGTGTATTCCATCGTCACTGATTTTTACCAGCCAAGTCCGGAGAGATTGCGAGATTGGATAAGCATCCCAAAAAGTTCAGGATACGAATCTTTGCATACAACTGTGATGTCGCCAACAGGTAAATGGGTCGAGGTACAAATTCGCTCTGAGCGAATGGATGAAATGGCCGAGAAAGGTTTTGCGGCCCATTGGAAGTACAAAGACGCTCCGGAAACGCCTGAAAGCAAACTCGACAAATGGTTGACACAAGTTCGTGATGTGCTTGAGAATCCGGAGGACAATGCCATCGATTTTATAGACAACTTTAAACTTTCGCTTTTTTCGGAGGAAATTTATGTGTTCACACCGAATGGCGATTTGAAAACCTTACCTGTTGGTGCTACTTCGCTTGATTTCGCTTTTCATATCCATTCACAAATTGGTTCGCAGTGTATTGGTGCCAAAGTGAATTTCAAGCTGGTCCCGTTGAGCCATAAGTTGAGAAGCGGTGATCAGGTCGAGATTCTTACATCAAAAAAACAACGTCCCAAGGAGGATTGGCTGAGCATCGTTATTACTGCAAGCGCCAGGCATAAAATCAGAGATGCTCTGCGTGAAGAGAAGAAACAAATTGCCGATGATGGCAAAGACATGTTGCGACGACGATTGAGTGGCTTGAAAGTCGAGTTCAATAGTAAAAACATAGATGAGTTTGTGCGCAATTTCGAAACGGAGACTGCAACGGAATTGTATTATCGAATCGCCAAAGGGCGCCTTGATCTTACTCGTCTAAAAGGTTTTGTGGTCGACGGAAATAAAATCCGGTTTGAGAAGAAGGAGGATATTAAAAAAGATTTGGAAAAGCCCACGGCAGAGAAGGTTGTCGTGAATCCTTCTGCAAAAAGCGAGACGTTGCTGATAGGAGACGAACAGCAGCGCGTGGACTATAAGTTGGCAACTTGCTGCAACCCTATTCCAGGTGATGAAGTGTTTGGTTTCATCACAGTGAATGAAGGAATCAAGATACATCGCACAAATTGTCCGAATGCTCAGGAATTAATGAGTAAATATGCATATCGTGTCATGAAAGCACGATGGCGAAATGCTGACACTGTTCAATTTGAAGTTGGTCTTAAGTTTTCGGGCACCGATGATGTCGGCATTGTGCAGAATATTACGAACATCATATCTACGGACATGAACGTGAATATGCGCGCTATTTCCTTCGAAGCAAATGATGGAATTTTTCAAGGAAAAGTAATTGTTCTTGTTCATGATACAAAACACCTTCATTCACTCATGGATAAGCTAAAGGCCGTCGATGGTGTTCTCACTGTGGACAGAATAGAAAGTGAATTTGAATGATGTGGAATGAGCATTGGATACTGTGACGAGCAATTCAGATCTAGATTGATCGCGAGTGACACTTTGCTAATTCCATAAACCCATTTTTCAAGTCGACTTCTTGTCTTACATTTGCTTCGTACATGTCGACACCCATTCAAGAAAAGGTTAAACAGATATTTACGGGATATCTGGAGCTACACAAACATCGGAAGACTCCTGAGCGTTATGCCATTCTTCATGAAATTTACGAGTTCAAAGGACATTTTGATATTGAGACGTTATATGTTCGAATGAAGAACAAAAAGTATCGAGTTTCCCGGGCTACTCTCTATAATACCATGGATTTGCTTATCGAATGTGCTTTGGTGCGAAAACACCAGTTTGGTCAGAATACGGCTCATTTTGAGAAAGCTTTTCAGAATCAACAGCATGACCACATCATTCTTACCGATTCGCAGGAAGTGCTCGAATTTTGCGATCCCCGCATTCAAAATATTAAAGCAACGCTGGAAGAGATTTTCAACATCGAAATAGAGCACCACTCACTGAATTTTTACGGCCGAAAAAGAAGCTAATCGAGCGACTGAACGGAGGTTTATGCGTTTATGATCTGAAAAATGTATATCTGCCAATTGGCATGAATGTTTGCAAATCTTCTGACACCTGATATGAGTTCACCGTAATTTCGCGTGTCTTTTTTTTTAATCACTATGGCACAGCAGACTTCAACAAATAAGGTAGATATATTACTTGGTCTTCAATGGGGAGACGAAGGCAAGGGAAAATTGGTCGATGTATTGACACCAAGATATGATGTCATTGCCAGATTTCAGGGAGGGCCAAATGCTGGTCATACGCTGGAGTTTGAAGGAACAAAACATGTGCTTCACACCATTCCTTCTGGCATTTTTCACAATCATGTGACCAACTTGGTCGGAAATGGTGTCGTGATTGACCCAATCGTTTTTGCAAAAGAAATACAAGCACTGATTGCTAAAAATGTTCCTGTTGCCAAACGAATGCTGATATCTCGAAAGGCACATGTCATCTTACCAACACATCGTTTGCTCGATAGAGCAAGTGAAGCGTCAAAGGGCGAAGCGAAGATTGGTTCAACGTTGAAAGGAATTGGCCCATGTTACATGGACAAAACGGGCCGAAATGGTTTGCGCGTTGGAGATCTCATGGACAGTGATTTTTTAGCAAAGTACCAAGCACTTAAACAAAAACATCTTCACTTGATAAAAGGTTTTGATGCTTCGTTTCAAATCGACAACCAAGAGTATGAACAATTGGAAAGAGAGTTTTTCGCTGGTGTTGACATACTGAAAGGGCTTCAAGTTGTGGATAGTGAACATTATATCAACCAAGCGTTGAAGGACGGTAAACGAATACTTGCCGAAGGTGCGCAAGGATCTTTATTGGACATTGACTTTGGAACATATCCATTTGTAACATCTTCGAATACTGTGGCTGCTGGAGCCTGCACTGGTTTGGGTATCGCACCTAACAAAGTTGGAGAAGTGATTGGTATCTTCAAAGCTTATTGCACGAGAGTGGGCGGTGGTCCTTTTCCAACGGAATTGTTGGATGAAGATGGTGAACGCATGCGAAAGATCGGCAATGAATTTGGTTCTACAACTGGCCGTGCCAGACGTTGTGGTTGGATTGATTTGCCAGCGATGAAGTACGCATGTATGATCAATGGAGTTACGCAACTCATCATGATGAAGGCTGATGTGCTCAGCGATTTTAAACAAGTAAAAGTATGTACTCATTATAAAACCGCGGAAGGTGACATTGATTTTATGCCTTATGATATTGATCCTTCGAAAGTGCAGCCTTTGTATGAAAACCTGGAAGGTTGGAATGAAGATCTTACTCAGTTGAAACGCCTTGATGAAATACCAGTTCAGTTAAATCGTTACATCGAATATTTGGAGTCAAAACTTGAGGTGCCAATCACCATTGTAAGTGTTGGCCCTGATAGAACACAAACAATCATGCGCGAAAAGTTGATGGCATGATTCTTCGGTTTTTAGTCAAAGAATGAAAAGTAACATCAGAACTAAATCTTTAGGTCCATCATTGGATCGAGGTGTTGTTTTTCGATTTGTACTCTTTTGTTCGTTTGTTTTGTTTCTGGTTCCAAATCATTACGCACAAGCCAATCAAAAGAAAGTGAAGTTGATTCACACGGATGAGCTTCAGTTCGATCGTTCACTGGTGGATGCTCAGCGGTTGATAGGCAATGTTCACTTAGAATACGAAGGCACTCAATTCTATTGCGACAGCGCTTATCTCTTCTCAAATGATGATTTTGATGCATTTTCGAGAATTCGTATCCTCGGCAGCGGTGGCTACAATGTCACAGGTGACTTTCTGCATTTTGACAAAGCCGCTCAAACGGCAACCATACAAAGGAACATTACCCTGCGCGATAATGACATGACTTTGACCACCGATTTTCTCATATATCATGTAGACACTGAAATTGCAAACTATACTGGTGGAGGCAGAATAGTTTCGAATGCCAATAAGAATACTTTGACGAGTAACAAGGGCATTTATCATTCGAAACAAGATGTGTTTTATTTCAGAGATGATGTGGTACTCAAAAATCCTGAATACACAGTAAACTGTGATACCATGCAGTACAACAATCTCAGCGAAGTGACTTACTTTTTTGGTCCGACAACAATTGTCGGCAAGGAAACGTCAATGTATTGCGAAAACGGATATTACAATACTAAAAAGGATCTGTCAAGATTTGGGAAAAATGCAATAATTACTTCTGAAACAACAACGCTTAAAGGTGATAGCATGTTTTATGATGGCAACCTTGGGGTCGGAGAAGTTTTTAGAAATGTAGAGATTCGAGATACAACAGAGGATTACATCATACAAGGTGATTATGGAAAACACTTTGAGAAGTCTGAGCTCAGTTTTGTAACAGGCCATGCACTCATGACTCAGATTTTTGACGCTGACTCGCTTTTTATGCATGCCGACACACTAAAATCAATTTCTGATACTTCAGGAAAAGATGTTGTTTATGCTTTTCATCATGTGAAATTTTTCAAATCTGATTTGCAAGGTAAATGTGATTCATTGGTCTACTCTTCAATAGACTCCACGTTACAAATGTTTTACTCTCCTGTGCTTTGGAGTGAACAGAATCAGATTACAGGCGATAGTATTTCACTTCGCAATGCGAATGGGAAAATGGATGCCTTGCTTGTAGTTGGCAATGCATTTATTATTTCTGATGCAGAGGCAAAAGGCGATAGCATTTTGGGAACTGGCAAGTACAATCAAATTAAGGGTCGGAGATTGAATGGAAAATTCGTTGATAACGATTTGTCAGAGGTGTACGTGGAAGGGAATGGACAATTGATTTATTTCCCCACGGATGAAGAAGACAAAAAGCCAGTAGCTATGGGAATAAACAAAGGTGAGTGTTCTAATATTCACATTCGTGTGAAGGACAATCAGCTCACAAAAATTCGAATGGAAACGGAGACAAATTCTGTTTTCACTCCAATGAGTATGTCAGATAAAAGCACGTTCAAATTAGAGAATTTTATCTGGAGAAATGATGAGCGACCCAAGTCGGTGGAGGAAATATTTTAGCTTACTCTCAAGCTGGATGAAGAACAAAAAAAGTCCAAAGGAAGTTTTTTCTATCACCTAAGCATCATTGCTTTTTTTCTAAGATAGCTTTATCGATTTCATCTCGCATTTGCTCAAGTTCTTTTTTAGAAAACTCTGCGTTGCCTTTGTCACGATTTATTAGAGAGAAGCTTAGATAACGTTTCGGATGCAAACGCATATCGTTCAGAAGAAGATCCAGACTGTGCGATGCATTAACTACCTCAGTGTGCAATGAATCTGTTTTGATCATTTTACCCAAAGTACCTTGACCGCTGTTGACGCCAGCAACCAGCTCATTAAAGCCAGCCAACGCGCCGTCAACTTTTTTGAGAGTTGCGGACAAATTCAATTTTGCCAATGAGTCTGTGATAAGAGCTGCGTTTTTAATCGCAGCGCTCAAAGTTTCATTGTTGTTTTTTAAGTTTTCACTGATCGATTCGACATTCGTAAAAATGGCGTCAAGTTTGTCCGTGTTGTTGCTTAGTACGCCATTCAATCTAGTAGAAGTTTCTTCCAGATTGTGCATTGTTGTTTTTAGATCACTAAATATTTCCGAAAGGTTTTCAGTTTGTGCATCGCCCAAAACATTATTCAGACTAGTGATAACCGAGTCTATGCCGGTGAAAAGTTGAGAGGTTTTTTGTTTGAGAGGTTCAATTTCTTGTTTGATGCTTTCTGTCAGTCCAAGCGAAATACCTGAAGCAAGGGTGTCTTTATTATTTGCTAATACCGTGCTTTCGCCAAGTACAATTTGTATCGCTTTGCCACCGAATAAATCAGCGTCGAAAATTTCAAGCTTCGTGTCATTCGGAATTTTCAATTTGCTGTCGTTGAGCACAACTTCGGCTACAATCGTTCCATTGCCATTTTCATTCATATGGACATCGGAAACAATTCCGATTTTAAATCCATTCAGAATGACTGGATTCGACGCCGTCAGTCCAGCAGCGTTTTCGTAGACTGCGTAAAATTTTTGTTGTTTCAGAAATAGATTGATGCCCTTGAGATAGTTCAATCCAAGGTATAAAAGCGCAATTGCCACAATGACTAGTACACCGATAAGAAATTCTCTGCTAATTTTCATTTAGTCTGTGGTTTGTGCAATGGCTTTGCTAAGATCAATACGAACTCCATTTTCAAAGGCTATCAAGAAGGCATCTTTGAATCCCATTTCACGTAAGTTATCCTGCATTTGTTTCGCCTCTCTGTAACTGTTGGTGCTTCCTACCAGGTATTTGTAAACTCCGTTTTGTTTGAACTCATCACATTTCTCAAGGCCTTTGAATTGCGATGATTTTTTATCCAACGGCTTGGGCGAAGATAATATCTGTACCTGATATCGTGTACCGTTTGAAATTTCTTTCCATACAATTCCGTCTTTGTAAGTTGGCTCAGATTGCACTTCCTTGGCTGAAGCTACAGTTTCTGCCGTTTGTTGGGCTTCCTGAATTGTCGCAGTTTGTTCTCGAGCTTTCAAACCACGCTTGACATCATCCTTTTCTTTGAACTCTTTAAACGCGCGATAAATAGCCGATGCGATATATGTTTTGCCATCCTCCGAGTGCAAAAAATCTTCTTCTTCTGCGTTTGTCAGAAAGCCCATTTCCACCAGGATACTCGGCATATTGGTAAAGCTTATGACATAGTATCCGGCTTGCTTCACACCTCTATCCTTGCGGCCTACGCGCGTTCTGAATTGGTCCTGAACACTTTTTGCTAAACCTATACTTTGATCGAGGTAGGCATTTTCGCGCATGCTAAGAATAATGTAGGTATCCGGATTTTTCGGATCAAACCCTGCATAGTTTTTTTCGTGGTCTTTTTCCAAATAGATAGAAGCGTTTTCACGCATTGCCGTTTTGAGACTTTCTTCTGATTTATGCAATCCCATCACAAATGTTTCTGAACCAGAAGCGGATTTATTGTCATTGGCATTGCAGTGAATTGAGATGAAAAGATCGGCAGAGGCATCATTCGCAATCTCCACACGTTTGCTCAAGGCATGAAATGTGTCCCCTTTGCGAGTGTAGATCACCTTGACATCCGGAAAGTTTTCGGTGATGTATTGTCCAAGTTTTAAAGTCACATCCAGTGAAATGTCTTTTTCGGTTCTTTTTTTTCTTCCGGTTCCAAGATTGCCGGGATCATCACCTCCGTGGCCAGCGTCCAGTACAACGGTGAAAACAGCGCTGTCAGGTGTTTTCGGAAGTGTTGCGGCCATAAATATTAGTCCCGAGATAAGAAAAGCGAAAATCAGGCGTTTACTGCGCCTGTCGTTAGATACGGGATTTTCGGTTTTGCTTGATACCTTATTCATAGCTTTGAAGCCTGTTTTAACACGAGTCACAAAAATATTTTTCATCTTACGTGGAGTTCTGCAGGATTCTTACTCTTATCACCTGTCTGGTGTTGATAATGACCAACCAAATTGTTGGCCAAAACACCGATACGTTGAACGTTGTTTTATCTGATTCTATTGTGAGTGACGATGATCTCGGATTGGACAATCCCATTGACTATTTTGGAAAGGATAGTACCGTAGTGGATGTGCTAAATGAACGAATTCATCTGTATGGTGAAGCTTGGGTGAAGTATGGCGAAATGGAAGTGAGAGCAGATTATATTGAATTTTCCTTCACGGAGTTCACTGCAAAGGCTATAGGAAAACGAGATAGTACTGGAGCAATTGTCGAAAGAGCGGTTTTTAAGGAGGCGGATACAGAATTCAAGGAAGATTCACTGGCATATAATTTTAAAACGAAACGAGGTATTAGTTATGGTGTCAGGACGCAGGAAGGAGACGCTCATTTGTTATCCGCTGTTTCGAAAAAAGCTGAAAACAACTGGGTTTCCGTTGGCAATGGAAAATTAACCACATGTGATAAGGACAATCCGCACTATCATTTTCAGTTGAGCAAAGCGATGGTTATCCCGAACGAAAAGGTAGTTTCGGGTCCGTTGTATTTGAAGTTCCGGAAAATTCCTACACCGCTTGCTTTGCCATTTGGTTTTTTTCCCAATAAAAAGGAAAGCACTCAGGGAATTCTGTTACCTGGATATGGAAATGGTGATCTGAAAGGTTATTTCATTCAGAATCTTGGCTACTATATTCCCCTTGGAGATTATGCGGACACCAAACTTTTGCTCGATCTATATTCACGAGGAAGTTGGTCTGCAAGTAATATTACAAATTACAAAAAGTTGTATAAGTACAATGGAAATTTTAATATTTCCAGGACAGTCAATAAGGAAGGTTTTGTTGAATTGCCTTCGTTTACAAAGTCTGTAAACTTCAACGTGCAATGGACGCATTCCCAGGATCCGAAGGCGCGTCCGAATTCTACGTTTTCCTCGAATGTTAACTTGGGAAGTCTGAATAACTTTAGAAATAATCTCAATACTTCACAGCAGAATTTTTTGAGCAGCACTTTTAGTTCTCGTGTGCAGTGGACAAAGCGTTGGCCCGATACACCATTCAACATGGGTGTGACAGCAGGGCATACGCAAAACACACAATCGAAAAATATACAAGTGACTTTACCCTCCGTCAATTTCAACATGTCGAGAATCACGTTGGGACGATTCGCGAAGAATAAACCTTCGCTTAAACGCACACTTGAGAATATTGGTGTCACGGGCTCTGCGGATTTTACTAACTCAGTGAGTGAAAACGAAAAGTTGTTTGCTATAAATCAGTTGAACACCCTTAATCGAAGAAGCACTAACGGTCTGCGTTTGGATGGTCAGGCTTCTTCTTCTTTGAAAGCTGGCAGGGTAGGCACACTCAGCGGATCAATTGGTGGTTCATTGGTGAACACGTTCAAATACGTAGAAAAAACTTTTAATGAGGATTTGCAACAACTTACAACTGACACACTCTATGGTTTACGCCAAGCAATGAATTGGAATGTCTCAGGAAATTTCAACTCGCGACTCTACGGGACTTTCAATTTTGGTAATGGAAGAGCAATTAAAGCTGTGCGTCACATGATTCAATGGAATGTGGGTGCGAGCTATTCGCCCTATAGCAATTACAATGTCAGTATGTTTTCGCAAACAGGTGAATTCGTTGGTTATAGTCCTTTTGATGTAGCGGCATTCAGACCCACGAGCTCAAATGAACAGCTGAATATTAACTGGAGTTCCACGAATAACTTTGAGGCAAAAGTGAAGGACAAGTCCGCAAGCAAGCTAACATACACAAAGTTGAAACTGATTGATAGCTGGAAAAAATCTTTAAGCTACAATCTGATGGCTGATTCGCTAAATCTTAGCAATCTGAGCATGAGTGCTTTTACAACCATTGCAAAGAATATCTCTCTGAATTACAATTCGACCTATAGTTTTTATGATCGTGATTCTTTAGGAAGAGATGTCAATCAATTTTTACTGAAAAGTCAACAGCAATTGATGCGCATGGAAGGATCCAATTTGGCACTTGGATTCCGTTTGCAAAGCAAAAACAAAAAGGATATTCAACGAGCCGATCAAAAGTTGACTCCAGAAGAGGAAGAGTTGGTTGAGAAGAATAAAAGTGAAATGATAGACTTCAGTATTCCATGGACGTTGAATCTAAATTATAATCTTCGTTTTTCGAAAATTTTTGATCGCGCTGCTCAAAAGGATACTTTAAAAATTACTCAAGCTTTCACGTTCGCTGGTGATTTTACTTTGTTTAAGTATTGGGCTATCAGCTTCAATAGTGGTTACGACATGAGTGATCCAAAGTATCAGACCTTGCAGTTTAAGGATTTCGGTGCGCGTGATTTTACAACAACAAATCTTGGACTACATTGGGATTTGCATTGCTGGGAGTTCTCCGCGAGTTATGTGCCTTTTGGGCAGCGAAAAAGCTACATGTTTCAACTCAACATTAAATCGGCTCTTCTTCAAGACCTGAAAATTCAAAGACGCGGCAATTTGGGTGATCAGAATTATTTGTATTGAGTCTGACTATGTCGATTTTGAGGAAAATACCAATGAGCTATTTCTTCATCAGAAAATGGGTATTCAGCCTTTCGCTTGAAACAGGCGTCTTCCTTTTACGTTAGACTTAAGAAGTGATTGATTTCAGCCTTCCTGTTTTATGCGATACAATTCAGCACGTAAGATAATCCGTGATTTTTGTTGAATGAAACATTCATTCATCGAACGTTTCAAAAAACACTTCCGATTTACATTTCGATCAGTTCAAGCAAACTTGCAGCGAAGAACATAACTACGAGCAAAAGTGTGAAAATGAGGTAAATGGATTTCTGCAGATTACCTACGACAATTCTACCTGCATTCTCGATTGGAGTGAACATAGCAATTATTACTTTCAGATAGTAATACGCTGAGATAGCAGAAGTAAGAATCATAACAATTACCAAAGTCATATGACCGCCTGACATCACATTCGTAATCACATAGTATTTTGCCAGGAAACCACTTAATGGCGGAATACCAGCCATGCTCAACAATGAAACTGTCATTGCACCAGCCATGACCGGATTTCTTTTGACAAGTCCCTTGAAAGCAGTCATGCTGTCATCTCCATTTTGAATGGAAGATACGTGCTGAAGCACCGCAAAAGCACAGAGACTCGCGATACCATAGGATAGAACATAGAACATTAAATATTTAGCTGACGCATTTTCAGACATCATAATGAAGCCAAGCATAAATCCGGCATGCGACAAACTTGAGTATGCTAAAAGTCTTTTCGAACTTGTTTGAACTACAGCAGTAACATTTGAAATAATCAACGTCAAGCCGATCATGATTGCAAATGCTTTTGCAAATGCATCAGGCAGCGGATGAAGCGCAACAACAAACAATTTGTACATCCCTGCGAAGGCAGCGCCCTTTACAATGGTTGCCATAAAAGCTGTGATTACTGTTGGAGCACCTTGATAAACATCTGGTGCCCACATGTGGAAAGGAGCAACGGATATTTTAAATGCAAATCCTACAAGTATCATTGCTGTGCCAATGATCATCATGGCTGAATACTGAGGCATTGCTGCGATTTTTTCATGAATTGCATTCAAATCAAAAGTGCCTAAAGAACCGTATAGAAGTGCTATTCCAAAAAGTAACACTGCAGAGGCAAGTGATCCGAGTATAAAATATTTGAATCCGGCTTCATTTGATAGAAGGTTTTTTCTATCGCTGGCAGCAAGAACATACAAAGGGATGGATAGAATTTCAATTCCAAGAAATAACATCACAAGATTTGTATAACTAGCCATGACTACTGCGCCGCACAAACTAAAAATACTGAGTGCGTAGATATCGGTTCTGTTTGACGCATGTCCGGAATAAGAATCAAAAGTGATGAGGTACCAACCAATGGCGATAACGCTGAATACAATCGTAAATCCAAGTGCGAAGTTGTCGAATTGCAGCATTCCACCGTATTGAGCAAATGGGATTTCATTTTTATCCCAATCCATTACGCTACAAGCAACAAGGGACAATAGACCGCCGATAATGACGGGCAGCTCTAGTTTTCTCAACTTCAAAAGATCTATCGCTAGTACAAGTATACCTAGAAGTGATATGATTAAAATTTCTTTCATCAGTGGGTGCCTAAGAGTGTTTCAACAGTTGGGTTGGAAAGGGATAAAATCGGATCTGGATAGATTCCTAGAACGATTACTAGCGCAACAATAATTGCAAGAACCGTGGTTTCATGTTTAGTCAAGGGGGCAAAGTTTTGTGTATGCATATTTGCTGAACCGAGCATCATTATTTGGAATGCACGGAGCATATACACGGCGCCAAGGACAACGGTGAGTCCTGCGACACCAGTTAGAATGGCACTGTATTGATATAATCCGAGCAGTAAAAGAAATTCTCCAACAAATCCGCTTGTGAGTGGAAGAGCGACAGAACCCATTACAACAACAAAGAATAGAAAAGCGAATTTTGGATTTACCTCACGAATTCCACCCATCCGGCTCATGTCATCATGATGCATACGGCTTTCTAAAATGTCATAAACGAAGAATAAGCCGACAGCCAATATGCCATGCGACAACATTTCCATGACACCGCCTTGAATTCCTTGCGCGTTACCGGAAAGAATTCCTGCCGAAAGAACACCTAAGTGTGCAATGGATGAATAGGCAATCAAGAGTTTATAGCGTTTCTGAACGATGGCCATACCCGATGCATATAGCACGCTGATTGCGGAAAGAACAAGCGCCCAACTACCATATTCCGCGATTCCATCTGGAAGCATAGGGAGCACAATCCTTATCAAGCCGTAACTCGCCATTTTGAGCATAATTCCGGCAAGTAACATGGTGCCCGCAGTTGGAGCGGCATCATATGTAGAAGGTTGCCAAGTGTGAAAAGGAAAGACGGGAATTTTTACAGCGAATGCGATGAAGAAACCTGCGAAAACCCAGCCCTGTTCTGATCCACTCAAAGCCTGGCCAGCAGCATACAAATCTTCAAATGCGAAGGAATGTGAATGCTGATAAACGTATAGTAACGACACCAGCATGAATAAACTTCCAAAAAGAGTGTAAAGGAAAAATTTCAAAGTAGTCTTGGCTTTGTTTTCAGCATTGCTCCATATGAGTATCATGAAATAAATTGGAATCAATGCAAATTCATAGAAGACATAAAACATAAAACCATCTGTTGTAGTGAATGCTCCAATCATGGAAGCGACCATTAACATCAACAGGCCATAAAATACATGTGGGTTTTTATATGTGCGATTGAATGATGCATAAACGATAATTGGTGTGAGCAGCGAGGTAAGCAATGCCATCACCAAACTAATTCCATCAAGTTTGAAGGCGTATGAAATTCCTAACGGGCCAATCCATTGACGATCAAAAGTGAGTAGGCCGGATGTGTCACCTGTGTGTTGCAGATACATGGCCGTCAAGGTCACAAGTAATTCTGCAATGCCTGCCAGAAGAGCGAGTTGCCGTGCCATGCGCGCTCCCATCAGGAAAATGGCTCCTGACATAAAAAGAGGGATGGCTATAAGAAGAAGTGTCAACATAATTTTCTTAGATAAAAAGAAGTAAAGCGATGAGACCAATTACAAAAACAAGCAAATACGTGAATATACTTCCCGATTGCAACAACCTCAGTTTTCCTGCACTGTCTTGTGTTAAGGATCCACTGCTTTCAACTAGGCCATCGATGATTTTTGGCTCAATCGTTTTTCCGAAGAAAGAACTCAATTTGTCAACGGGTTTCCGAATGATTTTTTCATACAATTCGTCAAACCAGTATTTGTTAAGTAGAAGTAGATGAGCTGAAGATTCGATTTCATCATCTTCGAGCGCAAGTTCTTCGTTCTTTTTGTATTTATTCCAAGCGAAATAAATGGAGCCGATAGCAACAATAGTTGCCGTAATCATGAGGATAATTTCAGTTGTTAAACTCATGTGCATCGATGGCATCACGACTGCATGTTCAAGGAAATGATCGAGCCAATGCCAATGCATTCCCATTTGTTCTCCGACTGCATGAGGAAGACCAATAAAACCACCCACAA
>Ga0075158_10001407_pt1 | contig 18182 bp, 16 predicted proteins | sample JI91814BDNA_FD_70968 | JGI IMG/M metagenome (GOLD analysis project Ga0075158, IMG submission 70968) | Wastewater effluent complex algal communities from Wisconsin, to seasonally profile nutrient transformation and Carbon sequestration -... | ecosystem: Engineered > WWTP > Effluent > Algae... | reverse complement strand
CTCGACTTCATCGCCACGGCCAGGATGCACAACGGGCTGCCAGATCGGCGCTTCAGCATGGCCCGCTCTCGGCGGTACGACGCACAGAAGCTGGCCAACAGCTTGGCCGCAGTCGGCTGGCACCCCGAGCTGACCGTACCTTATGCACCGGGTTCCGATGGGCAACCTACAATGGCTTTGATGCTATTTCGGAAACGATAGTAACGGGACCGAATAACCATTGCCACATAGCGGGTAAGCAGCCATTCAGCGTCGAGACCTCAATCCGTCCGCGGCTCGACGCGACAGTATCCCCCCCGTAATGTCACGCGATTGGCGCACATACACGCCCTCACGTTCTTGTACTTAATCGCACATTTAATCGCCCGGAGGCGCTCCTTCCTAAGAAGGCTGAATTAAGCTGCTCCCGTCGGCAGAAAAAAAGTCCTTGACAGGGACTTCAACGGCGATAGCCGGCCGGACATCGCGACGGGACTTTACGTGGAGGGGGCGGTGGCCATCCTGCTTAACGTCAACGGCGTGCCGGGGGCGCCGATGGTGCTGGCCGCGGGCAGCGGGCCGCAGGGCATCGCGGTCGGCGATCTGGACAGCGATGGCCGGCCCGATGTCGTGGTGGCGAACTCGGGCGGGAACACGCTCTCGCTATTTTTGAACAAGTCGCAGTAGCCTCGCTAAGATCTCTCCGCTTTCGACCAGCGCGGCGGATCGTCCGCCGCCGATTCCCAAAAGCCAGCCTGTTTCCCCAGAACCAGGGCGCGCCCGTGGGCGGCCCCAAAAGGAGTCTTCCGATGAAGCTTCTCATCCTTGCCGCCGGCTATGCGACCCGCCTTCGGCCGCTTACCGATAACCAGGCCAAGCCCCTTTTGCCCGTCGCCGGCCGGCCGATGATCGATCACGTGATTGAGAAGCTCGTCGGCAAGCTGCCCGCCGGCGCCGACGCCATCATTGATGAGATCCACGTGGTCACCAACAACAAGTTCACCCCCCACTTCACCAAGTGGGCGCAGGAGCACGGCGGCGCCTACGCCGGCCGGCCGCTGCGGGTGTGGAACGACGGCACCCTGACCAACGAAGATCGCCTGGGCGCGATCGGCGACATCAAGTTCGTCCTCGACCAGGCCAAGCTCGACGACGACCTGATCGTCGTCGCCGGCGACAACCTGTTCAGCGACGACCTGAGCGATTACGTCCGGCAGGCCCGCGAGAAGGGCATCCTGGTCGGCGTCTATGACGTCAAGGATCTGCAGGAGATCCGCAAGTACAATAACCTGGGCCTGGACGCGAGCGGCCGCATCACGTTCTTCGAAGAGAAGCCGCAGGAGCCCAAGAGCACGATCACCGCGATCGCGCTCTACCACTATCCGCGCACCACCCTGCCGCTCATCCGCCAGTACATCGCCGAGGGCAATAACCCCGACCAGCCGGGGCGCCTCGTCCAGTGGCTGTACCCGAAAGTGCCCTGCTACACCTACGAGGTCAAAGGGCAGTGGCTGGACATCGGCAGCAAGGAGACCTACGAGGAGGCCCAGCACCTGTTCAAGCCGTAGGCGCGGCCGGCCGCCGGTCGCCGGTCGCCGGTCGCCGGTCGCCGGTCGCCGGTCGCCGGTCGCCGGTCGCCGCTAGGGTGCCGCTCAGTCGGTGCGGGCGGCGCGGGGCGGGAACCAGATCCAGCCGTCTTCGCGGAAGACCGGCTCGGCGGGCAGCTGCCAGCCCTTGGTCGCCCACAGGAACGCGGTGAAGGCGCAGATGAGGGCGTCGAACTGGTGATCGCTCTGCAGGGCGAACTCGCGCCACTGGCCGGGCCCGAAGCGCAGCTCGGCGACTCCGCCCAGGGCGGCGAGCTCGGACAGGACCCGCTCGCGGATCGACAGCGCGTGTCCGGACCGCTTGTAGTGGCGCGCGACCTGCGAGGCGGTAAGCCGCGGCCGCGCCGTGCCGTCCAGGCCAATGGGCCGCCCGTTGCCATCGCGGTAGCCGATGCCGAGCGGCCGCCCCGCCGCGCCCGCCGCTGGGCCGCGTCCGCCGGGCGCGGTCCCGGCCGGCTCGGGGTCGGGGAACAGCTGGGTGAGCGTCGCCTTGGGGTAGACCTCAAGCAGGTTGTGGTTGAGGACGAACGCGCCGCTGAGCGCCCGCCGCAGGTACGCCATGCGCGCGGTCAGCGGCCCCATCCCCTGCCCCAGCGTCTCGCGCGGCATGATGCCGTGATCCTCGTGCAGGACGACCTCGGTGGCGCGCTGGGTGTAGGGCGTGTACTTGGGCTTGCCCTGCTGGTCGGCCGCGGCGTTGCGGGCGCGGAACCAGCGCACGGTCTCGACCTCGCACGAGGCCAGGCCCGGGCAGACCGGCAGCTGGCAGCGGACGCACGCGGTGAGGGTCAGCGGCGCGTCCATGGCCACCACCGCCTCGCCGCGGTGGCCGAGCAGGTACTCGACCAGACGCTCGTCATACAAGGGACACGGTCCGCTGCCGACGCGCCCGCCCGCCCCGCTGCCCCCGCCGGCCCCGCCGGCCCCGTCGGCCCCGCGAGATCGATTACCGCCGCAGTCTTCGACGATGAGCGCGCCCCCGGGGCCAGCGCCCGCGGCGCCCTCCCCAGCCATCCTCGAGCTGCCCGCGGGAGCGGCGGGCCCCGGCGGATCCCAGCGCAGCCGGGTGAGCGCCGTGGTCTTGCCCTTGCCCCCTCCCAGGTCGACCCCGATAAATGTGCGGAACGGCCTTGTCATTGCGCGCTGGTCAGTCTCTGACTACAGGAACAGTCCTTGACCATGACTGCTGGCGGGTGAGTTCGTCAAGCGCCGTGGTAGCATGGGCTTGAGGGTCTTTATTCACAGACACTACGAATAGGATCACTACTATGCGTACATTCTTTAATCAGCTTCGGCGAACCTGTGTCGGGACTTTCGCGCTCGGCTGTCTTGAGGTGGCGGCGGCGGCGGCGGTCCTCGGAGGCGCGGTCGGCTGCGGGCTTATCTCTTCCAACATCTTTGATGTCACGATCGGCCTAAGCTCGCAGACCTACGGGCACGACTTCGGCACCGCGACGACCAGCAAGGCGCCCACGATCTCATGCCCGGCGAGCCCGGATCCGTGCGGCGCCCTGGCCGGCCAGATTCCCGGCGCCAGCAACGGCCACTGCGATCAGACCCAGGCCCCGGCGGTGTGCGCGGCCGACGTGAGCGTGGTCCTGCCCTCGACGGTAAACCTGAGCATGGACTCGTCTTTTGCGAGCAGCGTCGGCAGCAAGGCGGTGCGGTTTGTCCACACCATCGACCTTGCCTATGGCGTGAACATGAACACCACGACCTTCGATATTCCGGCGCTGCAGCTCTACATCGGGCCCTCGGGGGCGAAGCTGCCCACGGATCAGGGAGTGGTCGCGCTCGGCACGCTGCAGGCGATCCCGCGCGGCACGCTCATCCCCGCCGGCTCGCAGCACGTCACCATCCTGGAGGGCACGGCGGCGCACGACAAGTTCGCCTATTACGTGCAAAACCCGATGGTCCCGTTCGTGCTGATGGTCGCCACGACCAAGACCGTGCGCGGCGGCGACCCGATCCCGGCGGGCAAGATCCAGCTGGTGATCAAGCCGTCGATCACCGTCGGTCTGCCGCAGTAGGGCGGCGGCGGCGCTCAGGCGGCGGGCGCCGCGTATAGATCCAGCGCCGGGTCCTTGTGCAGCAGGGCGTAGGCGCCGCGGATCTGCGCCAGCCCGAGCTGGACGAGGAACGCGCTGTTGCGACCATAGCTCTTGGCCCCGAGGATGAAGAAGCGCGGCTCGGGGTTCTTGAGGGTCTCGGGACCCGGCTTCGGCTGCGCCAGGCAGTCGCCGCTCTGGCCCAGCAGCGTCGCCGCCAGGCTCATCGGGCCGAGGCTGGCGTAGCACTCGTGGACCTGCAGCTCGCGGTACAGGTCGCGCTCCGGGCCGTAGCCGGTCAGGCCGACGACCTCGTCGAAGGGCTCCTCGGTGCCGGTGCCGCGGTCGTCCTGCAGGCGGACGCGCAGGCGATGGCCCTCGGCGGTGATGCTGTCGACGCTGGTCGCCGGCCGATACGACAGCGGTCCACCGGCCGCGGCGCGCTCGGCGACCTGGTTGGCGGCCTGGTGCAGGCGGGCCCGCATCGGCAGGGGGTCGTCGGCGATCGGCTGATAGGGCAGCGCCAGGCGACGCCGCACCGCCCACACGACCTGGGTCGCCGGCTGCGCCGCGCCCAGCTCGGCCAGCGCCACCGCCGCCGTCGCCGCCGACAGCCCGGCGCCGACCAGCAGCACGCGGCGGCGGGCGAAGCGCGCGCGGTCCTTGCCGAGCACGTCGGGGACATGGCGGATGAGGCGATCGCCCAGCCAGCGCTCGCCCGGGGCGGGGATGCCGCCGGCGCCGATCGCACTGGGCGTACCGTAGGTGCCCGTGCAGTCGAGCACGACGTCGGCGTACTCCAGGTGCTCGCCGGTCGCGTCCTCGACCAGCAGGCGGAACTGGTGGTCGCCGCGCGCCGCCTTGCCGATAAGCTCGCCCTTGCGCAGGCCGCGCTTGCCCACCGCCACCACCCGGCTGTGCTGGCGGATCCGCCCGGCGAGCAGCGGATCCTGGCTGAGCGGCACCAGGTAGCGCGCCGCATACTGCGCCCCCGTCGGAGCCTCCGCCGCCTCCGGCCCGCTGCCGGGCACGTCGCGGCCAGCCTTGTGAAGCCGCGCCGCGCCGAGCGGCGAGACGTTTAGCGGCCACGGCGAGAACATCCCGACGTGCCCCCACGAGCGGACCGCCGCCGCGATCTCGCCGCGCTCGATGCACAGGATCTCGTGCCCGAGCGCCGCGCCGTAAAGCGCCGCCTCTAGCCCCACTGGACCGGCCCCGAGCACGGCGATTCGCAGCGCAAAAGCGCCTTCACCTAGCGACATCTCCCCTCCCCGCAAAGGACTCGCAGAGCGCGCGCGACCCCCACCTTCGGTCTCCGGTACGTCCGCGGCCCCACCTACCTACAATAACTAGCTCGGGCGATTCGTTACAAGCTGCAGTAGCTACAAATTCGCGGGCGCGCGCCTGCACGGCCGGCCTAGGCCTGGCCTAGACCCTGGCCGGCGCTGTTTCCGCGCCTTGACCGAGGGACCGCCGCTGCTGCTTGGCTAGGGTCGTGCTACCCTCTGTTCCCGTGAGCGATCGGTCGCGCTTACTCCCCTCGCCCGTGCCCAAAGCGATCATTCCGCTAAGGCGCACGCTCGTTCGGCGGGTGTTCCAGGTGGTGGCGGCGATCATGCTCCTGTGGTTCGGGGTGTTCCTCGGGCTCAACGACCGGCGCCTGGGCCTTATGATCACCAAGATCGTAAACGGCCAGGTGCGCGGCCAGTTCAACCTCGGCTACGCCCACTACGACTACTGGAGCAGCCTCGGCTCGCTCATCCTCAACACGCCGGTGCCGGTCTCGGGCGGCAACTTCGAGATGATCGACCCCAACGGCAACCTGGTGATGAAGGTGCTGCGGGTCGAGGCGACGATCAACATCGGGGAGCTCGTGCGCGGGCTCCTGCGCTCGGCGGTGAGCGCGCCGTTTGGCCGCGGCACCTTCGTCGAGCTGCACTTCTCGTCGGGCCACGTGAGCGACGCGCTGGTCCGCATCCAGCCGATCACCACCCGGCGGGTGTATCCGCCCGGCGTCACCGGCCCCGCCCTCGGCTCGGAGGTCAACATCGTCGCCACCATGGGCGGGCGCAAGCCGCGCCCCGAGGACGCGCCGCCGGCACCCGGCCACCTGCGCATCACCGTCGACGAGATCGGCCTGACGTTCGACCAGGTCACCTACGAGATGATCTTCCCCGGCTGGCACGCCCTGCTGCAGGGGGTCAAGGGCGCCGCCACCCTGCGCCTGTCGACCGACGCCGCCGAGAACAAGCCCGGCCTCCTCGGCTTTGTCTACGAGGTGGCGCCGCTCACTGCCCAGAAGGGGGAGCTCGTGCTGGGGACGCCCGACGCCCAGGGCAAGGGGACCTTCAGCTTCCCGCTGCGCGACCTCGAGCTGCGCCGCTTCGGGGCGCGCGCCAGCCGGCGCCAGGATCTGGTGTTCCGCGGCAAGCTGGTGGCGCGCGGCACGCCGGTCGAGCTCGACGGGCGGCTCCTTGACACCTACTGCGACACCGGCGTCAACCTCGACCTCAGCTTCGAGCACGGCGGCGGCCTGACCGAGCTCATCCCTGGCCAGCTGGTGATGGGGCAGCCGCGCGGCCGGGTGCGCTTCTACGGGCCGCTGTCGGCGACCCTGCCGACGACGATCAGCGGTCGGCGCAACCCCTGCCTGGCCGAGCCCTGGCAGTCCAAGGAGTTCTCCGCCGTGCCCGAGGAGCGCGCGGTGGTGATCACGGGCCAGGTGGCCGACGTCGACGCCGACCTGGCGACGATCGCCGTCCGCCGCGTGGCGTCCAAGTTCGTCGTCGCCGGCGGCGAGCTCAACCTGCCGCAGGTCACCGGCGAGGCGCTCGGCGGCCAGGTGCGGGCCGAGCCGCTGCACATAAGCTTCGTCGGCGAGATGCCGTGGAGCGCCCGCATCGCGATGCTCGGCACCGATCCGGCGCAGGTGGGCCTTGTGCCCAAGGTCCTGCAGCCGTATCTCGCCGGCAAGCTCAAGGGCGGCTTCCGCATCGCCGGGCACCTCGCCCCCACCGCCCACCCCGAGCGCATCCAGATCGACCGCATCGAAGCCACCCTCGATCGCCTGGGCCGCCACGATCCGCTGCCCAAGGAGCTCAAGGTCGCCGGCTCGCTGACCTACACGCCCGACACCGTGTGGTGGAAGAACCTGCGCCTGTCCGGCGACTCGCTGGCCCTGGACACCGAGCGCGGCAGCTTCGGACCGCAGAGCGGCAAGCTCGAGGCCCCGGCGGTCGAGCTGCACAGCAAGGGCGCGGCGACGGGCCGGCTGCTGCAGTTCTTCGGGGTCAGCGGCGGCGCCCAGGACGCCACGGTGCAGTTCCGTCTCGGCGGCCGGGTGCTGCGCCCCGAGGCGCGCGGCGGTGAGCTCCAGGTCAAGGACCTGGACCTTTACGGCCGCAAGTTCAGCGAGCTCACGACCGAGTTCGCGCTCAAAGATGGTGAGCTGGCGCTGTCGCACCTGCACGCCCGCGGCGACACCGGCAAGCTCACCGCCGACGGCACGCTGCAGCTGTTCACCGGCGACGTGCTGCACCGGCCGACCGATCCCAGGCTGACCCTGCAGGCCCAGGTCGAGGACCTGAGCCTGACCGCCACCGCGCCGTCGGCCCGGCTCTCGGGTACGCTGTCGGGGCGGGCCGACCTGACGGGCACCCTGGCGCGGCCGCTCGGGCGGGTCGAGCTGACGGTGCCGCAGCTGCTGGCGCAGGACAGCAGCTTCGAGCGGGTGGCGCTGGCGGCCGAGCTCCTGCCGAGCGGCGTCATGGTGCGGTCGATGGAGGCGCTGCTCGGCGACGGCAAGCTGCGCGGCAGCGCCGAGCTGCGCTACGACCACGGGCGCTCGCTGAACCTGCTCGTCGACCTGACCCACCTGCCCCTGCGCGAGCTGCCCGGGGTCAAGCGGCTGCCGTTTGTCCTCGAAGGGCGCCTGGGCGGCAAGCTGCGCGTCCTCGGCCCGACCCAGCCACTATCCCCCAGCCTGGACGGCCTGGTGACGGTCGACGAGCTGACCGTCAGCGGGCGACCGACGACGACGCTCGGTCCGCTGATCCTGCCCGAAGCCCTGGCCACCCCGGCCGAGCCCGAGCCGCTGTTCGGGCTGCTCGGCATGGTGGTGCGGGCGCTGACCTTCCACCACGGCGAGCTGAAGTTCTCCCCGAGCGGCGGCGGCACCCGGGTGGTCGGGCGGCTGTTTGACACCTTCGACGTCGAGGGCCTGGTGTTCCTCGACGCCGCCCACCCGCGCGGCGAGATCGCGGTGCGCTTTGGCTGCCGCCCGAACGCGCCGGGCACCGAAAAGTCGCCGGCCCCCGTGTCCACCGTGCGGGCCTGCCACCTGGCGCTCGCCAAGCTGCTGCCGGATCTGACCCAGCTCGGCGATGTCTCGGTGCTCAGCAGCGGCGAGCTGCGCATCCGCTTCGGCGACGACCCGCGCGGCCTGTTCCAGCCGCCGCCCCAGGCCGCCTTTTTCGCCAGCGGGGGCCGCGGCCCGGCCTGTCCGAAGCTCGCCGAGCGCGCCGCCGACCCCGAGCTGCCGCTGTCGGCGACCCTGCGGCTGTCGCGGGCGCTGTTCACCATCCGCACGGTCAGCGACGATGGTGAGGACCAGCGCTACCTGGCCTACAACGAAGGCGACGTGCTGCTGTGCACCGACGGGCATGAGCTCGAGGTCGGCCAGGCCCACTTCCACAGCCAGCGCCAGATCGGCGAGCGCGCCAACGCGCCGATCCAGCTGGGGTCCGGCGATGGGCGGGTGCCCGCGGCGCTGCTCGCCGAGACCCACTCCAGCCAGGAGTCGGGCGAGGTGCGGCTGCGCGGGCTGCTCGGCGCCGCCGGCAGCGACCTCCACATCCTGGGCCAGCTGCGCCTGGAGCTCCTGGAGCACCTGCTGCGCGCCACCTTCCGCCACGCCCATGGCGAGGCGACCGTCGACGTGCACGTCACCGGACCGGTGGGCGCCCTGGCCGTGCGCGGCCACGCCGACCTGCACAGCGCGCACCTGGTGCCGTATGACATCGACACCCCGCTCGACATCCTCACCGGTCAGCTGGAGCTCTTCCCGGAGCGCGCCAGCCTGCACAACCTGAAGCTGGTCGTCGACGGCGCCGAGACCATCGCCGACGGCACGGTGGAGCTCAAGAGCTGGACCCCGATCCAGCTCGGCCAGATCAGCTTCCAGCTGCGCGGCGAGATCTCGGCCCGCCTCCTCCAGTGGAAGTTCGCCCGCAACCTCGCCGAGGCGCGCGGCAGCCTGGGGCTGTCCGGCCTGCGCGTCAGCGGCACCTTCGCCGAGCCGATCGTCGAGGGCACGCTGACCGCCAAGGACGTGTTCTTGAACCTGCGGCGCTTCCACGAGCTGTCGTTTTCCCGCGGCACCGTGCGCTTTGTGCACTCGACGACCCGCGGCACCCCGAGCCGCATCATCGTCGGCCGCGTCGCCGGCGAGCCGGGCGGCGAGTCGCTCGTCGGGCTGGTCGATGGCGACGGCAAGCTCGCGCTCAACGGCCGCATCGAGCACAGCGGCCTGGGCGGCTTCATCAAGCCCGAGTGGTACAAGGCGCTCGACAGCGTGCGCCTGACCGTCAAGCTCGATAACGTCCGTCACAGCTCGGGCGGCGTGTACAACTTCGAGGCGACCTCGCCGGGCCTCCTGCTCACCGGCAACCGCGACGAGATGCACCTCATCGGCGACATCGAGGTGGTCTCGGGCCGCTACCTGCAGGACTTCGATCTCGCCGACCGCTTCCTCTCGGCGCGCCGGGTCACCGAGGAGGAGAAGCCGTTCTGGGACGGCGACGCGTTCCTCTCGGCGCTCGAGCTGAACCTGAATGTGCGCACCCGCGGCACCTTCCGGGTGCGCAACAACATCGCCGACCTGCGTCTGGCGACCACCGGCTTCACCGTCAACGGACCGCTCGTCGACATCGCCATGGGCGGCGTCATCCGCGTCGAGGGCGGGCAGTTCTGGGTCCCCGGCCTGCGCGGCGAGTTCCAGGTCAAGGGCGACAGCAAGATCGAGTTCATCTCGTCGGCGCGCTGGCCGGACACGCCGTTTGTCGACGTGCGCGGCGGCACCCGCGACTTCGACCAGAACGACCAGCAGCGCAACATCGAGCTGGCGCTGCGCGGCCGGGTCAGCGAGCTGAAGGTCGAGTGCCTGGCCTCCGAGGGGATCAGCAGCGCCGACTGCGCCAGCTACCTGGTGCTCGGCGACCTGTCCGACACCCTGCGCGGCGGGCGCTCGCAGGTCACCCCCGCCTCGCCGATCAGCGGCGGCCCGAGCTCCCGCGCCATCGAGTACGGCGACCCGGCGGCCAAGCTCGTGACCAGTCAGCTACTTACCAACCAGGTTGCCGACCCGCTGCGCCAGAAGCTACGCTTGGACACCGTGCGCATCCAGTTCGGCGTCAGCACCTTCGATGTGCAGCTGTGCAAGCGCTTCGGGCTCTACGTGCGCATGTGCGGCCTGGCCGAGTGGGGCATCCTCGGCAACGCGGCCGCCCACTACCGGGGCTTCGGCGAGCTCCAGATGTCCGACCTCACCGTCGGCCAGGTCAGCCTTGAGCGCATCGAGCGGGGCTTCTCCTTCCTCGAGGACACGATCAACCGGTTCAAGCTGCAGGCCGGCATCCGCCTGCCGCTGCGCTATTGAAGTTCAGTCGGATCGCAACTGCATCAGATCGGAAGACATCAATGACGACATTCAACAGGGCTCTGCAGGCTTCGGGCCGTCTCGGGACGGGGGCGAAATCGCTCGGGTGGACGGGCGCGCTCATGCTCTTCTCCTCGCTGCTCGGCTTCGGGCGTCCGGGCGCGGCGGGGGCCGCCGAGGTCAAGCCGGCCGAGCCGGCGCGCGCCCCGGTGGTGCTGGAGCTGTTCTCGTCCGAGGGGTGCTCGAGCTGCCCGTCGGCCGACGCGGTGCTGGCGCAGCTCGACACCGCCGGCGCGGTGGACGGCCAGCCGCTGGTGGCGCTGGAGCTGCACGTCGACTACTGGGACTACCTCGGGTGGCGCGATCCGTTCTCGTCGGCCGAATATACGGCGCGGCAGGTGCGCTACACGAACTGGCTGGGCACCCGCAACTATACGCCGCAGCTGGTGGTCGACGGCCAGATCGACGTCCTCGGGTCCAACCGCAGCGGCGCCGCAGCGGCGGTGACCATGGCGGCCAAGCGGCCGAGCCAGGCGGCGGTGCAGCTCAAGCGGCAGGGCGACGCGCTGATGGTGCAGGTCTCGGCGCCGAGCAAGCCGCAGGGGGCGGGGGTGCTGCTGGCGATCACCGAGAGCGGCCTTAGCACCAAGGTGACGCGCGGCGAGAACTCCGGCCAGACGCTGCACCACGCGCCGGTGGTGCGCACCATGAAGGTGCTGGGCATGGTGCGCGGCGACAGCTACACCGCCCAGGTGCCGCTGCGCCTGGAGGCGGGGTGGAAGCCCGAGGCGCTGCGCGCGGTCGTGCTGGTGCAGTCCGAGTCCGACGGCCGCATCCTGGGCGCCGCCGTCCTGCCGCTAAATAAGAAGTAAGGCGCCGCCGGCGCGGGTAGGATGTCCCGCCATGAGCGAGGGCGAGCGCGGGGACGAAACGGACTTGGCGGGCTTGCGCACGCGGCTGCGCGCCGAGTTTGAGCAGGAAGCAGGCGCGGTGCTGCTCAATACGGCGGGCATCGCGCCGATGTGCCGCCCGGCCCGGCTGGCCATCGAGCGGGCCGCGCAGGGCCTGGCCCGCGGCTGGTTCGCCGTCGACGAGCTGTTCGCCGACTACGGCCGCGCGCGCGCCGTCTACGCCCGCCTGTGCGGCGCCCGGCCGGCCGACGTCGCGATGTTCCACACCTGCGCCGCGGCGCTGTCGCAGGTGGCGCTGGGGCTGCCCCTGGCCCCCGGGGACGAGCTCGTGCTGTGGGACCAGGAGTACCCGAGCAACGCCTACCCCTGGCACGAGGCGGCGCGGCGCACCCACGCCGTGGTGCGGGTGGTGCCGTCAGAGCCCGACTTCTCCCTCTGCCAGGAGCGGCTGCACGCCGCGATCACGCCGCGCACGCGGGCGGTGGCGGTGTCGTGGGTGCAGTACCAGACCGGCGCCGTCACCGACCTGTTGTCGCTCGGCCGCGCCTGCCGCGCCGTCGGCGCCTGGCTGGTCGTCGACGCCATCCAGGCGCTCGGGCTGTTCCCGATGGACCTGCAGGCGCTGGGGGTGGACGCGGTGGCCGGCGGCACCCACAAGTGGCTGTGCGGGCCGCTCGGGCACGCCTTCCTGGCGCTGGCTCCCGGACGGGCGGCGGAGCTGCGGCCGCTCCTGCACGGGGCGATGACCTACGGCACGCCCGACGATCGGGTCGACGCGCAGCGCTCGCCGTTCGCCGACGCGCGGCGGTTCGAGCCGGGCTCGCCGCTGCTGCTCGGCGCCGTGGGCGGGGCGGCGGCGATCGAGCTCCTGCTGTCGCTGTCGCTGGAGCGGGTGCACGCGGCGGCGCTGGAGCTCGCCGACCGGCTGAGCGAAGGGCTGCGGGCGCGCGGGCACCGGCTGCTCCTACCGGCGGGCGGGGCGCTGCGCTCGCCAATCGTGACGTTCGTCCCCGGGGGCGGAGCGGCGGTCGACAAGCTGGCCGGCTACCTGCTGGCCCAGCGGGTCGCCTGCTCGCGCCGCGCCGGCGGCATCCGCCTGGCCCCGCACGCCTTCAACACCGACGAGGACCTGGACCGCTTCTTCCACGCCCTGGACGCCGCCCCGTCATGCCCATGAAGCGCCCGCGCCCGCACGCCGCTCCCCCCCGCGCCGCCGCAGCCCGGCCGCCCGCGCCCCACACCGCGGCCGCCCGGACCCCGGAGCACGAGCCCCCCGCCGCGCCGGAGCTGCGGCTGTTCGCCGTCGCCACGCCCGGCCTGGAGCCGGTGGTGGCGGCGCAGCTGCAGGCGCTGCCCGGGGCGCGGCAGCTGGTGCCGGTGCCCGGCGGGGTCGAGTTCACTGGCGACCTGGCCACCCTGTATCGCGCCAACCTCTGGCTGCGCAGCGCCTCGCGGGTGCTGCTGCGCCTGGCCGAGCTGCGCGCCCTGCACTTTGCCAGCCTGCGGCGGCAGATCGCCCAGCTCCCGTGGGAGCGTTTCGCCCCCTCCCCGGTGCGCGTCACCGTCGCGGCCACCGCCCACCACTGTCGCCTCTACCACTCCAGCGCCGTCGCCGAGCGCATCGCCCTGGGCATCGCCGACCGCGGCATCCAGGTGCTGCCGGCCGACTCCCCGCGCGCCGCCCCCGAGCTCCACCTGGTCGCGCGCGGCGCCGACGACCTGTTCACCATCAGCCTGGACACCTCGGGCGAGCTGCTGCACCGCCGCGGCTACCGCAGCGAGGACGCCGGCGCGCCCCTGCGCGAGACCCTGGCCGCGGCGCTGCTGCAGCTCAGCGAGTGGGACGGCAGCGCGCCGCTCTTCGATCCGACCTGCGGCTCGGGCACCCTGGTCATCGAGGCGGCCCTGCTCGCCGCGCGCCGCGCCCCGGGCCGCCACCGCTCGTTCGCCTTCCAGAGCTGGCCGACGTTCGCGCCTGCCCTGTGGTCGGCGCTGCTGGCCGCCGCCGACGCCGCCGAGCGCCCGCTGCGCCCCGGGCTGCTCTACGCCGCGGACCTCGATCCGCAGGCGATCGCCACGGCCCGCCGCAACGCCGCCCGCGCCGGCGTCGAGCCGCTCATCACCTGGTCGGTGGCCGACCTGAGCCACGGCCGCCTGCCCGCCGGTCCGCCCGGCCTCGTCCTGTCAAACCCGCCCTACGGAGTCCGCCTGCGCACGCCGCAGCGGCTCTACCACGACCTCGGGCGCCTTGCGCGCAGCGCCCCGGGATGGCGCCTGGGCGTCCTTACCACCGACGCGCGGCTCGCCCGCGCCGCCGGACCCTTTACCCGCAGCCATCCGCTGTTCAGCGGCGGGCTGCGGGTAGCCCTGCACCTGTCGGCAGGGCTTGGGGCCCCGCCGCCTCTGTCCCCTTGGGGACCGCCGGCAGACGAGCCCCCCTAGCGCGTCGCTTCGATCGCGCCGTGCTTTTTGAAGATCTGATCGACGATGTCCCGGCACTGCAGGCTCTCGATCTCGGCGGTGATCAGAGTCTGTCCGGGGCGGAATCGATCCGACAGCCGCTTCAGGTTGCTCTGTAGAAGTCCCGTCCCGTAGATCCCGCCGCCAAGCGCGCCGCAGATGACGCCGAGGAAGATGCCCAGGCCCATCGCCGCACTCAGCGGCAGCGTCCACAGGTGAAGCGGCCCGGCGATGAGCCAGCCCATCAGCGCGCCGGCCACGATGCCGGTCACGATGCCAATCGCCAGCCCCTGCCGGCCGTCACACTCCGAGGCGCGCAGGTCGTTCCCCTGAGTGAGGCGCTTTTTGTGCACGAAGATGTGGCAGTCCTTCTCCGGAATCTCCGCCCGGGCAAGATCCTGCAGCGCAACCTCGGCCTTCCCTGGTTCCTGGAATAATGCATAGATGACGTAGCTCATGGTCCACCTGTCTGTCTGTGTTCCGTGCTCTGTTCTGTGCTGGTTTCCAACTGGTGTTCCCTAGGTCCGATTGCGCCCCCGGGGTCGATACGACCCCGCTGCTGCAGGGTTGAGCAATGCGCGTGCCAGCGGCGGTTTTCTCCTCCCGTCGCTGATTTCGCTCGGTTAGCCCCGGCGCGGGCCCAAGGGGGTGTGCGCATTTGTCGCGCTGAGACTGGATGACACACTCAGCGGCCGCGTGGCTCCGGCCGGCACCGCCGCGGTCCCTTGCAGAGCTCTTCAGGTACGTTCCTTACGTCGCTGTTCCGAACTACGTTGTCCTGGAGATCATGGATGCTGCGCAAAGCGCTTCGCTTGGGAACCTTGGCCTGGGTCGTGGGAGCCACCGCCTGCACCGGCAGCCTGTGGTAAAAGGTCGACGCGGCGACGATCGCCGACCGGCCGCGGAGCGAGAAGCAGCACCTCGCCAGCTGGCAGAGCGACCGCGAGCGCGCCCAGAGTGAAAAGCACAAGGCCCAGCTCGATCTGCTGGCCGCCCGTCACGCGCTCGCGGATGCGCAGCTGGAGAGCCTGGCCACGCGCCTGGGTTCGCAGAGGCTCCTGACCGAGCTCGCCACCTTCGACGAGCAGGACGACCCGTACGACGCAGCCCGCCCCGCTACTTGATGTGGGCCTTGTGCTCGACCTTGGCCACCACCTCGCTCGCCGCGTGACCCACCTTCTGGGCCGCCTCCTGCACCCGATGCCCCGCCTGATAGGCAGCTTCCTGCATGCGATGGCCGGCGCTCTGCGCCGCCTCGCTGACCTTGTTCTCGACCTTGTTGACCACCGAAGCCCCCTTCTTCGAGAGCTCCTCGACCTTGCTCGCCACCTCGGAGGTCAGATCCTTGGCCTTGTCGATGGTGTTTTGAATCGTCCGGTTGCTCATGGGAATCCTCCTTAAAGGAATTGTAGCAGGCTCTCCGGCGCGCGCCGCGCCAGCCGTCCGTCAGCCCCAGCTTGAGCAAGGCGAATGCCATGGCCGCAGCTGTGTCAGATTCGCATGGTGAGGCGGCAGCGCACACCACATTTCGGAGGATGTCCCGGCTGCGCCTGCAGAGGTTCCCTATAAGGAGCCGTGCCTCAGCTGGAGTCTGTCCGAAAAGTCCGTGGCATATCCCTTGCTTGGTGCCAGCTCACTTGTTTACAGGCATTCCTGATCACCTAAGGAGTCTTCCCATGAAGGCCAGCTACCTCAATCTAGTCCTTGCCCCTATTTTTGTAACTGCTTGCGCCCACTCCAGTCCCGCCCCCGAGGAGCATGTCGAGACGCCCGGCAAGCTGCAGGTCGCCGACCCGGTCTTTGTCGAGCGCGATCCGGAGAGCAAGGGCAGGTGCAAGGCGGACTCCGAGTGCCCGGTCGGTGATTACTGCCATCCCGATCAGCTCGTGTGCTTCCAGAACTATCCCAATCCGCGCATGCTCGACATCTCGTTCAGCATCGAGCCCGCGTGCAAGATCGTCAACGTCTACTTCCCCTTCGACTCGGTCGAGCTCGTCCCCGAGGCCGCTCGCTGGCTGGACTACAACGTCCGCTGCCTCAAGAGCCGCGGCGCCAAGGCGGTCCACCTCGACGGACACTGCGACGCCCGCGGCAGTCAGGAATACAACCTCGACCTGTCCAAGCGGCGCGCCGACTACGTCAAGCAGCTGCTGGAGCAGAAGGGCCTGACCATCCCGATTACCGTCCACGGCGAGGGCGAGCACAGCCCGATCCGCGTCGGCAAGAGCGAGCAGGACTACGCCTTCAATCGCCGCGTCGAGTTCAAGCTCGAGTAGGCCGCCGCCCCCAAGTTTCCCCGCTGTAGTTCAGAAGACCCTTAAGTTAAGTCAGGCCAAAAAGGAGAGCTAGCTATGAAGACCTTTGCCTCTGCCATCCTCGGGACCCTCTGCCTGTTCATCGTCGGCTGCGGGTCGATCTCCAACGCGATTGACTGCGCCGGCATCTGCAGCCGCTACAAGGACTGCTACGACAAGAGCTATGACACCGCGACCTGCGAGTCGCGCTGCCGCAACAACGCCAACGCCGACCAGAGCTACAGCGCCAAGGCCGACACCTGCAACACCTGCATCGGCGCCAAGAGCTGCGCTTCGGCGACGTTCAACTGTCCCGAGTGCGTGGGCATCGTTCCGTAGGTCCAGCGCTCACCGAAAGAAGTGGTCCGCCGCTGCCAGAGAGGTAGCGGCGGACCTTTTTGCCGCTTAACTCAGCAGGGTCGGATGCGAGCGCTGGCTCTGCAGGGGCTCGACGACCAGGTCGGGGACCGAGGTGGGCCGGCGCGCCGCGTGCACGTGCTGGGTGATCGCCGCGCAGGTCAGCTTCGGGTTATCCCACTGCGGCAGACCGCGGGTGTTGGGAATGCGCATGGCGCGGAAGCCGCGGTTTTTCAGCAGCAGCTCCCCCAGGCGATCAAAGGACGTATAGGCGTCCTTGTCATAGAGCACCAGGGTGGGAGTCTGGACCTCCAGGTAGACCCGCTGGAACACCTCGGGAACGGCGAAGCGGCCCGCCAGGAACGCCCACGGAGCGTTGTCCGCGCCGGGCTGGTGCGCGGTCTGGTAGCAGTAGGCCACAAGCCCCTCATCGACCGGTCCGAAGAACGACTTGCCGAGGAAGTAGCGGATGCTGGCGTGGCTGCTCAGCAGGCTGAAGAGCGGCTGCGACCACGGCCTGCCGCTCAGCAGCTTGGGCAGAATGTGCGAGAACCGCTCGGCCCGCGGCGGCTCGCGGCTCAGGCCGGTCGGCGAGAGCAGCGTCAGCGAGTGGAAGAGCTCGGGCCGCTCCTTGGCGACCAGCGCCGCGTGCTCGCTCGACAGCGACAGCGCCACCACATCGCTCGGCGGGTGGTTCTGGCTCAAGAGCGCAAGGAAGTCCTGCAGGGTGTCGGCATACAGGCGGAAGTCGTAGTCCGCCTTGGCCCGCTCGGACTGACCAAAGCCCGGCCACTCCAGGACGAAGGTGGGTCGGGTGGGCGCGAAGTGATCGAACAGCGGCCGCATCTCGTAGGCCGAGGCTGCGGCGTTGATAGAATGCAGGAGGACCAGGGGGTGGCTGTCGATCACAGCGCCCTGGTTCCCGCGCGACTTATAATAGGCGACCCGCTGGCCGTTGCGGTTATTGAAAAACTGCAGCGTGCCATCGAGCGCCGGAGAGAGCGAAGTAGTCATGACGAGCTCCTTTTCACTTCCGGCGGGCCCCCACCGCGAACGTGATCAGTGCGAACACGATCGCGACAAAGCAAATGATCTTGGCCAGCCCCGCAGCGCTGGCCGCCAGGCCGCCGAATCCAAAAGCAGCAGCCACGATGGCGATGACCAATAGAACGGCGGCCCAGTAGAACATTTGAGTACTCCCTGCTTCTTGATTGATGGGCAGCGGGACCGCGCGCCCGGCCAAGAGCAGGCCCCGTGCGCCGGGCCGCGGCTTGGCTCAGGTCGGCTCGTCCCGCTGCTCACCCAATAGGTGCCGTGGGTGCCGTGGGTGCTTGGACAGCACACCGTGCGGCTCTGACACACTCACTTGCGGCTGGCCGCCTCGGCCTGCTTGGCAAGCGCGAACGAGCGGCCGCTGATGACGCAGCCGGTCAGGAAGCCGACGGCGACCCCGGCGCTCACCGCGGCGCGGCGGCGCATCAGGAACCCGGCGAGGAAGCTGACGCCGATGGCCGAGCCGACCACCAGGTAGGGGTGCTCCTGAGTCGTCGTGCGCACCCACTGATCCAGGGGCTCCAGGCGCTCTTTGAACTCCTGGACGATCACCTGGGCCTCCTTCTCGGCCTGGCCCAGCGCGTCCTTGGCCATGTCGGCGGCGTTCTTGAGCGCGTCGGAGGCGCTGTCCGCCGCCGCCACCTGGCTGTCCGCTCCACCTTCGCCGCGTCCTGCCTCGGCAGCAGGCTTCCGCTTCTGGTTGTCGCTCATCGCCTCGCTCCCATGGACGTTCTTGATGCTGCTGCCGTTGCTGCTGTCGCTCTTGTTGTGCTGCTTGTCCGGGTTCATGGTGGTCATCAAATTTCTCCTTGTAAGCG
>Ga0075158_10001406_pt1 | contig 18238 bp, 18 predicted proteins | sample JI91814BDNA_FD_70968 | JGI IMG/M metagenome (GOLD analysis project Ga0075158, IMG submission 70968) | Wastewater effluent complex algal communities from Wisconsin, to seasonally profile nutrient transformation and Carbon sequestration -... | ecosystem: Engineered > WWTP > Effluent > Algae... | reverse complement strand
AACAGTATGATACCGGACTTTTAGTAAATGCCGGAACCATTCTGGTCATTGAGGACGGGTCTCACCAATACAGAGATTCAATGGCCTGCCTGGAAAAATTTGGTCCCTTTGTAACAAAAGACTCCTATTATATCGTTGAAGATGGTATCGTACGTGAGCTCGGTATGGAAAAGGAATTCAATGGAGGACCAGGAAAAGCCATCAGTGAATACCTGCAGCATCATCCGGAATTCATTGTTGATCGCCGGTACTGTGATTTTTTTGGAAAGAACGCCACTTTCAATACAAACGGGTACCTGAAAAAAATATCCTGATATGGCCCAAAAAGAATGGACAGGAGAGCGCCTGGAAAAGCATATTACCAATGAAACCATGCTGGAACACCTGCACCGTTATGCAATTGCCGTTGATTTTGCCCATGAAAAAACGGTACTGGATATTGCCTGCGGGGAAGGATATGGTTGTCAGCTACTGGCCAGCCAGGCATTAAAAGTTACAGGCGTTGATATTGATCCGGCAACCATACGCAAAGCGAAACAGCAATACCCCGATGCACGGAATAATTTTTTAGAAGGCTCCATTGAAGCCATCCCCTGCCCTGATAATAGTTTTGATCTGGTGACCTGTTTTGAAACGCTGGAACATATCACCGGACAGGAACAGGCACTGAAAGAAATCAGAAGGGTATTAAAGCCTGGCGGTGTATTGCTCATTTCAACACCTGATAAAGCGAATTATTCAGACAAGCCCGGTTACCAGAATCCATTTCACCAAAAGGAATTATACGAAAACGAGTTCAGGGAATTGCTAGCCGGTTTCTTTGCATTTACCGGTTTTTATAAACAACAATCCATTCATGCTTCCCTCCTCCTCCAGGAAAAGGATCCATCTCTCAATAGCCTGTTTACCGGCGATTATAATGGCATTCTGAAAAAAACTCCGCCTGTAATGTATCATATTGGTATTGCAGCGGATCAGCCCATTCAGCTACCCGGAGGTAGTATATTTTATCATCAGCAATCTGTGACGGAACAGGTAAAAGCCATGGAAATGGCTGTGAAGCAAACCTTGACTTACCGTGCGGGTCATATTTTATTATCCCCCCTCAAAGCTATCCGATCCCTGTTTCGCAAATGAAAATACTAGGACTCATATCATCTCCGTTTGATCCGGCTTCCAGGGTCAGGATTCAGCAGTATGAAGTTCCCTTTCAATCATCAGGTCATCAGCTCCGCTGTAAATATTACCGGCCCCTGAGAGATGCTAATCCTGCGGGATGGGCAAAAAACCTGCAAAAGATCAGCGGGATCAATGCCTGGCGCAGCAGTGACCTGATCAAATCGATCGGCAGAATGCCTTTGCTGATTCAGCAATCGGGATATGATATTATCTGGCAGAACCGGCTGATCCAGCTACAGCATTTATTCTGGGAAAAGCAATTACGTAAACCCGTAGTATTTGATTTCGATGATGCGATCTGGTTACAGGAAGGTGAAAAACAAGTACAACAAAAAATAACCCGCTCACAATTGATTTTTGCCGGTAACAGTTACCTCGCAGACTATGCTGCGCGTTTTCATAAAGATGTAAGAATCGTTCCCACTACAGTTGATACTGCCATGTTGCAGCCCAGCAGTAAAAAGGCTGATCATTTTAATATTGGCTGGATTGGCACATATCAAAACCAGCAATACCTGGATGCGATCAAAGATGTTTTGATTCAATTCCTGCAACAAAATAAAGATGCACGGCTAATCGTGGTAGCTGACCATCCAATGGGCAATCTTCCATACGACGAAAAACAAATCCAGTTCAGGCAGTGGTCGGCTGCAAATGAAAATGAGCTGATCAACGAATTCTCAGTAGGGATTATGCCGCTTCCTGATACGGCTTGGACGCGCGGCAAATGCAGCTATAAAATGTTGCAGTATATGGCCTGTGGCAAACCAGTACTGGTTTCGCCTGTTGGGAAAAACAGAGAAATTCTGCAGGAAGCAGATCTGGGTTTTGGACCGTCCACTGAAACAGACTGGATGAAATCACTTCAACTGCTGAAGCAAGATCCCGCACTATGTAATCAGCTGGGTTTAGCAGGCAGAAAATTAGCAGAAGAAAAATACAGTGTGAATAGATGGACACCATTACTTTTACAATACATGGAAGAACTAATCTGATATGAATTGTTTCTGCACGATCATCAGTCCCGACTATTACCCCTTCACTCGTACAATGTACCAGTCGCTGGCCCGTTATATGCCGGATTCCATTTTGCAGGTGCTGATTGTTGGTGAAAATGCCAATACTGTTATAGAAAAAAATGGCAATATTTTATTTAACCGGATCGAAGAATTGCAGGATCATGGTTTATCCGAATCTATCCGGAAAAAATATGGCGAAACAGATAATATCATTCGCTGGGCATTGAAACCCGCCTATATCAGTTTACTGCTGGAGCGATATGAAAATGTAATTTATCTGGACAGTGATTTATTTTTTACAGGAGATGCTTCCTTTCTTTTCGGGGAACTGGAGGGGGCCCCGCTCCTGCTTTCTCCGCATGGCATCAGTACTGAACCGCTGGCTGACCCGGAAAATATTGCCATGAACAACCGTATTGGCATGTTCAATGCCGGCTTGGTTGGCGCCAGCCGGTCAGGAAGGCCCCTGCTCGAATGGTGGGCTGCCGCAATCCTTCAGCAAATGGAAAGAGATGAATCATTGGGAGTATTTGCAGACCAGCGCTACCTTGATTTATTACCGGTACTCGATGAAAATGTTCATATCCTGCGGCACAAAGGCTGCAACGCGGGGAGTTGGAATATACATTGCAATCCCCGCAGCCTGCAGGATGGACAACTGTTACTTGGCGGAAAAGATCCATTGTTGTTTATCCATTTCAACTTTGAAACCATCCGGCAAATCCTGAACCGGAATGATGCCCTTTTACTCCCTTATTTTGAATCATACCGGACATCGCTGCTGGAAAATGGATATGACCTCCTGAAAAAACTGGACAATCTGCCTTTAAAAAAATATGAATCCGCCTCTTACAAATTCAGGCACCGGCTTCGCATCCGTACCAGGTTTAAGAGGTGGCTTTTTCAGCTGGCAAAAAAGATCTGAACTTGTCTACCAAACAAAATATACTGCTGGTCTCCTCATCCCTGGATGTACCCAGCGGCTACGAAAAAGCTGTGACGGAAACCGCTGGTCTTTTTGCCTCACATGGTCACCCGGTGACGCTGTTAATTCTGGATCATACTTCAGCCACTTATTTCCCAGTTCACCCATCTGTGAAAATCGATCACCTTCCAGTACATTTTGGAATTACAGAAAAAGGCAATCCCATTCTACGGAAATGGTGGTTCTGGAAACATACCCGCCTGCTGAAAAAAAAGGTGAATGCCATACAACCCGATATCATCATAGCCACAGAATATCATTTCACTGCTGCTATTGTTTTTTCAGGCCTGCAGCAACAATACAGGGTCTTTTCCTGGGAGCATCATCATTACTACTGGATTAAAAAAAACAGGTTCTGGACGGCCCTTACCAAAAAGGCGTACCGAAAAATCGACACCCTGGTTTGCCTGAACAAACAGGAGGCCGCTATCCTGCATTCAATGGGAAACACAGTGGTCATTCCTAATTTTACACGGCCACAGGAAAGCCATCAACGGAATACCAATCAGCAATTGTTAACAGTGGCCGGTCTGATTCATCGAAAAGGTATCGACCTTTTACTGCAAATAGCGGAACAAGTATTGATAGAAAATCCAGGATGGACCTGGAAGCTGATTGGAGAAGGGCCCATGCAAACAGAAGTAAAAGATTTTATCAGAATAAAGAAACTGGAAAACAGACTGCTGCTTCAATCTCCTGCCGGACCAGATATCAGTGCTGATTATCAGCAAGCCGCTGTCTATATCATGACATCCCGGTTTGAGGCTTTCCCGCTTGTCTTACTCGAAGCCATGTCCTGGGGAATTCCCTGTATCAGCTTTGATTGCCCCAGCGGCCCCAATGAGATTATTCAGCATGGTATCACTGGTTTAGTTGTACAAGCGGAGGATACGATAGCCTTGAAAACTGCCATTAATACCCTCATTAAAGAACAGGATGAAAGAGTAAAAATGTCTTCGGCAAGCCTGTTGGCTGTTCAGCAATATTATCCGGAAAATATTTACAAAAAATGGCAGAAAGTGTTTGATCAACACTAAGTGCGGAAGGAAGTGGTTATTGCCAGCACCAGTTATTTAATTAACATCCTGCCTGTCCAGTCAATTCGTTGCAGGAATACTGTGTTCCCAAAATATTCATCAGTTGCTTTTCTTGCTCCCTGCCAGGCACCGTAATCATCAATAATCAGCACAGCACCTTTGGGCAGCAGCGGGTACAAATGAATAAGTTCATGTTTGGTAGAAGCATACCAGTCGGTGTCAAGCCGCAGCAGGGAAATTTGTGACGGAATTGTGCCCGGCAAAGTATCCTCCACTTTTCCTTTAATGATGCTGAATAGATTAACCGGATAGCCGGTACTGTAAATATTTTGCCTTACTTCATCCTCACTGGCCAGACACCAGTTGCTGGAATCAGTACCGGTACTTTTCCTGACCCATTCACTTTTTTCATCCGGACCATCTTGGTCACCTGGTTTGGGCATTCCTTCAAAACTATCGTATAACCATATTCTCCGGCTGCCACTATTTTCCTTTAATAATGTAAGGGCTATCAGCATGCAGCTCCCACCCTTCCATACTCCACACTCTACGAAATCACCTGGGATTTGATTCCTGATAATATATAAAACAGATTGATACAGGGCATAAGACCTTTCCAGTTCCACCAGGCTATATGGCTTTACTTTTTCATAAAGCTGCATAAACTCCTGGTCGTTTTCAATGTCAATGCTGGATGAAGGCTGATTATTTTTCTTTCTGGATAAATGCAATCCCAGCCACCCCAGGGGGTAATTGATAATAGAGGATAATTTCATGGAGCGTTTCTGGAACTATTATGCGTATTACTTTATCCATTCAGCATCCGGGTCTCCGTCTCATGTCTCAGATTTCCCTTCTGCCGGATTACTCATCCAGTTTCAGCACGGCCAGAAAAGCTTCCTGCGGCACTTCCACATTGCCGATCTGTCTCATTCTTTTCTTTCCTTCCTTTTGCTTTTCGAGGAGTTTACGTTTCCGGCTGATATCACCACCATAACATTTTGCCGTTACATCTTTCCGCATCGCAGAGATATTTTCACGGGCGACCACTTTTGCACCGATGGCGGCCTGAATGGCAATCTGGAATTGTTGTCTGGGTACCAGCTCTTTCAGTTTCTCACAAAGTTTACGGCCAAAATCATGTGATCTGCTACGGTGGATCAGGGCAGAAAGGGCATCCACTTTATCGCCGTTGAGCAGGATATCCATCTTAACGATATCACTGTCGCGGTAACCGATCGGATGGTAATCGAAGGAGGCGTAACCCCGGGTTTGTGACTTCAGTTTATCGTAGAAATCAAATACAATCTCGGTCAGGGGCATTTCGAAGATCAGCTCTACCCTGGTTTGGGTCAGGTAGCTCTGGTTCATGAGGATTCCTCTTTTGCCGAGACAGAGGGTCATGATATTACCAATGTATTCAGGTTTGGAAATGATCTGAGCTTTGATAAAGGGTTCTTCAATACGCTCTGTTTTCACCGGATCAGGAAATTCTGTCGGATTATTCACGATCACCTTCTCACCTTTTGTGGTGTAAGCAATAAAACTCACGTTGGGCACCGTGGTGATCACTGTCTGGTTAAATTCCCTTTCCAGTCTTTCCTGAATGATCTCCATGTGCAGCATTCCCAGGAATCCGCAACGGAAACCAAAGCCCAGGGCCTGAGAAGTTTCCAGTTCATAGGTCAGTGAGGCATCATTGAGCTGGAGTTTATCCATGCAGTCACGCAGTTCCTCAAAATCATCTGTATTCACCGGGAAAATACCGGCGAATACCATGGGCTTTACTTCTTCAAAGCCCTGGATCATTTGTGGATTCGGGTTATTGGCCAGGGTAATGGTATCACCCACTTTTACTTCCTTGGCCACTTTGATCCCTGTAATGATATATCCCACATCACCGGTCATCACGGCCGGTTTTTCTGTCATTTTCAATTTCAAAATCCCCACTTCATCAGCCCCATAAACCTGACCGGTACTGACAAACTTAACCTGGTCACCTTTTTTGATAGAGCCATTCAGGATCCGGTAATAAACGATGATCCCGCGAAAGGAGTTGAATACAGAGTCAAAGATCAGGGCCTGAAGTGGTGCTTGCGGATCACCTTTTGGGGCCGGAATTCTTTCAACAATTGATTCCAGTACTTTATCCACGCCCAGACCGGTACGACCACTAGCATGCAGGATATCCTCCCTTTTGCAACCGATCAGCTCCACAATCTGGTCCTCCACTTCTTCAATCATGGCGCCGTCCATATCAATTTTATTGACAACAGGAATGATCTCAAGATCATTGTCAATTGCCAGATATAAGTTGCTGATAGTCTGCGCCTGAATACCTTGTGTTGCATCCACTAAAAGAAGACATCCTTCACAGGCAGCGAGGGCCCTGCTCACTTCGTAGCTAAAGTCCACGTGGCCGGGTGTATCAATCAGGTTCAGGATATATTCCTGTCCGTCTTTGTGTTTATAATTGATCTGGATTGCATGGCTTTTGATAGTAATCCCTTTTTCTCTTTCCAGGTCCATATCATCCAGCACCTGGTCCATCATATCACGGTCCGTGATCGTGCCGGTACTTTGTAAGAGCCTGTCGGCCAGGGTTGATTTACCATGATCAATATGAGCGATGATACAAAAATTACGAATATTCTTCATGTGTTTGATGCCTCCCTGCCTGCCAATCGGCAGGATTTTTCAAGAGGTGCAAAGGTACGGTTTTTAGGCCAGCCTGAAGCTTTGTCTGAACGGGAAAAACCGGGCCGCAGAAGTCCGCCTACCCTTAATTTCCTAACTTCCCTGCAGAAACAATTTTCATGCCTACCAACCAACCCGTTCTGATTATTACCGGCGCCTCATCCGGTATTGGAAAAGCAACCCGTTTACTGATGCATCAAAAGGGATGCAGGGTTTATAACCTGGATATCATGGAGCAGAATGATGAGATCGGAGTGTATATCCATTGTGATATGCGTGACCGGCAGGCCATCCGCGAGGCTGTTCAGCAGATTGTAAATACCGAAGGCCGGATTGATTTGCTATTTTCCAATGCGGGGGTGCATTTGTTTGCGACCATTGAACAAACCAGTGACGAGGAACTGGATCGCCTGGTGGATATTAATATCAAGGGAACTTATTTCATTTTGCAGGCCGTACTTCCTCATATGCGGCAGCAGCAGAAAGGGAGTATTGTTCTCATGGGTTCCGATCAGAGTTTTGTGGGTAAGGCCAGCAGCTCTGCATATGGAATGACCAAGGGCGCCGTGGCGCAACTGGCCAAAAGCACGGCGATTGATTATGCCCCTTTTCATATCCGGGTGAATTGTATTTGTCCGGGTACTATTGATACTCCCCTGCTGGATAAAGCTGTGGACCACTATGCCCGGATCAGCGGGCAGGACACTCAAAAAATTATGTCAGACCTGAATACAATTCAACCCGCTGGCAGGATCGGTAAGCCGGAGGAGATTGCTGCTGCGGTAGCTTTTCTGTTATCCGATGAAAGTTCTTTTGTAACCGGCAGCCTGCTGAGTGCAGATGGTGGTTATGTTTGTCAGTAATGAAATCCCTTTTCAGGATCCGTCAGTAACTACAATGAACCTCTCTTCCTGAATAATCTGAAATATCTTACAATAAACGAAACATTTCGTACTTTGTATATTAAAAAGGCCATGCGATTTATCCTGCTATTGGTAATACTTATATTTCAAACCGCCTTATATGCCCAGGAACCAGAAAAAATTATAAGCGGGATCATTCAGGCACAGCAGCCAATAAAACATATCCGGGCATATACAGTAAGACATGATACACTTGTAACTGGTCATATAAGAACCATGCAGGGTTGGGTGTCTCTTACAGCAGATACCGCTGACCGGATCTTTGGTTTTCGTTTTTTTGCAGCTCCTGAGGACGGTCGCTCCGCCAGTATCTATGATGGTCAATACAGTTTCATTATTGATCATGAGAAAAAGGAGTTTACAAAATACAGTCAACCTGAAATGCTGGATGCCATCATGGGATACCCGGGTGGGCAACTGATCTGGAAGGATTTGATGAGGATAGATACCAGTACGGCAACCGGATTCAGGGTTCATGAAGATGATCAGTATTATTATCTCAGGATATTGCTCCCTGATATTACCCGTTATGATGTGATCAAAAGATCAAAGGAGCTCACGATCAGCAAAAAAACTTTCCTGCCTGTCGCAGTGAGACAGCACCAGGAAACATTGGGAAAAGTACAGGATCTCAATTACAGTGTTTCCCGGGTTCAGATCAATGAAGAAGGAATCGCTTATGATTTTTCACAGGAGAGATATCCGGCAGGATATAAACCTGAAGAGGATGCACCTAACAAACAGCTACTCGCCCTGCAGGGAAAAAAATTGCCTGCTTTCAGTTTGACAGGATTTGATGGCAGTACTCTCAGCTCCGATGACTTCAAAGGCAAACTAATTTTACTTGATTTTTGGGAAGTATGGTGTGGTCCCTGCGTGGCTTCCATGCCCCGGGTAAAGGAGTTGTATGAAAAATACAAATCATCGGGATTGGAAGTGATTGGCATCATCCACCAGACGGAGCACCTGAAAACGGCCAGGTTATTATTAGAAAAAATCAAACCCGGTTTCAAAATGGCACTGGGCAATGAGCAAATGAAAAATAATTTTTCCCTGCAGGCTGTTCCACTTTATATTCTTGTTAACCGAACTGGCAATATTGTATTGGTAAGTGAGGGTTTTCCTGAAACACTGGAGGAAATGATACGGACTTACCTGTAAACATTCCGCTTCTATTTTTTTAAAGAGCGCTGCCTACCTTTGTTTCATGCCTATCAAAATTGCCCAACTGACCGATGCTCCTGAGATGGTGAAGTTGATTAACAGTGCTTACCGTGGAGATCAGTCTAAGAAAGGCTGGACAACGGAAGCGGATATTATTGGCGGTGAGTACCGGATCCTCCTCCCCGATCTGGAAGCCCTGATCCAAAAACCGGGGGTTGTTTTTTTGCTATCAGTTAATGAAGAACAGCAAACAGAAGGATCTGTTTTTCTGGAAAAGCGGGGAGATCAATTATACCTGGGTATGCTGAGTGTGCATCCGGATCTGCAGACCCGTGGAACCGGTAAACAATTGATGCTGGCAGCAGAAGATCAGGCCAGGGAAATGGGTTGCCGGTCGATCATTATGCGGGTAATTCATTTGCGGCAGGAATTAATCGACTGGTACCTGCGCCGTGGTTACTATGATACTGGTATGACAGCATCTTATACAGCGCCCTCCTACGAGATCGTTAAAATTCCATTTCATTTTGTGATCCTTCAAAAAGATCTATAACCATTTGTCTGACTAAGGAACCATACCGAATGGAGTAAATAGACAGTTTCAATGTGCTGCTCCATCATTCCTTAGAAAATTATTCTCTTTATTTTTTTCTGCAAACACATCAGTAAAGCTGTAATCCGCTACAGGTGTCAATTTAAAAAACCAGCGCAGCTATGCTGTTTTTAAGATAATCTTTTACAATGAAGAGTTCATTCTAAGTAATTCTTTCTACTCAGATTGATGCATTAACAATTTATTTTACCGGAATTGGCATACTGGCATCCTGTTTGGAATTATACCAGTAACCGGGCAACAAACAAAAAAGTCCAGCCATCGCCCGGGATGCCGGACAACACAATTAAATTGAACGTACTATGAAAAAGATTTTTACTCTCTTGAGCGGCCTGTTTCTTTCCTTCGCCTTACTGGCGGCCGATCCCAGGCCTGTGGTTACACTCACCAGCATGAGCAACTACAAAGTAGTGATCGACGGAAAGGCTTTCTTCAGTAATAACAGCCAGATCAGCCTGCGCAACCTGTCAAAAGGTTACCACTCTGTACAGGTGTTTGAAATGCGCCGGGGTTATTACCAGCAAAGAGAAAAAATGGTCAGCTCGACTTCCTTTTTCCTGAAGAGGAATGATATCAGGATTCTCATCAACCGCTTTGGTGATGTCCGAATCAAAGAAGTAAATGGATTTGGCCGTTTTGAAAGGGATGATGATGACTGGTATGAAAAAGGCCGCAATGATGACAATGACAGAGATCGGGATCGTGACCGTGGCAGGGGAAATGATCGTCAAAGATTCTGACAATATCAATAACCATGCAGTGCCGCCTTCGGGCGGCACTGTTATTTTATAAAGCGGATACAACAGGTGTCAGGGAAGCAGTTACAGTAATCACAGTCCCATTTCCTTTCTGACTTTCCACCTGGCACTTCCCCCCCATTAACAATGATCTTTCCTTCATTCCGATCAATCCAAGTGTTTTCTTTCTCGCAACTTCTTCCATATTAAAGCCACAGCCATTATCAACAATCCGGAGCACCACAATATCATCCGTAGAACTGAGATTCACCCATATTTTACTGGCCCTCGCATGGCGGATAACATTTGTGAGTGATTCCTGGAAAATCCGGAATAAAGCAGTTCTTGCTTTGTCAGGCACCTGTTCGTGCAACAGTTCGTTTTGAAAATAAGTCTGGATACCAAAACGGCTTCTGTAATCCTGCAGGTACCACTCGATGGTGTCGGCCAGCCCCAGGTCATCCAGCATACTTGGGCGCAACTCGGATGAAAGTTTTCGTACGGTAAACATGGCTTTCTCGAGCAGGGCCTGTATATTTTCCATTTTTTCCCGAAGAAGCGGATCTTCTGCTTTTATCCTGGATTCGATCCAGGACATATCAAAACGCAGAACGGTCAATTGTTGTCCCAGTTCATCATGAATTTCCCTGGCAATCGTGGCTCTTTCTTCTTCCCTCACATCCTGCAAGTGTGCCGATAATTCCCTTAATTGTAAAGTGGATTCTTCCAGCTGTTTTTCCACTTTTTTCCTTTCTGTCATATCAATCCCCATCCCCATGGCACAACGTTCTCCCTGATAATTAACAAGGATGCAATTGAAATAATAAGGAATTTTTTCCTGCTGTTTTGTATAAAGAAATGACTCTGCACTGGCTGTCCCATCTATGAATGTCAGCTTGCTTTTTTCCGCCATATAATCCTGGTCAGGTTCTGCAAAAAAACTAAGGGGCGACATACCTGCAATTTCCTCAGTACTATATCCGGTTACTTTTTCCAGATTATGGTTCCAGCGGTAAAACTGTCCGGAACTGTTATAGATATAAAAAATTCCCGGCAATGTATTGATGATGGAATCTGACAGGTCTTTCTCCCTGATGATTTCCTCTCTGGCCAGTTTGGAGGCGGTGATATCATGCAGGATGCCTGATACGCAGATGATCGAACCTTTATCATCCTGTAATGTACTTCCGTTGAATTCGATCCAGCAAACCTGTCCTGATGCGGTGATCATCCGCAATTCCAATGAATGGGGTTGTGAAGTCTGAATAAAGATCCGCTGAAAAAGTTCACTGGTCTTTTCCCGGTCATCCGGATGAATAAAAGCTATAAAACTTTTCCCAAGACTTTCTTCCCTGGTATAACCGAATATTTCCGTCCAGGCCCTGTTCAAAAAAATCCAGTGTCCGCCGGGATCGAGCTGGAAAATCACTTCCTTACTGCTATCCACAACATTCCGGTAAAGCTGTTCACTGTCACGCAGGGCCAGTTCACTCATTTTTTCCCCGATGGCAAAAGCCACTTCACTCGCAATGGTCTGTAACAGCCTGATTTCCTCTTCTGTAAAAACGTGCACCTGGTTATAATACACCATGAATTTTCCAAGGAGCCTGCCAGAATAAACCAGTGGAATAAATCCTAAGGCGGTGATTCCTTCTTTTTTGATGGTAGGTAAAAAATCACGCAGGCTTTCATCGTAAGCAACATCTTCTACCAGGATGGGAACAGGATCCTTTACATCTCTTTCCCATGGACAGTGATGGGCAGCCAGTTCTTTATAATGCTCTGATAAACCAAAGGAAGCCCTGAACTCCAATACCCCTTTATCATTAAACTGAAGAATGGATGCCCGGTCGGCGTTTACCTGTTGCAGGAGACCCCGGATGGTCAATTCATAAATATCATCCAGTTCATTGGCCCGGCTGATAGCATCAGTTAACTCATACAAAAATTTGAACTGGGCATACTTTTCCGACAATTTATTTTCGGCCTGCTTGCGGGAAGTAATATCAATAAATGAACCGAATAAAAACAGCGGCTGACCGTATTTGTTTCTTACAGTACTTCCTGTATAGGCCACATCAAATAAACTACCATCCAGCCGCCTTGCTTTTGTTTCACGGTATTCAACCCCTTTTTCAACTACCTGCGACATCATCTCATTGATCTGAACAGAATCAAACATTTCAGCCACATTTCTTCCAATGAACATTTCACGGTTTTTTGCACCCCACAGTTTACAAACTGCTTCATTCACGTAAATAATTTGTCCTTGTAAATCGGCGATACCGATACCGGATACAGCAGAAGCGATGGCATGGTCTTTCATTTTAAGGTCATTCTCGATCCTGGCTTTTTCAGTAATATCCTTAGCCAGTGCCATATAGTTTCCATCCGGCAGCATCACCGTGCTTACTTCTATCACATAAATCCCTTTGTCTTTGGTCCTGATTTTTCTGTAATCAGTTACTTTACCAGCAACGCTGATTGCATTAAAATCAAGCGGCCTTTTTTTCATGTCCGCTTCCAGAATGAGGTCCTGAACATATAATGCGGCAAATTCCTCCCTGGAATAACCCAGGTGCGTATAGGCCCCTTCATTAAAATCAATGATTTTCCCTTCCTTGTCGTAAATAATCAGCCCGTCTGAGGCGAGCTGTAACAGGAATTTATACCTGGTTTCAAAATTGGTCATACTGGTGGTGTGAAATGGTGCAAGCTGCTGAATACTATCGCCTAAAATACAACCAAAAAAAACTTTACTGGCAAAATTCATTGCAGTTTGGGATGCTCCGGTTGATGATTTCAATCGGAATAAGTATTAACACTTAATCAATTTTGCCATTACCCCCGATCACTCCAAAAAATGTCGATTTGGTTCATATTATAGGAAATCTGTAATTTAACGGAAAGCTTGCCGCATGAATCAATCATTTCCCGCCGACCTGGCCAGGGAGGCACATTCTCTTTTCAGGAGAGGATTTAATGAAGAAGAAGTTAGTTTGGAACTCAGACAAAAAGGAGCTGCAGAGAATTTGCTGCAGGACCTTATCAATCATGTAAAACAGATCCGGACTAATAAGCGGAGAAAAAATGGTTTTCTCTGCTGTGGTACTGGTATTTTTCTCCTGGTATTTGGTTGTATGCTTACCTTTTTCCTCTATAATAATGGCGGGGATATCCGTTTTGTCATGTACGGTTTGACCACTATTGGAGTAGGGTTTACCATCAAAGGTATGATTGATCTGCTGGGTTGGTAAATGCAGGATTTGAAAGCAGTTTTCTTCATATTCATCATTGCCTTAGGTTTTCCTGCCTGTACCAGCCAGGAAACAAATCAGAAAAGTCAGGCAGCAGCCGAAATCGCAGCTGCGGAAAAAGCTTTTGAGAAAATGGCAGCCGAAAAAGGCATAGCCACTGCATTCTGGTTTTTTGCAGATACAGCTGCCGTTATCAAAAGAGGCAATGACTCCCTCATCAAGGGGAAAGAAGGAATCCGGAATTTTTACAGTGCTCCCTATTTTAATACCGCGAGGGTTAAATGGAATCCCGACTTCGTCGAAGCCTCCGGATCAGGGGATATGGGGTATACTTTTGGCCGGTATGAATGGAGTTCCACTGACAGTCTTGGCGCTGTACATACCAGTACCGGCGTTTTTCATACCGTCTGGAAAAAACAGAAGGACGGTAGCTGGAGATACACCTGGGACTAGAACCCTGGTTCTCATAAATTTCTGTTTATACAACCTTACAGTACCTTTGCGCATCACTAACTGAAAACGGTACCATGATGCGATCTTTACTCCTGCTTTTTTTAATGATTCCAATGGCCCTCAGTGCTCAAAAGAATTTGGGCAAATCCCGCCAGGTATTAATGGATCATCTGCAACAATTCATTAAGAACAGCCCATCATCCAAACTTGAGTTTGACAAACAAAATGAGCGGCTGGTCATGTCAACCAGGGATAGTTCAGGTCAAAGCATCCGGTATGAATACGGTTTTGATGACAAGTCCGGAGCCTGTTTCACAGAAATGACGGTTTCAACCTGTGAAACCTGTGTCCGTAACGAATTGAACAGGCTGCTATCCGTAACATCTTATCAATGGAAAAAGATAAACGAGAGTCAGTATGTTTCGCGGTTTGAAGACTACCTGCTCATTGAGTGGCAGCAAACCGGTACTGAATTCTCGTTTACCCTGATAAAGACAACCTGGACCCGGGAGCTTTACAATATGATGAAAGAGAATTAAAGTAATTCCATTCTTATTTTTCCATCAGTCCGTCCGTTCTCCATTGTTTGAACAGATTGATAGTGCTGTCGTTCAATTTTGCCGGTTTGCGGAATGGCATGAATCCACGATCTGCCGGATTGAGGTCTATCCTGCGTATAATCTCATCTATATCTGATTTTACATTGGCGAAATTATCATAGGCCCGCTTGTTACCACCTTTTGAAGGGATATGACAGGGGGCACATTTGTCTGCAATAACAGCCTGCAAATTGGTTTCATAAGTCATTTTAGGAACGGGGACTGAAGCTGTACCTGCTTTTTTCGAAGGTCCGCAATTGCTCAGCAGCAACACGGTTGAACTGATGGCTGCCACAAGAAAAAACTGTTTCATGTTGGTTGTTTTTTTAAAAATTGAATGTACTCAAAAAAATGGAGTTTAAACACTGTAAAAACTGAATCGCAATAAAAGAAGAGTTCGTTGCCAATGTCATTGACAAAGGAGTAAATTTGTCTGCTCACATGATCCGCCAAACTGCCCGCACATATCATAATGCTTATCGGGGTCTTTCCAGGGAAACCTGGCTCCTGTCTTTTATCATGCTCATCAACCGCAGCGGGACCATGGTTGTGCCTTTTATGACTTTATATCTTACCAGGCCCGAAATGGGTTATACGGTGGGAGAAGCTGGAATTGTATTTGGATTTTTCGGTGCCGGTGCTTTCACCGGTGCCTGGCTGGGAGGAAAAATGACCGACCGCTTTGGGTTTTACCCGGTACAGCTGATCACCCTTACCGGTGGGGGCCTCCTGTTTTTTATACTGGGCCAGATGAATGCCTATCCGTTTATTTGTCTTTTTACTTTCCTGCTCAGTTTTGTAAACGAAGCTTTCCGACCGGCTAATTCCACGGCCATTGCTTTTTACAGCCGGGAAGAAAACAGGACCCGCTCCTATGCGGTGAACCGGCTTGCCATCAATATTGGCTGGGCGGTCGGGAGTGCCCTGGGGGGCTATCTGGCAGGTATTAACTATGAACTCCTTTTTTGGGTAGATGGATTCACGAACCTGGGAGCCGCGTTATTATTGTGGATCTTATTAAGACCGGCCAGCTTTCAGCCGGCCCATCATCAAAAAAATGCTGAAGTGTCAAAGCCGGCATACCTCGATCAGGATTTTATGTTTTTTGTAGCGGCTACGGTACTCTTTGCCACCTGCTTTTTCCAGCTCTTTACCAATCTGCCGGTTTTTTTCAGAAAGGATGTCCATCTTTCTGAGCCGGAAATAGGAATAATTATGGCAGCCAACGGGATCCTGATCGCCCTCTTTGAGATGGTGATTGTATATAAGCTGGAAGGGAGAAGAAGAAATCAGTTTTACTTTACGATTGGCGTTTTGTTTATCGGCATTTCCTTTATGCTATTAAATTTACCCGGTGCGGGCATACTTACCTGTACAGCGATGATCCTGGTCGTAACATTGGGTGAGATCCTGGCCCTGCCCTTTATGAACAGTTATTGGATCAGCCGGACTCAGGCTGGAAACCGTGGCCAGTATGCCGCCATTTATACCATGGCCTGGTCGATTGCCCAGATACTGGGACCCACCGGAGGCGCCCAGATAGCACAGCATTGGGGTTTTACTGCACTGTGGTGGATAGTCGGTGGACTTTGCCTGCTTTCTGCCCTCGCTTTCAGAAGATGTGCCTGATGAATAGTCATCCTGTCTTTTGACAGTAACAGCGACTGCCGTATTTTTGCAGGCTATGAAAAAAATGATTCCCGGTTTTTTGTTCCTTTTACTCTTTTGTTCCTGTTCTTCTAAAGAAAATTTAACGGAACAGGAAGTATTATCGGTGATTGAAAAATTTGACCAAGGCTGGAAGATGAAAGATGCAAAGCTGGTTGATTCCGTGCTCTCAGATAAATATGTTTATTTCACCCAGAGCGGACACACATTCGACCGCGCCAGCCTGGTAAAAACGGCAGGCTCCAATGTATACACCCTCCAGAATATGGAGCGGGAATCCTACACAGTGATGCTGGAAGGGAATACAGCTGTAGTCAATACCACCTGGCAGGGAAAAGGAGTTTATCATGGTCAGAATTTTGACGATAAGCAACGCTGCAGTATTACCATCGTCAAACACGAGGGAAAGGTGAAGATTCTGTCTGAGCACTGCACCCCAATCAGGAATACACCCATCGTAAATTAATCAGCCAGTGCAAAATCAACGGCGGCTTTGGCATGCCACCAGGCGGTGTCAAAAACCGGAACCGGTGAATGCTCCTGTTTAATCAGCAGGGGGATTTCTGTACATCCCAGGATCACTCCTTTTGCTCCCTGTTCCATCAACTGCCTGATGATCCGGACATATTGCGCACGGGTATCCTCCAGAAACATTCCCTTATCGAGTTCTTCATAAATACTTTGATTCACATAACGGATGCCTTCTTCATCAGGAATGATGGCCCTGATTCCTTTTTTCATCAGCCGGTCCCGGTAAAAATCCATTTGCATCGTATACTTTGTTCCCAGCAGTGCTACCGTATCCAGCCCTTTTTCCCGGATGGCTGCAGCAGTGGCATCTGCAATATGTATCAATGGTACCCTGATGGCCGCTGCTACCTTATCTGCAATATGATGCATGGTATTGGCACCAAGCAGGATGCAATCTGCCCCTGCTTCCACTGTACGCACAGCAGCCGATGTAATCATCTCTGCAACACCGTCCCAGTCATCCGCCAGCGTTAATTTCTTGATCGTACCGAAATTGACCGAATACAGGATGATCTGTGCTGCCTCCTCCCCTCCCAGCCGCTGATTGACCATCTGGTTGAAATAGCGGTAATAATCTGCCGAAGAGTGCCAGGTAAGCCCCCCAATTAATCCGATTGTTTTCATATCATAAATGTAGGGCAGGCAGCCCGGCGGACAAAATAAACGTCATCATTCGTTCATCATCCGGAAATGATCAAAAGCTTACATTTGCGCAAACATGGTTTCATGCAAAGAATAATAGTAGCAGCCCTCTCATTTTTGCTTATTACGCAGGGAAAGGCCCAAAATAATCTGCAAAGACCCAAGCTGGTAGTCGGAATAATGGTAGACCAGATGCGCTGGGATTATTTATACAGATACTATGACCGGTATGCGCCCAATGGCGGATTCAAAAGAATGCTGAACAATGGGTTCAGCTGTGAAAATGCAATGATTCCTTATACACCTACTTATACGGGTTGTGGACATAGTTCCGTTTATACCGGATCCGTTCCGGCGATTAATGGTATTGCCGGGAATTACTGGTGGGACAAAGAAAAAATGCGATCTGTGTATTGTGCCGAAGACAATACCGTGAATACCGTCGGCAGTAAATCATCGCAGGGCAAAATGAGTCCGCGGAATATGCTGAGTACAACGATTGGTGATGAATTAAAAATCGCTACCAATTTCCAAAGCAAGGTAGTGGGTATTGCCATCAAGGACCGCGGGGGCATTTTACCGGCAGGTCATAGTGCCGATGCGGCATACTGGTATGATAACAGTGTGGGTGACTGGATCACTTCTGATTATTACATGAAAGCACTCCCGGCCTGGGTCAATGAATTCAACAACCGGAAAATGGTTGACAAATATTATCAACAGGGCTGGAAACT
>Ga0075158_10001405_pt1 | contig 18245 bp, 17 predicted proteins | sample JI91814BDNA_FD_70968 | JGI IMG/M metagenome (GOLD analysis project Ga0075158, IMG submission 70968) | Wastewater effluent complex algal communities from Wisconsin, to seasonally profile nutrient transformation and Carbon sequestration -... | ecosystem: Engineered > WWTP > Effluent > Algae... | reverse complement strand
ATTCTCTTTTGTTTTGTTCTCTGGCTCTGGCAGGGATTTCTGCTTGTGTGCTGAGATAGGGATCTTTGTTAAAGTTGACGTTGGTCTGATCTATGTCTGGCTCTTTTGTCTGGTGCTTATCTGCTTCAAAGTCTACGGATGTGACACCAAATTGAGTGCTTACCGGGATAAAAGGTTTGATGTCTGAGCCTGCCGTGCTGCTATCACGCGGTGGCAAGAGCTCGGCTAACTCCAGTCTCTCGTCTGGAGGTACATAGCTAGTAAATTCTTTGACAAATTCTCCAATAGATCGGTAGCGTTCTCTTGGTTTTTTGCGCATAGCACGAGCTACAGCGCTTGAAATACCTGGTGAGATATTGCTGTCGACAATATGGAGCGGTTTTTCTTCCTGGGAGATAATCTTGACGATAGTGGCTGCAATACCGTCGGCAGTGAAAGGCAAAGTGCCTGACAAAGCTTCGTAGGCCACTACCCCCAGTGAAAATATATCGGCACGGTGGTCTACGCTTTTGGCGTCTTGCAATTGTTCAGGGCAAACATAGGCGAGTGTGCCCATCATGATGCCCGTTTTGGTGAGGTGGGCGTCTTCGTATTCTGCTGCCCGGGCGATACCAAAATCTGTTAGCTTTACCGTGCCGTTTTCGAGGACAAAGATATTGTCTGGTTTGACATCGCGGTGCACTATATTCATGGAGTGAGCAAAAGACAGGGCGTTGCCGACTTGTGTTAAAACAGGCAGGAAGTTGTAAAGCTCCATCTTGCCGCCCCGACGTTGCAAGTCCTTGCGCAGGCTATCTCCGTCGAGATATTCCATGACATAAAAGTAGTTGCCATCAGTAAGCGATACGTCGAGCACCTGGACGATATTTGGGTGCTTGAGCTTGGAAATAGTTTGCACTTCGCGGACAAAGCGATCTTTGAATTCGTCACGCTTTTCGGGGGCAATATTTTCGAGGACCAGTTTTTTGATGGCGACGATGTGATTGACGCGCGGATCTATGGCACGGTAGACAATACCCATGCCTCCTCGGCCAATTTCTCCGAGCAGCTCGTAGCGCCCGCAATGGTCATCCATTTTTAGCTTTTATTCGACAACAAATATAAGTTCAGTCTTACCAAATGTCAGTCTGTCACCAGGAGCAATCTGTCTTCGTTCGGACAGTATTTCGCCGTTTAAGAGCGTGCCATTGGTGGAGCCCAGGTCTTCCACCCAATATGTCCCTTGCATCTGCAATACCCAGGCATGGTGTCTGGAGACATAGTGGTCCTGAGCGACCGATATATTGTTGGTTTGATCCCGACCAATTTTGCTCACAGACTGATTAAGCGGGTGACGCTCATTGGTTATCTTGTTGAATAAAAAAGCCGCTCTCATCTTAGGAAGCCTTTCCGTGAGCCGGAAGTCGTCAGTATTAGACCTAATACCCCAAAACTAAAGGTGATTAAGCCTTACTTCGCGCCGTTGTCTGCTTCGTCAAAATACTTGACGACTACAACGGTGACGTTATCAGGAGCATTGCCATCAATGGTTTGTTTGACTAGCTCTTCACAAACCGACTCAGGCTCTACTCCGGCACCCATAACGTCGCCTATTTGCTCATCTCTGAGCACTGTTGGCAAACCGTCTGAGCACAGGCAGATCCAATCTTGAGGTTTCATTTCAAGGGGCGTGTGATCGATTTCGACTCGTTCTTCGTGACCTAAGCAACGGGTGATTAAATTCTTGTAAGGGTTGATTCTGGCTTGCTCTTCGGTCAGGCGACCGGCGCGCACCATTTCTTGTACAACCGAGTGGTCATTGGTAAGTAGCTTGACTTTGCCTTCCCGGTACAGATAAGCACGGCTATCACCCACGTGGGCGATTTGCATGTAGTTATCGGTGGACTGGACAGCCACAACAATGGTTGTGCCCATGCCCCGGACTGACGGGTCTTCTTCGGCCGAATTCCAAACTGCGGCATTGGCTTCGTTGACCGTTTTGGTCAACCAGACCTTAATCGCTTCGTTGTCATTCGTAGGAGGATTTTCGTCTTTCCACTGTTTTTCTACAGCTTCCATCGCCAGCTTGCTCGCTCTGGCGCCACCTACTGCCCCACCCATGCCATCTGCCACAGCAAATACACGGTTGTCTGGACTTACGTAGTAGTTATCCTCGTTTCTCTGACGCTGGCAACCCGCATCAGTTCGTGCCGCGGCACGCCATTTCAGCATTGTCTATCTCCGTCTACCTCTTGATCTGTCGACTTGCTTTCGGGAGGCCAAATCAGGTGGTCTTACCAATTGCCAAATAATAATTGCCACCATTACACCATTTCCAATCACAAAATACTCGATAAATTGCGGGTATCCCGTCCTTGAAGTTATGCCCCAATAAATTAGAGACACGGTGAACCAGGCAAGAATTGCGAGTAATAACTTTACTCTATTTTTGGAAAGAGTCTTAGCTTCTCTCTTCAAAATATATATTTGTGCTTCTAATTTTCGTATTTCGGCGAGCCTGGAATTTAGCTCTTTGTCCCGCTCATCAAGCTGAAAAGCGCCAGCTGTGCCTTTTATAGAATTACGAGAGCGGGGACTCTTATCTTTAGGTAAAAGTTTATTTGTGTCATTTTCGGATTGACCGCTTCCTTTGTTTTGAAACAGCCTGACAATCCCCTCTTCAGAAAAAACACCCATCTGACGAAAAAGCTTGCCCTGGGTGAGATAGCCAAGTGCTAAATAGGCCTGGGCTGGGTTGGCCAGGGCCCACTTTTTAACGGTTGGTTTGGCCGCTTCCACAAAACTAAAGTTGGGATGCAGGGAGCGGGCAATGCCCTCTAAGGATGAAGCTGTTCTCAATAGGTAGGCCAGTGATGGTGGCAGCTTGAGCGCGCGGTCCATGGCTATCTGATCGATATCGTGCTCGAGGCTGGTAAAGTCGAGCTCACGTACCTGTTTACCTTTGTAGTATTCGATAAAGGGTCCGACAGTGCGCAAAAGTGACTCTTGTTTGGCGTCTTCTTTGACTACTCCAAGGGTGATTAGATTTTTTATCAATTCTGGTCCGTTGCAATTGATTACAGAGGCGATGCATCCAAGGATGGCTTCGCGTTGCGGTGCACTGATTTCGCCAATCATGCCAAAGTCATAAATGACTATCTGTCCATCGGGACTGACTGCCAGGTTGCCAGCATGCGGATCGGCGTGAAAGAACCCAGCTGTCAAAACCTGCTCCATATAACTTGCCACCAGATTATTGCCAATGCCCACCGGGTCGACTCCGATGCGCTTGAGTTCTTCAACCTGGTTGATTTTTATGCCGGGTAGATATTCGAGAGTGAGTACTTTTCGACCGGTTAGTTTCCAGTAGACGCGGGGCACTCTGACGTTCTTGTGCTCTTTTAAAATTTGCCGGATTTTGTCGGCATTGCGACCTTCCTTTAGATAGTCAATTTCTTCAAAAAGGGTGCGACCAAATTCGGCCGTGAGTGCTGCCCAGGTCTCCCAGTCTCCACTTGGCCTGATTATCGGACCAAGTCTGGCGATAAAGCGCATGTAGCCAAGATCCTGATAAAAAATCTCAGCGAGATCTGGGCGTTGTACTTTGACTATCACCGGTCTGCCGTCGTGTAGCCTGGCGCGGTGTGCTTGGCCGATACTGGCTGAGGCGATAGGAGTACTCTCAAACTCTTTAAATAGCACCTCAGGTGGCGCACCGAGCTCGCGCTCAATTGTTGCTTTGAGCACTTCGAAGTCAAAAGGTGGTACTTGGTCCTGTAGCGCAGATAATTCTTCGGCTAGCTCTTCAGAGACTATGTCTTTACGCGTGGATAAAAACTGCCCAAGCTTGATAAATGTAGCGCCCAGCTCAAGAAATGCCTGTTTGATATGGCTAGCTCTGCGCTTGCGCTTGTCAGAGTCGCTTGGCTTTTTTGAGCGCAATTTGTCTCGCACAAGAGTGTCGAGGGCTGCCGATGAGACCAGGGTCAAAAGTGTATTGAGAGTGCTCCAGAAGCGCTTGTCTTTGAGCAGTCTTCTGACCTGGACAGCTTTGTCCGCCTGTAGCGGATCATAGCCCCCAACGGGCTGGCTGCCTGTCTGGAGGATATCTGTGCCTGTAGAGACACCCACTGCTTTATTTTCGACTGAGCTATTATCTCCAGCCAAAGTGCCAGACATTGAGTCATTTGCGTCTTTAGCCGAGTTTTTTGCAGTTAATTCGGACATAGCCCGGCTTTGATGATGCTTGTGTACTTAAGAGCTAGACAGGTGTCTTTTGCTTGAGTTCAGAAATTTCTGCTCTCAAAGTGGCTATTTCGGCTCTCAGCTCGTTTATCTCGGTGCTGTCGCCAAGGGCGCCCAGTGAAAAATCGGCTACTTGACGGCGGATTTTTTCTCTGACCTGTCCTTCGAGCACATCGGAGCGTTGCCAAACTGTCTGGGTGGCATCTGAAATAACTTGTTTGAACTTGTCTTTAGCTTGATGCACTCTATCGGAGCCATCTGACTTGTACTCCCCGGCGCGGGCAGTAAAGGTATCCAGCGCGTCTTCAACTTTTTCACGGGCTACTTCAAAGGCCGCACTCGCTAGAAAGACTAATTTTATAATCGGACGAAACACTGACCTGACCTCGAATCGAATTTACAGGATAAATCCACCAAGTGAAGAGTGACTCCTTACCTGGATACCATCAGAAAACCTTCCAAAGTATACACTAAGCTCTCTTTATATATTTTTTCTCTCACTCATCTTGCCAGGATTGTCACAGACTGTAAGCTCTCCATAGGTATTTGAGCTATCGGTCCCTCTGGAGGTCAAGGTGTCTAAAGCCCATAAGGCAAGTAATAAGAACGTTTCGGGAAACCACGAAGGCAAACGTGCTGCCCGGGAGGTTGTTAAGCAGAGCGCTCACAAAAAGGACGGTAGCTCCTCCAAAAAAACTAAAGATGTGACGATCATCTACTGCCCGCTCCATCTTGGTGGACCTCATGCGGGAGTCAGTATGGGACCGGCTGCCGTCAAGGTGGCCAGGCTCGTCAGTAAAATCGAGTCGCTTGGTTTTAGAGTCAAAAAACAAGTCGACATTGCTGTGCCCGAAGTCCTCTACTGGTGGGAAAAAAGTGCCAAGGTAGCGCACTGTGTGCCAGAGATAGGAGCAGTCAGTCTGGATGTGGCTAAGGCTGTGGAAGCAGCCCTGGCTGACAACACTATTGCTGTCACCATTGGCGGTGACCACTCGCTAGCGATTGGTAGCATTGCCGGAGTCTCCAGTTATTATCGCAAAAACAAAGAAGAGTTTGGCTTGGTCTGGTATGACGCCCATGGCGACATCAACACTCCAGCTACATCTAGCTCAGGCAATGTACATGGCATGCCACTTGCTATCTCACTGGGCGATGGTGATGAGAGACTGACTGAGCTTTTAGGATATAGTCCTAAAGTCAAAAATAAACGCTGTGCTCTGGTCGGTATTCGAGACCTCGATAGCGCCGAGCGTAAGCTCATCGAAAAGAGCGGTATATTGCCATTTACCATGCGCAATGTAGATGAAAAAGGCATAGTAAAGGTTACTGAAGAATGTCTCGATTTTATTGGTAATAAAGTGAGCGGCATCCACGTCTCTTTTGATCTTGATGTCATGGATCCTGATATCGCCCCTGGTGTCAGCACCGATAGCCGCGGTGGTTTGAGTTATCGTGAGAGTCACCTGGCTCTAGAGCTATTGGCCGATACCGGGCTCTTGCGATCAGTGGATTTTGTGGAATTAAATCCAGCCCTCGATATACGTAATCAAACGGCAGAGCTATGTGTCGAGCTGGTGCAATCGGCACTGGGCAAAAACATCTTGTAATAATAGTACCAAAGGCGCCACCGTAACTTTTCACTGTATCTGGTGCGCGGATATATGTAATCGCAAAAATTTTGACTAAATTCAAAATTTTGCCAATTTGTGCTCGACAAGATCAATTTGGGGTACTATACTTATGTATGCTTTGAGAGATTTTTCTAGACAAGGAGTATCACTGTGGAATTGACTAAGCCACTTCCAACCCGCCAGAAGGAAGTCCTGAGCCTAATAGCCAGCTTCACAGAAGCGCAGGGCTACCCGCCGACACTGGCAGATCTGGCTAATAGCCTCGGTCTCAAAAATCGCATGACCGTGCATCAGCACGTCGCGGCTCTACGCAAAAAGGGACTTGTCCACTGGGAGCCTGGTCTTAACCGCTCTTTGAGAGTATTGCCAGAGGGGTTTGTTCAGCTTGGTCGTGCCGTTGAGGGGGCTTCTGACGTCGCCCCTGCCTCACCTGTCAGCAAGGCGAGCGCCAAAACCATTGCTTTTCCCGCTCGCCCTGGTATTCCACTGGCTGGTGCTATTGCTGCCGGTAATCCTATCGATGCCATTCAAGGCGATGATTTTCTCGAGGTCGAGAGTCGCTATGGCGATAGTGATTGCTATGCCCTCAAGGTCAAAGGCGAGTCGATGATCGAGGATGGTATCTATGATGGTGACTTTGTCATTATTAAGCCTGAGCCTTCTCCTAACAATGGTGATGTTGTGGTGGCACTTTTAGAGGACGGATCAGCAACACTTAAGCGCTTTTTTAAAGAAAAAGGTGGTTATCGTCTCCAGCCAGCAAATGCCTCTATGGAGCCGATTTTTGTCTCGGGCGAGAGTCAGCTGACGATTCAGGGCAAGGTTGTGGGACTTTTCCGCAACATGCACTAAGTCTCAGCCAGTTCATTTAGACAGCCCCGACATTAATGCGGGGCTGTTTTTTTATTGCTTCGGTGCAAAGAGCTGTTTCATCGCCTTGGGCATTGGCTTACCAGTGTCCACTTCCACTGTTTTTTCTTGCTCGTATCTGACCATGCCAGGCTTTTCGTTAGCGATTTTGCGCACATGCTTGACCTGGGTGTAGACCACTCGCACTTTGCTGCCATGACTTGCTTTGCTAAATCGTGCTGCTATCTGTGCTGCTTCTTCGATGGTACGAGCTGGTGGGTCTTGTTTTGATGAGGGAATGCGTATTAGCACATGGGCGCCACCCTGACCGAGGACGTGAAACCAGAGATCATTGGGCTGAGCCAGGCGACTGACAAGGTAGTCGTTTTCGATACGATTGCGACCGACATAAATAGTCCAGCCATCGGATGAGCTCACCGAAATGACTCTATGATCTCCAGACTTTTTGCCTTTGGGCTTGGCTTTGACCAGGTCTTGTGGTTTTTTGCCAGAAATAAGGTCTTTTAAGTTGCGCAGCTCGTATATGTCTTTGGCTTGACTTACTTGACTGAGCTTTTGTTCTAAGCTTACGCGGCGGTCTTTTGCTTCTTCCACCGAGCGGCTGGCTGTGCTGTTGCGAGCCCTGGCTTTGGCATACTGACGATAATAGTTTTGAGCGTTCTGAGCTGCACCAAGATCACCACTTAGTTTGACTGTGATTGTGCCGGCTCCGCTAAAAATATCATCGGCTTCTAAGATTTCTTGCCCGGGCTTTATCGCAGTTAGATTGGCTAATATAAGGTCGCCGCAGTGTTTGAGGCGGTCGATGCCGTCAGCTGTAAGGACATGTTCTGAGGCAGTTTTGATGCGGCTTTCGAGTTTGTTTATCTCGACTACCAGATCTGCTTTGAGCCTGTCGCGCAGTTGACTGACTTGTTCAGCTTGCTCACAAGAGCGGAAGTATTCTTCTATAAGATCATTGACTGACGGAAAAGTCTTGGTCGGCCTGTCGCTTTGTGGGAATAGACCAAGCACTGAATAGCGACTGAGATCTGTGAACATGAATGGTTTGTAGTTTTCTTCACTACGCATCCGACTGATTGTTTGCCAGAGTTTATCGGCACAAGCAGTATCGGCAATGGCTTTAGCGGTTTCACTATCTAGTCCACTGGCTTGCACTAGTTCTTCGCATAGATGGCGACCGGCACCAGTCAAGGTGGCAATGATCCATTGCTCAACTGTGGCAAAATGCTGTCCTTCTATTTTGTTTTCGCTTTGCTGGGCCAGTTTTAACTTTTCAAAGAGCATTTTAAAAGTGGTTTCGTCTATGGTGTATAGACTGGGGCGCTCCTGACTGGGTGGCCGCTCATAACGCAGACCGGGAGCGATTTCGCGCTGCCTGCTCATGTCTTTTGTAACTACGTGGGAGGCGGCAATTATTTTGCTGTCGCTCTTGGACCAGAGTATCAAATTGCTATGGCGACCCATTATTTCTGCTGTCAATACTTTGATTGAGGCTGTGCCTACCTCGTCGACAGCATTAAAAACTAGATCGACGATGCGCTCGCCAAGCGGTTGCTCCACGGCAAGTAGCGTGGCTCCAGCCAGGTGTTTGCGCAAAAGCAGGCAAAAATTTGGTACAGCACTATTGGCACCATACTTGGAGACATAGCGATCACTAAAAGGATCTGGCTTACCGCCCGGTCCTGGTTTGATAGTCAGGTTGGACTGGATCAGACATATGCGTCCGTGTACAGACTGGGCGCTGGCAAAAAGGTTGGTGACCCCGGTTTTGCCCCGCAATGTAATAAGTAACTCATCGCGACCAAGCTGAGTTACTTTGTCAACACGGCGGTTGACAATCATTGGCCGGGCTTCTTTGAGCACTGCCCTTATCGAAAGCGCGTCAAATGGTTGCATGACAATGATCTTTTAGCGGTTGCACAGTAAGCCCAGTTGAGGTTTAATAGCTGACAATTTATCAAACTCGCGTGCGTTTTATATGAACACCGTCGAAGCGCTTACAAAACTTGGTGAGACTATCGAAACCGACACTAGAGCAAAGGACGAGGCCAAGAAGCATTCCTCCAGGGGAAAGCGGAAGCAACGCGCCGGTAATTTGATTGTTATTACTGGACCTTCTGGTGTAGGCAAGGGCACTCTGGTGCATAAACTTTTGCCGCGCATGGATAAGCTCAAATATTCTGTTTCGGTCACTACCAGAGCTAATCGCCCCGGCGAAGTCGAGGGTGAGTCTTATTTTTTCCGCACCAGAAGCGAATTTGAAGACATGATCCGCCAGGGTGCCTTTATGGAGTGGGCCGAGTTTGCCGGTAATTATTACGGCACACCTCGTGGCTGGGTAGCTCAGGAGCTGGATAACGGCATCGATGTCATCCTCGAAATCGAAGTCCAGGGCGCTAAACAGATTTTTGGTGAGCATCCAGAGGCTGTAATGGTCTTTATCTCGCCCCCCAACTTTGACGAATTAGCCTCCAGGCTCAAGAATCGCAAGACTGAAACACCTGAAAAAATCAAAATGCGCCTCGACAAGGCTCAGGAAGAGTTACAGGAAAAAAATGTGTTTCATTATGAAGTAGTCAATGATAAGGTCGATGAGGCCGTTAACAATCTAGAGCATATCGTGTATGCTGAGCGTAACCGCATAATTCGTACCTGATTATGCAGTCAAGCAATTGACTTCTCATGCAGGGCGATATCTCGGCTATTCAGCAATATATAGGGCGCAAACGATGAGCACTACTGTTATCCTCGACCAGCTTCTAAAAGATGGCGTCAACCGTTACGAGTTGGTACTGCGTGTGGCTCAGAGAGCCAAGCAAATCAAAACCGAAACCCGCGAACAGCATAAGTCAGTTAATGCTGTGATTCAGGCCTTGCAAATGGTTGCTGCTGAAGGCGACGGCACTATCTTGATTTCACCATCAGGTCAGTACACCTACTAGTTAGCTGACTGTATAAGCTTTTAAAGCCCCGCTCACCCGGGGCTTTTTACTTTAAATGTTTCCAAGAGGCGCTCCCATGGGAATTTCCCCGTTGCCAAAGTGATAGCTCGGTACTAAACTCACCCTACAAAGCTGAAAAGCGTCCCAAACGAGCAAGTCAACATGGATTTCTGGGCAGTTCTACTACTATTTGCTTTTATGGCCGGGATAATGGGCTGGGTCACAACGCCCTTTATTAACGCTATTTTATGGTACTGCGACTGGCAAGATGGCGTTGACATCAACTGGGGTCTGGATACAGCCTTCTCTGTCGCTGTGCCCTTCGCCTGGATGTTTGCTATTTTTGAGATTGTACTGCTCTACTGCCAGTAAAAATCTTTGCTCACCCTCTTTGCCGGCGGCAACCAAGGCCAGCTCAGCCATAATGCGAGCGGCATCGGCTTGTGACAGTATCTGTGTCAGTTGATTCCTAAATGGAGCAGCCCCACTTATGCCTTTGGTGTAATTGACCAGGTGGCGTCTGGATTCGTTGACACCGACCCTTGTGCCTTTGTAGTTAATAAGCCCGAGACAGTGCATGTAGGCCATAATAAGTCGCTCCACGCTGTCTGGCGCTTCGGTCATGATGCCATCATCAAGGTAGCGGGTGATAGCGGGAATGAGCCAGGGATTGCCGAGGCTGCCACGGGCTACAGCAACGCCGTCGCAGTTTGTAATCTCCAGCATTTTTTCGGCCGCTTCTGGGCTAAAGACATCACCATTGCCAAAGACCGGGATGGACAGTGCTTTTTTGACCAGGGCAATATTGGCCCAGTCGGCATTGCCAGAGTAGAGCTGCTGTCTGGTACGTCCGTGCACAGTGACCATTGAGGCTCCGGCAGCTTCGGCCATTTCGCCAAACTCCACACAGTTGCGATTAGAGTCGTCCCAGCCCAGTCTAAATTTGACTGTTACCGGTACAGAGACCGATTGTTTGACTATTGAGATGATTTCGCGAGCCAGCTCCGGTTCTTTCATCAGAGCACAGCCATCTTTGCCCTTTGTGATCTTGGGTACAGGGCAGCCCATATTGATATCGATAAAATCGGCACCGCGCTTCTCTGCTAGCTGAGCAGCATGAGCCATGACGTCTGGTTCGTGACCAAAAATCTGGATACCGATTGGATGTTCACCAGCTGCCAGGTCCATCAGTCGTGATTCGGGCTTGGCTAAGAGTGCCCGTGAGCTGACCATCTCGGTGGACATCATGCAACCAGGATCGATGGTGCGCACAATTGAGCGAAAGACAATATCAGTAACACCCGCCATGGGTGGCACATAGACACGGCTATTGAGAGTGAGCGAGCCTATTTTGACGGTCATACTGTCCTGCCTTAACTCACTATGAGTTTACAAGATGTTTGGTGAAACCTGCATGTTTGGAGGTCAGAGCAGTGAAGATCGGTAACGCGATAAAATACTGTGGTCGGTTGCCAGATAGGTTGATCTATGGCGTTACTAAAATTGGCTCGGGTTTTACCCATTGCATTGTTTTTGCTCACTCTCATGGCAGTGACAGGAGCTAATGCTCAGCACTTTATAAAACCAAGATTTAAGCCACCAGTTGAAGCGGAAGAAGAAAAATTTAAAATCTCCGGACGTGTGGTCGATAAAAACGGGCAGCCAGTCAGTGGCTGCAACGTGCAGCTCTGGGAGCCCAGTGGTGCAGTCTCTATGTCTTGCAAAAATCACAATGACGGTGAGTTTGAGTTTAAGCATGTCAAATCGGACAAACTTACTCTGGAAGTCTTACCGCCTGCCAGTCTTGGTTTTGCTCAAGCGATTGTGCGCAATTTGCCCGGGGAAGAAGACCGTAAGATGATTGTCAAACTGCACCGCGGCTATCTTGTCTCAGGACGAGTAACCTGCAAAAAGAAAGGAATGAAGGGCATCTTGCTCAAAGTTGAGCCTCTGGATCAGGGGCTTGATGGTAAGGCTCATCTGCACGGAGTGGGGGGCGGCACTACCGAAAAGAATGGTGTTTTTTCGATGATATTGACTCCTGGCAAAAAACAGTTGACTGTTATCAACGAAATTTATCCCCACTGCACACGCACAGTTACTCGAGAATTTGAAGTGCGCGAAGATTTGCACCTTGGCGCGATTGAACTAAAATAGGAAACGAAATTGAAAATCGCATACTTTGATTGTGCTTTTGGTGCTGCTGGAGATATGTTGCTGGGAGCCTGTCTTGATGCTGGTCTCAGTCTCTCCATATTAGAATCAAAATTGTCCTTGCTTGGTTTGTCCAGTGATCAGTACGCTCTCAGTGTACAAAAGGTACACCGCTGTAGCATCCTTGCCAGTCATCTAAACGTCATGCTTAAAGGCGCAGAGCATAAGAGCGTTGATAAGCATGACCATGATGGTCACTCGCATAAGTCTCACGGACATGATCACGACCATGATCACAAGCACAAACATGACCACGATGATGACAAACATTTGCACAGCCATCCACCCGATCATGGGCACAAACATGACGACGATAATAGTCACCACCATCGCAGTTTGAGTTCAATTACTAAACTGATAGAGTCTTCCAAACTAGCCAGCCCTGTTAAAGATCTTGCTTTGCGTATATTTCATAGACTGGGTGTGGCTGAGAGCAAAGTGCATGGTGTCCCTCTTGATGAAATACACTTCCATGAAGTCGGAGCAATAGATGCCATAGTCGATATCGTTGGTTTTGCCATCGCTTATGTTGAGCTTGGTATTGAGCAAGCTTACGTCTCAGCCTTGCCAATTGGCTCTGGTACTGTCAAAACAATGCATGGGTTGTTTCCAGTGCCAGGACCGGCCACGCTTAATTTGCTTGCTGAGGTGGGCGCACCTACGCGCGATCTAAATGTAAGCTTTGAGTGTCTGACACCTACAGGTGCTGCTATTCTCACCACCTGCGCTCATGCTTTTGGCGCTGCTCCGGCCTTTGAGCGTATTGATCATGTTGGCTACGGGGCAGGCACGCTGGATGCAAAAGACCATCCAAATGTAGTCCGGTTAATACTTGGTGATAGTCGTCATCAACAAAATCGTAAAGTCCAGTCATTTAGCTCAATACCGCAGCTGGCACAAACTGACAGTTGCGACGCTCAGATAGTTGCTGTTATAGAATGCAATCTTGATGATTGCTCTCCTCAAATTATGGCTTATACAGCCGAGCAACTCCTCACTTATGGGGCGCTAGATGTGACTATCACTCCCTGCCTGATGAAAAAAGGGCGTCCCGGCTATAAACTATCAGTGGTGGCAGAGCCGGAGAGTCGCGATAGTCTCTCTCAGATAGTTATCAAAGAGACAACAACTCTTGGCGTGCGCTCCTATATGTGTGAAAGACTGACTCTTACTCGTGAATTTAGAGAAGTCAAAATCGGTGAGCACACTATCAGAGTCAAAATTGCCAGAGATGCAACTGGCAAAATTTTAAATATGCATCCTGAGTACGATGACTGTACTAGAGTGGCTCATAAGAGCGGTCTGGCTCTAAAGGAAGTCATTTTAGACAGTCTCAAGCTGGCTCAAACAATCACCGACTCACTTTGAAGTGATGCACAATTGCTGGTGAGCACTCTACCATCAGGCACTTTTGTACTTTTATCTGCTGCGCGCTATCCCCTGGCACGGTTAAGACAAAAGGAGCACTCTCACTTAGCTTAACATCAGTGTCTTGCTCAAAGGCGTGGAGAGCTTTGTCCCAGTCTTGTTTTGTCGGATTGCTCAAGCTTATTTGAGGCATACGCAATGTCAGAGTCTTGTTTTGGTCCATCTGCAATACCAGTGGCGGGCAGTTGTCTTTGCTGCCATCTACTTGAGCATGTGGGGCTAGTGCAGTGAGCAGGCTTTTATAATCCTTAAGCAATTCGATTTGATTGATTTGATTGTTTTTGTAATTGCCGGCAGCATCAGTTACCGCTTTTAGGTCGCTACTGATTATAAGTAAGCGCTCTCCCAATACGGTTAGATACCAGTCGTTTGAGCCTTTATGCCAGGTCAATACTTGCTTGTCTGGTTTTACAAAAGTCACTGATAGGTCGTCTTTGTCACTTGTGACAAATCTGGACAGTTTAGGCAAAGGCTTAGCAAACATGGCAATCGTCGTAAGACAGCTTTTGCCATCAACTGTGCCTGTGGCGCTGACACAGTCATTTACCAGGCGACCAGTAAACTGCTCATAGATTTGTGGTGGCATTTCTACCACTGACAATAAATCCTGACCATAAAGATCAAAAGCACCCAAATCAATATGTTGGTTTTGTGCTTCAGGCGGTGGCAGCTTTAATGGCATTCTTGTGTAGGAGACTGAGTAATATGCCTTGCTATCTAAAAGACCGAGCAGGGTTTCTACAGGTAAGGTCTTATTTTTATAGCTGTCGATCTGAGCGCTTACTGGCATTGCCGCAATGGCTATAGTCGATAAAGCAATTAGTGACAGAGTCAACTTTGTCAATTTCATTTTGTCCTCCAGGCAGTTACCTGTCATTTACGTTGCCTGGTGTGTTGATTAGGAGTCAGACAAACACTTTGCTGATTGTGGCATGGACGTCAAAATTGTGGCAATGTGCTAGCCCTGATGACATGGCGTTGAAAAGTGGTTTTGAAATTTGAATTAAACCGTTAAAGCTGTCGACCTGGGCGCCGCACTTGGCTAAGATGTAAGCGATTAGCTTTTGATGGGGTTTCAAGTATGCAGCTCAAAGATCTCGCGGATATGCAAACAGGCAAGTTTTTTCGCAGCCCTACAGTAGTAGTGCAGCAAATTGTGCCTGCTGACGACGTCGCCAAGGCCATTCTTGAACACTTGCGCTTTAACTATCAAATTTCAAGCATCACGCCTCTGGCTGTTGGTCCCCACGGCGGACGTCTCCTATTGCTGTTTTCTTATACTGGTGGAGCTGTCCAGACCAAGTAATTTGTCTTACACCATATTGATTGCCAAAGAGCGCCTCTTAAATATTAGGTGGCGCTCTTTGGCTAAAGAGGACTATGCTTGAAGAATATTTTTTTTGAATGTCCCTATTGCTGGGAAAATATCTCCATGCTTCTCGATTTGACAGCAGGCGGGCAGACTTATGTCGAAGACTGCGAGGTCTGCTGTAACCCCATTGATATTTACTATGATGTAGAAGACGGTGCGATAGTGGGATTCAGCGCTACGGGGTCTGGCACGACCGGCTGATCTAGCGCTTTTCGAGGCAGCCATCACTCAAGTGATTTTTGTTTTGGTGGGCTTACCTGATTCTGAGTGACGAGTTCCAACCTAAGTTGATAGTGATGTCACTGAGGTCATTTCCGCTCCAATAAAACTCTCTTCCAGCGGGCTTGGCGTTTATCTTGTAATGCTGGGTCCTTTTGTCATCGCTGATTAATGTGAGAGTGGCAACTGTGCTTGGCTTATCTAACTTAGCCATCTCCATCTGCGGGTATATTTGGTATTTGAACTTGTATTTGCCACTGGGATTTTGAGCTGCAAAAAACTTGATTTGTTTTTGTCCCGATGGACTATAAAAATAGGTGCCATCGGCTTTTAAATCAATTTGACCGCACCAAAATTGATTGCCCGAGTCCTTACTATATAGGACCTGGTAGCTGCCCGGCAGGCAGTCTTTACTCCTGGTCCTGGTTTTAAGTAAAACAATTGATTTGCCTCCATGTCTAAATGAAGGACCCTGCAACGGATGCATAATGAGTTCGCCTTCTTTGAGCTGCCAGACTGGTATGTGCAGACCGGAGCCAATATCGCCAGTTGGCTTACCCCAGGTATTGTGGATAAGTTCGCTAATCTGGCTCTTATTCATTGTCTGAATTTTGTCAGCAAACTGTTTTATTTGTGGTGGTAAGCCGTTAATGGCACTATTTTGTGCTCGGATGCTGGTACCGCTAATAGTGGCAAAGGCAAGTAATGCCAAGGTGGCTATAAAGCTTTGGGGTTGCATATTACTCCCGGCTCCATCCTATATAGATTGCATCAGTCAATTTTACAGCTTTTTTGGGCTGTCCGTTTTTGGTCACGCTGCCTTCGTATATTGAAAACACCGAGAGACACCTCCCCCTCTCTCCCAAAACCCCGAAGTCGCTGTTGCCACCCTTTCTTTTAATCAGAGGACAATAAAATGGATAGACATTCTGCCAGAGATCACCACAAGCATGATAGTGCCGCTGACGTTAACGCTGCTCACATTGCTTGGGACCTGTGGAAAAGTAATGACCCAAGAGACTGGGATAAAGCCCTCGATGAAAGAGAAAGAATCAACAAGCACAATCCCAAAGCCTGGAAAAAGGCCATGCACGAAGTGGATGCAGAAGAAGCCCAACACAAAGTAGCTAAGCATCACGAAGTCGTGGCAAAACCAGTGCCTAAGCCAATTGAAATCAGATCCGACAAACCAGTGGAGCGCATACCTGCCGTAGTTAGTCAGGACCAGTCCGGCGAAAATATCGTTGCTCCTGGCTATGCACCCGAAAGCAAGTTTGCTCCTCCTGTACCTGATAGCCCAGCTTACCGTGCCGCCTACGAGCGTCAGCACCCTGAGTTTTATGGTGTCGACCTCGGTATTGCAAAACTCGGAGTCAATAGCAATGGCTCTATTGAGACCGGCGTCAACATCGGAATTGCCAAGGCTGGTCTACAAGTTGGTCTCGAAAACCGCGTCGATGGAGAGTTTATGCCGATAGGTGGACCGCTCCACGCCAGAGCTGGAGCCGGAGTTGGTGTCAATCGCGACGGAATACACAGTGATGTCGGTGCTGGTGCTAACTTCTTTAATGCTGTTAACGGTGATGCTGATTTTGATGCCAGAGTGGGTCGTAACACCGGTGTTGATGGCGATGTCAGAGGACGTGTCTTGCCGGTCAATGTCCAGGCAGATGCTGGCGCCAATATCGGACCGGAAGGCTTAAATGCCTACACCGGTGCTAATACCGACGTAATGGATCAAGTTGGATTCCGTACTGGAGGCGACTTCCGTCTCAATAGTCAGGACTCTGGATTGGATGCTGGAGTGGGCGTTAGAGCCGGTGACAATACTCTCGATTTTGGACCAAGCATCTACAGTAACGGTAATACGACAGTAAGACCTGACCTGCACTTTGATCGCAATACTGATCAAGTACCTGCCTTTTATCCCGATGGTGACCGCGGCCTTGATGGCCAATAGATTCGGGATTATAAATAGCTTTCACAGGGTGGTGGAAAACAATGGCCGGCAAATAGCCGGCTTTTGTTCTTTAATGATTGATTTGATCTTTTAAAAATATTTTTGATTGTCCGTTTTTTGTCATAACAGGTCTGTATATTAATACTCATCAACCGGTTCGCAAGACAAGGCACAGACAATAATCAAGCACCGCAGGTGGTGTTAAGTGCAGCGGACGATGAAGAGCTTTCACAGGGTGGTGGAAAACAATGGCCGGCGAATAGCCGGCTTTTGTTGTTTTAAGCCCTTGATAAGCTGGGGCTTTATTTTATCTGCTCAAATGCCCAGCTTGTGGGATTTGTAAAATAAGCCTGGGCATTAAATGGAACAATTATCCTGATTGTTACTTCCTCAGACTACAATGGTCATTTGGGTTACAGTATCCGGGAGATTGTCATTGCCTTCTAATCAGCCTGCGACCAACCTCTATATCAGTAAACTCATTGGCCTGACGGCATTAACTGCAACTATCAGTGTCGGCGCAGTCTTGGCCCAGGGCGATACAGCCAGAGCACTTAGTCTCGGTGAGACGCCAAAAGCATTTGTGGACCACTCCCCCGAGGCTAATCTGACTCGAGTACTGGCCAGTCATCATGTTTTTAAGGGTGTGCCGTTTAGCACCAGTGTCAAAGATAGGCAGGCTATTGTCGTAGTCAATGGCTATCAATCGGCTAATTACAGACTCGATGCAGTGCAAACGGCAAAAGTCATTACAGGCTACGCCCCTGGTCAATTTTTGACTGTCGCTGTGCGTTACATGGACCCTGTTGGTAGTGGTGCCTATCGAGAAGTGATTATTTCCAGTCGCGATATAACTTCACTTAATGCTGGCACCATAAAATTTGCCGATCTGGCAAGAGACGCTATGGAAGTTGACATCAACCCCGGCGATAGCGCCCTTACACACTTCGAAAAATATCTGGCAGTTGCTGAAAAACAAATCGAAAAGGGCAACTATTGGGAAGCCGAGCAAGTGGTGGATTCGGTAGGGACTGCTCCTGGTGCGGCCAACAGTGATCGCTACACTCGTGACATGCTCTCTTTATCTCAAGGTTTTGATTCATACGGTGACCTTTACAGGGCCGCTCGTATCCTGGAGCGAGTGGTAGAGCAGAGGCGCGCAGCTGGCACCCTGGGCACGAGCGATGCGGATGTAACTGTGGAGCGTCTTGTCTCACTCTATATCGAGGATAAACGTCTCAAAGAAGCCGACACTCTCTTGCAGTCCCTGGTCAGTGAGACCCCGCAAGAAAAGCGTCATACTGCCAGTTATGCTAATAATCTCGAACGTCTTGCTGTAATCAAACTGAGGCTTGGTCAAAACGACGAAGCCCAAGCTTCTC
>Ga0075158_10001404_pt1 | contig 18247 bp, 8 predicted proteins | sample JI91814BDNA_FD_70968 | JGI IMG/M metagenome (GOLD analysis project Ga0075158, IMG submission 70968) | Wastewater effluent complex algal communities from Wisconsin, to seasonally profile nutrient transformation and Carbon sequestration -... | ecosystem: Engineered > WWTP > Effluent > Algae... | reverse complement strand
GCGCGACATACCTCATGTTGCTCAGCCTCCCACGCCGAGCCTGCCTGTGCGCGATAGCGCCTGGCCGACGCCGGGCACCCGCCCCGGGCGGACCAGACGAGGTCAGATTGTCCTTTCGACGACCCCAGAGTGTCCTTTCGACGGGGTCAGAGTGTCCTCTCGACGGGGTCAGAGCGTCCTCTCGACGGGGTCAGAGTGTCCTCTCGACGGGGGAGGAGGGGGGAGAGGGGGGGAGGAGGTGGCCGTCGGCGAGCTCGAGGACGCGGTCGGCGAGGCTGAGCAGGACGGGGTCGTGGGTGGTCACGATCGCGGTCATGCCGCTCGCGCGGACGAGTTCGCCGATGAGTTCCATGATCTCGCGCGCCGTGGCCGAGTCGAGTTGGCCGGTGGGCTCGTCGGCGAGCAGCAGGCCCGGTTCGGCGACGAGGGCGCGCGCGATGGCGACGCGCTGCTGCTGGCCGCCCGAGAGCTCGCCAGGCACCTGGTTGGGGTGCTTGTCCAAACCCACCCGGGCCAGCGCTGCCCGGACCCGCTCCTCCCGATCCTTGGTGCCGATTCCCTTCAGCCGCAGCGGTATTCCGACATTCTCGGAGGCAGTCAGGATCGGCAGCAAGCCGAAGCCCTGGAAGATATAGGCGACCTGCTCGCGGCGCAGGGCGAGCAATTCGGCCTCGCTCATCGCGGTCACGTCGGCGCCACCGATCTCGATCCGGCCGGCGTCGACTCGGTCCAGACCGCCGATGGCGTTGAGCAGGGTCGTTTTGCCCGAGCCTGAGCGGCCACGGACGGCTAGGAACTGCCCGGCGGGCACCTCGAAGGAGACCTCCGAAAGCGCCGCCACGGCATTGTCGCCCTGACCGAAGGTCTTGCTCACCCCCGCCACCTGCACAAAGGCCATTGCCTCAGTCATGGCGCTCCTCCCCCCTCTGATCGCCGCGCCGATCGGGCCAGACGCCGATATGGTCGGCCTCCAGATCCAGCCGCACCCGATCCTTCATCGCCAAGGTGGTCGTGAACTCGCGTGGCAGTTGCAAGCGCCCGGCGCGGTCGAGCACCGCATACTCCTCGGCGATCACCGACTCGCCGCCATGCTCGTCGATTGCGGTGCGCCGCAAGACTTCCGAGGAGGTCCGGCCGTCTCGGATGCCCACCGTGCGTTGCACATGCTCGCTCACGAGCGGGTCGTGGGTGACCACGACGACCGTGGTCCCATAGGCCCGATTGGCCGCCTGGATCGCTCCGAAGACTTCCTCCGAACTCTGGTGATCCAACTCGCCGGTGGGTTCGTCCGCGAGCAGCACGCGCGGCTGGTTGGCCAAGGCGACCGCCAAGGCCACTCGTTGCTGCTGCCCGCCGGACATCTGACTCAGCCCGCGGTCCGCGATCTCGGGGATGCCGAGCACCTCCAGCAACTCCATCGCCCGCTGTCGCCGCTCACCCTTCGGCGTGCGGGCGAGCGCCATCGGCAACTGGATGTTCTCGGCGGCGCTGAGATAGGGCAACAGATTTGCGGAGGCCTGCTGGAACAAGAAGCCCACCGTATGCCGTCGATAACGGACCCGGTCCCGCCCCGACATCGCGAGCAGGTCCGACCCGGCAACCCGCGCCAGCCCGGCGCTCGGGATGTCCAGCCCGGACAGGATGTTGAGCAAGGTCGATTTCCCCGACCCGGACGCACCCACGACGGCAAGCAGCTCGCCGGCCCGCACAAAGAGGTCAAGCCCTTGCAAGGCAACGACTTCCACGCCTTCTGCCTTGAAGATCCGCACCAGGTTGTCGCAGAGGATCTCCACCTCGGGATCGGTCGGGACGGCGGTCGTCATCGCTGTTCTCCTGCTCGCAGGTGGGCACTGAGGGAGGTGGTGCGGGCTCGGGCCAGGTCGAGCAGCACCGCTAGGACGGTCAGCAGCAGCAGGCTCGCGGCGACGGCCGCGGCGAGCCAGAGCGGGGTGTCGATCGGTGGATCGGCGGCGCCACCGGTGAAGGGTCCGAGGTTGATCGCGGCGCTCATCACCCGCGGCAAGCCCACCCCGAGCCCAACCCCGCCGAGGATGGCGGCGCTCGCCGCTGGCAGCACCTCGACGAGGCCGAGCACCCAGTCGCGGCGCCTGGGCAGGCCGAGCACGCGCAACCGCAGCAGTGCGGCCACCCGGTCCGGACGGCTGAGCGTGAGGATGACGAGCAAGGCCAGCACGGTGAAAGCTGCCGCGAGCGCCAAGCCGGTGATGAAGAGCATCCGGATCAGCCGCGGCAGCGCCTGGCCCGCCACATCGGCCTCGAGGACCCGTCGTTCCACGCTGCCCACGGCCAGCCCCACGGGCGCATCCTGCACAACGGCCCCGACGGCATCAGCAGACCCGAAGATGAACAGGGTGTTCGGCTGGAGGTAGGCCTGCCCCGCGAGCAGGTGCTGCCATGGCAGCAGCAGCACCGGCAACTGCGCGGCGGCGCTGCCGGTGCGGCGCAAACCGGGCTCCACCGCGCCGACCGCAATGGGGCGGGGGCTCCCGCTGACGGTGACCGAGAGCTCGCCCGTCGGCCGCAAGGGGTCGCTCGCGAGGCCGACGAGGCGCTCGGCGCTCCCGCCCGCCGGGCCTGGGTCAAAGGCGAGCGGCGTGGCGGCGAGGGCCTCGGCATACTGCATCGGGTCGATCCCGAGGATGGTGACTTTCTGTGCGGCCGAGCCGCGCCCGGTGACCTCACCCGCGCCGACATAGGCCGGCACGGCCGCCGTGATTCCCGGCCGCGCGGCGATCGCGCGCACCTCCTCTGGGTCGATGCGTTGGGCATCGATCCGGGCATCCGCCCCGGTCCGGGCGTATGCCGCGACGCCCCGCTCCCGCTGGATCGAGACCGCGAGCCCGCCGAGGAAGGTCGCCAAGGTGGCCGCGATGACCAGCCCGGCCAGCGGCGTGGTCAACCGCCCGCCCCCGCGCGAAGCCCGCGCCAGCCCGACGAAAGCGAGCACCGATCGCCCGCGGCCCAGCATTCGGGCGACGCCGCGGATCGGCCAGGGCAACACGCGCAAGACCACCACGGCGACCGCCGCGGCGAGCAGGACGGGAGTCAGGGCGGCATACCAATCCAAGGCGCCGTCGGTGATCGTGCGCCCGCGCGAGCGCACGGTGGTGACGGCGAAATAGGCGGCGGCGAGCACGCCCAGTTCGGTCAGGATGCGGGCGGCGAGGCCGACGAGCGGATCGCTGCGAGAAGTGCGCAGCAGCCGCCGGCTGGCGACGAGGGCGGCGAGCAGCGCAATTCCCAGCGGGATCGCGGCCAAGGCCAGCGAGCGCGGCAGGCTCGCCCCGAACCGCCACCCTGCCCCTGCGGCAAGCAGCACGGGCGGCACGGTCCACAGGGCCACTTCGAGCAGGAAGCCGAACGTGAGCTGGCTGGGTGAAGCACCGCGGGCCGACTGCAAGCGCACGGCCGCGCCGCGCCGCTCGGCCAGGGCGGTGACCAGCAAGGCCGCGGCCACCGCTCCCAAGGCCGTCAGCGCGATCGTGACGAAGATGGCCAACGCGCGGGTCACGGTGACTGCCTGCGCGTGGGTGCGCAGGATGCCCGGCAGCCCGCTGAGCACCTCCGGCGGCGTCCCGCCCCAGGCCGTCGACGCCAGCCGCAGGGCATCGATTCCGCGCATGATGACCCGCGCGTCGGCCAAGTCAATGTGCTCCGGGTCGAGCACATAACGCCATTCGTAGCTCAGGCCGCGGGCAAAAGGTGAGTCCTCAGCAAAGCCACCGAAGCCCGCGGGGATGGCATCGAGGGCCTGGCCCAGCTCCCCCACGGCGCGCGGATCGACCATGAAGGCAGCCCGCGAGGAGGTGCCGCCGTCCCACGCCACGACGACGTCATTGCGCAGCAATCGCGCCTCGTCGCTCCAGAACGCGTCCGCGGCGTCGCGGGGCGCATAGATGCCGGTGAGTTCCACCGTGACCGGGTATGGCGTGTTCCGCCCCGGATTCGCTGGTGTCAGGGCAAAGGTGTCGCCGACTGCGATCTGCCACTGCTGCGCGACATAGGCCGGGACCACCACGGGGATGACAGGGGTGGTGCGGCTAACGCGGAATGGCTCCTCCGCATCGACATAAGCCTTCGTCTTGCCGGTGCGTGCCCGCAGTCCGCCGCTCTCCCAGCGCACGTGCTCATCCAGACCGGCCTGCACCCTCAGCATGGCCTGGCGGCTGGTGCCGATCGGGGACCGGCCAGGGCCGGTGACCGCGAAGTCGATGGTGGTCGCCGAGAAGTCGGGCGCCCCGAGCAGCCGGAATGCCTCCGGCCCCATGATCTCCTCGGCGCGGGCGGCAAGCACCGTCTCGGGAGATGTCGGCAGCAGCAGTTTTTCCTTCTCGAAGTCCCCGCGGATGACGAGCACGGCGCCCGCGTTGTCGCTGAGCAGCAGGTCCCGCTGCCCGGGCGGCGTCACCCGCAGCACGTCGCCGAGCGCCTGGTCGTATGCCCGAGACTCCGCCACCGGGATCAGCGTCACAAAGGCCGCGGTCAAAAGGGTGACGAGCGCCAGGAGGGCGCCGGGGCCGGCGTCCCGGAGCTGCCGCCCCCACAGGCGTCGGACGGTCAAGGGCGCGCTCACGTGTGCTCACCCGCCCGCAGGACATCCGCGGGGTCGCGCGCGGTGCGGCCGATGACGAGGATCGAGACCACCGCGAGCAGTACCACGACAATCCCGACGAAGGCCAGCAGGCTCGGCAGACCGTATTCGGTGCTGACCGGCGGCATCTGCCGGTAGCCATCACTGCCAATGATGAGGGCGACGATCGCCCACGCGGCCGTCACACCGGCCCCAAGACCGACGATCGCGGACAGGGTCAGCACGACGAGTCGTTCACCGATGACCGCGCGGCGGATCTGGCGCGGTGGCGTGCCCAAGGCGAGCAGAATGCCGCCTTCTCGGTGCCGGGCCAGCGCCAAGGCTGCCGTCGCGGCGGCGAAACCGAGAGTGGCCAGCAACAACGCGGAGACGGTCACGAGGCGCAGGGCGGCCCGCATACCGGCATTGACGGGATTGGCGCGACGGGCGTCGGCGAGTTGCGCCGCGTCGTGCACCTCGATGGCCAGCCGTGGCCGGCTCTCCAGGGTCGCCCGGGCGGCCGCGACGTCCGTGGGCGCCAGGACCCAGAAGCTGGGGCTCGGCGGGGTCAGCGAGCCGTCGCCACCGGAGCGCACGAGGCCGGCGCTGAGCGCGGCGAGGTCGGCGACGATCCCGTGCGTGGCGTCGGCGAGGGTGGGCACGGCCTCGATGATGCCGCTGACGCGCGCCGGCAGGGTTGACCCGACGAAGGCGATGCTCACGTCGCTGCCGACCTGCAACCGGGTTGCCTCAGCGACCGCCCGGGTCAGCAGGACCGGCACGGGGCCGGCGGCCATCCCGGCATCCTCCACGGGCAGATAGACGGTCGTCGCGACCACGCTGCTGCGCGCCTTCGGAGGCTCGAGCGGGGTGTCGTCGACGCGCAGCGGCTCGCGGCCGACCAGGGTCATCGCGGCCCCGGCCACATCCCCGGCCGTCAGCCAACTGGCCACCGGGATGGCGGCGATGCCGACGATCCGGGCGCCGGCGGGCCAGCCGTCATCCCCGGCAAGGTCGACGCCGATCGTGGTTCGCCCCGCTTGCTCGATCGTTCCGGCCCGCAGCCGAAGCCGCTCCCCGGAGGGCATCGCGATATAGATGGACGCGGTGAGGGGGAAGACGCCGAAGAAGCGGTTGCCATCCTCAGGGGCGGTGATCGCGACATCGGCTTCGATCCGGCGCGCGCCCGCAGGGATGGGGATGCCGACCGGGGGCTGGGCGAGCGCCGTCAGACCGCCCGGCCACGCGGTGCCCCGCAGGATGTCGGCGCGCGGCCGAAAGAGCGCCTCGCTCGCGGCGGTGTCCACGGCCAGCAGGCCGATGCCCTTGACGCTGCCCACCTGCACGGTGGCCGTGTGCACCGCCATGGAGCGGCGCGGATCGCCAGCCACCTGCGCGTATGCCGGTCCAAGCCCTGTTGTGCCGCGCAACTCCGAGCCAGGGGTCACCTGGAGCGGACCGCCCACGCTGAATCGGGTCTGATCCTCGATCGCGCGCGAGATCGTCGCACCCTGCGAGAGCGCCAGCGATCCCATCGCGACGCTGAGAAAGACCAACAAGATGGCACCCGCCTGCCCGGACAGGCGTCGGGCGACCTGCCAGGAACCCCACGCCAGCGTCAGGCCGGTGCGGCGGGCGGCCGCGCGCGCGGCGAGCCGGGCGAGCAGCGGGATGATGCGCAGGCCGAGCACGCAGAGGCCGCAGATGACCAGCGCGGGCGCGCTGATGGTGAGGGGGTCGAGGCGGGGGGCGGTGGCGTCATACCGGCGCAATTGGATGACGCCGAGCACACCGAAACCGATGAGGACAAGGTCGATGCCCGACTTGGCTAGGCGGGAGATGAGCGCGCCGCGCCGCGACTGCGGCGTCGCGGTGCGCAGCCGGCCGGAGCGGGCTGCGGTGACCATGACGATGAGGGCCGCGGCGAGGGCGGCGATGGCAAGCGGGATCAGGACCCCGGGCCGCAGGGTCGCGGTCGCCGAGACCGCGATGGTGTCCGTGAGGCCCCCGGCGCGGGCGAGGGGCCCGGCGAGCACCGGGACGGCTGCGATCGCGAGGCCTAGGGCGAGGGCGGCGACCAGGGCGGCATCGACGGCCGCGAGCCCCGCCACTTGCCGGGTCCCAGCGCCGCGAGCCCGCATCAGGGCGGTCTCCTGCTCGCGCAGGCCCGCCAACTGAAGCCCGGACATGCTCAGGGCCACCGCCCCGAGCAACATGAGCAGGATAGTCGGGGTGAGCAGGGCGATGCGGGTGCGGTCGGCGACGTCGAGCGCCGCGGCATACCGGCTCGGGGCTTCGGTGCTGACCTGGACGCGGGGCAGGTCGGGGTTTTGCTCCAGGAGCCGCACGGTCTGCTGCGCGGCCTCCGCATAGGCCGCGGCGTCCGCCCTGGTCAGCTCGCGCACCGGGCGATCGATCCGCCAGCGGGCGGTGATCGAGTCGCCGGTGATGCGCGCCAGGTCGGCCGGTGCGATGAGGAAGGGGCCGTAGAGGTTGAAGCTGCCACCGGTCTCGACGCCCGTGCGCATCAGGGGTTGGTCGAACCAGATGGGGTCTTGGCGATCCTTCGGCTCGATGATTCCGGTGATCTGCGCCGGCAGGGCGGGGCCATCCTCGCGGATGAGGTCGAGCAGATCGAACCTATCGCCGACCGCCCAGCCGCCCGCCGCCGCGGTTTCGGCCGGTATGACGACCTGGAGGCGCGGTTGGCCAGGCTCGGGCAAACCGCCTTCGTGGACGTCGGCCCAGCGGGGCAGATCTGCGACGACCGCTAGCCGGGCGCGGTCGGCGCCGGCGCGGCCCGAGATCCCCCGCGAGACGGCCTCGAGGACCTCGGTGGTGGTCGCGCCCGGTTGATTCGCCGCCGCCTCGGCAATGGCGGCCCGAGCGGCATCGAGCCGCTCCAGGGGGATGCTGCCACCCACGGCGATCGTGCGCCCGGCCCGGTCGCCGGCCTGCACGGTGGTGCGCGCCGCCGCATCGGTGACGATGCCCCCGAGCAGTTGCAGCACCCCGAGGACGACGAGCGAGACGATGGCGGTGACGGTCAGGACGAGGAAGGCGCCGAGGTGGTGGCGCAGCCGCTTGCGCGCGACGGTGAGCATTCGCCATCTCCTCCCCGAGACCCTGGTGCTGCCCCTCGTGATGGCCTCCCGGCGGGGGCGACGCAACGCTTGCTAGCAACGGCAATCCTCGTGTCCACAGGGACACAAACCTGTGCTGAGTATGCCGTGCGGTCGGCCCCTGGGTGCCTGTGGGACCCCACGGGTCGCGCCTGAAGAGGCCGTGGCGCCGGCCCCATGCGGTCCCGGTCGGGAAGCGGTCCACCCGGCGGCGGTGCTGATCGAGGGCGTCGGCCCCCACGCGGCCCGGGCCGGGAAATGGACGAACCCGCCCGGCCAGCCGGTGGGCTGAGCGGGCGGGTTCGCACGGCATACGGGCCTCGGGTGAGAGCCCCGCGACTCAGTGCACGAAGACGGGCGCCTTGGGGGTGTCCTCGTCGTCGAGCAGGTGGCTCTCCTCGTGCTCCCGGGGGAGGAAGAAGGCCGGGATCAGCGTGAGCAGGACCAGGAAGGCCGCCACCAGGAAGGTGGAGCCGAAGACCTTGCCCGCCGCATCGCTGACGGCGTGCATCAGCGCCGCCTGACCGGCCGCCTGGTCGGCGCCGGCCTTGGCCAGCACCTCGGCAACCGCGGGGAACTGGGAGAGGAGTTCCTGGGTCTTGGCCGGGTCGGTGACCCCGTCGGATGCGGCCTGGAAGGCGCCGGCCTGGCTGACCAGGGCGTCATTCTTGAGGCCATTGGTCAAGACGACCGACATGATGGCGACGCCGACCGAGCTGGCGATCTGCTGGGTGATGTTGAGCAGCGTCGAGCCGCGGGCGACCTGGTGGGCCGTCAGCGTCTTGATCGCCGAGGTCATGATCGGCATCATCGTGCCGCCCATGCCCAGACCCATGAGGAAGAGCACGGGGATGATGTAGCCCCAGTAGGACGTCTCGCCGTCGACCCGCGAGAGCAGGAACATCCCGACGATGATCGCGACCAAGCCGAAGGGCACGATGCGACCGACCGGCTTCTTGTCGGCGAGCGCGCCGGCGATCGGCATGGTCAGCATGGCGCCGATACCCTGCGGGGCCACGAGCAGACCCGCGTGCAGAGCGTCCTCGTGGCGCACTTCCTGGAAATAGGTCGGGACCAGGAGCAAGCCACCGAAGAAGGCGGCGCCGAAGATGAACATCGTGATCGTGGCGACCGTCAGGTTTCGGTTCTGGAAGAGTCGGAAGTCGAGCAGCGGGTGTTCGGGCTTGAAGCTGTAGATCACGAAGGCGATCAGCAGCAGCAGGCCGACGGTGCTGAAGCCGATGACCTTGGCGGAGAAGAAGGTGCCTTCACCGGGGATGGAGGAGACGCCGTACAGGAAGAGGGCCAGACCCGGGCTCATCATGAGCATGCCGACGAAGTCGAAGGACTCACTCGGCTGCGGGGCGTCGGACGGCAGTGCCCACCAGGCATAGGCCAGGGCGGCGATGCCGAGCGGCAGGTTGATGAGGAAGATCCAGTGCCAGCTCACCGCGTCGATGAGATAGCCACCGAGGATCGGGCCGAGGATGGGGCCGAGCAGCATCGGCACACCGAGGATCGCCATGAGGCGCCCCATCCGGTGTGGGCCGGCCGCGCGGGTCATGATCGTCATACCCAAGGGCATGAGCAGACCGCCACCGAGTCCTTGCAGGACGCGGAAGATGATCAGCATTTCGATCGAGCTGGCCGCGGCGCAGAGCACCGAGCCGGCGGTGAAGAGGCCGATGGCCAGCATGTAGAGACGCTTGGTGCCGAAGCGGTCCGCCGCCCAGCCGGTGAGCGGGATGACGGTGGCCAGGGCCAAGGTATATGCCGTGACCGTCCAGGCGACGGTGGAGTAGGCAAGTGGGTGGTCGGCACCGGTGAAGGTGACCTGCAGTTCCGGCAGCGCCACATTGACAACGGTGATGTCGAGAATCGACATGATGGCGCCGAGAACGACGACGCCGGCGACCTTCAGAACAGCGCCATCGATCTTGTCGTTATAGACATCGACCGGCGCGTCAGCGGGTGCAGGGGTAGACAAAGAAGATGCTCCGTCTGTGGGTGGGATGGCCCGTCTCGGGCAAGATCCGTCCCGGTGGCGACGCTGTCTCCGGCGGCGGTACGTGGCAAGGCGGGTGGCGGCCACGGGGCCGCAATCGACCAAGAATAGCAGTTTGAACGTTCATCGAAAACGCCTTTCCCGCACCACCTGGCGCGCCGGTGGACGCGGCTCCCGCCACCGCGGGCCGCCGGGCGCCCCACACCACGTCGAGTGGGGGCAAACGACACGATTTCCCGCCGAAAACGGGGCACAAGCCCCCACTCGACCACTCGACATCCCCGACGCCGGCCGCGGGCGGGCGCCACACCAAGTCGAGTGGGGGTGAACGACACGATTCCCCGACGAAAACGGGGCACAAGCCCCACTCGACCACTCGACATACCCGAACCGACGGCGGGCGGGGCGGGCGGCGCGGGCGGCGGCCGGCCGGGCGGGCCCGGGCGGCCGCCGCGTGCGGGGGCGGCGCGCGCGGGGGCGGGGGCGGGGCGCGGAGGCCGCCACACCACTTCCTGCCCCACCCCAGTCGAGTGGGGGCAAACGACACGATTTCCCGACGAAAACGGGGCGTAAGCCCCCACTCGACCACTCGGCATACCCGGACCCGGCGGGGCAAGGGGCAGATCGCATTCGCGGGCTGCAGTAGGGCTGGGCGGACGCCGGGGCGCGGGGCGACGGGGGGCGCCTAGGCTGGGCTGGTGACGATTCGCGTGGCAGTCGAGCACCAGACGACATACTCCTTCGCCCGCCCGGTGAAGCTTTGGCCGCACACGATCCGGCTGCGGCCGGCGCCGCACTCGCGGACCCCGATCGATGCCTACTCTCTCAGCATCTCGCCGCGCAATCATTTCATCAACTGGCAGCAGGATCCGTTCGGCAATTATCTGGCCCGGGTCGTCTTCCCCGAGCCGGTGCGCGAGTTGGAGATCACCGTCGATGTCGTCGCCGACATGACAGTCATCAACCCCTTCGACTTCTTCGTCGAGGAGTATGCCGAGCGCTTCCCCTTCGCCTATCCCGCGGACCTGCGCGCCGACCTCGAGCCCTACCTGCGGCCGGTGGGCGAGGGCGACAGCACCGAGCCGGGACCTGTGACCCGTGCCTGGGTCGAGCGCAATATCCCTCTGGCAGAGTCTGATTCGGGCCAGGCGCGGCCGCGGATCGTGGACTTCCTGGTGACCGTCAATCAGGCAGTACAGCGCGATATCGCCTACTCCGTCCGCATGGAGCACGGGGTGCAAAGCCCTGATCGCACCCTCGACCTCGCCCTGGGCAGTTGCCGCGACAGCGCCTGGCTGCTGGTCAGTGTTCTGCGCCAGGTCGGCCTCGCGGCCCGCTTCGTCTCCGGCTATCTCGTGCAACTGACCGCCGATCAGGAGGCCCTCGACGGCCCCAGCGGGCCCAGCGCCGACTTCACCGACCTGCACGCCTGGGCCGAGGTCTATGTGCCCGGCGCGGGGTGGATCGGACTCGATGCCACCTCGGGTCTCTTTGCGGGAGAAGGGCATATCCCCCTCTCAGCGACGCCGACCCCGGCGGCGTCCGCCCCCATCACGGGCGCGACCGAGCCGGTCGAAGTCAGCTTCGCTTTCACCAACTCGGTGCGCCGCATCCACGAGGACGCGCGGGTGACGCTGCCCTACACCACGGCGCAATGGGAGCAGATCGACACCCTGGGGGCGGCGGTCGATGCCCACTTGCAGGCCGGCGATGTCCGCCTCACGATGGGCGGAGAGCCGACCTTTGTCGCCCTCGACGGGCACGATGAGCCCGAGTGGTCCACGGCGGCCGACGGCCCCCGCAAGCGGCAACTCGCTGCCGAGCTCGCCGAGCGCCTGCGCCAGTTGTATGCCGTGGGGGGCCTGGTCCAGCACGGCCAGGGCAAGTGGTATCCGGGCGAACCCCTGCCCCGCTGGCAGATCCAACTCCTCTGGCGCCCCGATGGAATTGCCCTGTGGCACAACGACGAATTGCTCGACTCGCCGTGGGGTCCAGCGCAGCCACGCCTCGCGGAAGGCGACGCGGATGATCTGCCGCGCGATCTCGCCCTAGCCATCGCCGCCCGGCTCGGCGTGCCCGGGGAGGTATGCCGCCCGGCATACGAGGATCCCTTCGAGCGGGCCTGGACCCAGGCGCGCCGCCCGAGCGGGCGACGCCCGGGCGTGCCCGGAGCCACCGAGCCGGCGCTGCGGCCGGATGCCGTCGATCGCCACGATCAGGAGCCGGGGCCGGCGGCGGGCTGGGTCGTGCCGGTCTTCGCCGATCCCGACGGGGCGGGCTGGGCGACCGCGCACTGGCGGCTGCGCCGGCGCCATCTCTTCCTCACCCCGGGCAACTCACCGATGGGGCTGCGGCTGCCGCTGGACTCTCTCGCCTGGACGGCGCCACCGGAGGACCCGGACCCCTCCCCTTTCGCAGCTCGAGGCGAGCTGCCGGCGCCTCTCGGCGATGCGCCGCCGGCCCGGATCATCGACATCGACGATGCCCCCCGCACCGCCCTCGCGGTGGAGCTCCGCGACGGCCACCTCTTCGTCTTCCTGCCCCCGATCACCGACCTCGACCTGGCCGTCGAACTGATCCACGCCGTCGAGGGAGCGGCGCAGGCGATCGGCATACCTGTTGTGCTGGAAGGATATTCACTGCCCAGCGACCCACGGATCGAGACGCTCTCGGTGACTCCCGACCCGGGCGTCATCGAGGTCAATGTTGCGCCATCGGCGTCCTGGGAGCAATTGCGAGACACCACCATCGCGCTTTATGAGCAGGCCCGCCGCACCCGACTGTCCACCGAGAAGTTCGACGTGGACGGCACCCACACGGGCACCGGCGGCGGGAACCACTTCACCCTCGGGGGGCCGACGGCCGCCGATTCACCGCTGCTGCGCCGGCCCGATCTGCTGCGCAGTCTGATCACCTACTGGCAGCACCACCCATCGCTCTCTTATGTCTTTGCCGGCCGGTTCATCGGGCCGACCAGCCAAGCGCCACGGGTCGACGAGGGCCGCTACGAGACGCTCTATGAACTCGAAATCGCCTTCGCCGAGATGGAACGCATTGCGCGAGAGAGCGGTCCGGGATCGCAGCTCCCCGCTTGGGTGGTCGATCGACTCCTGCGTCACCTCCTGACCGACCTCGTCGGCAACACCCATCGCGCCGAATTCTGCATCGACAAACTCTTCAGCCCCGACAGCGAACGCGGGAGGCTCGGCCTGCTGGAGTTGCGCGGCTTCGAGATGCCGCCGCACGCCCAGATGGCCTTGGTCCAGGCACTGCTCGTGCGCGCGCTCGTCGCCCGCTTCTGGGAGGAGCCGTATGCAGCACCCCTCGTGCGCTGGGGCACGCGCTTGCACGATCGTTTCCTCTTGCCCGCCTTCGCCGCCGCCGACCTGCGCGAGGTGATCGGCGAGGTCAACGCCTGGCTGGCCCGTTCGCCCCACGGCAGCGAACTCGCCTTCGACGAAGCCTGGCTCGACCCCTTCTTGGAGTTCCGCTTCCCGCGCCTCGGCGAGAGCGATATCGCCGGGGTGCACCTCGAACTGCGCGCCGCGATCGAGCCGTGGCATGTCCTCGGGGAGGAGGCCACCAGCGGGGGCACCGCTCGCTATGTCGACTCCTCGATCGAGCGCGTCCAGATCGCGGCATCGGGACTGGTCGAGGGCCGCCATATCGTGACCTGCAATGGCGTGCCGATCCCGATGATCCCCTCCGATCTCGCCACCCTCGTCGGCGGTGTCCGATTCCGCGCCTGGGCGCCGTGGTCTGCGCTGCACCCGACGATCGGGGTCCACGCGCCCTTGACCTTCGACCTGATCGACCGGTGGAACGACCGCTCCCTCGGCGGGTTCACCTATCACGTCGTGCACCCCGGCGGCCGGGCCTATGACGATCATCCCGTCAATGCCGTTGCCGCACAGTCTCGTCGGGCCTCTCGCTTCCAGCGGCACGGGCACACCAGCGGTGCCGTCGACACCTCTGGATGGCCGTCGGCATCGGCCCTGCTCGGCTCCGCCGGCACCGAATACCCCGCCACCCTCGACCTGCGCCGGTTCAGTCCGGGTCACCCGCCACCGCGCGCCGGCGCTCCAGAAGAGCCCGTGACCTAGGGTGGGTCGGTCATGACTGCCCCGGCACCGAAGCTGCCCGACCGGCTGCTCGACGCCTATCGCGACGCGGTCGCCGCGAGCACCGGGGCCAGCCGGGCGGGTGTCGATGAACTCCTGCGTGCCACCACCAGCACCGACAATGCGTATGCCGCCCTGACCGGCTCGGTCGATTCCCTCACCCTCGGCGGGCTACTCGCGGCGCGCGCCGACGCGGCGCGCCTGGTCGAGGACGATGGCATCACCTATGGCCAAGGCAGCGACGGCCGGGTCGGCCGGGGCTGGGTCATCGACCCGCTGCCGCTGATCATCGGCTCGGGGGAATGGACCGAGGTCGAGGCCGGTGTCGCGCAGCGCGCCCGGCTGCTCGATGCGCTGCATACGGACTTATATGGCGAGCGCCGGCTCCTTCAAGGCCGCCGCCTGCCGGCGGAACTCGTTCTCGCCCATGATGGTTTCCTCCCCGCCGTCGACGGGATTCGCCATCCCGGGACTCGGCAGGTGCTGCTCACCGGCACCGACATTGCGCGCGGCGCGGACGGCCGCTGGGTCGCGCTCGGCGACCGCACCCAGGTCCCGTCCGGCTCCGGGTATGCAATGGCCAACCGCCGAATCACCGCGCGGGTGATGGCCGGCTTGCATCGCCGCTCTTCCCTGGTGCGGCTGCGCGGCTGGTTCGACGACATGGCGCAGGCCCTGCAGGCGATTGCGCCATCCGGGGTCGATCTGCCGCGCGTCGTGGTCCTAAGCCCCGGCTCCACAAGCGAGACCGCATTCGAAATGGCCTTCCTCTCAACACTTCTCGGCTTCCCGATCGTCGAATCCGAGGATCTGACGACTCGCGGGGGCCGCGTCTCGATCCGCGCGAGGGATCGCATCGAGAAGGTCGATGTCCTGCTGCGGCGGGTGGATGCCGACTTCTCCGATCCCCTGGACCTGCGCCCAGAGTCACGGCTCGGGGTCACGGGGCTCGTGGAATCGGCCCGGCTCGGCAATATCAGCATCGCCAACCCGCTCGGCAGCGCCGTCCTGGAGAATCCTGCGCTGCACACCTATCTGCCGACACTGGCGCGCGACCTGCTCGATGAAGACCTGCTGCTTCCCGGGCCGCAGACGTGGTGGTGCGGTGACCCGGTCGGGCGGGCGCACGTCATAAACAATCTGGAAAGCATTGTGCTCAAACCGATTTCGCGGCGCATCGGGCCGAACTACTTCGGCTGGGAGCTCGATGCCGCCGCCCGGGAGGAGCTGCGGGCGCGCATCGCTGCCCGGCCGTGGCAGTGGGTCGGGCAAGCGCCGGTCTCCGTCTCGACGGCCCCCATCGTTCGGCGCGGCGGCCTCGAACCGCGAAGCGTCATCGTGCGCACCTTCACCGTCGCCAACGGCCGGGAGTATGCCGTGCTGCCCGGGGGATTGGCCCGGCTGGCAGCCTTTTCCGGTCAGCAGTCGATCGCCAACACCTCGGGTGCCATCACCAAGGACGTCTGGGTGCTCGCGCGCCCCGGCGGCGAGACCCCGCTCGTGGATCTCGACATCCGCCGGCCGCGCCTGCTGCCCGAGCGGGTTCCCGTGGGGCTGGCCGCCCGCGTCGCCGACAACCTCTTTTGGATGGGGCGCTATGCCGAGCGCGCCGAGTCCACCGCCCGGCTGCTGCGCGTCGCGGACGACCTCGCCGAGGATCACGCAGCCCGCCCCCATACCCCGGGTGAGGCCGCGATGCGCCTGGTCGTCGGGGCGCTCGATGCGTTGACTGGCGCGGCCAGTCGCTCCCCGAGCGTCCTGGCGCATCTGCGTTCGCTCCTGATCGACGAAAGCACACCCGGCACCGTCGCGTGGTCCACGATGCGCTTGGTGCTTGCGACGTATGAAGTGCGAGACCAGCTTTCGCTCGACACGTGGATCGTGCTGGGGCGGCTGGAGCGGGCGCTGCGGGACATCCCCGGCGACGAAGAGCAATTGCAGCCGCAGCTCGGGCGTCTCCTGGAGTCCTTGCTCGCGGTCGCCGGGATCACCTCGGAAAGCATGGTGCGGGATGCGACGTGGGCATTCATCCAGGCGGGCGCGCGGCTCGAACGCGCCATGACCACCGCCGCGCTGCTGCGGTTGACACTCGGCTTCCCTGGCGCACCGCTGGTCGAAGGTCAGGTCGCGGAGTCCGTGCTCTCCGCGTGCGAGAGCATCATCACCCACCGGCGCCGCGCCGCCTCCGGCTTCGGCCCGACGGACCCGGCCCAGTCAGCCGTCGCCATCGTGGCGCTGGACCCGAGCAATCCGCGCTCGGTCGCCTATCAAGTCGCCGAACTGCAACGGGCGCTGACGCTCATCGACGATGCCGAACGCCAAGCCGATTTGGATCTGCTTGCGGCACAACTGCATCCGGACCGCGTTGACGATCTCTTCGCCGACGAGCGCAAACCTCTGCGGGACCTGCTCAGCCAGGTCGAGACCACCTTGCGCTCCACCTCCGAGGACATCGCCCGCCGCCACTTCGCCCGCAAGGCACCTCAGCACAACCTTCCACTGGCCTGGTCAAGCGCGCGGCAGGTGCCGCGATGAGTCAGCGCGAGGAGGACTTCGTCCCTCGCCGCTATCGCGTGCGGCATACGACGACCTATGACTATGACGCAGATGTCGTCGGCTGCTATGAGCGTGGCTTTCTCTCGCTGCGCGACACCCCGCATCAGCAGGTGGTTTCGCTCGACGTCGATGTCCACCCCGAGCCGGACATCCTCGCGACGCATCTCGACTTCTTCGGCAACGAGAGCTACTACGTGGAGGTGCGCACCCGGCATACGACCTTCTCGGCGACGATGACCGCGCAGGTCGATGTCGAATGGCCCAAAACCGATGTGGCGCAGTTGAATCAGTGGACCATTGCCCAGGCCGCGGCGCTCGTCGCCGGGCCCGAGGGACCCGATCCGGTGACCGCCGCGGCATACCTCCTGCCCTCCCCATTGATCGAGCTGGGCCCGGAGGTCGAAGCCTTCGCCGCGCGGCTCCTGCCGCCTGAGCGACCGCTCGGGGAAGCCTTGGCCGACCTCTTCGGGACCATCTATCGCGAGTTCGACTACAAGAAGGGCGCGACCTCGGTCAAGACCACGCTGCCCGAGATCCTCGCGCTGCGCGCTGGGGTCTGCCAGGACTTCGCCCACCTCGCCATCGGCGCCCTGCGTAGCGTCGGCCTGCCGGCGCGCTATGTCAGCGGCTACATCGAGACCTTCCCGCCGCCGGGCCAGGAGAAGCTCGAAGGATCGGACGCGACGCACGCCTGGGCGTCCGTGTGGACTCCGGGCGGGCAGTGGGTCGATCTCGACCCGACCAATGACCACTTCGCCGACAGCAGGTATGTCGTGACCGCCTGGGGCCGCGACTTCCGGGATGTCTCGCCCCTGAAGGGCATCATCTTCACCGAGTCCAAGAAGTCGACGATGGATGTCGCGGTCGACGTCCGCCGACTCCCCGCGCCGGGTTAGCGTGGGCGAGTGAGCCGCGCACCCGATATCGCCACGGTCAGCCAGTTGCGTGCCGCCGGGCACCAGGCCCGGTCGCTGCGCGAGGAAATGCGCACCAATCTGCTCGCCCTGCTCGCCACCGGACAGGATCCCTGGCCGGGGCTGCACGGGTTTGAGGCGACGGTCATCCCGCAGGTGGAGCGGGCGCTGATCGCCGGGCATGACATCGTCCTGCTCGGCGAGCGCGGCCAGGGCAAGACCCGCCTGCTGCGCAGCCTGGTCGGGCTGCTCGATGAGTGGACGCCGGTCATCGCCGGCTCCGAACTCGGCGAGCACCCCTTCGAGCCGATCACCCCCGAGTCGATCCGCCGCGCGGCCGAACTCGGCGACCACCTGCCGGTCGACTGGCGCCACCGCGAGCAGCGGTATGCCGAGAAGCTCGCCACCCCGGACACCGCCGTCGCGGACCTGATCGGCGATGTCGACCCGATGAAGGTCGCCGAGGGCCGACATCTCGGCGACCCCGAGACCATCCACTTCGGCCTGATCCCCCGCAGCCATCGCGGCATCGTGGCCATCAACGAGCTCCCCGACCTGGCCGAACGCATCCAGGTCGCGATGCTCAATGTCATGGAGGAACGGGACATCCAGATCCGTGGCTATGTGCTGCGGCTGCCCCTCGATGTCCTGGTCGTCGCATCGGCGAATCCCGAGGACTACACCAATCGCGGCCGGATCATCACGCCCTTGAAGGACCGCTTCGGCGCCGAGATCCGCACCCACTATCCAGTGGAGTTGGCCGACGAGATCGCCGTGATCCGCCAAGAGGCGCACCTGGTGGCCCACGTCCCGGATCGGCTCATCGAGGTGCTCGCCCGCTTCAGCCGCCACCTGCGCGAGTCGAGTGCCATCGACCAGCGATCCGGCGTCTCGGCGCGCTTTTCGATCGCCGCGGCGGAGACGGTCGCCGCGGCGGC
>Ga0075158_10001400_pt1 | contig 18261 bp, 13 predicted proteins | sample JI91814BDNA_FD_70968 | JGI IMG/M metagenome (GOLD analysis project Ga0075158, IMG submission 70968) | Wastewater effluent complex algal communities from Wisconsin, to seasonally profile nutrient transformation and Carbon sequestration -... | ecosystem: Engineered > WWTP > Effluent > Algae... | reverse complement strand
CGAACATCCCGGACATCGCTCTTGCCCAGGCCGGCTCGGAGCAAGGAGGTGTCAAGCCCCGAGAGCGAGATGATGCGGTTGCCGTGGGCGAGGGCGGAAGCGAGGGTCATCAGTCCTAGGCCAATGATTCCTTCGGGGACCTGCCACCAAAAGCGGCTCTACAAAGTTCACCGGGCAGGCGGGTCCAGCGTGGTGACGCGTCTGGGCTCGTGACCTCGGTGATCATGGCTGTTGTCGAAGCAGGTCATGGTCACGAGGGTGAGGTCACGGGCTTGGTCCAGAGTACGCAGTGGCAGGTGGGACAGGGGCACGATCCGGGCACGCTGTTGTTGGGCATCGAGGGGCTGGCCGTCGCTGCTGTCGAAGGTGACGCCGACGAGGGTGAGGGTCGCCTCGTGCATGTCGTTATCGAGGAGGTCGGCGCGGCCGCATGTCCGGCGTGTGGGGTGCTGTCATCTTCGGTCAAGGAGCATGTGACGACGCGCCCGCGGGATGTCCCGTATGGTCCGGACCCGATCCGGCTGGTATGGCACAAGACACGGTGGCGGTGCCGCGAAACCCTTTGTCCGCGAAAGACATTCACTGAGTGCCTGCCGACTGTTCCGGCGCGGTCCTGGCTCACGACCAGGCTGCGGGCCGAGTGTGGCCAGCTCGCTGCCGATACCGACAGCTGCGTCACGGCTGCCGGCCTCTGGTACGGGGTCTCGTGGCCGATCGCGCACGCCGCCTACGTCGCATACGTGCAACCCGTGTTCGAACAGCCGCTACCGGACGTGCGGGTGCTCGGGATCGATGAGACCCGTCGTGGGAAACCGAAATGGGCCCAGGACGCGGACACCGGTCGCTGGCAGATGGTCGCCGACTGGTGGCAGACCGGGATCGTCGACGCGCTCGGTACCGGCGGGATGCTCGCCCAGGTCGATGGCCGGACCAGCAGCAGTGTCACCGGCTGGCTTGATACGCAACCCGATTCATGGAAGTCATCGATCACACACGTGGCGATCGACCTGTCCGGCTCCTACCTGAAAGCCGTCAGGTCGGCACTGCCGGACGCGGTCGTGGTCGCTGACCTGTTCCACCTGGTCCGGCTCGCCAACGACACCCTCACCAAGGTCCGGCAAGAGGCCACCCGGACCGTGCGGGGACGACGTGGGCGAGCGAAGGACCCGGAATGGGCCAACCGCCGCAAGCTGCTCACCGGCCACGAACGCCTCAGCGAGCCCGCCTTCACGCGCATGTGGAACGAGCTGATCGAGCAAGGTGAGCCCGGTGTCGAGATCCTGCACGCCTACGCTGTGAAGGAGAACCTACGCCGCCTGCTGGACCTGGCACCCACGCCGGGCACCAGCGTTCCGGACCGGTCCGCGATCAGCCATCGCCTGTGGCGCTTCTACGACATGGCTGCCGACAGTCCCAGCCCCGAAATTCACCGCCTGGCCCGCACCATCGAAACCTGGTGGGACACCATCGAGGCCGGCCTGCTGACCGGCTACTCCAACGCCCGCTCCGAGGGCTTGAACAGGCTGGCGAAACACGAAGCACGCAACGCCTTCGGCTTCCGCAACCCAGACAACCACCGCCGCCGCGTACGCTGGCGCACAACTCGTCAACACCGACGAGCCCAACAGTTCCACACCCGGCCTGCCCGGTTAACTTTGTAGAGCCCCGAAGCAGAGCCTGATGTCGGAACTCGCCAGCCCGTGGGGCAGTCGAGCAGAGTCGACTTGCCTGATCCTGACGGGCCGACCACCGCGAGGGACGAGCCCGCCCCTACCTCGAATGAGGTGGGGGCGAGAATCTCCTCGCCGTTGGTCAGGGTGACGGACACCGCGCGGGCGATCACGGAGCGCGGACTCAACTGGGATACTTCCACGGGCCCTCAGGGTCGCTTTCGACGATAATTCGCCACGGCTGGTATGGCGAGGGTCATCCCCTAAACAGCGGCCCAGATTCCTGTGCGATTTATGGTTCCTCCTGCGGCCCCCCGTCCCGTGGCCGCGGTCGAAAGAGCGCACGCGCATTTGATCACTCCGTTAGAAGCCGCGCAACCGGAAGCCGCACGGCGGACAGTTGTCGGCGCATCGTCCTGCGCAGCTTCCGGGGCCGGCTACTCGGGCTGAAATCACAGGCGGGGGCCCGGTTCGGGAGCACTCCCGGCGCGCGTCAGTCGTCCAGCGGTCCGATTTTGGAGCCCGTCGACGCGCTCGGGGTCCGCGACCACGTCGATGGCGCAGCCCCGCATCCCGGTCGCGCGTTGTTGGAACGTGCCCGCTTGCCGTGTGGCAGTGTCGGGACGCGCACCTTGCGCCGCGAGCGAGGACAATTGCCGGATGGAAGAGGCCGACAGGGAATCCCGACGTGCGTGGTTGTGGGTCCTCGCCGCGGCGCTGCTTCTCGCCGTGATCTCGCTGCTGACCAATCTCAACACGCAAGCGGAGTTGGAAGGCAAGGCGGACACCTGGCTGGCCATCCGGGGCAGCCTCAGCAAGATTGCCAACGCCGGCACACTGTGGGCGGGCATTGGCGTGCTTGCCGGCTGGCTCGTGCAGCGACCTCTCGCGGCTGCCCTCGCCGGCATCGCGGCCACGGCCGTGGCGATCTTCGGACACTACGGCCTCGGCATCGCACTCGGGGTCTTCGACGGGCAAGTCTGGGCGGACAATCGGATTTGGGTGCTGGCCCCGGTGATTGTCGGCGCGCCACTTGGCGTGATCGGCGCGCTCGCGCGCCGCCCGGCCCTGGTGGGTCTGTTGGCGGGCCTCGTGGTGCCCTTCGGTGCGCTGACCGAACCATGGGTCGGCGGTCGCTGGCCCTGGCTGGGCAACGCGATTCTGCCCGCGCCGCAGCGGATTTCGGACGCGGTGTGCGCCATCGTCCTAACAATCTTCGGTCTGTCGCTCGGGTCCCTCGTGATTCGCCGCAACCGGCGCCAGGGTCAGGCCGTGGCCCTGTCTGGGTTCTGCGCGCAGCGCGAGAGAGGACACTCTGGGGTCGTCGAGAGGACACTCTGGGGTCGTCGAGAGGACACTCTGGGGTCGTCGAAAGGACAACCTGTGACGTCGACACGTCGTTTGGTCCTGCGCGGGAGGGATGAGTCATGATCCGGCACCTGATCGGCCACGCGGCACTGCTCGCGGCCAGCGGCGGCCACCCGGTGGTGCGCTATGACGTCCCGGACGACCCCACAATTCCCGCCCTCGCGTATGCAGGTGCGGTCGCCTTCGCCCGCCGCAGCGCCATCCGCGGCATCGTGGTGACCGTGCTGGGGGCGCCCGACGAGGTGGCCGACCTGATCACCTCGGACACCTTCGGCGCCTTCATCTTTGCGACCGAAGCCCGGGCTCGGGTCAGTGTGCCCGCCGCGAGCCTGGCGGACCTGGAGACGGCCTTCCGGGTGCGGGAGGGCGGCGATTGGGAGTGGATGTTCACGACCACCCCGCCGCCGGAGCAGCGAGGCGAGGCAGACCTGATCACTCTGGCTGCGCACACCAAGGACGAGCTGGATTCCTTCTTGCAGCAACATAATCCGCGCACTGATGGCCGGCCTTTCGCGCGCGCAGGCCAACTCTGGTTGGGGGTGCGTGATGAGCGCGGACGTCTGCTCGCGTGCGGCTGCTACGAACTCAATGAGGCCGGCTATGGCGCCCTCGTCGGTATCACCACAGATCCGATCGCCCGTGGCCTGGGTCTGGGGACGGCTGTCACGGCGGGGCTTACCCGGCGGGCGCTCGACGCCGGTGGTGTTTCCCTCCTGGGCATGTATGCCGACAACGCCCCCGCCCGCGCCATCTATCACCGCCTCGGGTATGTCACCGCCGTGGAGTTCGCATCCCGACTGGTCTTCCCGAGGCGGACCTCCCCGCTCTGACGAGGCCAGAGTGTCCTCCCGCTCTGCGCGCAGGACCCAGACGACCTCAGAGTGTCCTCTCCCGCGCTGCGTGCAGGACCCGGACGACCCCAGATTGCCCTTTCGACGACCCCAGAGTGTCCTTTCGACGGGGTCAGAGTGCCCTTTCGACGGGGCTGGGGGTGGAACGGGCGCGATCATCGGTAGCGTCGGAGCCACCATGAGCCAGCCTCTCCTCACGCCTGCCCACCGGGTCGCCTGCCCACCGGGTTCGGGAGCCGCGGCGTCGCGGCGCGATCCTGCGTCCCCTGGCGGTACTGATCCTCGTGCTTGGCGCGCCGATCGCCATCGCCCTTGCCGTCAGCCAGCGTAATTCGGCCAAGGGGCCCGAGGTGCTCGTGCGCACCTATGTCGATCACCTCGCGGCGGGGCGGGCGGGCGCTGCGAGTGAGTTGGTCGCCCCGGTCGCCAAAGCAGGAGCGGCGCTGGATCCGGCGCTCCTGCAGGATGCGGTCCTGGGTGCGGCCCGGAGCGGCTCGTGGTCGAGGACGTCTCTGCCTCGTATGACCTCGAACAGACGCCGGTGGGGGGCGAGAGTTCGGTCACGGTGCACTACACGCTCGAGGGCAGCGCCAATCGCGTTGACCTGGCGGTCCGGCGCCTGCCGAACACCTGGGGCCTGCTCACGCACTGGGAGATCGTCGGCGATCTTGCGGTGCCGGTTGCCGTCGAGACCAATGTCCCGGCCCTGCCGGTCGCCCGAATCGGTGCGGCCAGCGTCCCCGTGAGTGGGCCGTCGGTGAATGGTTTCCCGCAACAACGCGTCATGCTTTATCCCGGCGTCTATCCGGTGACCGGGGTGGACAGCCGGTGGCTGCGCGCCGCGAAGGACATCGCGGTCGATGACAATCGCACGGCATACATCTCCAATGCCTCCCCGACCGGGCAGCTTTGGTATGAGGCGACCGCCTTGTGGGACAAGGTCCGCGCCGACGCGGCGGAGCAGGTCGACGCGTGCGCCGCGGCTGGGCCGCGGATGCCGGCCACCAGGTGCCCCCCGGAGATGGTCCATCGCCAGGACTGGGGCACCCTGCGGGTGACGCAGCAACCGGAGATCGAGCAGGTCGGGGCATTCCAGAGTGACTACCGCGCGGACGGCGAGACCTTGCCGACCTTGCGCTTCACGAGCGGACTCGGGGAGCTCAGCTATTCGGGGTCGGGCGCGGTCGATCGCGGTGTGGAGGATTTCCGGGTCGACGGCGGGATCTATCTGTCGCAAGACGGTGACAGCGCACGGATCGAGCTGTGGTCGAGCCTGTCCGGACCGGGGCGCTGAGGCGCCAGCCCCGGGGACGGCGAGGGTCAGATCGCGAGGCGATAGCCCCGCTTGACCACCGTGTGGATCAGGTCGGGGCCGACCGCCTCCCGGACGCGGGCCACGGCGACCTCGGCCGTATGCGGATCGGCACTCTCGCCGGGCAGTGCCGTGAGCAACTCCTGCCGGGACACCACGCGCCCACCGGCCTCCGTGAGCATGCGCAGCACGGCCAGTCCGCTAGGGGTGAGCGGGACCACCGTGCCATCGAGCAGCGCGGTCGAGCGCAACACGCGCAAGTGCCCCGCGCGGGTCGAGACGCCCTGGCTGTGGCTTTGGACGTGGCTGACGAGCGCGCGGATCATCGAACCGAGCCGGCCGCGATCCGGTGCCACCGGGACGAGGCCGGCGGCAACCAGAGGGCGGGCCGTGACCGGCCCCACGGCGAGGGCGATCGTTTCACCGCTGGCGCAGCGCTCGACGATGGCATCGAGGGTGCCTTGCGCATCTGCCGCCGCGAGCCACGCGCAGGCGCCCGGCGCGGAGGTGAAAAGGACGACATCGATCTCGCCCGCAGCGACCTCATGAGTCGATCGGGCCAGAGCCTCGGGATCCTTCGGTGGGCCCCAGCGATAGACCACCAATGGCTCGATATCGGCGCCGCTCGCCGCCAACTCTTCATCGAGGCCATCCGATCCCGCGCCGTGATGTTGAACGGCGATGCGCTGCCCCCAAACACCTTCGGCGAGAAGGAAATCGAGCAGTTCGGCCGCAGTCTCGGATTGCGCCACCCAGTCCGTGACAAGCCCTGCCTGCTGGACTGCCCCATTGGCCTTGGGTCCGCGCGCGATGATTCGCGCCGCAGCCAGCGCACGTTGCAGCGGCTCGCCGAGGCCCGCCGCGTCGGCCGCTTCCAGCCACCCCCGGAACCCGATTCCCGTCGTGACGACCACGACATCTGGTGGCAGCTCGATCAGCCGCTCGGTCGCCGCGACGAGCTCGGCATCGTTGAGATGGGGAGCGATCGACAAGGCCGGGGCATGACGCACCTCCGCTCCGCGCCGGCTCAGCGCGGCGGTGATATCGCCGGCGCGGCGATCGGCGGTGACGAGGACGACATACCCGCCGAGGACCTGATCCAATGGTGTGACGCTCATCAGGATGCGCAGGCTACCCGCGCGAGCAGGACATCCGCCGCGGCGACCGCGCCCAGCACGATGACGGCCGGGGCCCGGATGCCGGCGGTTTCGGCCACCTCCGGCAATTCGGCCAGCGTGGTATAGGTGACGCGCTCGCTCGGCAGGCTCCCGCGTTCGACGATGGCCGCCGGCAGCAGCGGGTCGACGCCGGCGGCCAGAGCGTCGGCGACATGGTCGGCGAGGCCCGCGACGGCCATCAGCATCACCATGGTCGTGGACCCGGCGGCCAGGGTCGCCCAGGATGTGGGCGCAATCGGTCGGTGACCGTGGACGATCAGGGCGCCGTCGGCAAGGCCCCGGTGGGTCACCGGGATCCCACCCGCGGCCGGTGCCGCCAGGGCACTGCTGACCCCGGGCACGACCTCCACGGGTATGCCGTGGGCCCGGCACGCGGCGACCTCCTCCCCACCGCGACCGAAGAGGAAGCCGTCGCCGCCCTTGAGCCGCACGACATAGCGTCCGCGGCGCGCCTGCTCGACCAGCAGGGTGTTGATCTCGTCCTGGGTGGCGGTGTGGGCGCCGGGAGCCTTGCCGACATCGATGACCTCGGCGCGCTCTGGCAGGTCGTCGAGCAGCCCGGTCGGCCCGAGCCGGTCGGCGACGACGACATCGGCGGCCATCAGCGCCCGGTAGCCGCGCACGGTGATCAGGTCTTCCGCGCCGGGACCGCCGCCGACGAGAACGACTCGGCCCCCGCGCGCCGGGTGCGGATCGGTGAGGACGTTCACGGGCCGTCCCCAAGCGCCGACGCCGGAATCCCGACGGCCACCTCGTCGGCGATGATGCGAATCGCCCACGTGTGCAATGTGATCGGCTCCTTGCCCATGGGTTCGAGGCACTCACCGGTTTCCAGATCGAAGACCTGCTTGTACATTGGGGAGGCCACGGTGGGCCGGTCGGATCGCGTCCCGACCAGGCCGCGGGAGATCACCATCGCCCCGCAATACGGGTCGTGCTGTTGCACGGCATAGACGCGCTCGTCGTGGGTGCGAAAGATGGCGATCTGGACGCCCTGCACGAGAGCGGCGACGCCGCGCTCGTAGGGCAACTCGCGCAGGGTGCAGACGGGCACCCACTCGGCGACCTGCCCGAGTGCTCGGTCCAGTGGTGCGGCGGTGGTGGTCATGAGCGCACTCCCAAGGTCGTTCCGGCAATGAGGACGGCACTGCTGCGTTCGTCGGGTGTGGCCGGGCGCGGCTGCCCGCGCTCGGCGACATAAGCGAAGGAGTCATCGGGTGTCTCCGGGGCATTGACGAAGGAGGCGAAACGCGCCAGGGTCTGCGGGTCCTCCAGAGCCGCCGCCCACTCGTCGCGATAGCTGCCGACATGGCGTGACATCGCCTCATCGAGATCCGCGGCGATTCCCAACGAGTCCTCGAAGACCACCCGGCGCAGGGCTTCCATCCCGCCGTCGTAGGCATCCAGCCAGGGTGCCGTGCGCTGGAGCCGGTCGGCCGTGCGGATATAGAACATCAGGAACCGGTCGATCGCCGTGATCAGATCCTCGGTGCTCAGGTCTTCGGCGAAGAGCTGCGCGTGACGCGGAGTGAAACCGCCATTCCCGGCGACATAGAGATTCCAGCCATTCTCCGTCGCGATGACCCCGACATCCTTGCCCCGGGCCTCGGCACACTCCCGAGCGCACCCTGAAACACCGAGCTTGAGCTTGTGCGGCGATCTCAGCCCTCGATAGCGCAACTCGAGGAGGATCGCCAGGCCGACGGAGTCCTGCACGCCATAGCGACACCACGTCGAGCCCACGCAGGACTTCACGGTCCGCAACGACTTGCCATAGGCATGGCCGGACTCGAAGCCCGCGTCGATCAGCCCGCGCCAGATGTCGGGAAGCTGATCGATGCGGGCCCCGAACAGGTCGATCCGCTGGCCACCGGTGATCTTGGTATACAGCCCGAAGTCACGCGCGATCTGCCCGATGGCGATCAAGCCTTCGGGCGTCACCTCGCCGCCGGGAATGCGTGGGACCACGGAGTAGGAGCCGTCCTTTTGCAGGTTGGCCATGACGTGATCGTTGGTGTCCTGGAGCGAGCCGCGGTCGGCACCGAGGATGTGCTCGTTGAACAGGCTTGCGAGGATCGAGGCGACGACCGGCCGACAGATGTCGCAGCCGCGGCCCCCGGTGCCGTGCCGCTCGATGATCTCGGTGAAGGTATGCAGCTCGGTCACCCGCACCGCATCGAAGAGTTCGGCTCGCGAGAGGGCGAAGTGCTCGCAGAGCGCCGTGCTCACCTCGATGCCGGCCCGAGCCAGTTCCGTGGTGACGAGCTTCTTGACCAGCGGCAAGCAGGAGCCGCAGCTCGTCCCCGCCTTGGTGCAGGACTTGACCGCCGCGAGGTCGGTGCAGCGGTGCTCGGTGACCGCGCCGCGCACGGTGCCGGCGGTGACGTTATTGCACGAGCACACCGCGGCATCGTCGGGGAGTTCCAGGGCGGCCGGGGCGCCCGCCTGATCGGGCACCAGATAGCTGACCGGGTCACCGGGCAACGGGCGACCGAGCATCGGGCGCAATCCCGCATAGGCGCTGGCATCGCCGACGAGCAGCCCGCCGCGCAGAGTGCGGGCGTCGTCGGAGAGCACAAGCTTCTTGTAGACCCCCGCCACGGGATCGGACATCACGACATCGAGGCAGTTCTCGCCGGTGCTGAAGGCATCACCGAAGCTCGCGACATCGACGCCGAGCAGCTTGAGCTTGGTCGCGGTGTCCGCGCCGGGGAATGTCGCGGCGCCGCCGAGCAGGTTGTCGGTGACGACCTCGGCCATGGCATAGCCGGGGGCGATGATGCCCCAGCACCGACCATCGATGCACGCGACTTCGCCGATCGCCCAGACATGGGGATCGCTTGTGCGGCAACGCTCATCGACAATGACGCCGCCGCGCTCGCCGATCTCGAGTCCAGCGGAGCGGGCCAGTTCGTCGCGGGGCCGAACCCCGGTCGCGAAGACGACGACATCGGCGCGGACCTGCTCACCGTCGGCGAACTGCATTGCGGCGACCCGGCCCCGCTCCCCGGCCACCTTGGCCGTGGCGGTGGAGGTGCGCACCTCCACGCCGAGGCGCGTGATCAATCGGCGCAGGGCCTCACCGCCACCCTGGTCGACCTGCAGCGGCATCAACCGGTCGGCGAACTCGACGACCGTCGTCTCGACGGCCAAGGCGTTGAGTGCGCCCGCGGCCTCCAAGCCGAGCAGGCCACCGCCGACGACGACGCCGCGGGGGGAGCGCTCCGGGGAGCGCTGACGCAGGTCCTCGACATAGTGGCGCAAGTCCGCGACATCATCGATCGTGCGATAGACGAAGGCGCCGCGCAGATCATTGCCGGGGACCGGCGGCTTGGCGGCATACGAGCCGGTGGCCAGGACGAGCGCGTCATAGCCATAGGTGCGCCCGTCGCTCGCGGTGACCAAGCGGGCGTCCCGGTCGATGGCCGTCGCGGCCACCCCCCGGCGCAGGCTGACGAGCGGGTCGGACCAGAGATCCTGGTTGCCGAGGGCGAGGTCGTCGGGCTCGCGACCGCTGAAGTATGTCGTGAGGGCCACGCGGTCATAGGGCGCGCGGGGCTCCTCGGCGAGGACGGTCACCTGCCAGGTGCCGGCTTCGTCGCGATCGCGGATCGCGTCGGTGAGTCGGCGCGCGACCATCCCGCCGCCGATGACGAGCAAGCGGCGCGGTGGGTGAGTCTCGAAGGTCATCGGTCCTCCATGTCCAGGGACGGTAGAAAGGCGGTGTTTCACCGTCGATTTGGCGGTGTTTCCTTGGGGTTAAATGGCTTTCACGGCAGGCTGGCCACCCGCGCGAGATTCGAGGAGTTCGCACAACTCGGCGCGACAGCCGCCGCACCCCGTGCCTGCGCGCGTGCTGGCGGCCAGGTCGTCGAGGTCTGCGGCACCATCGGCGATCGCCTCCTGAAGGCGCTCGCGCGTCACCGAATTGCACCGGCACACCAAGCCAGCGGAGTCGGCCGAACTCGCGCCGGCGAACGCGCTCCGGTCCAGCAGCAGCGCCAGAGGGTCACGGGGCAGGGGAGTGCGCAGAGAGTATGTCGTGAGCAACTGCCCCGCGAGCCGGCCCGAACCGACGCAGGTCGCCCCGACGAGCCGGTCCTCGTGCAGCACCAGCTCGACGTGCCGGCCCACCGCGGGATCCGAGATGACGACGGTGCGGTGACCGGGCAGCGCCGGGCGGGCCACACCGCATACGCCCATGGTGAGGACATCGAGGCCGGGCGCCTTGAGGCGCACAATATCGTCGGCCGCAGGGCCATCCGGCGCGGGGGAGATGCCGGTGAGCCGCGCCACGAGGCGGCGCGCGTGACCCCAGCCTTGGGCGACGAGCCCGGCATGGCCACCCGGTGGCTCAGCGCAATCACCGATCGCGAAAACCCTTGTGTCCGAAACCGATTGCATGGTGTCGGAGACGAGGACGCCGCGACCAGTGGCTAGCCCGGAGCGCGCTGCGAGATCGATGTCCGGCACCGCGCCCGCGGCGATGACGAGCAGGTCGCAGCCGATCTCCTCACCATTCGCGAGGGCGATGCCCCGGACCGCGTCGTGATCGTCGAGGACGACGCGGGTGGCCGCCACGGCGCGGCGGACCGTGATCCGCAAGGTCGTCAACGTGGCGGCGAGGGCGCTCCCGGCGGACTCATCAAGTTGACGCTCCATCATGGTCGCCTTGGGATGGACGATAGTGACCGCGATGCCGCGGCGGGCGAGCCCGCAGGCGATCTCCAGGCCGAGTACCCCGGCGCCGAGGACTACCGCACGGTGAGCATTGGCGCAGGCGGCCAGTAGCCCGCGAGCGTCGTCGATCGTCCGGAGCGTGCGAACCCCGCGCGGCAGGTCGGCGTGCGCCGGCAGACCGTCGAGGGCGGGCACGCGCGCCCGGGCGCCGGTGGCGAGGACGAGTTGGTCATAGCGGGTGCGGCTCCCGTCAGCACCGATAACGACGCGGTCTTCGCGGTCGATCATGGTGATGGCGCGGCCGGCATGCACGCGCAGCCGCGAATCGGTGGCCTGCGGGAGGGTGATGCCGCCGAGATCGGTTCCGCCGGAGACGACATCGCTCAGCAGCACCCGGTTGTATGGCGAGCCGGACTCGGCGCCGAAGTGGTCGATCGTGTAGCGACCGGCGTGGTCGGCATCGAGGAGGTCGGCGGTGAAGCGCGAGCCGACCATGCCATTGCCGATGATGACGAGACGGGTCATGGGAGGGCCTCCAGCGCGGGGACCGGCGCAGTGACCCGGGCGATCGACGCAGCGCAGACCTTGAAGTCCGGCATGCCCGAGACGGGATCGGTCCGGTCGCTGGTCAGGCGGTTGGCGCTGCCGAGCCCGGCCCAGTGGAAGGGCATGAAGAGGGTGTCCGGGCGCTGATCCGCCGTGATCCGAGCCCGGGCGTATGCCGTGCCGCGGGCCGTCGTGACGGCCACGAGATCGCCGTCGGCGATCTCGTGGATCTCCGCCAGCGCGGGGTGTAGCGCAACATGGGGTTCGGGGGCGGCGGCGAGGAGTTCCGGCACGCGCCTGGTCTGGGCGCCTGATTGGTAGTGGTGCAAGACCCGCCCGGTCGTCAGATAGACCGGCGCGCCGGGGCGCAGGTTGTCGGCGGGCTCGCGATAGGCCACGGCGACCGCGCGGGCGCGCCCGCCCGCCCTGGGGAAGGCATCGAGGAAGGTGCGAGAGGTGCCAAGGGCTGCGTCATCCCCGCCGCCGCCCTCGCCGCCGGCGCCGGGGATGGGCCAGTAGCAGCCGCGACCCGCGTTCTCGGATTCGTCAAGGCGCGCGTGCGATGCGCCGGAGTAGTCCGCGACGCCGCCGCTGCTCGCCCGGGCCAGTTCGTCGAAGACGAGCGCCGGATCCGTCTCCCAGGTCCCACCGGCACCGAACCGGCGGGCCAGCTCCGCCCAGATCCACAACTCGGAGCGCGCCTCGCCGGGGGCGTCAATCGCCTTGCGGCGGCGCAGGATTCGTCCCTCGAGGTTGGTCATCGTCCCTTCTTCCTCGGCCCATTGCGTGACCGGCAGGACCACGTCGGCGAGGATCGCGGTCTCGGAAGGCACCACGTCGCAGACGACGAGCAGGTCCAAGGACCTCAGCCGCTCGCGGACCCGGTCGGCGTCCGGGGCCGAGACCACGACATTGGATCCGTGGACGAGCAGGGCTCGGGGGCCGTCGTCGCGTCCGAGCCGGGAGAGCAGATCGACGGCCGGGACGCCCTTGCCGGGCAGGCTGTCGGCAGGGACACCCCAGATCCGCGCGACATGCTCGCGCGCCACGGGATCCTCGATGCTGCGATAGCCGGGGAGTTGGTCCGCCTTTTGGCCGTGCTCGCGGCCGCCTTGTCCGTTGCCCTGACCCGTGAGCGCGCCGTATCCGCTGCCGACGCGTCCCGGAAGGCCAAGTGCCAGAGCACAATTGATCGCCGCGGTGACGGTTGCACTGCCCTGGCTCGACTGCTCGACTCCCCGACCGGTGAGGATGAAGGCACCGGCCCCGCCCGCGGCGGGCGCAGCGCCTGCGAGGCAGCGGGCCGCCGCTCGCAGATCCGTGGTGGGCACACCGCATACCTGCTCCACCCGCTCCGGCCACCACACGGACACCGACGCCGCCACCTCCTCGAAGCCCTCGACGCGGGCGGTGAGGTAGTCGCGGTCGGTCCAACCCTCGGCGAGCAGCACGTGAAGCAGCCCGAGCAGGAGGGCCAGGTCGGTGCCCGGACGGGGCGCGAGGTGGCGGCCCGCGCCATCCCCGCACAATGCGGCGGTGGCGCTGCGCCGGGGGTCGACGACGATCAGGCCGCCGCGGCCGCGCACGGCGTCGAGGTGCCGGACGAAGGGCGGCATCGTCTCGGCGGGGTTGCTGCCGAGCAGAAGGATCGCGTCGGCGCCGGCGAGATCCGTCACGGGGAAGGGCAGCCCCCGGTCAAGGCCGAAAGCGCGGTTGGCGCCCGCGGCGGCACTCGACATGCAGAAGCGCCCGTTGTAGTCGACGAAGCGCGTTCCGAGGGCGACTCTGGCGAATTTGCCCAATTGATAGGCCTTTTCGTTGGTCAAGCCCCCGCCTCCGAAGACGGCGACCGCGTCCTTGCCGTGCGCGTCCTGCAGATCGCGCAGGGTCGCCGCGACGTGGTCCAGGGCGATCTCCCACGACACCGGGACCAGCTCACCGCCATTGCCGCGCAGCAATGGGCGCGTGAGCCGGTCCGGCGCAGTGAGCACCGTCGCGCTGCTCCAGCCCTTCTGGCACATGCCCGCGCCATTGGTGGGGAACTCGCGCGGCCCGACGCTGAGCTCGGGACCGGGCGTCAGCGTCATGGCGCATTGCAGCGCGCAATATGGGCAATGGGTCGCGATGGATGCGGTGGCCTGGGGCATGGGTCAGACCTGCGCCGCGTGGGCCGCGGTGCCGCGGCGGGCATAGACGGCATAGGTGAGCAGGGCCATCACGGCATACGCCCCAATGAACACCCACAGTGCCGGCGCGATCGAGCCGGCCTGCGCGAGGGAGAATTTGAAGCCCTGCGGGATGAGGAAGCCCCCATAGGCGCCGATCGCCCCGGCGATGCCGATGCAGGCGCCGGCGAGCCGCCGGGCGTGCGGCAGCGTCGCGGCGCTCGTGCCGAGCCGGAAGACCGCCGGGATCATCCGGTAGGTCGCGCCATTGCCGATGCCCGACCCCGCAAACATCGTGAAGAAGGATGCGAGGAAGAGGGCGAAGCTGTGCCGGTCCAGGGCGATCACCGCTCCCACCGCGCCGGCCGCCATGATCGCGAAGGAGACGATCGTCAGCCGGGCGCCGCCGACCCGGTCGGCGAGGATGCCGCCGAGCGGACGCAGCAAGGCGCCGATGACGGCGCCGGCAAAGGCGATATAGGGCGAGCGCTCGGGGAACTGCGATGTCAACAGCGTCGGGAAGGCGGCCGAGTAGCCGACGAATGAGCCGAAGGTGCCGATATAGAGGAACGAGATCAGCCACGTATGCCGCACGGCCACCGCGCCGCGATAGGCCGAAAGATCGGAGCGCGCCGCGTCGATATTGTCCATGAAGCGCCAGGCGAGGAGCGCGGCGATCAGGGCGAGTGGGACGAACATCAGGCCGGCCCGATCGAGGTGGATGCCGGCGCCGATAGCGATGACGAGCGGCACCGTCATCTGCACGATGCCGGTCCCGAGATTGCCGCCGGCCGCGTTGAGCCCCAACGCCTTTCCCTTTTCCGCTTCCGGATAGAAGAAGGAGATATTCGTCATCGAGGAGGCGAAGTTGCCGCCACCGAAACCGGCGAGCGCCGCACAGGCCAGGAGCACGCCATACGACTGCTGGGTCGAGACGCCCCAGGCCAGGGCCAGGGCCGGCAGGACGAGCAGGAGGCTCGAGATGACCGTCCAGTTCCGCCCGCCGAAGCGGGTGACGGCGAAGGAATAGGGGATGCGCAAGGTCGCGCCGACGAGGGCCGGGAGCGAGACGAGCCAGAACTGCTGGCTCAGCGTCACCTCGATGCCGGCGCTGGGCAGGCGGGGGACCACGACGCTCCACAAGGCCCAGACGCAGAAGCCGAGGAACTCGGCATAGATGGACACGATGAGATTGCGGCGGGCGATCAGCGAACCGCCGCCGCGCCAATAGGTCGGGTCCTCGGGGTTCCAGCCGTGAATCCAACGGCCGGTCGTATGCCGAGGCCCCGCGGCGGCGGTGGTCGTCGTGGTCGACGGGTCCTCACCGGTCAGCGAAGTGGTCATCGCGCTCTCCTTGCACAATCTTGTGGTCGGGCGCGGGCCACGAGCGCCCGGGCCCGGCTGGGGGCGGGGCGCCTTCGGTGGCGCTGGTGACGAGCCTGCGCGGGGGTTGTTAACGGCGGGCGCCGGCAACGATTTCGCGCACGTGAATTGGTTCTCACCGGGGGCCAGCGGGCGACGTGAACCGGGAGCGGGAGGGGCCTTGTCGGTCGCCCTCGTTAATCTGAGCGGGTGAGCACGGGGCCGGATCTTTTCGGAGCCGCGGCGGCCGATGCCGGGCCGACCGAGGCGACGCTGCCACCCCTCGCGGTCCGGATGCGCCCGCGCACGCTGGAGCAGGTGCGCGGGCAGGGCGATGTCTTGCGCGTCGGCTCGCCCTTGCGCCGGCTCATCGAGGGCAGCGGCGGCCGGGCGGGACCGGTCTCGGCCATCATCTGGGGCCCGCCAGGGACCGGCAAGACCACGCTCGCCCACCTCGTGGCCAGTGCGGCCGGGCGAGATTTCGTGGAGCTCTCCGCGATCACCGCGGGGGTCAAGGATGTGCGCGCCGTCATGGAGCAGGCGGCCCGCCAACGCGATCTCTATGACCGGCAGACGGTGCTCTTCCTCGACGAGATCCACCGCTTCACCAAGGCGCAGCAGGACGCTCTGCTGCCGGGGGTGGAGAACCGGCAGGTGATCCTCGTGGCGGCTACCACCGAGAATCCCTCCTTTTCCGTCATCGCGCCCCTGCTCTCCCGCTCGGTCCTGATCACCTTGAGCGCCCTGTCCGATCCGGACATCGGGGAGTTGATCGATGCGGCGCTGACCTCGCCCGAGGGTCTGGACTCGGCATACGACCTGGAGCCGGAGGCTCGTGCGCACCTGATCCGGGTCAGCGGCGGCGACGCCCGGCGGGCCTTGACGGCCCTGGAGGCCGGCGCCGGGGTGGCCGAGGACGTGCGCGGGGTCCGCGGCGACGATGCGGCGACCTCGATCACGCTGCCGGCGGTCGAGCAGGCAATGGCCCAGGCGGCGGTCCGCTACGACCGGGCTGGTGACCAGCACTATGACGTCGCGTCCGCGCTCATCAAGTCGATGCGCGGGTCGGATGTCGATGCCGCTCTGCACTATTTGGCCCGCATGCTTGAGGCGGGCGAGGACCCGCGCTTCATCGCCCGCCGGATCGTCATCGCGGCGAGCGAGGATGTCGGGATGGGCGACCCGACGGCCCTGCAAACCGCCGTCGCCGCGCTGCACGCCGTCGCCCAGATCGGAATGCCCGAGGCGCGGATCATCCTCGCCCAGGCGGTGGTCCACAACGCCCTGGCCCCCAAATCCAATGCCGCCTATGCCGGGATCAATGCCGCGATCGCGGATATCCGCGCCGGCAAGGGCGGTCCGGTGCCCGGGCATCTGCGCGGCAGCGGGTATGCCGGGGCCGATCGCCTGGGGCACGGCAAGGGATATCGCTATGCGCATGACGAGCCCGATGGCGTCGCGGCGCAGCAGTATCTGCCCGATGATCTACAGGGCAAGACCGACTACTACCAGCCCACCGATCACGGCTTCGAGGCGCGGCTTCAGCAGCGGTGGGACTGGATCAAGGGGCGGCTCGGTCGGGGCGAGCCGGCAGAAATTGCGAAATCGGGACAACCGACGGACGACGTCGAGCGTCTGAAGCCTTAGAACGACACAACAATTCGGGTTGCCGGGGGGAACCGGATGACCTGGGAGGAGAACTCATGAACACCACCGCTGCCCGCGTGACCGGCGTCGCCATGGCCGCCGCCACCGCCCTCATCGCCGCGAGCCCAGCCATGGCCGCGGCGGGGGAGAGCGATTCCTCACGCAAGGGCCTCAATGCCGCCGTCGGGCCGGTCCTGAGTCCGGCACCGGAGGCTGCCCTGCGCGGCGCGCCGGACCCCAAGGTCAAGCGCGCCCAGCAGATCATGACCAAGTTCGGCATACCGGCTGGGGCCGCCGATGGCCTCAGCGGCCCCCAAACCGTCCAGGGCCTGTGCGCCTTCCGCCGGGTTGCCGGCCTGAGCATCCACCGCGGCAGTCTCGACACCGGCACCTATAACAAGCTGGTGGAGTTCGACAGCAAGTACGCCACGCTGCAACAGATCCCCGGCACCTCATACCAGGGCAAGAGCACCTATGTGCACGTGCAGCAGCGTTGCCAGACGATGTTCTATGTCGTCAACAAGACCTGGCAGAAGGTCCTCCCGGTCTCCACCGGTGTCAAGGGCCACCTGACCCCCAGCGGTTCCTACACCCTCGGCAACACCCTCAAAGGCTGGTGGTGCAGCACCCTCTATCCCGAGTCGTGCCGCAAGCAGACCACCGGCGAGTTCGTCAACGTCTCGAACTACGGCAATATGTACAACCCGCGTCAGGTAGTCGGCGCGATCTATGTCCACGGCTCGACCTCCGTGCCCACCTCGCCGGCCTCGCATGGGTGCATCCGCGTCACCGTCGCGAACTCCGACTGGCTCTATCACAATGTCGACCGGCTGCCGATCTTCATCAGTGGCAGCTACTGGGGCTGAGCGCAGCGCGGGCTGACCGCGACGCCGGCCGATCCAGGTCCCGGCCTATACTGCGGCCTGCGCGCTCACGCCGCGGCCGGGCGTCATGCCTTCTTGATCATGACCCACCGGCACCTGGACTGGCTGCCGGAGCTCGTCTCGGCGCTGGATCACGAGCGCTCACGCTTCGTCATTCACGTCGATGCGAAATCGCCGGACTTCGAGTCGGCACCAACGGAGGCTGCCGTCACCAAGGGCCGCATTCATTGGCTGCCGCGCCGCCGCGTCGGCTGGGGCGACTTCACCCAGGTGGCCTGTGAACTCGACCTCTTGGCGATGGCACGTTCGCACGGTCAGCACGCCTATTACCACCTGCTGTCCGGCAGCGATCTGCCCATGCGCCCGATCGCGGAGCTCCTGGAGTTCTTCGATCGGGCACAGATGCGCGAGTTCATCCACCTCGAACGGCGCGAGTTGTGGGCAGGGCGCCATGAGCGCTACCGGTACTTCCGATGGGCGGGACCGAGGTCCAGGCCGGTGTGGCGGCGGGTGGATGGGTGGTCGCGCCGCGGGCAGAGATTCCTCAGGATCGATCGCGCCCGCGCTCAACCGAACGTGACCTTTGCTGTCGGCTCCC
>Ga0075158_10001397_pt1 | contig 18284 bp, 15 predicted proteins | sample JI91814BDNA_FD_70968 | JGI IMG/M metagenome (GOLD analysis project Ga0075158, IMG submission 70968) | Wastewater effluent complex algal communities from Wisconsin, to seasonally profile nutrient transformation and Carbon sequestration -... | ecosystem: Engineered > WWTP > Effluent > Algae... | reverse complement strand
CTATGCCACCAACATGGGGATGGGCGAGGGGAACCCGGTCGCCCGGGCGGTGATGGCCGCCCAGTCTCCCGCGATCGTCGTCCTGTACAAACTGGCGTGCACCATCTTTGGACTGGTGGTTCTCTACCGCTTCCGCAAGTCCCGCCTGAGCGAGCCTGCGGCGTGGGCCATGCTCCTGGTCATGGGCTGGCTGATGTTGCGCTGGACCCACTACAACGCGGGCATCGCGGCGTCGCCGTCGCTGTACGTGGATGCTGCGATGGCGAAGGACGCCTACGCCGACGCGCATCCTGAGTGGATCATGATCGGGCCCTGAGCCTGATCGTGTCACGACTGGCGCTCTCCGGGACGTCCCACCCCCACCATCTTGATACACTCGGAGCGATGCTCAGGTTCACCCAACGGCTCATCCAAGTGCTCATGATCTTTGTGGCGGCTCTGCCCCTGGCGGCATGCAGTTCCACCAGCGACCCAAAGGTCAGGCTCATCGGCGTGGAACTGCGCGAGAAGACCAGCGAGGGCGTGGTCCTCGCGATCACCCTTGAGGCGGACAACGAGACGGATCGGGCGCTGCCTCTGCGTGACATCAACTACAGCGTGTATCTGAACGGCGAGCGCGTCTTCACGGGCGAGCGATCGGCCGAGGCGACGATCCGGCGGTTTGGGTCGCAGCGCGTGGTTCTCCCCGCGGCGTTTGTGCCCAAGGGGCCGCTGGAGAAGCGGATGACCTGCCGCATTGAGGGGGATTTGACGTATCTCGTACCCGGCGCGCTGGCGGAGGCACTGTTCGATGCGGACGTCGTGCGCCCGAGCGTGTCGTTCAGCGTCGAGGGCGAAGCGACGTTGGAATGAGGCTTAGGCGTTCGTCAGGATCTCGACGTCGGCGCTGCTTACCACGATCGGAGTGCCCGCGATTTCTTTCTCGAGCAGTACCTTGAAGCGGGTGAGATAGCCGCGTTCGGTGGCGGTGTGTCCGGCGAGCAGGACGCTCATCCCGGAGTTGAGTGCACCCAGGATGTCGTGGTGCTTGAGTTCGCCTGTGACGAAGAGATCGCATCCTTCTTCGCGAGCCTGGCGTGAGAGGGACGCGCCCGCGCCGGGGACGACGCCCACGCGGGAGATCGGGCCGCTCTTGCCTGCGATTGCGTATTGCACGCGGTCAACACCCAGGAATCGCTTGAGGCGAGCCGCGATCTCGGGCACGCTTGCGGGCTGGTCGAGCGCGAGGCGACGTCCGGCACCGACATTGCGCTTGGGCAAGGGCACGAGGTCGTACACGTCCACCGCGGGCTCTTCGTAGGGGTGGAACTGGCGCAGCATCTGCATCGCGAGCGGCAGGGCCTTCTTTGAGCAGACCATCTCGAGACGACGCTCGGCGACGCGTTCGTGGCGGCCGATCTGACCGATCTTGGGCGACGCGCCATCGCCCGGCATGAACATGCCTTCACCCTCGATGGTGAAAGCGCACGCCTGATACTTGCCGATGATCCCCGCACCCGCGCTCGCGAGGGCGTCGCGGACTTTGTCCACTTCCGTGGCGGGGATGAACGTAACGATCTTCACTTCCTGCGTCGGGCTCTTCTCGCGGTGGAAGTTGAGTGCTCGGCTATCGCCCATGATGCGCCCCGGCGTCGTGGAACCGCTCAGCCCTTCGCACAACCAATCCGCGATGCCACCTTTGATCGCGTCGAGCGCGGTGTGGGGCGAGTAGACGGCGATGCCCCGCTCGATGGCGTGGAAAATGACGCGCTGGCGGGGTGTGTCGGTCGTGACGCGCGAGAGGGACTCAAAGATCGGCGGGTGGTACGCGATGATCGCTCCGGCTTTGATCTTCGCGGCCTCTTCGATGACTCCTTCGGTCAGGTCGATGGTGAGGAGGATCGGCCCCGCGAGCGCGCGATCCCGCTGCCCGACGAGCAGGCCCACCTTGTCCCATGGCTCTGCATAGGTCGGCGGGACGACGCGTTCGACCAATCCCACCATATCGCCGATCAGCATGAGAAACCTCCGGTCAAATACGATCCATGCTCGCACGGACTATACGGGCCGCGTTCGTCTCAATCGCCCTCGTACCATCGCCCACATGCAAGGCTCCATTACACGACCAGCCCACGCCAAGATCAACCTCTGCCTCTCCGTCGGCAGGCCACAGCCACACGGGACCATCCACGAGGGGAAGGACGTTTCTGGCTATCACACGATCGCGTCGTGGATGGCGTGCATTGATTTGCACGACACAATCACAATCTCGCACGACGCGGCGAAGCACGGAACTTCCATCATCTGGGCCAAGGATGCGCCACGCACGACGCCCATCGACTGGCCGATCGAGAGGGACCTCGCATTTCGCGCCCACGCCTTGCTTGAGAAGAAGGTCGGACGCTCGCTTCCTGTTTCCATCACGGTCGAGAAACGCATTCCCGTCGGCGGGGGCTTTGGTGGCGGGTCGTCCGATGCTGCGACCACACTGCTCATCCTGAACGACCTCTTCGAACTTGGGCTCACCGGCGAGGAACTCCGCGAGATCGCGTTTGTGCTCGGCTCCGATGTTGCTTTTTTCATCGACGCGCCGGACGAAGCCGAACCCGAAGCAGAGTCCGACCCAGACGCCGACACCGCAGATGATGAGGCCGACGATACCACTGTTGTGCCGCGTCCCGCGCTCGTTTCATCCTTTGGCGAGGTGATCGAGCGGGTGGACCGCATCGATGCTGACCTCGTGATCGTCGTGCCGCCGTTTGGGTGTGAGACCAGAGCCGTGTACCGCGCCTTCGACGAACTGCTCGCGATCCGCGTCGAGAGCAAGAAGGCCGAGATCGCGGCTCACAAGGGCCAGGAGTTTGCCGACCGCTACGAGGCCCAGGACGCCCGCGATGATCTCGTCGCCAAGCGGATCGAGAAGGCGATGCGGTCGGGAGCGATTGACAGCGACACGCTGTTCAATGACTTGTTCCTCCCCGCAGTCCATGTCGAGCATCGCGTGGGCACGCTCGTCACGCCCCTTTCCAAGGCCACCCGCACTCCTGCCCACCTGACCGGCTCGGGGAGCGGGATCTTCCTCATCGCCACGTCCGGAAAGGTGGACAAGACGCTGGCGAAGGTGCGAGCGGTGCTGGAAACCAGCGGCGTCGCGGGAGCCGTCGCCTTCCCTGCCCGATTGATGTGATACGCTGAACGCACGCGGCGGCTTTGAAGCCGCCACGATCCGTTGCTCGCACGCTCTTGCACGCTGGAAATCTCCATGGCTTCGAAAAAACCATTCGTCGGGATCGACCTCGGTGGCACCAACATGCAGGTGGGCGTGGTCTCGCCCGACTTCAAGTTGCTGGGCGAGGCGAAGAAGAAGACCAAGGCCGACGAGGGGCTGGATGCGGTGCTCAACCGCATCGTGGACGCCGTGAACGAGGCGTGCATTGCGGCGAAGATCGAACTCTCGCAACTCGGCGGCATCGGCATCGGTGCGCCGGGGGCGGTCGATCCGAAGAAGGGCGTCGTGCTTGAGGCGGTGAACCTTCGTTGGAAGAACCAGCCGATCGCAAACCTGCTGACCAAGAAGACAAAGGTGCCGACGTACCTCGACAATGATGTGAACGTCGCGGTCTATGGCGAGAATGAACTCGGCGCGGGCAAGGGTTCCAAGTTCGTTCTGGGCGTCTGGGTCGGCACGGGCGTGGGCGGCGGGCTCATTCTCAATGGCGACCTCTACTACGGGCACTATCTCTCGGCGGGCGAGATTGGACACACGATCATCCTGCCCAGCAATCAACCGGGCAGCCGCTCGCTGGAGCACAACTGCTCGCGCTCGGCGGTCGTCGAGCGCATCGTGCGCCTCATCCGCTCCAATCGCCCTTCATCGCTCAAGGCGGAGATGGAAGAGTCTGGCCCGGAGAAGATCAAGAGCCGCTCGCTTGCGAAGGCCTATCACGACGGCGACGCGCTCACGATCGAGGTCGTCGATGAGTCGGCCGAACTGCTGGGCACCGCGATCGCGGGGCAGGTGACAATGCTCTCGCTGGAGCGAGTGATTCTCGGTGGCGGCCTTGTCGAGGCCGTCGGCAAGCCCTACGTCGAGAAGGTGCGCAAGGCGATGAAGAAGTTCGCGTTCCCCGATGCCTGCAAGGACTGTGACGTCGTCGCGAGCCAACTTGAAGACAAGGCGGGCGTGTACGGTGCGGCGATGCTGGCGATGGAGAAGTTGTAAAACGCCTTGCCCCCGCGCTTGCTTTGCGGGGTGCGGGGCTCCCCGCCACGCCCAATCTTGGGTACCCCTACTCTCCAAGTGGGGTCTTGGATGTTCGAGCGCCACGATTCGAAGACTCATCGTGGGCGTGAAAGCACAGCGAAGTCCGACTTGTTTATTCTTCCCCGCGCCTGCGCTGCTTTCTTTCCGATCGCACTCGCTTTTCGGTGAGCCGACGTTCCTTCGCGCCGCGCGATGGCCTTGTCGCCTTGCGCACCTTGGGGCGTTTCATCGCCTGGATGACGAGCGCTCGCAATCGCTCGAGGCACCCGTCCTTGTTGCGCTCCTGCGAGCGATTCTCATCGCAGGCGATGACAAGTTCCCCGCCGCCGGTGACGTAGAGCGAGCCGAGGGCCGCGAGGCGCACGCGAGCCTCGGGATGAATCGGGATCGCGTCAAGGGCAATCCGCAGCACGGCCTTGGTCGCGCGTTTGTTCACGTTCTGCCCGCCAGGACCTGAACTGTTGGCGAACGAGAACTCCAGCGCGCCGTCGGGCACGCGGACGTTGGGGGCAATCTCGATGCCTGAGTTGGGAGGCAAGGCGTTCACAGGCAACAGTATGGATGCAGGTGTGTGACGGAGCGTCCGTGGCCGCTTCGCCCAACACACATAGCATCCTCTATGCCTCCCACACTCACACTCATCCAACGCGCCCAGCACCTTGCCTTGCTCCTCGAACTCACGCAGATTCCCAGCGCCAGCGGCCGCGAGTTTCGCGTCGTCAAGTGGATCGAGACGTGGGCCGCCGCTCGCCCCGACATCACGCTTGCGCGCGACGCTGCGGGGAACATGACGCTCTCGCTCACGAAGCGTCCGCATGGGCACACGACGCGCCGCCCGGTCTATTTCACCGCCCACCTCGACCATCCCGCTTTCGTCGTGGAGCGAATCCTCGCGCCGGGCGTCGTCGAACTCTCCTTCCGCGGCGGCGTGATGGATGACTACTTCAAGAACGCAAAGGTCACCGTCCACACACGCGAAGACGCGAAGATCAGCGCGACACTGACGGGCGAGGCCACGGACAGTGGAGCCACAACGGGTGCCGGTCCCTTCAAGCACTACCTCGCCGAGTGCTCGTTGAGCGATGCTGCTTCGCGTGCGGCCGTAGACACGATTCACGTCAAGGATGTCGCCGTGTGGGACGTGCCGCAGGCCCAGGTGATCGATGGCATCGTGCACACGCTCGCGTGCGACGATCTCGCCGCCGCGGCCGCGGCACTTGCCGCGTTCGATGTGCTGCGCGAGCGGGCCTTGACGCAAGCAATCGAGGACGTGCGACTGCTTTTCACGCTCGCGGAAGAAATCGGCTTCATCGGCGCGATCGCGGCGGCGAAGGGGTTGTCGAGCGGCGGTGCGGCGAGCACGGCCACGCCTGTTGGACTTCCAACGATGCCCAAGGACGCCCGAGTCATCGCGCTGGAGAACTCGCGCAGTTTTCCAGAGTCGCCAATCCATGGCGGGCCCATCGTCCGCGTGGGCGATCGCATCTCCATTTTCTCACCCACCCTCACCGACGCGATTGCGAAGCGAGCAGAGGAATACGCGAGTTCCTTCGGCGGCCCAGGTTCATTTGGGGGCGCACAGCCGACCGCACAACAGAAACTCAGCGAGGGTCCGAAGTGGAAGTGGCAGCGCAAACTCATGGCCGGCGGCGCGTGCGAGGCCTCCGTCTTCTGCCACGCCGGGTATGAAGCAACGTGTGTATGCCTGCCCCTGGGCAACTACCACAATATGGGCGACCTCGCCAACGTGCAGGCCGGGACCAACACCAGCCCCGCGAAGATCGAGCGTGAGTTCATCGGGCTGGATGACTTCGAAGGGCTCGTTGACTTGCTCATCGCCTGTGGTGAGCGATTGCCAGAGATTGGCCTCTCCCCCGATCGCTTCGACAAGTTGTGGAACGAACGGAACTTCGTTTTGCGATAGAGATGGGCAGCGAGTCAGAACCTTCAACCGTTCCGAATCGCGCTCGCATCCATCCGTCGCTGTTCGGCCTGGCGATAGCGCAGGCGGGCGATCGGCAGCAGCACGCCTGGTACCACCGAACCAAACACGCCGATGAGCAACAGCGGATACCAGATGTGGTACGGCTGATTGGTTGCGAGCGCGGCGACCCCCGCGATCAACGCCGCCACGCCAATCGCGGCGCCGACGATCAGCGAGCCGAGGACGAACGCCTTTGCCTTTCCCTTGGGCGCGCAGATACCCATGACGGGCCCGACCACGCTCCCGAGCAAGCCGAAGAACCCGCCGCCGATCGCGCCGATCAGTCCTGACGTCGCCGCGTCCCACCAGATGGTCATGTGGCACCTCCCGCGTTTCGTTCTGCCCACGCCCGCCTTGCCGCCTCACGGATGGTGAGCGCTCCGCCCGTGCTCAACTCCCCTCGCTGGACCATGTCCGCGAGCAGTTCGCTCAAGGGGTCTGGCTTTCGCCCGGCGAGGATTTTGCGAAGCCGCTCGATCACCCGATCCAGCCGCGAGCGGATCGTGGGGTAACTGACGTCATACTCAACCGCGAGGTCCTTAAGGGACCCGGAGTGCACCACGAACCGGGCGACCAAATCGAGGTCTTCCTCGGCAAGTTGGAAGAGGGGGTGGCGATCACGGGAGGCGATCTGACTTGATAAAGTGGAACTCACAGTAAATAAAATACAACCAAACGTCAATTTTGTCAAGGTCAATCTACATAATTCAAAGCCCTGGCTCAGTTTTCCCAGCGACGCTCCAGTTCCTGTACAGCTTCCTTCGCCCCATCCTCTACAAGCAAGGGGCTCCGGAATGTCGCCGCTTTGGCCGAGATGCCTGGGGACTCCAAAAGGCTCCGAAGGGCGTCCGCGAGGCGCCGTGCGGTGACCCTGCCGTGGGGGATGGTGTCCGACACGCCCAGACGTTTGAGTCTGGCGGCGTTGTCCGGCTGGTCATGGGCGAGGGGCACGACCAACGTGGGCCGACCGGCGCGAAGACCTTGGGCGGTGCTGCCGATCCCGCCATGATGCACATTGACTGCACAGCGGGGCATGACTTCCGAAAAGGGGGCGTACGTGAACGCCTCGACCCCCTTTGGCAAACTTCTGGGTCGGTACTCTTCGCGCCCGATGAGGAGGAGCCCGCGTCGCCCGAGCAGGCGGCAGGCCTCCGCCGCTTGCTCGTAGAAGTCCCAGTTCGTGTGGACGGCGGCCGTCCCGAGGCTGAACAGGATCGGCGGCTCATTCGCTCGCTCGCACTCATCTAGGAACTGATGGAGTCGATCATCCTCGGGCGTGATCTCGCGATGCCGGTCGTGCCATGGGAAGCCCGTGATCACGCTTCCCTGTGGGTCACCCTCTACGGGTCCGCGAAACAATGGCGACCACAAGCCCAGCGGGAGCGCGCCGGCCGTGAACTCCTTCCCGAACCAGTGCGAGCCCTTGGGAAGTCCCAGCTCGCGCCGGATGCGATTGAGCGGCCCGTCACTCAGGAGTCTCATCACCAACTTCCCGAACCACAGATCAAACCGCACCGCGAGGTGGCTGGGACTATGCGAGCGAAGGGGTGACATGACCATCTGGTCGTTTGCGTTGAACCAGCCGATGGGCGAAAGATTGCACGCGACCCGTGGCACGCCCTCCACCTCGCACGCCCAACTCGACCCGATGCAGATCGCGTGCGACATGACGACGTCCGCTCTCATGCGGCGGATCTCCTCGCGCACGCGCTCGAACAATGTCTTGACGATCGGCAGGACCAGTTGCTTAATCACCACAAGGGGCGCCTTTGTCGGGTGCATCGCGCCGGGCGTTTGCAGCAACTCTTTGAGGTCGATCTTCTCGCCGAGGTGGACGCACTCCACGCCCTCGTCGCGGGCCTGCTTGTGGAAGTACTCATTGACCATCAGCACGGGCTGATGCCCGCGCGCCTTCAGCGCCACAGCAAGTGCGATGTATGGATTGATGTCGCCATGCGAGCCGATGGTGGTGAGCAGAACGCGGAGGGGTCGGGACATGACGGAGGGTACACGTTCAACGCCCCTTCCTTCCAGAAGGGTTGGGGGGAGGTTCGTCGGGTCGTCCACGAGCGGCACGATTCGAAGACTCATCGTGGGTGTGCAAAGAGGACATTTCGCAACGTCATGCACCATGAACGGGCTGCTGACCATTTAGCACGCGCCATACGTCGTGCACGACGGCGCTCATGTTCTCGTGCGCCTCGCTTGTCGCTGCTGCGATGTGGGGAGAGAGGTGGGCGTTGGGCAATCCCAGCAGCGGCGAATCCTCACGGAATGGTTCGGGATCGTGCACATCCAGGAGCGCCCGCGCGTTCGGATTCGCGTGAAGGAACGCCGCGAGGGCCGCCGCATCGACGATGAAGCCTCGCGCCGCGTTCACGATGATCGCGTCGGGCTTGCACAAGTCCAGGACTCGATCACCCACGCAGTGGCGATTCTCGGGGCGATTGTCCACGTGGATGCTGATCACGTCGCTCATCGTGTACAACTCGTCGCGTGAGACGGGTGTGGCGCCCGCCCGATTCTCTTCTTTAATCTCGCGCACGTCGTGGTAGAGCACGCGCATCCCAAACCCGGCCCCGATGCGTGCCACGCGCGTCCCGATCCGTCCCAGCCCAAGCACGCCCAGCGTGAGCGAGCCCAGTTCTCGCGGTGCGAGGAGTTCCCGTCGCAGCGTGTTCCACTCGGGCGTCGGCAGCGCTCGCTCCAGGAACACGCGTGGCCGAAGGGCGTCAAACAGCATCGCGAACACATACTCGGCGACGGCCCGTGAGTTCGCGTCGGGCGTGTACACCACGCGCACGCCGCGCGCCTTGCATGCCTCGACGTCGATCGAGTCTAACCCCACACCCGCGCGTCCGACGACCTTGAGCCGCGGTGCCCGTGCGAGGAGCGCTGCATCCACCCGCGTGTATGTTCGCACGACCAGTGCGTCCGCCCCCCCGATCACCTCGGCGAACCGCGCCTCATCACCCACGGGGCACTGCACCAACTCGCACCGCTCACGGAGGAACGCGACGGCGTTCGCCGAAAGGTCCTCCGTCTGGATGACGAGCGGGCGGGACATGGTAAAACGGTAGACATCTGGCCCACCTCGAGGAACCGCAGTGCCCAGCTGTGTGGTATCGTGTGTGCGTGGGAACATCGCCCCCGAGCACCGACAAGCCAACCAACGGCTCGCTGCCGTTGCGAGTGCGCCTGTGGCGGTATCGCTTGACGTGGTGGGAGTGCTGGATCGTCGGGCTGATCGCGTTCATGCTCAGCGACATTACGATGCTGAGGCACCGGCAGAGCGTCATCGATATTGTCGGTCAGCCGGGGAATCCGGGAGGCAGCGTCGTTGTGCAACCAGGTAGCGGAACTGCGGCGGCTCCGAGCCCGGGAAGTGCCCGAATAGTGTTTGACACGTTTCACTTCGGTATCACACACACATGGTTCGCCAACATCTCGTACCTGTACGACATCTCGCCGGACTGGGCCGCGCCGGGGTCCGCAGATGAGACGGTCATTCGGGCTCGTCTCGAACGTGCTGTCCGCCTGGAAATGGGCATCTGGATTCCGATTCCGGCGGCAATGTGGGTGTTTGAGTTTGATCAAAGAACTCCGCTAGGAGGCTCGACATTCACATCCCCCGGATACCCGAGATCGAGCAATCAACGTCGCGCTCTCCCCATCACAGGCCAATCCACGTTCGCTGGTATTCGCCCCGTGGGCATCTTCGGCGAGATCTGCTTCTGGGTCGCGCTCGTTCTTGTCCCGTTGGGATTGTCACGCCTGTTCCAAGCAATGGCGAATTGGAAGCGAGAACCACCCCACATCCGCGCCCTCCGCAAAGGCCAGTGCCCCAAGTGCGGCTACTCCATCGACCGCACCCGCCAGCGTGTGTGCCCCGAATGTGGCGATGACCTGACCAAGTATCCAGAGATCGAACGCGACGATGCCGAGCCGCGTACGCGTGTGTGAGTCGCAATCTGTAGACACGCTCGATCAAGCCCAACGACGCCTTACCATCACCCATGAGCACACGAATCCACTTCGCTTCAATGCTGCTCTCCGTGTGCCTCTTCGCAGCGAATGCGATCGCACAAACCCCGCCCGCCGCGCAACCTTCGCCGTCCACCAAGCCCGAGGCTGCCTCCGACGAGATCCTTGTCAGTCGTCCGGGTGCCACGGGCCTGCTCGAGGTCGCGCCCGAAAAACTCCCGCCGCCCTTGGTGCTGAGCCGTCGCGTGGAGGAAGTTCGGCGCGCGTGCCAGGTCATCCCCACGGTCGTGATCGTGCCCGACGAGGCGTCGTACCTGGAGGCGATCGCGCACTGGACGCCGACGCGTCGCTTCCCCATACTGATCGACGACAACACCCGTGCCACGCGTGAGGACATCGCCCGATTCGTACGCGCGTTTGAGCCAACGGATGTCGTCCGCTGGCACGCGCCAAGCACCGCAGCCACGCCAGCGGAGGCCGCCATGACGCAAGCCCTCGCGCGCACGCAAGGCTGGGCGCCAGGCGAGATTGAACCCGCCACGTTTCTGCACTCGCATTGGTCGCAACACCGTCCGCCCGGCATCGTCGCGACGCGCATTGGCGACAGTGCGTGGCCCGCCGCCCTCGCGCTCGCCGCATTCCGCAACCAGCCCATCATCTTCGTCCCCGCCGACAAGGCGCCGGGCACCCTTGCGAACGCCTTTGCCCCTCGCGAGCTCGACGCTCTTGCCGAGTTCCTCGCAAAGGCCTGCGACGACCTCGCAATCACTTCACCGGGCGTTCGCTGGCGCGCCGTCGGGGACGAGATCGAGACGCTCACCATTTGCCTCAACTGCCCCGTCAAAGCAAGCATCGGCGGCAAGGACGAGGTCGCGACCACCGACCAACTCGGCCGACTGGGCACTGTCGCCGTGCCTGGCGCCCGCTGGGGCTGGGCAGGACAGATCTTTGGCTCGCAATCACAAGCCGCCTATCGCGCGATGTGCGCCCTTTTCCTCCACTCCAAGCGTGCCTGGATCTTCGACGGCTACGAGAGCACGCCCCAGTGGAACGCTTACGACGGCACCGCGGCCGCCGAGGTCTTGCGTAAGGCCCTCTTCGACGTTGAACTCATCGACGACCCCAAAGGCAGCGAGCGCGAGTGGCGCGCCCGAGCCGAGAAGCCCGTCAAGGCCGACCTCATCACCGTCACCACGATGGGCAACAGCGACTTCTTTGAACTGCGGCCCGGCATCTGCCGTCCCGGCGATGTTCCCTGCCTGTCACTCCCGACGGCTGTCCACTTCACGCACTCGTGGTCCGCGCAATGGCCGGCACGACGCGACACCGTTGCGGGGCGATGGCTCGAGCGCGGCGCGTACGCGTACATCGGCTCGGTGCAGGAACCCTATTTGCAGGGCTTCGTACCAACGCCCGGCGTCGCGATGCGATGGGCGACTGGCGGGACGTGGGGTCTCGTCGGTCGTCAGGACGGCGGACGCTTTGCCCAGCCGTGGAAGATCGCCGTCTTTGGCGATCCGCTCATGCTGTTTGGCGATCCGCTCGCGCGGTCCAGTGACCCGCTCCCGCTCAGCGGCTCCACGAGCGTCTCAGAGAACGCCGCACGAGGTCTGAAGGAAGGGAGGTATGGCCCGGCGATCTCCGACTACGTTCTTCTGGGCAAGGACGACATCGTTGCACGCCTCGCGCTCGCATTGAGCCGGGAGAAGCAGGCTTCGCAGACACCCGGCGCGCTCGCGTCCGCGATCGAGCCCGTGTTTCGCGTGGGCACGCCGCAGCAGGTCGTCGACCTTGTTGCCGCCATGCCCGCGGGAGAGGCCAAGGACCCGATCCTGGGTGATGTGCTCTGGCACGCGGCTCACGCGCTTCTCAAGGCCCAGCCCGATCAGCGCACGCTCGACGTGCTTCGCGCCAATCTGCGGGACGACCTGCTCGAGCGCGATGCTACCGAACTGGCGCGCGCGTGGTCGCTGTCTTCGAGCCGAGCCGACGCGCTCACGATGCTCCAGGAACTGCGCCCGCGGTATTCCAACACGCCCCAGAAGGACGCGCTCGAGAGAGCCATCGCGGCCTATCGCGCCCGTTGATCCGATTGCCCGCGCACCGAGCCCGCACGCACCGAGCCGTCAACATCGACCTCCGCCCATGATGCGCCGTCGAGCGCAGTGCAGAACCACGCTCGCCCACTGCGCACGAGCGCCCATCTCGGGTCGTTCGCACGACGCTTCCCCGTCGATTGCAGGACGACGTCCGGCGATATCGCACCAACCCATTCGATCGACGCTGGGTCGGCCGAGCCGTGGTGGGGCAGTTCCATCACGCGCGGAGCCAATGCGGGCTGTGCGCGACGAAGCATGTTGATCGCCTCGGCCGAGATATCACCGGTGAGCAGCACGTCCGCCCTTGATGCCGACAAGGCATCGACCGTTGTCCCGCGTGGCACGATTGCCGCCACCAGCGAATGCTCGTTGTCTCGTACGAACGGAGCACCTGCAGCCGGAGACACGAACTCAACCTCGCGCGAGCCCAGCGGCAGGCGATCTCCGGCGCTCACCGTTCTTACCGCGACTCGTTTCTCCTGTAGTTGCTCGATCAAATGCGCCTCGGCTCCGCTGGGCGTCCCTCTTGCACGGGCCAAGAACCGTTCGCCCAGCACCACAGTTCGCACCCCCAACGGCTCGACCAACTCTGGAAGGAATCCGTAGTGATCAAGATCCGGATGCGTCACCACGACCGTCGGCACCTTCCACGCGCCGACGCTGCGCACCGCCCGTGTCAGCGTGCGCGCACCGACGCCCGCTGAAAGGGATCCGGCATCCCACAGGATCGCGTCGCCACCGCTGCGCACAAGAAGGCAGGACCCGTCACCGACCGCGAACATATCCACACGAGTTCCGACTCGTCGGGGCAAGCCCGCGTTCATCCACTCGATCGTCAGCCACACACCCATCACGCCGACGAGCATCCAGCCTCGTGCACGCTTCCACCATCCGCGCCGAAGGAACGCCACGCCCAGTGCCGTTGCCACGATTGCCCACGCGAGCGACATGGGTGGCAGCCTCATCGAGCCCATTGGCACGCGATCGAACCACGCCGTCAGCGTGAGCGTGCCCTCCGCGATCGGCCTCACGACGACGCCCAGCCACGCCGCGAGCGTGGGCGACACGATCCCGGCGAGCAGCGCGACGTATCCAACCCACAGCACGATCGCCACGATCGGCCCGATCACCACGCCCGCAAGAATGCCGATGGGGCTCAGCAGCCCGGTGCGAAACATGACCATGGGCGTCGACGCGATCCAGCACGAGGCGTTCACCAGACCCGCCGTGCGCACGATGCGCCACAGTTTGTCCTTCGCGCCCAGACTGTCGGGCGCGAGCCCAAAGACCTGTGGCCCCAGCACGCGAGACTCGACAATCGGCGCGACAACGTACAGCATTGCCGTCAGTCCAAACGTCAACTGGAACCCCAGCGACCACAACTCCAAAGGCCGAACGAGGAGCACGATCACGCCAATCCAGGCGAGCATCGTGAGCCGGTCGTATCGGCGGCCGAACGCCTCTGCTGCGAGCAGGAGCAGCACCATCAGCACCGATCGCACGATCGGCGAATCCGTCGGCACGATCATCGCGTACATCAGCACGAGCGCTGCAACCACGATCGGCTCCACCCAGCCGCGATCGCCCGTCAGGCGCAGCAGAGTCAGCGTCACCAACGCCATCACCGCAAGGTGGAACCCAGAGATCGTGAGCGCGTGCAGGAGCCCCAATCGCGTGAACGTCTCGCGGAGTTCGTCCGTGCCGGGGCCAAGATCGCCAATCAGGAGTGCACGCACCAGTGAGGCGGCGTCATTGGACATTCCCGGGACATGCGACGCGCCGTGCTCGCCCATCATCGCATCAATCGCTCGGCTGGCCCGCGTGTGCAATGCCGCTCGCGCACGAGCGAGAGTGCCCCGTGCCGTATCCGCCGCTCCCCTCCATGCGGCACTCTCCATCATGGTCACAAGATCAGGACCCGTCGCGCGGATCGTCCCCTCGATTCCTTCCTGCGCCCAAAGGAGCCGACGATCCGTCTCGCCGGGATTCACCGGCGCGCCCGGCGGCACAAACACGCCCGACACGCGCACGGCCTCGCCCGCCGACACGCCCGGGGCCCGTCCGCCATCCACACGCACGCGCACCACGCCCGACACATCGCGGAGCACGCCGCTATCCAGTACAAGCCGACGCGCCGCGATCGAGAACCGCACCACAGGCCCGCGCCCCAGGAACCTCTGCAAGCCGCGAGCGTCTGTCCCTTCGACGCGTGGCGATTCGAGCAGGACCCCTTCAACCGTCACGAGTTGCCCGTCGCCGAAGGGTGCGGTGCTGCTTCCCAAGGCGTCTTCGCGTTTCGAGCGTGCAGCGACCTCCTCGACGATGACACGCCCGAGAGCATTTTCCGCGACGCGTTCCACGCGCACCGCATACCACCCGCTCCCCAACATCACCATCGAGAGCGCGAGCAGCACGCGAAGCGCAGCGCCCCGCACGAAGATCGCGAGAACACCAGCGCACGCCGCCAGCGCAAGGCTCAGTCCCGCGCCCAGCGACCACCCCTCGCGCGCCAGAAAGATCCCCAGCGCGATCGCGGCCAACGCGGTTCCGGCGCGCCATCGCGACGCAATGACATTGGGCGCGACCACCGGCTCGTGAATGGGTCGCACTTCGCGCGCGTCGGCAGCGACAACCTCCGCCGCATCGTCAGCGACGCTGGGTTTCTCTCTTCGCGAAAATGGAAACGTCCACCCCACGCCCGTACAACGTCGCAGCAACGTGACGAGTTGTCAAGCCGAACTGTCGCCGAGCATGGCTTGCGTCAGTTCCCCGCCACGATCACGTCGTCGAACTCTTTGGCGAAGTCGTACACGAACGGCTTGCCATCGGGGCCGACGTGCTCCGTCCCGCCCGAGTTCTTGATCGCCGAGCCATAGTACAAGACGCCGCCGACCGCTGTGTTCGCGCCGCGGTTCTTCTTCGCCAGTCGGCCGAGATACGTTCCGTCGATCCCCGCGGACTGGATCACGAACGACCCGCGAGCCGCACCGGGCACGATCTGACTCGCCTGAGCGTTGTTGGGGTCATTGTTGGGGTACGTCGGGAAGTTGGGATTGCCCAGGATCGCCGCGAGCGCGTTCAGACGATTGCCCTCGTTCGCACCACCCAGGAAACTCCCCTTCTCCTGATCCGTGCTTGTAATGTCCATGCCCCCGCGTGCCAAGGCACGGCTCTTGAGGAAGCACGCGTTGGTCGCGGTGTAAAACTTCGCTGGGCCACCATTGGCGCCCGGCTCAAACGTCGAACGCACGAACGCCACGCGCGTCTCAGGCCCCGTCGAAGAAATCAACTCGGGCTTGCCCACACTCGCCTCATCCTCGATCCACAACAGCAACGGATTGCCAAAGCCATCAACGAGGTCCGGCAGGTTCTGTCCCGCCGTCGAGCCCTCCTGCGACTGTGCATCCAAAGCCGCGTAGTACTTCGCCGACGGCGTGAAGTAGGCCTTACCTTCCGTCTCGCCCGGCTTCACCCAGATCGTGCCCGTCCCATTCGGCCCGACGTTGGCCACCCACCCGGTCGCGGGAACCGGCGCGGTCGTGCTCCTCTTCACCCCACCCAGTTCCAGCATCACGTTCTCGGCCATGCTCATGCCGCGGGTGTCCTGGTTCTCCTGGCTCGCCATCTCGCGCACGCTGAACTGACCCGGCAGCCTTCGATTGTCGATCTGGAACTGTCCGATCGCGCTGGAAATCTGCGCACACAGCGACTCCGTGTCGGTCCGCTTCGAGGCATTGCGTGCTCCGGCCAGCGCGGGCAGCAGGATCGCGACGATCAGGGCGATGATCAGGATCACGATCAAAAGTTCTACCAGCGAGAAGCCCGCGCGTTGTCCGTTGGTCCGCATGATCCCGATCTCCTTGCGATCGCCAAGGCGGCGGCCGCCACAATCACTTCCAATCCATTCGTCGGCCATCCGGGCCTGTTGCCCCATTCCCACAGGCTAGCCGAGGCGTCAATCCTAGCGCACGCCAAACCACCGCCCTTTCTACCATTCACCATGCCCACAGGGTCCAAGGTCGTCGGGTATTTCGATGGCCGCTGCGGCTTCTGCCGCCGATCCGCCCGCGTCCTCCGCCGCCTCGACTGGCTGAACCGCCTCGAGTTCGTTGACTTGACCTCCATTCCACCCGCCGAACTCCCAGTCCCCATCGAGGCCGCCCTCAAGGGCATGCCCCTCCGCACGCGCGCTGGCCGCATTCTTCTGGGGTTCCCCGCCATCCGCCACGCCCTGCTCCAGACACCCTTGGGATTTCTGCCTGCACTGCTGATGTGGGTCCCAGGCCTGTCACAAGTTGCCGCCATGGTCTACGAGTGGATCGCCGCCAACCGCATGCGCGACACCTGTGCCGTGCACCCAAACACGCTGGCCTGAGAGCACCCGCCCGCGAGTCGCGGCCAAACGTCAGTATTCCCTCAATATCGAGGCTGCCGCACCGCCGCCGCTTGCGAATCGTCTGTGGCGTGTCCATACTTCCCCGCCGATGATGCGAGCATCTTCCAAACCCGCCTTGAAGCCTCCGGCCGAAGCACCGACCGGGGCACAGATCGCCCACGCCGCCAGTAACGTGGGTGCAGGATCGCTCTTCATCCTGCCCACCGAGACGGTCTATGGCGTCGCCGCAAACGCTGCCAGCCCCGCGGCCATCGAGCAACTCCGAAAGCACCGCCAGGCACCGTCCTCCTCCGACCCTTACCCCGTTCACACCTGGCACGCCCCCAGCCGCGAGGCCGTGGCGAAGATTCTCTCGCTCGCGAGCCCCGTCCATCGGCGCATCCTCGATCGCCTGACCCCCGGCCCTGTGCGCCTCCTGATCGACGTGGGTGAAGAGCGGGCCGGAGCGATCGTCGGCGAACTGGGCGCGATCCCAGGCGTCTTTGACGCCAAGGGCGTCGTCGCGATTCGCGTCCCCGACCAATCCACCACCGCCGAGGTCCTCCGCCGCGTGCCCCACCCCGTGGTCATGGACCGCCTCTCGCACTTTGGGCTGGGCGATGGCAAGACGCTCCCCAAGGGGACACTTCCTTCTGACATCACGGGCTCGATCGACGTTGGTCCCACGCTCTTTGGCGCGCCATCCTCCTCCATCCTTCTCAACAAAGCCGGCGGCTATCGCATCCTCTCCATCGGCGCGATCGACGCGAAGAGCATCGACGCCCGCATCGAGCGCGTGGTCCTCTTTGTCTGCACGGGCAACACCTGCCGCAGCCCGATGGCCGAGGCGATCGCGCGTGGGCTGATCGAACGCCTGCCGCAGAACACGCCGCGCGTGCCGATGGTGGTCGCTTCCGCGGGCGTTGCAACGGCCAATGGCCTGCCGATCTCGACCGAGTCGCGCGAGACGCTCGAGCACTTCGGATTTCCCCCGCCGCCCCAGCGCTCACGCGAACTGACGCTCGAAATGGTCGAGCATGCCGATGCGGTGTTTGGAATGACCAATGAGCACGTCCGCGCGATCCTGCGCGGCGCGCCCGACGCCAAGAACAAGGTCTTCCTGCTCGACCCGTCGGGCGCGGACATTTCCGACCCCATCGGCGGCACGCTCGCCCAGTATCGCGACACGGCTCGCAAGATGCAGCCACTCATCGAGCAGCGCCTGAAAGAAATCGAAGCGGCGTCCTGACGCCCACGTTTGGAGGACCAGACCATGCGCATCGCACTCGGAGCAGACCACCGCGGAGCCGCCGCCATCGCCGCCCTCGTCGACAAACTCAAGCACGAGGGGCACGAAGTCACGCTCTGCGAGGACTGCCCCGGGCAGGTCTGTGATTATCCCGAGCGTGCCTACGCCGTCGCGAACATCGTCGCGAGCGGCAAGGCCGACGCGGGCATCCTGATCTGTGGCACTGGCATCGGCATGTCGATCGCCGCCAACAAGATCAAGGGCATCCGCGCCGCCGTCGTCCACGATGAACTCACCGCGCAACTGAGTAAGAGCCACAACGACGCGAACATCATCTGCATGTCCGCCGA
>Ga0075158_10001395_pt1 | contig 18287 bp, 19 predicted proteins | sample JI91814BDNA_FD_70968 | JGI IMG/M metagenome (GOLD analysis project Ga0075158, IMG submission 70968) | Wastewater effluent complex algal communities from Wisconsin, to seasonally profile nutrient transformation and Carbon sequestration -... | ecosystem: Engineered > WWTP > Effluent > Algae... | reverse complement strand
GCGGATGGCCGCATCGCCTTCCGCACCACGCCTGAAACCGGCGAGCCGGGCGAACTCATCGCCGACGCCCGCGACCTCGACGACGTGTTCCGTGCGCTCACTGCACGGCCCGCGCCGGTCGCGGCCTGACGGGGAGTAGAGTCATGCTGAAGGGCACCGCTGCCGTCTTCTCGCGCGAACTCGCCGCCTATTTCGCGACGCCGCTCGCAACCGTCTTCCTCGTGATCTTCCTCTTCGCGATGGGCGCCTTCACCTTCTACATGGGCGGCTTCTATACGAACGGGCAGGCCAATCTCGGCGTCTTCTTCTCGTTCCACCCCTGGCTCTATCTGTTCCTCATCCCCGCGATCTCGATGCGGCTGTGGGCGGAAGAGAGGAAAAGCGGCACCATCGAATTGCTGCTGACACTGCCGATCCCGCTGATCTCCAGCGTCATCGGCAAGTTCCTGGCGGCCTGGGTGTTCGCCGGCATCGCGCTCATCCTCACCTTCCCCATATGGGCGACGGTCAATTATCTGGGTGAGCCGGACAACGGCGTGATCCTCGCCAGCTATATCGGCTCGTGGCTGATGGCCGGGGGCTATCTCGCGATCGGCTCGGCGGTATCGGCCGGCACGAACAACCAGGTCATCGCCTTCGTCGTGTCGGTGGTGATCTCGTTCCTCTTCACCATCGCAGGCGCGCCGCTGGTGATCGACGCGCTGTCGGGCCTGCTGCCGCTGGAACTGCTCGGCACGATTTCGTCCTTCTCCTTCCTCACCCATTTCAACGCGATCATGGCCGGCGTCATCGACCTCCGCGACATCGTGTTCTTCGGCACGCTGATCGCGTTCTTCCTGTTCGTGACCGCCGTGCTGGTCGACCTCAGGAAGGCGGGCTGACATGAGCATGCTTGCCGCCTTTGCCCGCCGCCGCCGCACCGCCGCCATCGCGGCGATCGCGCTGGGCGCCGTCATCTTCGTCGCAGTGAACACCGCCGCCAATGTCGCGTTCCGTTCGGCTCGCGCGGACTTGACCGACAACGGCCTCTACACGCTGTCGGACGGCACCAAGAATATTCTGAGGAATCTCAGTGAGCCGGTCACGCTGCGCTTCTATTTCTCCAGCGAGGTCAGCGCCAACTTCCCGACGGTGCGCGCCTATGCCGAGCGTATCCGCGATCTGCTGGCCGAATATAAATCGCTGGCTGGCGGCAATCTGATCGTCGAGGAGATCGACCCGCAGCCCTTTACGGAAGCCGAAGACAACGCCGTGTCGCTGGGCCTGCAGGGCGCGCCGACTCAAGGTGGCGAGGTCATCTATATGGGCCTCTCCGGCACCAACATGGCCGACGGGCAGGAGACGGTTCCGTTCTTCGAAATGTCGCGTGAGGCGTATCTGGAATACGATCTCACCTCGATGATCGCGCGTCTCGCGGCGACGAAAAAGCCGGTGCTGGGCGTCGTCACCAACCTGCCGCTGGATACCGGCCCCGGCGGCCTGCTCGCCTCGATGCAGGGCACCTCGCAGCCCTATGTCATCTACTCGCAGCTGCTGCAGATCTTCCAGCTTCAGCCGCTGGAGCAGGACTTCGCGGTCATCCCGTCGAATATCGACACACTGCTGATCGCCCACCCCAAGGCGCTGAACGAGCCCACACTCTATGCCATCGACCAGTTCGTGATGCGCGGCGGCCGCGTCATCGCGTTTGTCGATCCGCTGTCCGAGATCAGCCAGATGACCGGCGGCGACAGCAACCAGCCGGTGCAGGGCGCGACGTTCAAGTCCGATCTCTGGCTGCTGAAATCCTGGGGCGTCACCTACAACGCCGACGAAGTCGTGCTCGACCGCGCCCGCGCCCAGAAGGTGCAGTATGGCGGCAACGCCGCACGCCCCGTGATCTCGTACCCGGTGTGGCTGGGCCTGAAGGGCGACGCGGACGCCAACGTCAGCGATTTCGACAAGGGCGACCTCGTCACCGGCTCGCTGAGCGTCCTGAACCTCGCCTCGGCCGGACACTTTACGCCCATCGAGGGCGCAACCACCAAGTTCACCCCGCTGGTGCGCTCGTCTGACGATGCGATGCTCTACAGCGCCGAGATGCTGGCCATCCAGTCGGACCCCGACGAACTGATGCGCCAGTTCCTCCCCTCCGGCGAGCGCTACACCATCGCCGCGCGCCTCTCCGGTCCGGTGAAGTCCGCTTTCACCGAGGCGCCCAAGCCGGTGCTGAAAGACGGCGCCGCGCCCGCCATCCTGCCCGCCCACATCGCCGAGGCCGCCGACGCCAACATCATCGTCGTCGCCGACAGCGACCTTTTCGACGACCGTTTCTGGGTGCAGCCCCAGGCGCAGGGCGACCAGACCATGGCCGTGCCGATCGCCGACAATCTCGCTTTCGTGGCAGGCGCGGCGGAGAACATGCTGGGCTCGAACGATCTCATCTCGCTGCGCACCCGCGCCACCGGCGACCGCCCCTTCACGCGCGTCGAGGCGATGCAGCAGGCCGCCGATGCGCGCTTCCTGCGCGAGGAGCAGGACCTCAACGCCAAGATCGCCGAGACGCAGGAAAAGCTGAACGCGCTCGCCAAGCCCGGCGCGAACGGCGAGACCACCGCGCTGACCGCCGAGCAGCAGGCCGAGATCGAGAAGTTCCGCACCGAGCTGACCGAAACCCGCGCCCGCCTGCGCGACGTGCAGCGCGAGCTGCGCGCCGGCATCGAGCAGCTCGGCACCCGCCTGGCGCTGATCAACATCGTGGCCGTGCCCCTGCTGCTGATCATCGTCGCCATCGTCATCGCTGTGACGCGCCGCAATCGCATGGCGCGCGCACAAGCCTTGCCCGGCTGAAGGAAACGCCGATGACCGCTTCCGCCGCAAACAAGTTCAGCAAGGGCGATATCCAGCGCGGTCGCGCGCTGCTGTGGCTGGCGCTGGGTGCCATCGCCGCCATCGCGCTCGCCGCGTTCGCGATCCTGTCCGGCCGCCCGGGCAGCTCGCCCGCCGCAATGAACGAGAAACTGTTCCCCGGCCTCGCCAACGCCGCCGAGAGCGCCGCGACCATCAAGATCGAGTCGCCCACTGTCTATGTCACGCTGAACAGGGGTGCAGACGGCAGATGGACCGTCGCCGACAGGTCGAATTATCCCGCGAACCCTGAGGGCGTGCGCGCGCTGATCATCTCGCTCTCCGAACTTGATCTGATAGAACGCCGCTCGGCCGATGCAGCCCGCCACGGTGCGCTGGAGCTGACGACCGGCGATGGCGGCAACGGCCACGCTATCACCATTACCGACGCCAGCGGCACGGTCCTCGCCGCGCTCGTCGCCGGCAAGGTGCAGACACGCGCCTCCGGCACGACCAAGGGCACGCTGTTCGTGCGCCGTGCGGGTGAGGATCAGACCTATCTGGCGCGCGGGGGCATCGCCTTCCCGGCCTCCGTCGGCGCGACGCTGGACAAGGCGCTCTTCCCCTTCGACCAGAAGCAGATCGCGAAGATCGTCTTCACCCCGCGCGGCATGGCGCCCTACAGCCTCAGCCGCGCGACGCCGGACACTGAAGCCTTCACGCTCGACACCGTCCCGGCCGGCAAGGTCGCCGCCGATCCGGCCGTCCTGCAGACGCCTGCTTCGGCCATCGCCGGCCTCACCTTCGACGATGTCATCAAGGCTGACGCCGTGAAGATGGACGGCGCGACCGAGATCGTCTTCACGACGTTCAGCGGCGTCGCATTGAAGCTCGCCATCCTGCCCGGCGGCAGCGACGGCGTCTTTGTGGTGATGACCGCCTCCACCGCCGACGACGCCTCCGAAGCGGCGAAGGCCGAAGCCGCCGCGATCAACGCCCGCGTCTCTGGTTGGGCCTACAAGGTGCCCGCCTTCGTCGTCACCAATCTCGCGCCCTCGCTGGAGCAGATGGTGCAGGACCCGCCTGCGCCCGAGCAGACGCCGATCCCGGAAGACGGCGAAGCCCTGCCCGGCGAACCGGAAGCTGCCGAGCCGACGCCGGAAACCGCGCCCAATCCCTGATGGGATAGCGTTGGGGCCGGGGCGCTGACACCGGCGAGGACAGGAAAATCTAGGGCGTACCCGGCCCCGCCAGCGGCACGTCGATGATCGTCGCGCCGAGGATCATGCCGGTCTCGCCGCGCTGCACGAAGACGGCGAGGCGATCATAGGTTTCGCCCGTGTCGAGCCGGGCCGGCAGATCAAGGCTCACCGCCTCGCCGCGCCACACGCCCGCGGCGCTGAGATCGCGCACAATGTTGGAATAGACGATCACTTTGCCCCGGTTCTCGCCGTCTCCGACATTCACCTCGCGCGAGGAGAGCACGCGCGCCACCCAGATCGTCGCCGTCGCGCCCGACAGCTCGCGCGTTTCTGGCAGCGTGACGATGGCCTTGTCGCCGTCGAGCGTGAGGCCGACAGCGACAGCCGGGCCCTCATCGGCAGCGACTTCCTTGATGCGGGCGAGCGCTTCATCGCGGCGGCTGCCGACCACGTCAGTCTTGCCGCCGATCACCATCTGCGGCGTGAAGACCGAGCGCGACGGCAGCGTCGGCGCATAGGCCTGCTGGCGCAGGCTGAACTGGTGTTTGGCGAATGAGTCCTTCCACCCGAGATAGTCCCAGATGTCGACATTCAGCGTCAGCGCCACGATGCCGGGCGTCGACGTCAGTTCCTGCATGAAGTGATCGGCCGGCGGGCAGGACGAACAGCCCTGGCTGGTGAAGAGCTCAACCAGCACGGGCCGGTCCGCAGCGGAGGCTGCGGAAACAAGGCCCGGCGCGCTGAACATCAGCGCGCCGGCCAGGAGGATGGCCAAAGAAGGAATGCCACGCATGAGGGGAGCGTAACGCAAGGCAGGGCCCTGCGTCACTCACCTTGCGGTGAAGCCGTCGTTCAGGCGGCTTCGGTCTTGTCGGCGCGCTTGTCCTGGCGCTCGGCAATGCGCGCGCGCTTACCCTGACGGCCCTTGAGGTAGTAGAGCTTCGCGCGGCGAACACGGCCACGGCGGGTCACCTCGATCGAGTCGATCAGCGGCGAGTGGACCGGGAACACGCGCTCCACGCCTTCGCCGTACGACAGCTTGCGAACCGTGAAGTTCTCGTGGAGACCGGCGCCCGAACGGCCCAGAACCACGCCTTCAAAGGCCTGAACGCGCTCGCGCGTCTTCACCTTGCCTGACTTCTCTTCGACCGAGATTTCGATGACCTTCACGTTCACCTTCACGGTGTCGCCGGGGCCGAACTCGGTGGTGCCGGTCTTGCGGACGAGCTTGGCCAGCTCTTCCTTTTCCAGATCAGCGATGATGTTGCTCATGTCCTGCGTCCTTTCGCGGGTTTTGCATTTTTGGCGTCACGCTGCGCGGCATAAGCCGCCCAGAGATCGGGACGCCGGGTTTCGGTGATGTCTTCCGCGCGGGCCTGACGCCATGCGCGGATATTCTGATGATGGCCGCCATTGAGGACGGCCGGGATCTCGTGGCCTTCAAAGCTCTGTGGCCGCGTGTAGTGCGGGTACTCGAGGAGACCGTTCTCGAAGCTTTCCTCAGCGTGGCTGTCGTCCGCACCCATGACGCCGGGCAGCAGACGGACGCATGCGTCCATCACCGCCATCGCCGCCAACTCGCCGCCCGAGAGCACGAAGTCGCCGAGGCTGACCTCACGCACGTCGCGCGCCGCGAAGATGCGCTCGTCCACACCCTCGAACCGGCCGCAGACGAAGATCGCGCCGGGACCCGCCACCAGCTCCCGCACGAAGGCCTGCGCGAGGCGCGGACCACGGGGGCTGAGATAGAGCACCGGACGGCCTTTCGGCTCGTCGGCCAGCGCCGCATCGATGGCGCGGGCGAGGACGTCGACGCGCATCACCATGCCGGCGCCGCCGCCCGCAGGCGTGTCGTCGACATTGCGATGCTTGCCTTCCGCATAGTCGCGGATGTCGACGGCCTTCAGCGACCAGGCGCCGTTGGCGAGCGCCTTGCCCGCGAGCGAAACGCCCAGGGGACCCGGAAACATCTCGGGGAACAGGGTGAGCGCGGTGGCCGACCAGCTCATGCTGCGTCCTCCGCGCTGTCCGCTTCCGCGATCTCTTCCTTAGTCGGCGGCTTGATGAAGGCGCTGGCGACCGACCCTTCGGAAGCGTCGATGACGACGGCCTCGTCGGTGATCTCCACCACGACATCGTCGCTGAACGGCAGCAGCAGCGTCGCCTTCTGCCCCGGAACCGTGATCTCGACGAGATCGCCGGCGCCGTAGTTCTGCACCGCGAGTACCTCGCCGATGTCAGCGCCCTGGGTGTCGACCACCTTCAGCCCTTCCAGATCGGCGACATAGGCCTCGTCCTCGTCCTCAAGATCGGGCAGCGCATCGCGCGCCACCATCAGCTTGCGGCCCTTCAGACGATCGGCCGCGTCACGGTCGGTGACGCCCTCGATGCGCGCGATGACATGATCCTGCGCCGCGCGGACGTTCTTCAACGTCACGCGCTCGCCCTTCTCGGTGACCAGAACGCCATAGCCCGCGATGGCGCAGGGGTCTTCGGTGAAGCTGCGCAGCTTCACCTCGCCCCGCACACCGTGCGGCCGGCCGATCTCACCGAGCGTGATCATGTCGTCAGACACGCGTCAGGCTTCCTTAGGCGGCTTCCGAACCGGCGGCAGCAGCGGCGGCCTCGGCCTTCAGACGCTCCTGCGCCTTCGCCTTCGGCGTCGCCTGCTGGGGACGGTCGCGGATAATGCGCTTCACGAGGCCGGCATCGGCGAAGAAGCGGTGCACGCGCTCGGTCGGCAGCGCGCCCTTCGACATCCAGGCCTTCGCCTTCTCGATGTCGAACTTCAGACGCTCGGCGTGATCACGGGCGAGCAGCGGGTTGTAGTAGCCGATCTTCTCGATGAAGCGGCCGTCGCGCGGCGACTTTGAGTCCGCGATGACGATCGCATAGACGGGGCGCTTCTTGGTGCCGCCGCGCGAGAGACGAATTTTCAAAGCCATTCAGTCGTTCCTTTTCTCAACTCGAATTTCAATCGAACTCACTTGCGCCCGAAACCGGGCGGCAAACCGGGGAGACCTCCGGGCGGCATCTGGGGCATTCCGCCGCCCATGCCGAAAAGCGCGCCGAGGCCGCCTTTCTTGCCCTTCTTGAGGTCCTTCATCATGTCCGCCATCTGGCGGTGCATCTTCAGAAGCTTGTTCAGCTCCGACACATCCACGCCCGAACCCTTGGCGATGCGCTTGCGGCGCGAGCCATTGATGATGTCGGGATTGGCGCGTTCCTTTTTCGTCATCGACGAGATCATCGCCTGCTGACGCAGGAAGATCTTTTCATCGAGACCGGCAGAATCGATGGCCGACTTGATCTTGCCGACGCCGGGCAGCATGCCCAGCACGCCCTTCATGCCGCCAATGCGCTGCATCTGTTTCAGCTGCTCGGCGAGGTCGTCGAGCGTGAACTTGCCCGACTCCATGCGCTTCGCCATCGCTTCGGCTTTCGCCTGGTCGATGGTTTCGGCGGCCTTCTCGACGAGGCTGACGACGTCGCCCATGCCGAGAATGCGGCCCGCGACACGCTGAGGATGGAAATCCTCCAGCGCATCCAGCTTTTCGCCGACGCCCACCAGCTTGATCGGCGCGCCGGTGACCGCACGCATCGACAGCGCCGCACCGCCGCGGCCGTCGCCGTCCATGCGGGTCAGCACCAGGCCGGTGATGCCGACGCGGTCCTTGAAGGTCTTGGCGATATTGACGGCGTCCTGACCGGTCAGCGCATCGGCGACCAGCAGGGTTTCATGGGGCTTGGCGATATCGCGGATCGCGGCGACCTCGGCCATCAGCTGTTCGTCGATATGCAGACGGCCCGCGGTGTCGAACATCACGACGTCGTAGCCCGACAGCTTGCCGGCCGTGACGGCGCGCTTGGCGATATCCACCGGCATCTGGCCGGCGATGATGGGAAGGGTCGGCACGCCCGCCTGCTCGCCCAGCACGCGGAGCTGCTCCTGCGCGGCCGGACGCTGGACGTCCAGCGAGACCATCAGCACCTTCTTGCGGTCGCGCTTCACCAGACGGTTGGCGATCTTCGCGGTGGTAGTGGTTTTGCCCGAACCCTGCAGGCCGACCATCATGATGACGACCGGGGCCGGGGCCTCCAGATCGATGCCGACGGCCGTTTCGCCCAGCATGGCGGCCAGCTCGTCATGGACGATCTTGACGACCTGCTGACCGGGCGTGACCGAGCGCAGCACGTCCTGGCCGACGGCCTTGACGCGGACCTTCTCGATGAAGTCCTTGACGACGCCGATGGCGACGTCGGCTTCCAGCAGGGCGACGCGCACCTCGCGCATGGCCTCGTTGACGTCGGTCTCGGACAGCGCGCCACGGCCGCGCAAGCGGTCGAAAACCTGTCCCAGTTTTGACGTCAGCGTATCGAACATGCCCTACCCAAAATCCGCAGAAAACGGCCAAAAACGCAGCCGAAAATCACACAACGCAAAACACCCCCGGGGGCGCAACGCGCTGCCGGAGGGTCGTCCTTGAGGGTCGTCCCTCAAGGCCGTCGGGGCCAATTTGTCCCGAAGGTCGGGCGCATAGGCCCTCTGGAGCCTAGAAAGTCAAGGCGCAGCCTGGGCGGTAGCCGCTAGGGAGCAGTCCCGGTCGCCCGCCCAGCCCGGTTATCCGTGGCCGCCACATAAGTCGCAGCTGCCGCGTCCCAGTGGAAAACGTCGGTGAACGTCTCGCTCTTCGCCTTGGCTGAGACAGAGGGGGCGTCGCATTCCTCATCGATCAGGCGGACCTCCTGCACCACACGGTAGCTGATGGCGGGATAGGCGGCGCCGGGATCCGGTTCCGGGCTGAGTTCGGGGATCTGGTCGACATGGACGCCGCAACCCATCAGCTGGTTCGTCCGCTCCAGCAGCACGTGCTTCAGCTTCCCCTCGAGCAGCATCACCACCTGCGTCGCGGTGTCGACGCGCTCCAGCGCCGGATAGCTGGAGTCGAACACAAGCGCCGTCTCGTCGCCTGTCAGAAACTGGAAGGGCCGCGTCAGCGTCAGCCGGTCGATCCCCACATTCACCGCATCGATCAGCTTCGGCACGCCGTTCGCCGCAGGGTCGAACACCGCGACGATGTGGAGATAGCCCTGGCCGGCGAAGTCGCCGATGACCATGAGCGTCAGATCCCGGCCGCCTGACCTGAAGTCATACACATCGACGGTGCCGAGTTCGCCCGGACCTGACGGTTCCGCCTCGCCCTCGGTCTTTCGCAGCGTGGCGCCTTCAGTCGTCCAGCGCCCCTCCGCACCCGGTTTCAGGTCCGGCAGCACCTGCTTCACCAGCGTCTCATAGGTGACGCCCGGATGGCCGGGCACCTCCCAGTCGATGCGCGTTTCTGAGAGCCCGGCTTCCTCCTCGGCCAGCGCACCGGCAACGCCAGATGCCGCTGCCAGAACGAAGGCCGAGGCGCGCAAAAGTTTCAGCATCATGCGCTCACTCCGGTCCCATCAACGCATCGCGCGCATGCGTCGCCGTGGCATAGGCACCCGCCGCTGCGTCCCAGCGATAGATATCGGCATAGGTCGCCGTATTGGGGGGCGGCGACAGGGGCGTGCGATCATCGCATGCCTCGCCCGACGGCGTCGTCGTCTGCGTCACCGCCACGGTCACGGCGCGGTAGATCGAGGGCGGATCGTCCGCCGTCGTCACGGCCAGCGTCTGCTCCATCGCAAAGCTGCAGACCATCAGGCCAAAGGCAAGCTGCGAGGCGATGGGCATCAGCCGCCCCTCATGCACAAAGGCGATATCGGTGGAGACATAGCTTTCGCCCGCGTTGAAATGCGAGCCGACCAGCGTGAACCCCGTCGCTGCGCCCAGATCGATCGTCGTGCCGAAATCCAGCATGCGGTCCATGCCGCCATCCACCGCGTCCAGCAGCTTTGGCGCGCCCGACAGGTCATAGGCCGCCAGCAGTGCCGAAAACCCGCCCTCTTCCGCTGGCGCCAGCACCAGCAGGATCGGCTTGCCCTCGCTTAAGACCTCTAGCGCCGTCACGGTGTCGATCGTGAAGTCCGCATCCAGCGACGACTCATCCCCACCCAGCGTGCGCAGCTTCACCTCCGCGCCCGCACGCCCCTTGCCGCCCTCGATCACCAGATCTGGCATCGCCATGCGCACCAGCGACGCATAGGTCACTCCGGCATGGCCCGGCACCGCATCGGCCAGTCTCATATCGGCGGCAAGGCCAGGCGCGATGCAGGACAGAGCCGCAGCTGCGACCATCGAAAATTTCATGGCGATCCGATCCATCACCCCGTCCGCGTCCGGCCGGCGCGTTTGGGCGCCTTGCTCCACATCAGGTATTCCGACGCCGCCTCGCCCTTGGGCCAGCGCACCGCGACGATGCGCGTCTTGGGGAACCAGGCCTGGCTGACGCTGTCGTTCTGGTTGCCGCCGATCAGTTCCACGAACTTTTCCGACGCGCCGACCGCAAACCCGACATGGCCCTTGGTCGGCCCGGCAGAGGGCCGGCTCAGCACCACGATCGCGCCCAGCGGGATGGAGGCCCAGGGCATGTTCGCATCCCCCGTCATCACCGCCTCGCCCCACTCCTGATAGGAGCGCGCGAGCGCCTTGTGCGAGCCCTCGATGCCGCAATCGGCCAGCATCGCGCCGATAAAGGCCGCGCACCACGGCGTCTCGTCATTGCCGGGTTCCCAAGTGGAGACCTGATCCTTCTTCAGGATCTTCGCCCGCCGCCAGTAATCGACGATCACCGGGTTATCGGTGAAACCGCCGGTGCTTTTCTTGATTTCGACCTGCCCGATCTGCATGCGGGCCGACATCAGCCATCTGGGTTCGCCTGCCATGCCCCAACTGGACGCCGCCCTGCCCGCGCTGCACATATGACAAATGACCGCTGCGCGAATCCCCGTGACGGATGAGATCAGCCTCGATCCCGCCGAGATCGAGGAAACCTTCGTGCGCGCCAGCGGCCCCGGCGGCCAGAACGTCAACAAGGTTTCCAGCGCCGTCATGCTGCGCTTCGATGTCGAACGCTCGCCCTCGCTCGACGGCTGGACCAAGACGCGCCTCATGCGCGCCGCCGGCACCAAGATGACCAAGGACGGTGTGCTCGTCCTCAAGGCACAGGAAAGCCGCGACCAGTCGCTGAACCGCGCCGCCGCGCTGCAGCGGCTGATCGAGATGATCCAGGCCGCCAGCGTGCGCCCCAAAGTGCGCCGCGCCACCAAGCCGACCTATTCGTCCAAGCTGAAACGCCTCGATGGCAAATCGCGACGCGCCGGGGTGAAGGCTGGGCGCGGGAAAGTTTCGTTCAACGAATGAAGCAGGTTGCGGACCTCCCGGCCATTTTCGCGCGCTATGACGAAGCCGGCGGCGTTTTGCAGCATTTCCTCTTCGAGAATGCTGGCGCGGACGAGGCGGCAGCACGCGCCGCAATTGTCGCCTGCGTTCCGACCATGGACGCCGCAGGTCTGGCAAATCTGGAATCCCGCAGGATCGACCGCCAGCAGTTTCTCGGCCAATGGTGCCGCCCGCCGGACGACGAACTGGTGGGTCTCGATTCGTCAGGGATGTTCCTCCCTGACACGCCGTATGATGGCGGCAATTATGCGTATGCATTTGCGTTCACGCCCTATGGGATGAAGGCGTCCTCTGCAGACATCCAATCGATGTTTTCCGAGATCATGGAGATCATCCTGCCCCGGAACGAAGAGGCGACTATCCTGGATTGGGCTTCACCGAAGCTTGTCGACGTCGCACCCTTTTTTCGGTGGGGCGCGGAATGGTGGGGTGTCTTCCTGTTCACGATTCAATTTCCCCGGCTTCGAAAACTTGTCGTCATCGCAGGCTCAACGACTGATTGATGGACCCGTGATGGTCATGAAAGCCGCACTGACATGCCTCGCCGCAGCGCTGCTGACAGCGCCGGCAGCCGCCTACAAGCGCATCCCTTTCGACAAGGCGGTCTTCGAGACGGCCGCTCAGGCCGCCGCCGATGCGGGTCTCACCGGCGTCATCGCCGTCACCGATATCCGTCAGGAACGCTTCCGCCTCGCCACGGGGCCGGAGGCCGATGCCAAGCTCTGGCCCTGGGGCTCGCTGTCGAAACAGGTCGCGGCCGCGCTGACCATGCGCCTGGTCGACAAGGGCAAGCTGACGCTCGACACGACGCTCGCCATGGCCCTGCCCGATTTCCCGAACAGCGAGAAATCGGGTGTCACCGTCCGCCAGCTGCTCACCCACACCACCGGCCTTGCGAACCCTGAATCGACGACGCCCGGCGAGAACGGCGTGCCATCCTTCTATCTGCGCAGCGACCCGCGCGCCGGCACGCGCGACGACGCCGTCGGCTATTGTGCGGGCACGCCCAGCGGCCCGGCCGGCGCGGCCTTTGCCTACAACAATTGCGATACGATCGTGCTGGGCGCCGTGCTGGAGGCACGCGCGGGCCGCCAGCTTTCGACGCTGCTGCAAAAGGAGATCTCCGAACCTGCGGGCCTGACCTCGCTGCGCTTCGCAACCCCGGGCGAGCATCCGGTTCAGGCGCGCGGCGCGGACGGCAAGGTGCCGCGCATCAACATCGCGACGATGGGCATCGGCGGCGCGCTGGTCGGCACGGTCGACGACGCACTCGCCTTCGACCGCGCGCTGATGAACGGCGATCTGGTGTCCGACAAGGGCACGGCCATCATGTGGACCGGCGATCCGGCGCTCGGCTTTGTCGCGCTCGGCGCCTGGGCCTTTTCCGCACCGCTCACCGGCTGCGACGGCGAGGTGAAGCTGATCGAACGGCGCGGCTCCGTCGACGGCGTTCAGATGCGCAACATCATCGCGCCCGACGAGCAGCTCGCGCTGGTCATCTTCACCGATAATGCCGATGTCGAGTTCGGCGAGATCTGGCAGGGCATGGGGGTCAGCTATGATCTCGCCTCTGCCGCCTTCTGCGCCAAGTCGGAGGCGGAACAGGACGCCGCACAAAAGGAAAAGCCGCCCGGTTAGGGGCGGCTTTCCATCAGTCCATGAGCGCGCGCGTTATTTCGCGCCGAGCTGCTTCGCCAGATAGACATACTGCATGGCGAGCTGTGCCGCGCGCTGCTTCTGGTTGGTCGCCGCGCCGTGGCCGCCTTCCAGTTCCTCGTAGAACAGGAAGTCGTAGCCCTTGCTCTCCATCAGCGCCGCCATCTTGCGGGCATGGCCCGGATGCACCCGGTCGTCCGCCGTCGAGGTCAGGAAGAACACGCGCGGATAGGTCACGCCGTCCTTCAGGTTCTGATAGGGCGAATACTTCTCGATCGCCGCGCGCTCTTCCGGCACGTCCGGATCACCGTATTCCGCGATCCACGAGGCGCCCGGCGGCAGCTTGGTGTAGCGCAGCATGTCGAGCAGCGGCACGTCGCAGAGCACGGCATTGAAGAGATCGGGGCGCTGCGTGAACGCGACGCCGACTAGCAGACCGCCGTTCGAGCCGCCCGAAATGCCCAGCTGCTTGTTGGTGGTGATGCCCTTGGCGATCAGGTCTTCGGCGACGCCCAGGAAGTCGTCATAGACGCGCTGGCGGTTCTGCTTCAGCCCCGCCTCGTGCCAGCGCGGACCGAACTCGCCGCCGCCGCGGATGTTCGCGATGACATAGACGTTCCCGCGCGCCAGCCACAATTTGCCGGCCGTCTGCCAGTACCAGGGCGTCTGCGACACCTGGAAGCCGCCATAGGCATAGAGCAGCGTCGGCAGCGGACCGGTGCGGTCCTTCGGACCCACCACGAAATACGGCACCATCGTGCCATCCTTCGACGCCACTTCGAACTGCTCGATCTTGTAGAGCGAGGCGTCGAAGCGATCCGGCAGCGACTTCACCTTCTCGATCGTCGCCGCGTCGTCAAACGACCAGTAGAGCGTCGAGGGGGTGAGGAAGTCCTGATAGTTGAACATCACGATCGCCGAGTGCACGTCGGAATCGGCGATCTCGACCGAACCGTTCTCGGGCAGGGCGACGGCCTTGGCCTCGCTCCACGCGCCGTCGGCGAAATCGTGCGTGTAGATGCGGCCGCGCACGTTATCCAGAACCGCGACGAAGACCTTGTCCTTGGTCGTCGTGACGCTGTCGATCGCGGTGCGGTCGGTGGGGGTGAAGAGGGTCGAGATCGTGCCGATCTTGCCGGTCGATTTCCATTCATCGACCGAGAAGGCCAGCAGCGCGCCCTGCGGATAGGTCTTGCCGTCCGGCGCGGTCCATTCCAGACGCAGCGTGAACAGCACCTGCCCGCGGAAGAAGTCGCGCACCTCGGCAAAGAGCGGCAACGGCATCAGCGTCGTCGTGCCGTCCGCGTTGACGAGGTGAACCTCGCTGTCGAAGAAATCGACAGCGCGCACGACAGCGGGGATCATGCCCTCGGAGGTCTCGTAGACGGCCGGCCAGATGCCCGTGTCTTCCACCTTGCCCTCGAACACGGTCTTGGCCTCGGTGATCGGCGTGCCGCGCTTCCACACCTTCACGATGCGCGGATAGCCCGACGTGGTCTGCGAGCCTTCGCCGAAATCGGTGCCGACCAGCACGGTGTCGCCGTCGATCCAGTCGACCGACGACTTGTTGGTCTCCAGGAAGAAGCCGTCCTTCACGAAGGACTTGGTGTTGATGTCGAACTCGCGCACTTCCACCGCGTCGCCGCCGTCGGGCGACAGCGAAACGAGGCAGCGGACATATTCGGGCGAAAGGCACGATGCGCCCTTGTACGACCACTTCTTGCCCTCGTCGGCCGACAGCTTGTCGAGGTCGAGCAGGATTTCCCACTGCGGCGCGTCGGTCTTGTAGGACTCGACCGTCGTGCGGCGCCACAGGCCCATGACCGCCTTGTCGTCCTGCCAGAAATTATAGAGGTAGCCGCCCCGGTGCGTGACATAGGGGATGCGGTCCTGTGCGGTCAGCACGGCCAGCGCATCGTCCAGCAGCGGCTGGAACAGCGGATCGGATTTCAGCTCGCCTTCGGTGCGGGCGTCCTGCGCCTTCACCCACTCCATGGCCTTCTCGCCCTTCACCTCTTCCAGCCACAGGAACGGATCTTCGGCTTCTTGGGCCATGGCGGCTCCGATAGCGAGGGACGCGGCGAGGGAAACGGCCGCGAGGCGCGCTGCTGACATTCGGGAAAACCCCTCAAAAAGGCCGGAAGCCCGGCAAAGGAAGGCGAGAGTTAGACTCGTGCCGTCGCCCCGCGCAACCGGGGCGAGATCACGCCTCGGTCAGGAGCCGCGACACCATGACTGCTGGCGGTCGGGGGGCTTTCGGCAAAGTCTCGTCGGCGCGGGACAAAAACCTCCAAACCGGCAGAAAATCGCACCCCATGACCTTCAAGCCTTTCGCGCTCGCCTGCGCCGCCATCGCCCTTGTGCCCGCCGCCATGGCCGGCAGCGTGCTGCGTCCTGGCCAGACCACCGCACAGTTCCAGCAGATGTGGGACACGTTCTTCTCCAAACCCGGCAAGCGGCTGGTCTCGTTTGACGGGTTCCAGGCCCCGTCGGGCATGACATATGTCGTCTACGGCACCGAGGAAGATCACCCCGGCGTCATGGCCTATGCCGAGATGGACATCGCTTCGTTTCAGGAGCGCTTCGACGAGGCGGCCAAGGGTGGCATGGGGCTGACCGACATCTCGGTCGCCGAAACGCCCGATGGCGCCAAGTTCGGCGGCGTCTGGGTCAAGGGCGAAGCGACGGCCTCGCGCGGCAATCTCACACAGGGCCAGCTCAACACCTGGCAGGTGAACGCGCTGGAACAGGGCGATATCCCCATTGACCTCGATTGCTACGGCACCGACCAGGACCGCAAATACGCGGTCATCTGGAAGCACGACCCCTCCGCCGGCGGTTTCAAGATGGAATACGGCCTGAGCCGCAATGCCTTCCAGGAGCGCTATGACCTGCACGTGGATGAGGGCTACCGCCTGGTGCAGGTCGATGTCTGCTCCAACAATGACAGCCCGCGTTATGGCGGCATCTTCGTGAAGACCGATGGCCGCAACTGGTATTCGCGGGGCGACCTGACCCAGGCGCAGCTCTTGTCGGAACAGAACAATGCCGACGCGCAAGGTTACGCGCTGCTCAGCGTTTCGGGTTACGTTAGCGGCAGCCAGGTCCGTTACGCGGCGGTCTGGTCGCAATAGAACGCTTCGCCTTGCGGCGCACGGCGGCACGCGCGACAAACCCCGTCATGCGCGCCGCAGTTCTGCTTCTCGCACTCGCTGGGTTGCCTGCCTACGCACAGGACGGCGAGGACGGCGTCGACGCAGCCGTGCCGGCATTCACTTTCGACAACGCCTCCTGCCCCATTTTTCTCACCGGCATCTGGCTCGCCAACAGCCAGCAGGACGTTGCCCCGGGCCCGGAGCAGGCCCTGTGGCACGTCACCGAGGCCATCGTCTTCAACGCCGACGGCGTGCTGGAGCACGCCTTCGCCTCGGGCGTAGCGGGCGAGGAACCGGAGGAAACCAAGACCTTCGGCACATGGGCGGCCGGACCGGGCGCCGCGAAAGACCGCTGCACACTCGCCATCGTCTTTGAAGAGGGCGAGAAACGCGCCAGCGAAGTCGTCGTCAGCGCCGCCAATCGCGTGATGATCGACGGCCAGCCCTTCACCCGCGCCCGCTGACCCCGGCTTTCTAAGGCGCGGCCACCCGCCTATATACCTCGCCATGTCTCTGCCCTTTCTCAAGATGCACGGCCTCGGCAACGATTTCGTCGTGCTGGATGCGCGCGCCACGCCCATTGCGATGACCGAGGCGGCGGCCCGCGCCATCGGCGACCGCCGGACGGGGATCGGCTATGACCAGCTGCTGATGCTGTGCCCACCGCGCGAGGGCGGCGACGTCCGGATGCGCATCTGGAATCCGGACGGCGGCGAGGCAGAATCCTGCGGCAACGGCACCCGGGCCGTCGCCCAGCTTGTGATGGACGAGACCGGCACGGACAAGATCGGCATCGAGACACTGGGCGGCTTTCTGAACGCCAGCCGCGCGCCCGGCGGTCTCGTCACCGTCGATATGGGCGAACCGCGCCTGGAATGGGAGCAGATCCCCCTCGCCGAACGCATGGACACCCGGCGCATCGACATCCATATCGGGCCGATCGACGATCCCTATCTGGTGGGCCCGGCAGCGGTCAGCATGGGCAATCCGCACGCCGTCTTCTTCGTCGACGACACGTCGAAGATTCAGCTCGAAAAAGTCGGACCGCTGGTCGAGAACCACCCGCTATTCCCAGAGCGCGCCAATGTGAGCTTCGCCGAGGTGCGCGATCCGGAACATGCAAAATTGCGCGTCTGGGAACGCAGCGCCGGGGCGACCCTTGCCTGCGGCACCGCCGCCTGCGCCACCCTCGTCGCAGGCGTCCGGCTCGGGAAACTCGCCCGAAAGGCCGAGATCGCCCTGCCCGGCGGCCCGCTCACCATCGAATGGCGGGAAAGCGATGGCCACGTCCTGATGACCGGCCCCGCCGAAACCGCCTATGCCGGCACGTTGGGGCCGCGGCTTCAGAGTCTGCTCGCCTGACGCCCAGGCGCGGTTTTCAGCGGTTTTCCGGTTCGGCGCTTTCACGGCCGCCCGGCGACCGTTATAGAGCGCGGCTATGAGCGCAGAGGCCCATGACACTGCCGGCGTCGAGATCGTCACCTTCGGGTGCCGCCTCAACGCCTATGAAAGCGAGGCCATGAAGGGCCGCGCCGCCGAGGCGGGCCTCGGCGATGCCGTCATCGTCAACACCTGCGCCGTCACCAACGAGGCCGTGCGGCAGGCCCGCCAGACGATCCGCCGCCTCAAGCGCGAGCGGCCCGGCGCCCCGATCATCGTCACCGGCTGCGCCGCCCAGACCGAGCCCCAGACCTTCGCCGACATGCCCGAAGTCGCCCGCGTCATCGGCAATGGCGAAAAGCTGACCGCCGCCGCCTACCGCCTCGACGACCTTCAGCGCGTTCGCGTCAACGACATCATGGAGCTGCGCGAGACCGGCGCGCACCTGATCGACGGCTTCGGCGACCGCGCCCGCGTTTTCATCCAGGTGCAGAATGGCTGCGATCACCGCTGCACCTTCTGCATCATCCCCTATGGCCGCGGGAACTCGCGCAGCGTCGGCCTCGGCGACGTCATCGCCCAGATCCGCCGCGTGGTGGAGAACGGCGCGCAGGAAGTCGTGCTCACCGGCGTCGACATCACCTCGTGGGGCGCCGATCTGCCCGGCACACCGAAACTCGGCGACCTCGTCGCGAAAATCCTGAAGCTGATCCCCGAGCTGAAGCGCCTGCGCATCTC
>Ga0075158_10001390_pt1 | contig 18307 bp, 16 predicted proteins | sample JI91814BDNA_FD_70968 | JGI IMG/M metagenome (GOLD analysis project Ga0075158, IMG submission 70968) | Wastewater effluent complex algal communities from Wisconsin, to seasonally profile nutrient transformation and Carbon sequestration -... | ecosystem: Engineered > WWTP > Effluent > Algae... | reverse complement strand
ACTCAAGAGCTTAAAAAAGAAATTGAAACATTACAAAACACTAATCCCCAGGGATATGCTCAATGGTTGAAAACGAGAAAGACCATCGAGTACAGACTAATGGCAAGACAGGTGTTTACTAATCTTTCAGCAGGTATCACTACAGGTAAGAAAGAAGCTGAAGAATTGATGAAGCAGAGGGATCAGCTTGCAGATATCGACTTTGTAAAAGTAGATTACGCGGCTTATCTTCAAAAAACAAAGATTAATGTGACAACACAGGATCTTGCTGATTATATCAAGAAGCACCCTGTCATGTTCAAAGCTGAGCCAAGCAGAAATATCGGTATCGTATTTTTCCCATCTAAACCTAGTGCAGCAGATGATGCAGCAGCCTTGAAAGAAATTACAAAATTATATTCAGGAGGTACAGATGCAAGTGGTGGAACTGAAAACTTCCAGAATACTAAAAACGATTCTATGTTTGTAGCGGCAAATTCTGACGCACCATTCAATCCTCAGTATTTGAATCCTGCTCAATTGCCTCCAACAATCAAAAATCAGATCACTGCAGCAGCAGTAGGTCAGACTTTTGGTCCTTATAAAGAGCAAGATGTATATGTAGTCTCTAAACTGGTTGGTAAAAGACCCTCAGATTCTACTTTATCAAGACATATCCTTATTGCATTCAAAGGAAGCCCGGCAGGTGAAGGGGTAACAAGAACTAAAGAGCAGGCTAAGAAATTGGCAGACTCAATTGGTGCAATTGTAAAAGCAACTCCTGCTAAATTTACAGAATTCCTTAAGCTTTCAAGCGATCCGAATTCTGCAGCTCAGGGAGGTAGCCTTGGTTGGACAACTCCAGAGACGCCTTTCGTTCCGGAATTCCTTGCGTACCTTGCCAATAATCCTAAAGGAGCTACAGGGGTAGTAGAGACACAGTTCGGTTACCACATCATCAATATTGAAGATAAAAAATCAGGATCAATGGGGTATAAAGTGGCTAACCTTGTGAAAGCAATCAAACCTTCAGATGCTACTGAGGCTGAAACAGACAAAAACTCAAGAAAGTTCATTCAGCAGGTTCAAGGGAAATCTTTCAACGATTTCGTGAACATTGCTAAGAAAGGAAACTATCAGTTCTCTAATCCAAAAGCAGCCAAAAGATTCGAAGGTCAGCTTCAGGGCTTAGGTACTGAAAAAGATGCTGATATCCTTGCCTGGGCTTTTGATAAGAAAAGAACAAAAGGTGATACTGAATTATTTACAGTAGACGGAACAGGAGATAAAATTGTAGTATATCTGAACGGAAAACAGGAAGCTGGTCTTGCTGATCCGGAATCTGTAAGAGATCAGATCGAGGTTATCGTTAAAAATAAATTGGCAGCAAAACAAATCTCTGATAAGATTACAGCAGCAAAAGCTTCCAGCTTAGATCAGATTGCTAAATTGTTTGCCGCTCCAAAACAATCTGCTCAGGTGAACTTATTGAATCCTTCAGTAGCAGGTGCTATGGAACCTAAAGTTGCCGGTGCAGCATTCGGTGTTGCAAAAGGTAAACTTTCTAACCCGGTTGAAGGAGGAACAGGAGTTTATGTTTTAATTAAAAAATCAGAAACTGTAAACAAACAACCTGGAGATCTTAAGCAGTTCACAGAATCTCTTACCCAGAGAAGTGCCGGAATGTTCGGACAGGCCTGGATGAAGAGTCTTCAGGACAATGCAGATATCGAAGATTACAGAATCGAGATCTGGAACAAGCTGGGAAATCAGCAACAATAAGAAAATCATTTCAATGATATGAAAAGCGGCAAAATTTTTTGTCGCTTTTTTTGTATTTAACGCAGAACAATAAAGGAAAAGATTTATTTAAAATGTATTATATTTGCTTATTAGAAAAAAATTAGCAAGTGAAGTTCAGTAAAGAATTAAAAGCTGGTGTGATTGCACTTCTAGCTATCGTAGGCTTTGTGGTATTGTTTCAGTTTATGAAAGGGAAAAGCCTTTTTACTACCGATAATATATTTTACGCAAAATATGACAATGTAGAAGGCCTGGCGCAATCTTCTGCAGTTTCTATTAATGGTTTGAAAGTAGGACAGGTAGACAAGATTATTCCTATTACCTCAAAAGATGGAAAAATTAATTTTGTTGTAAAAATTACAGTCGACAATAAATTCGAATTTTCAAAAAACTCATCATTGGAGATATTTGAACCTGGATTAATGTCTGGTAAAGAAATGAGAGTAAACCTTATGTATGGAGGGCCGACTGCAAAGGACGGTGATACTTTAAAAGGAGCTTTCAAACTGGGAACGCTGGGAAGTCTTTCTTCTCAGGTTGGTCCGGTAAAAGATCAGCTACAGGTGGTTCTGCACAGAGTAGACTCGTTAATGGCGAATGCCAATCAGGTTTTTGATGCTCAGAACAGAGCTGAAATAAAAGCTTTATTAGCCAACCTTAATAAAACAGTGGGAGCATTACAGGCTACAGCAGGAAGTATAAATACGCTTGTAGGACATAATGATCCAAAACTGCAAAAAGTATTGGATGATGCCAGTCTTACCATGCAGAGTGGAAAAGTTACCCTGGATAAATATGGAAATCTGGCTCAGAGCATCGATACTAAGCAGTTGAATTCAACAATTGCTAATCTGGATGCTACAGTAGGAAAGTTGAATCAGGTGATTGGAGGTATTGATAAAGGAGAAGGAAGTTTAGGTAAATTGATGAAGGATGATCAGCTTTATAACAATCTGAATTCGGCTTCTACTAACTTGAATTCATTAATCGAAGATATGAAAGCGAATCCGAAAAGATATATCAACTTCTCGGTTTTCGGTAAAAATAACAAAGACTAATACGCCTTATGCAGTACATCGATAACATTATTTTCCTGATTTTATTAGTGGCCGGATTTGGACTGTTTGCCAAAAGCCTGCAGAAGATCTATAGAAATATCAGGTTAGGTCACGAAATCAATAGGAACGACAGAAAAGGAGAACGCTGGGAAACGATGGCTCGTGTAGCCATGGGACAGAGTAAAATGACAGCACGTCCTGTTGCAGGAGTTTTACACCTTTTTGTCTATGTAGGTTTTGTGATTATTAATATTGAATTAATAGAAATTGTTGTTGATGGAATATTTGGTACACACCGTTTTTTATCAAGCATTTTCGGGCATACATTTTATAATTTCTTTACGGCAACATTAGAAGTTCTGGCACTTTTAGTGGTGGTTGGGGTTGTCATTTTCTTTATCCGTAGAAATTTTTACGGAGTGAAAAGATTGACGATGAAAGAACTTTTCGGTTGGCCAAAAAATGATGCCAACTGGATTTTGATTATTGAGTTCGCCTTAATGATGGCTTTCTTTATGATGAATGCTTCAGATTTTATTTTACAATCGAGAGGAGTTTTCCCGGAACATGGAAGCTTCCCGATCAGTGAGATGACATTTATTCCGTTCTTAGAAATCTTTAATTTTGATAGCGGATTTTTAATGTTCACAGAAAAAGGAGCATGGTGGTTCCACTTTGTGGGGATTCTTTTCTTCATGAACTATCTTTATTATTCAAAACACCTGCATATTATCCTTGCATTTCCAAGTACATGGTATGCAAATCTTGACAAGAAAGGAAAATTCAATAACCTTGAGTCTGTAACAAAAGAGATCAAATTAATGATGGATCCTAATGCAGATCCATATGCTGCACCGGCTGAAGGTGCTGAAGCGGATGTTCCTTCTAAATTTGGAGCAGAAGATATCTTCGATCTGAATCAGGTACAATTGCTGAATGCGTATTCATGTACAGAATGCGGACGTTGTACTTCTGTTTGTCCGGCGAATATTACCGGTAAAAAACTTTCTCCGAGACTGATTCTGATGAAAACCAGAGACAGATTGGAAGAAGTAGGAAGAAACATCGATAAAAACGGAAAATTCGTAGATGACGGTAAAAAACTGTTGAACGATTATATCACGAAAGAAGAACTTTGGGCTTGTACCACATGTAATGCGTGTACAGATGCCTGTCCGGTATTGCTTGATCCGCTTTCCATTATTTTTGAAATGAGAAGATTCCTGGTGATGGAACAGTCTGCTGCACCACAGGAACTGAACCTGATGATGACAAACGTGGAAAACAATGCTGCCCCTTGGCAGTACAATCAGGCTGACCGTCTGAACTGGGCATCGGAAAACTAGATAATTAATCAATTTGAAAATTTGAAATTGATTATTGTCTATATCACTTTCAAATTTCCAAATTCTCACATTTTCAAATTGAAAAAGAAATGGATTTCACTATAAAAACAATGGCAGAATATGCTGCCGAAGGAAAAGCTCCGGAAGTTTTATTCTGGGTTGGATGTGCGGGAAGTTTTGATGACCGTGCCAAAAAAATTACAAAAGCATTTTGCAAGATATTGAATAAAATAGGGGTTGAATTTGCAGTCCTGGGTCAGGAAGAAAGCTGTACCGGAGATCCTGCAAAAAGAGCTGGAAACGAATTCGTATTCCAGATGATGGCTCTTACCAATATCGAAGTGTTAAATGCTTACGAAGTAAAGAAAATCGTAACAGCTTGTCCGCACTGTTTCAATACTCTAAAAAATGAATATCCAAGCCTTGGTGGACACTTTGACGTAGTACATCATACTCAGTTCCTTAAAACTTTAATTGAAGAAGGAAGACTGAAGATTGAAGGCGGAGCGTTCAAAGGGAAAAAAATTACTTTCCATGATCCATGTTATCTGGGACGTGCCAATGATGAATATGAAGCTCCAAGAATGCTTCTTGAAAAGCTGGATGCTGAGCTTGTAGAAATGAAACGCTGCAAAACCAACGGTCTTTGCTGTGGAGCAGGAGGTGCACAGATGTTTAAAGAACCTGAAAAAGGAAATAAAGACATCAATATTGAAAGAACTGAAGAAGCTTTATCTTTTGAACCTAAAGTAATTGCTACAGGATGTCCTTTCTGTAATACCATGATGACGGATGGCGTAAAACACTTTAACAAAAATACAGAAGTTGCCGTAAAAGATATCGTAGAACTTCTTGCTGAAGCAGAAGACTTATAACTGAAATCTTATACAGGTTTATGAAGCTGAAATGGAGACTCTCCCTTTTGTTTATCATTTCGATACTAGCTCTTCTTACATTCTGGAATTATCAAAACAGAGTATATGATTGGGACATGCCGGGCTATATGGGATGTATGTATACTTCCGAGTTTCCGGACTCTCCGGATAAAGTTCGGATCATTACATATGAAGAAATTAAAAAGGAGGCTCCTGCAGAACATTATACAGACATCATCGGAATAAAGCAATGGGACATTCCCAGGCAGTATTTCGTAAAAAATACACAATCTTTTACAGAACAATTACCCTATTTTCAAATCAAAGTAGGGTATATTCTTGTGATCACCCTTTTTTATAAGCTTGGGTTTACAGCGCCAATGGCAGTTTTGTTTACGAGTCTTATTTCTTACTTTTTTTCAGGATTACTATTATTTTATATTCTGAAGCTCCTGTTCCCGAAGAAATACTGGCTTGCTGTAGTATTGACAGTTGCTGCGATGCTTTTACCACCCATGACTTACATGTCCAGGGTTTCTACACCGGACATGTTTATTTTCCAGTTTATGCTGATCTTTATTATTGGTTTACTTAAAAAGTGGAGCAAATGGGCCATGTTTGTACTTCTTTTTGGAATTACTTTTATACGTCCGGATTATATTACATTCACCCTGACTTATATTATCGCTGTTTTCTTTTTTCATTATTTCCGGGAAAAGAAAATTGATTTTTCTTTTATTGCACAGGGAACAGTGCTTCTGGCAATGTATCTAGCAATCATTAAGTTTTATCATTATCCTGGATGGAAAGATCTCTTTTATGATACTTTTATTGACCGAAGACCTATCATTTCAACACATCCCATCGATGTTACTTTAAAAGACTACCTGAGTATTATCTATATTAAAATCATTTATTTTAAAAAAGTAACTTTATCGTTAGCCATTATGACCGGAGTGATCTTCTGGCGTTCCAAAGACGTGTGGGTGAGGATGATTTCAGTTCTTTTTGTGGTGAATGTCTATATCAAATTCTTTTTCTTTCCACAGTCGGCAGCTTTAAGGTTCTTCTTCCCATTTATCTTTCCGGTTTTTATTATGATGCTTTACGTACTGAGTAAAAAATACAATGATCTTAAACTCGGGAAAATTGCGTAATTTTGTCTTTACAATGATACGGACATTCAATAGTAATTAAAAGATAGATTGACTGTTCAATGTATTGAAAAATAAATACTTACATTATGAAAATCGAAGAATCTAATATTGTAGAAACCAACGACTACAGAGTCATTATATATCCGGCTTCAAGACCTTTCGAAACCAAAGAAGCAAAAGCCATTACCGAGAAACTATTTGATTTCCTTGCAACGTGGGCAGCTCATGGAAAACCGCTTTCTTCTTCCTTTAAAATTGAGAAGAATCAGTTTATCATCGTATGTGTAGATGAAGAAAAAGAAATGGCTTCAGGATGCAGTATTGATGCTTTAGGAAAGGTAATGAGAGAAATTGATGAAGAATATCAATTAGGCCTTTTTGACAGAATGAAAGCAAGCTTTGTTGAGAATGGTGAAGTGAAAACTTTAAAATTAATTGATTTTAAAACGAAGCTGAGAAATGGAGAACTTTCAGAAGATATCCAGGTTTTTGACTTTTCTAAAAATACGTATCTGGACTTTTTAAGCCACTTCCTTCTTCCTTTGGAGAAGAGCTGGGCGGCTTCTATAAAATAATCCCTGGTAAGCCAATACAAAGAATAATCATAAAGTGGAAAATATATTTCCACTTTTTTGTTTTAATGTATATTTGTATAGATTCGAGCAGTGACTAATGCCTAAAGTACTTTTTTTAACGACTTCCCACAGCTATAATGATGACCGTATTTTTTATCATCAGGCGAAAGCTCTTAGAGATAATGGGTATGAAGTAAAAATATGCAGTTTGTATGCAGAGTATAAAGACTGTATTGATGGGATTGAAATAGAATCTTTTGCTGTTCTTGAAGAAAGTATAGAAACGAAGATGGAAACTTTCAGAAAAGTCTGCGTTGCTTTTCATCCGGATTGTATCATTGGCTCTGAACCTTTGGCCATAGTAGCCGTCAAGAAATTTGTAAAAGAGCATAAGATAAGCTGTATCTATGACGTTACAGAATGGTATCCTTCCATGTCAATGCTTCAGAAGTACGGGTTTCCGGCTGCCATTTTTCAGGCCATAAAGTTTTCTCTTATCCAGTTGTATGCTGGGTTTTTAAGTACTCATTTTATTTTTGGAGAAACCACGAAGAAGTTTCCTTTAGCCTATTTTTTTGGATTAAAAAAACAAATCGTTGTTCCTTATTATCCTGATTCTCTTTACATCAAAGAAAGCATAAAGCAATTTGATCCTGAAGTTGTCACACTATGTTATACCGGTCAGATCTCTAAAGATAAAGGAATTGAAAACTTTTTCAATGCAATAGATCAGCTTCGTCAAAAACTTCCTGAATTATATATTAAAATCCTCATTATCGGATCCACGGTACAGGAAAGCGATCAATTCTACTTTTCATCATTATTGAAGAAATATTCTTTTGAAGATATTGAGATCAGAAAACCAACGAGTTTTGAACAATTTACAGAAGCATTTGCTGATGCGGATCTATGTTTTGATCTTCGGGAAATTAACTTTGAAAATAATCATTCGCTGCCGATAAAACTGTTTTACTTTATGGGAGCTGGAAAACCTGTCATTTATTCAAATTTGAAAGGAATCCGGAAGCATATGGGAGCGCTTTCTTTTGGAAGTCTGGTAGAGCCTTATAATGCTGAAGCAATATCGGATGTTATTATCAATTATATCAGGAATCCTGAATGGTATCATTCCCATGCTCTCAATGCACGAAAAGAATTTAAAGAAAAATATAATTGGGAACTCATAAAAGATTCCTTCGTTGATTTTGTAAAAAAATCTATTGATCAATAATCATCATGCAGCTTACTATCATTAAAACATTTGTCTCCCGTTTTCTTATTCTGATCCTGAGTTTCGGACTGGTGATCTATTCTACGAATATGTGGGGAAGTGAGGGTAAGGGAACGATCTCGATCGTGGTGGCCAATGCAGCAGCAGTAAGCTTTTTCAGCAGTATCTTTTCCGGAAGCAGTGCTTCTTATTTCGCTTCAAGGTTTAAAATAGAAAAGGTTTTATTGTATGCCTATCTGTGGTCTCTTTTGATAGGCCTTTTAATCCCTTTTTTATTTAGTATAGCTTCTATTCAGAGCGAATATCTGTTGTATCTGATCGGAATCTCTGTTTTTTCTTCACTCTTATCCACCAATATCAGCTTGTTTATTGGAACACAGAATATTAGAAAGTTTAATGTGTATACTGTGCTGCAACAGCTTGTCCATATTATCTTTATTGGAATACTGGTATATCTGGTCGGAAAGAAAGATGTTTCAGTGTATTTTCTTGCACAGATTGGCTGTCTGGCGCTTCTTTTTGTCACCAGTTTTTTTCAGATTATCAAAAAATGTAATATTTCCGAAATATCATTCTGTAAAGAGGTGGGCAGAAATATGTTTGAATATGGCTGGAAAACCCAATTAAGTGCGTTTGTTCAGTTTCTGAATTACAGGCTTTCGTTTTATTTCTTAGAATATTTTGAAGGCATCGCCAGTGTAGGAATATTTTCCATCGGAGTTACTTTTTCAGAAGCTATATGGACCATTACCCGCAGTATTGCTGTGATTTTATACTCAGATGTGGTCAATAGTAAAAGCAAGGAAGAATCTATAGAGAAAACCAAAGAATCTTTAAAGCTGACTTTTTTTCTGATGATAGGTTTCGTTTTGGGAATCATGATTATACCCTCTCAGGTTTACGAGATGATTTTTGGTAAAGAATTCAGAGATACCAAAGAAATAATGCTCTTTTTATCACCGGGAATTTTTGCCATTGCCGTAAGTGATATGGTGGGACATTACTTTTCCGGAATGAGAGAGCTAAAAATCCTTAATGTTAAATCCATTGTAGGATTGGTAGTTACAGTAGTGTTTTCTTTTATTGCAATACCCAGATGGGGTATTCTGGGAGCCTGTATTGCAACTACATCATCCTATTTTGTTTCTGCTTTCCTGTTGTTCAGAAAATTTTACAGCTCTACACCATTCAGCTTGAAAGATTATATGATATCAAAGGCAGAAATACAGCTATTAAAACAAAAATTTTTAAAGAAATAATTACTTCAGACATCACTTAAAATAAAGTCATTTTCCTATTTTTACATATCTATTAACTCTTTATTATGTGCGGAATCACCGGTTATTATTCATTTCATAAAAGTATTTCCTCTACAAATATTCTGGAAATGAATCAGGCGGTCAGACATCGCGGGCCGGATGATGAAGGGTTCTGGCTCTACAATGCCAACCAGGGAGTTTCTTTTTCAGGAAATGATTCCACGCAAAAAATTAAAGAACAGTTTCCGGTTTTAAAAGAGGAAAATTCAGGTATTGCTTTGGGCTTCCGAAGATTATCTATTATTGATCTGTCTGAAAAAGGACATCAGCCTATGCTTTCGGAAAATGAGCAGATCATTATTACCTTTAACGGAGAGGTTTATAATTTTAAAAAATTAAAGAAAGAACTTGAAGCATTAGGCTATTCTTTCCACAGTACTTCGGATACTGAAGTTATTCTCAAAGCCTATCAGGAGTGGGGAAATTCTACGTTTGCAAAGCTGGATGGGATGTTTGCCATTTGTATTGTGGATCTTATCTCACAAAAACTGATACTGGCAAGAGACAGGGTAGGTATTAAACCTCTTTTTTATCATCACAGTAAGGAAGGACTGGTTTGGGGATCAGAAATAAAAGCATTGCTGAAAAATGAATGGGTAAAGCCTGAAATCAACTGGAACGGAGTCTACACTAATTTTCTTTTTCAGACAACATTAGCTCCGCAAACTTGTTTTCAGCATATTTTTTCTCTGGAACCCGCTTCCTTTTTGTCTGTTGATTTAAAAGATCATACAATAACCAAAGAAAAATTCTGGGAATTACCTTCACCACTTTTGAAAAATATTTCTGAAGAAGAAGCGGTAAGAACAATAGATGAACTTCTTACCGAAAGTATTTCAGAACAATTATATGCAGATGTTCCTGTAGCAGTGATGATGAGTGGTGGTATAGATTCTACGTTAATTGCTTCGAAATCAAAACCTTTTAACGCCAATATTAATACATACACCATATCCTATCCGTTTTCTGAAGAAGAAGTGAAAAATGCATCGCGGGCAGCCCGACATTTTGGAGTTTCACATGAGATAAAGAAAATAAGTGATGAAGAAGCTTTAGAAAATCTTAAAGAAAATATCCAGCACTTTGAGGAACCTTACAGCAGCTTTGAAGTGTTGATTAATGCCGCAAAATATGCATATGATCAGAATTTTAAAGTCGTATTAAGCGGAAATGGTGCTGATGAGCTCTTTGCCGGCTATTCCCATACGCTGAAGCTGAACAGATGGCTTATGATGAGGAATTTTAATTTTATAAGCCCTTTTATTTTTACGAAAGATAAGTTTTCGCAGCGCGTGAAAAACTACTTTTCCCAGGATCATATGTTTGATTTTTTCAGACAAAGCCAGATCAGTATGATGCCTTTGGAAGCTAAAAGTCTTATAAAGGCTGATATTTACTGTAAAATTGATTCAAATCTTTCAAAATATCATCTTTCAGAAACAAAAAACTATTCCGGATATTTTGAATATGATATGAAATATTCACTGTCCTCCCATCATGTTTTCCGGGATGACCTCAGTGCAATGAAATACAGTGTGGAATTTCGTTATCCGTATCTGAGTAACCGTTTGATAGATTATGTATCGGCACTTCCGGAAAATATCAGATTTAATGGAACTCAGAATAAACCTTTATTGCGTAAAACAGCTGAAAAATATCTTCCTCAGGAAGTTTTGAATATGCCTAAAAAAGGATTTTCATTTCCTGTCAGTTATTTCATTCAAAACGAAATAAGAGTAAGAGGTTTTATTACTGAAAATCTTGAACGTTTAAAAAAGAGAAATTTCTTCAATGCTGAAGTAATTGAAGAGTGGTGGAATCATCAGGAGCATGAATATGACTGGGTGAAAATATGGCAGCTGGTTACATTTGAGTTATGGTATCAGAAATATTTTGAAGAATAAAGAAGCAGTCTAAAGATTAATATTTTACCTTTGTATTATGATGAAATATTTTTGCGGCATTTTTGTAGCGGTTTTTGCACTCATCAGTTGTAAAAATGATGATGATTCTTTGCAGAGAATAGATCAGGCACTTAATATCTATATGAAAAACAGTGCGGGTCAGGATCTTCTGAACAGTAAAAAAGCCGGGTCTTTTACAGGATATTCGGTGAATGATATTTTTGGAAATAAAGATAACTCTCCGGTAAGTATTCCATTGAGAATGACTACGGATTCATTGTTTTATATGGATTATCTGGCAGGAGCTAAAAGAAGAAAACTGGATTCGATAAGCCCTGACAATCCGGGGACAGGTACTTCTTATCATTCCAAAATGTTGATTACCTTTACAAAAAGTACCAACGTAACTGATAATGTTACAGGGACATTGGAAATTCAATATCGCAATACCCCTACTGCATTTCAGGTTTCAAAGGTTTTGTATGACGGAAATGAAGTGTTTTCAAAAAATGCTGATGCACCTACTTCAATAAATACCGTTACGATCACAAAATAATTTTTAAATTTGTACAATTGTTAGCTTATTATAAGCTGAACATCTAATATTTAACATCTAAATAAAATGTTACAAGTCAATTTTTTGCGCGACAACAAAGAACGCGTTTTAGAAGGTCTTAAGAAAAGACAATTCAAAAATCTTGAGTTGGTAGACGAGGCTATCGCTGCCGACGACGAAAGAAAAAGAATCCAGTTTGAACTAGATTCCCAGCTTTCCGAAATCAACAAAATTTCGAAAGAAATTGGACTATTGATGAAAGAAGGGAAAAAAGAAGAAGCGGAATCTGCAAAATCTAAAACAGCACAATACAAAGAGTCGAGCTCAGAATTGAAGTCCCAGCTAGAAGTTAAAGAAAACGACTTACTGAATATTCTGTATCAGCTTCCCAACATTCCGAATGAATTGGTAAAAAGCGGTGCTTCTGCTGATGACAACGAAATTATCTTCCAGTCTCATCCGGTAGAAGGTCTTGGTGATGGAGCTATTCCTCACTGGGAACTGGCAAAAAAATACAACCTTATTGATTTTGAACTAGGGGTTAAAATTGCCGGTGCGGGTTTTCCTGTGTATTTAGGAAAAGGAGCGAGATTACAGAGAGCTTTGGTTCAGTATTTCTTAGATAAAAATGTAGAGAAAGGATATACAGAAGTAAATCCTCCTCACGTTGTGAATGAAGCTTCCGGATTTGGAACAGGACAGCTTCCGGATAAAGAAGGACAGATGTATTATATCAACGAAGATAAATTATACCTTATTCCTACGGCTGAAGTTCCTGTAACGAACCTTTACCGTGATGTATTACTTGATGAGAAAGATCTTCCGATTAAGAATACAGCATTCTCTCAATGCTACAGAAGAGAAGCGGGAAGCTACGGAGCTCATGTAAGAGGGTTGAACCGTCTTCACCAGTTTGAAAAAGTTGAGATCGTGAGAATTGAAAAACCTGAGAATTCTTATGCTGTTCTGGAAGAAATGGTAGAGCACATCAAAGAAATCCTTACAGATCTTGAACTTCCATTCAGAGTATTAAGACTTTGTGGTGGAGATACAGGTTTTGCATCTGCAATGACATATGATTTCGAAGTATGGAGTGCTGCTCAGGAAATGTGGCTGGAAGTAAGCTCTGTGTCTAACTTTGAAACATTCCAGGCTAACAGACTGAAATGCCGTTACAAAGGAGATGGTAAATCTCAGTTGGTTCATACCTTAAACGGATCAGCAATGGCGTTACCAAGAATTATGGCTGCATTGCTGGAGAACAACCAGACAGCGGAAGGAATCAAGCTTCCTAAAAAGGTTGCGGAATATGCAAGATTTGATCTGATCAACTAAATAAATCTTTTGATTCAGTTAATAATAAAAACCCGCCGGAATCCGGTGGGTTTTGCTTTATTCTGTAACAATGATAATCTTTTTATCTTCGTTTTTGAGTTTTGTATCTTTATCGTAAATAGCTTTCAGATCATATTCTATTCTTATTGAATGATCGTCAATCTGTTTTAACCAGTCATGTTTTCCTGAAATTGATTGTATTTTATTTTCGAATTTTAAGGTAGTGCCGATATTTTTGAAAAACATCACCATCATACCGGCTATCTTTTCAGCTTCTTCCTTTGAGCTTTTGGTTTTGATAGCCTCTTCAATGCTTCTTAGATTAAAATTTTCTGTATCAATAGTGAGGGTTTTTCCGTCCCAGTTATTGTATATATTTTGATCTAAAGGTATTTTTTCAGTTTTTGTAAAACTTTTTAAAACCAAATAATCTTCGGGAGTAAAATGTTCCATTTTAAAAGAAAATCCTGCCAGCTTGTTGTCCTCTTTAGTGGATTTCATGAAGACTTTTTTCATGATTCTGATGGAATCCGGATTTTCAGTTTTTAACTTTCCTTCCTTCTTAGCAAGATCATACATACTTGTCCAGGTAGTCGGAAGCTTATCCATTTCACCAAATTCCTTTTGCTTTAATGAATCCGGGGTCATAGCCATCATTTCAGACATGAATTCTCTTGTATCGATGTCTGTGACAGAAGAGGAGGCAGCATCTTTATGATAGACAATTTCAGAATTGACACTGCAGGACTGCAATGTGAAAAGGCTTATCAGAAATAAGACAATAATTTTCTTCATAGTTTATTTAAAATACGAATTAATGGCAGTTAACGGCTCCGTTAGGATCTTTCATGATCGTCATGGCTTCTGCTTTTGGAGAAACATAAGGAATTCCCAGCTCAAGACCTCTCAGAATGAATAATCCTCCCAAAATAATCATGATCACCGGAACAGCTTTTAAAACTTTTACCCTGAAGGCCTGATTCATCAGATTTCCGGCCAGAACTATGGCAAACATGAACGGAAGAGTCCCCAAACCAAATAAAGCCATATATAAAGCTCCCTGCCATATTCCTCCTCCTGCAAGGCTGGCGGTAAGAGCCATATAAACCATTCCACATGGTAAAAAGCCATTTAACAAGCCTGTAGTAAATCTTGAACGGTAATCTGCTTTCTGAAGTAATTTTCCCAGATTCATTTTTACACTGTACAGAAACTTGGATAGAAAAGGAATTTTTGAAGCAAAATCTTTTCCGCCAAATGAAAATACAGCCATAATGATCAGAAGAACCCCGGCAGTAATAGTAAGATATTTTTGAAAGCCTGCCATTTCAAATCCCTGCCCGATAATTCCCAGAAGTGCACCCAATAAGGAGTAGGTGAAAATTCTTCCGAATTGATAGGTAAGGTTCTGAAGATAGAAATTGGCCGCTTGTTTTTTGGTTAATCCCATCGATAAAGCAATAGGTCCGCACATTCCGATACAGTGAAAACCGGAAGCAAAGCCTAAAGCAATAGCCGATACAATAAGTCCTATTTCCATATCACATCATAATCCATTCGGTAGTCTGTTTTATCTTTTGTCCAGCTCAATCTTAAGGTGTAGTTTCCTACTTTCAATACCTGTGCAGGAATTGTGAAAGACTGGCGGGCATCAAGCTGTACAGATTTTTTGATATCCAAATTCTGGTCGTCGGTTCTGTTTAAAACAAATTTTACCGTAGTATTTGAGTTATTATATTCTTTTGGAAAAGTAATTGTAATGCCTTTAGTATCCTGGCTGTATACAGGTTTTTCCTGTAGGTCATCTGCCTTTTTCTTAGCATCAATCACATCCTGGTACTTCAACTCTTCTTCGTAATAATTATCAGTTACCATTTCAGAATTCTTCTGCCCGTTCGGGAAAAGAAACATCATGGATAATATAAAAACTATGAATGCAAGTAATGCAATTACAACACCGTGTCCCCAACTAAAGTTCTTCATTTTTTTCTAATTAAAATTGCAGTTTAAATGGTCCTTCAAAATAAGTCTGATAAGAATCAATCAATTTACCTTTCATATCATACACACCAATAGTGATATTCTGTTTAGAGAGTTTCATCTCATCTTCCGGGAAGCTGATATTGATCGTTCCTTTTGAGATTTTATCTCTGTCTACCTGAATTTTGCTTGATGCACTATACGTAATTTCACCATGTGCCGGATCAATCACTTTAATGGTAACGATCTTTTTATCGTTCGTTTTATTAAGGAAGGTATAATTATAAGTATTGGTAATTTTACCATCTCTTACAAAGAAAGTACTACCTGCCGGTTTAATGAACTTAGCCTCCATCTCCCCACGGCTGTATAGAAGATATCCTAAGAATCCTACAAGAAGGAACAGGAATATTGAGAACCCTTTCATTCTTCCTGTAAACTTGAACTGAGTTTCTTTTTCAATTTCGTTTTCAGAAGCATATCGGATCAAACCTTTCGGAAGGCCTACTTTTTCCATTACTTCATCACAGGCATCAATACACGCTGTACAGTTGATACATTCCAGCTGCTGTCCGTCTCTGATATCAATTCCTGTGGGGCATACTACCACACATTGATGACAGTCAATACAGTCTCCTTTTCCTGCAGCTTTTCTGTCTTCTCCTTTTCTCCATTTTGATCTGTTTTCTCCTCTTTTGAAATCATAAAATACGTTGATGGTATCTTTATCAATCAATACACCCTGAAGTCTTCCGTAAGGACAAACCAATGTACAAACCTGCTCTCTGAACCACGCAAATACAAAGTAAAATGCTGCGGTAAGAAGAATCATTACAATAAAATTGGTAGGGTGTGCAAATGGTCCTTCACCAACGATCTTAAATACTTCTTCATATCCTACGATATACATGAACATAAAGTGAGTGATGATCAATGAAATGATAATATAGACAGTCCATTTCAAGCTTCTCTTCCAGATTTTCTCAGTGTTCCACTCCTGTCTGTCCAGCTTCATCTGCTTATTTCGGTCACCTTCAATCAGATATTCGATTTTACGGAATATTGATTCCATAAAAATTGTCTGAGGGCAAATCCACCCGCAGAAAATTCTTCCGAACGCAATCGTAAAAACAATGATAAAGATTAAAGAGGCGATAGCACCTAAAGTGAGGATAAAAAAGTCCTGTGGATAGAAAGGCTGTCCGAAGATGAAAAATTCCCTGTCTATGACATTAAACATCAGTAATGGATTACCATTGATCTTGATGAACGGCAATGTAAAATAAATAACTAATAGTAAATAGCTTACAATGTTTCTATAGTTGGTATACTTTCCCTTAGGTTTTCTTGGAAAGACCCATCTTCTTTTTCCGGATTGCTCCATTGTCCCTATAGAATCTCTGTAAGTCTCAGGGTCCAGAACCTGTCCCTGTCCGCCGCGTACTTCTATTTCTTCTATGTCTGACATATGTAATAGGTTTTAAAAAAGAAAAAACATAATTCGTTACTATTTTAATCTAATAACAAATTATGTTTTTTTCATATGTTTTCTAATTTTTTAAATTATTCTTTTTCCCAATGTGCTTCAGTTCCTTGAGGTGCTGCTCCTCCCTGAGCCGGAGTCACTGGTGGTTGTTCCTGGTTGATGTGATATACATACGCTGCAATCTTCTCAATCTCTGCACCTGAAACTTCTCCGTTTTTACCGAATGCTCTCATCGAAGGGTTAGTAGGAGAACCATTCCAGTCCATATGGAATACGTTTTTGAATAACGTTTTCTCAGGCTGGTTGATCCAGTAGTTATCAGTAAGGTTTGGCCCAATACCTCCACTACCGTCTTCTTTGTGACAAGATGCACAGTTTGTTTTGAATAATTCTTTACCTTCTGCAATATTATCAGCTGAATACTTAGCTGTTTCAATCGTTACAGGAGGCTGAGATTTCTGATATTCTTCAATACTCGCCAGCTGCTCTTTATATTCTTTTTCATATTCGCTTAACGGGTGAGCGAAGTCTGTGAAAGAGTATGCTGCAATATAGACAATACAAAAAGCGGTCCCAAAATAGAATAAACCTACCCACCATTTCGGTAATTGGTTATCCAACTCCATGATTCCGTCGAAACCGTGGTCGATAAGGATATCCTTTTCTTCAGAAGCAGATTGCTTTTTGAATGCACTTTGGTACAATCTTTTGAAATAAGGAACTTTCTTTTCAGCTAAATAAGCTGCCTTTTCCTCAGGAGATAATTTCTTGAATTTGTTGTTCTCGATAAGGTCTCCGATTGCTCCATGAATGTAAGCAAGGATTCCAGCGATTACAACAGTTCCCCAGAAGTAAGGTGAAGAAAGGAACGCGTAGCTCTGTACAAATAAATAATAAAAAACTATTAAAAGTCCGATTATTATTAAGATGTTTATAACAACAGGTGTTCTTTGTTTCATAAAAAATAGTTTAATTTTTTAAATTAAAATCGTCATCTTCATCATCCCCAAGCGGTGCTTCTTCTTCTTCTTTGTAATATTTTTTAGGCCTGCTAAAAACATAGATTACCAATGCGACGAAGAACAGCATAAAGAAAATCAGAGCCAGTGTCTGGTAGAAACCAGCATTTTCAGTATTGGATAATATATCTTTAAAGTTCTGAGGAATCATAGTATGAACTTTTTAATGTTTTTTAGTTATTACTTGCTGTTTTGATTTCAGTTGTTTTGATATCTGTACCTAATCTCTGAAGATAAGAAATAAGAGCTACAATTTCTTTTTTCTCTAGTTCTCCCTGAGGTCTCTTAGCATAAGCCTGCTTAAGGTCATTAGCTTCAGAGAAGATATCTTTCACAATTTTTGCCGATTGGTTGTTAGCCCACTTGTCTGCAGAATCAATTTCAGCCTTAGTATAAGGTACATCGAATACATTCTTCATCAGCTTCATTTTGTCTACCATCTTAGTTCTGTCTAAGTCAGTAGCAATTAACCAAGGGTAACGAGGCATGATAGAACCTGCAGAAGTAGATCTTGGGTTATACATGTGCTTGTAGTGCCAAGAACTTGGGTTTTTACCACCTTCTCTATGTAAATCCGGTCCTGTTCTCTTAGAACCCCATAGGAATGGTCTGTCGTATACAAATTCTCCAGCTTTGGAGTACTGTCCGTTTTTACCGTTGAATCTTGTAATCTCATCTCTGAAC
>Ga0075158_10001387_pt1 | contig 18323 bp, 22 predicted proteins | sample JI91814BDNA_FD_70968 | JGI IMG/M metagenome (GOLD analysis project Ga0075158, IMG submission 70968) | Wastewater effluent complex algal communities from Wisconsin, to seasonally profile nutrient transformation and Carbon sequestration -... | ecosystem: Engineered > WWTP > Effluent > Algae... | reverse complement strand
GTGCCGCCCTCGCCCGCCCATCGGGCGGCACGGCCGAGCAGGTGACCGGCGAGCCCCTGGCGACGGTGGTCGGGATGGGTGCCGACGGCCTGATAGCGGCAGAGGTCGTCACAGCGCACGATGCCGAGGTAGGACGCCAACTCGCCCGCGGGATCGAAGGCGCCGAACCATTGGGCCAGGCCGCGGTCGACCAGTTCGCGGCGCAGTGCTTGCTGGGCGGTGAGATAGTCACGGTGCTCGGCCTCGGGGAACCTTGCGTCCCAGCGGTTTTCGGCGATGTTGAGGGCAAGCAGAGCGGCCCAGTCGCGGTCATCGGCAAAGGGGCGGGCGGCATACGGCTCGGGCAGCGGACGCTGCTCGGGGAGAGTCGCCGTCGTCAGGACGTCGTCGGTGCCCACGTCGAGCCCAAGGCGGGCATACGGCTCGACGAGCGGGAGACGGGGCAGACCGAGGGCGAGGTGGGTGGCGCCGGGGAACTCGCGCGCGAAAATCTCGGCCCAGCGTCGAGCGTCGTCCGCCGCGCCCGGGTCGGTCACGAGCAGGAAGTTGCCCCAGTGGAAGAGCGGGTTGCGCGGCGTGCGGATGACCAGATGGTCGCCGCCGTCGGTGATCTGCGAGCCGGTATGCCGCAGGATCGCCAGGTCCGTCCGCCAGCCGGCCGAGAGTGTCACTAGGCCCGGACGGTTTCGCATGGCAAACCCCTCGTTCGCAAGGGGAGTCTGCCCTTGCCAACGAGGCAGGAAAGCGCCGAGCCTCGCGTCGCTCGGCACGTGGGGTTGACCGGCATCAGGCTCACTCCGTTCGCGAGGCCGGTTCGGGCGGGAAAGCTGGCGACCCGTGGCGGCTACTTCTTGCCCTGGTTGGCGACGGCGGCGGCGGCCTCGGCGGCGGCCTCGGGGTCGAGGTAGCGGCCCGGGCCGGTGGGCATGAAGTCCTCGTCGAGTTCATAGACCAAGGGCATGCCGGTGGGGATGTTGAGGCCCGCGATGTCGTCATCGGAGATGCCGTCCAGGTGCTTGACCAGGGCGCGCAGCGAGTTGCCGTGGGCGGTGACTAGGACGACCTTGCCGTCGCGCAGATCGGCTTGGATCTCGTTCTCCCAGTAGGGCATCATCCGGGGGATGACATCCTTGAGGCACTCGGTCAGTGGCACGTCGACGCCGGCATAGCGCGGGTCGCCAGACTGGTCGAACTCGCTGCCTTTCTCGATCGGCGGGGGCGGGGTGTCGAAGCTGCGCCGCCAGAGCATGAACTGCTCGTCGCCGTACTTCTCGCGGGTCGCCGCCTTGTCCAGGCCCTGCAGCGCGCCATAGTGGCGCTCGTTGAGGCGCCAGTTGCGCCGCACGGGGATCCAGTGCCGGTTGCACGCGTCGAGTGCGATATTGGCGGTGGTGATGGCCCGCCGCAGCACCGAGGTGTGCACGACGTCCGGCAGCAGGCCGGCCTCGTCGAGCATCACGCCGCCTCGCGCCGCCTCGGCTCGGCCCTTCTCAGTCAGGTCGACATCGACCCACCCGGTGAAGAGATTCTTTTGGTTCCAGTCGGATTCGCCATGCCTCAGAAGGATCAGCGTGTACGTCATACAGCCAGCCTAGTGGGGGTCGACCGGTAGCGGTTGGGGGGCATAAGCGGGGTCGTTCTCGCTGCCCGCGAGCACGGGGCGGAAGGCTTCGAGATTGGCCAGCGACTCCCCACGCGCGACGCGCCAGGCCCATTCCTTCTTCATCGAGGTGAGAAAACCGAGGACGAGCAACTCGTTGAAGGGTGCGTCCGACGCCTCGAGGACGACACCGAGCAGGTGGTCGAGATAGTCCGCATCGATCAGGCCAGCCGGATAGCGGCCGGTGACATAGACATCCCCGGCGCGATCGATGGCATACGCGAGTCCGGGCAGGCGCAGGTTGCGGCGCAGCAGGTGCTTGTAGACCTCGGCGTGGTTCTCGTCCGGATTGCGGATGACGAAGGCCGACAGCAGCAGCGTGTCGCCGGCGATGGTGAGCGCGGTGACGGTCTTGAGCTTGCGTTCGCCGGGCAGGGTCGCGACGAACTGCCCGGGCTCGAGGCCTGGCTCCCACTCGATGCCGAGATCGTCGAGGGTGGCCGGGATGACCTGCGCCAGTGCCATGCCGTCCGCGCTCACGGCTGCACCGCGGTCGGTGCCCCGGCGGGGGTCTGCTGGGCGTCGAAGGGGACGGGTGCGTGCTCGACCATGGCTCGTTCATACACCGCAATCAGCCGATCCACCGTTGCCTCCCAGCCGAAATCTTGCGCGTGCTGCGCGCCGCGCCGCCCGAGCTCGGCCCGGCGGGCTGGGTCGGCGAGCAGGTCGGCGAGCACGCCAGCCCAGACGCCCGGGTCGTGGCCACGGACCAGCACGCCACCGGGACCAACCGCATCGGGCAGTCCGCCGACGTCCGCCGCCACCACCGGGGTGCCGCAGGCGCAGGCTTCGATGGCGACCAGGCCGAAGGACTCGCTGTAGGACGGGACGACGACCACGTCGGCGGCGCGATACCACTGAGCGAGCAGTGCTCGGCTGGTCGGCGGAGTGAAGACCACGCGCTCGCCCAGGCCGAGCCCGTCGGCGAGGTCGCGCAGCGCCTCGGGCTGACCAGCGCCATTGCCGCTGGCGCCGCCGAGGATGACGACCCTGAGCCGTCCGGCGAGGTCGGGGTCGGCGCGCACCAATCGGGCCGCAGCCTTCACCACGACGTCGGGCGCCTTCAGCGGCTGGATCCGGCCGACAAAGAGCAGGAGCACGTCGTCGGCCGCGAGACCGACAGTCTCGCGGGCGGCGGCCCGGTCGCCGGGGGCGAAAACCTCGAGGTCAACACCCGGGGTGACGATCTCGATTTTGGCCGGGTCGGCGGCATACAGCTCGATGAGTTCGCGGGCCTCCTGAGCGGTGTTCGCGACGAGTGCGTCCGCCGCCTCGACGACCTGGACCTCGCCGATCTCGCGACCCGGGGGCTCCGGGCTGTCGCCCTCGCCGAGGTGGGCGTTCTTGACCCGCGCCATCGTGTGCATCGTATGGACGAGGGGGACATGCCAGCGATCGGCGGCCAGCCAGCCCACCTGGCCCGAGAGCCAGTAGTGAGAGTGGATGACGTCGAAGTGGCCTTCGGGCCGGCGCGCGCCCTCGCGCATCACACCAGCGGCGAAGGCGCACAGTTGACCGGGGAGGTCGAGTTTCTGCAGCCCCTCGAAGGGGCCGGCGACGATATGCCGGATGTTGAGCCCAGGCTCGGGGACCGCGAGCGGCTCCTGCGTGGATGCCGTTGTGCGCGTGAAGATTTCTACCTCGATGCCGCGGCGGGCCAGGCGTCGGGCCGTCTCGAGGACATAGACGTTGAGGCCGCCGGCGTCACCGGTGCCGGGTTGAGCGAGCGGTGAGGTGTGGAGGCTGATCATGGCCACACGGCATACGGGCACGGTCATGAGGCGCTCCGATCGGGAGGGGCGGCGCGGCGCCTGAGCAGCAGGCTGCTGCGTTCGGACCACACGTGGACGTCGATGCGCCCGGTCTCGCGCAGGTCGAGCGCTCGCACGACGTCGGTGGGGCGCACGGTCAGGTCAGCGCCGCGTTGGGAGGTGAAGGTCGTGCGCTCGCCGAGCGGGCCGAGCCACCACGCGCGGCGGCGGAGGTTGCGCCCGTCCAGGCCGGGGGTGTAGCCGGTGACTTCGTAGTCCGAGGTGAGGTGCCAGACCAGGGCGGAGGCGCCGGGGACGCGCGCGGCGAGGCTGACGTCGGTGCCTTCGGAGGTAACGTCGATGGTCAGGGGCATCTCGTGCGTGGCGTCGTAGACGATGCCGGTGTAGCGGGCCCGATTGGCGGTCGTCGCGACGGCGTCGATGCGGACATTGCTGACGATGGTCTCGGAGTGCTCGACACGGCGCCCGCCACTGCCGGTGACCGTGCCGATCACCGCCGAGATGGGCGAGCCCTTGATAACCGTAAGAAAAAGGTCGCCGCTGGGGTCGGTGATGCGCAGGCCGGAGGCGTAGAGACTGACGCTGTGGCCGCCGGCCAAGGTGGCGATGCCGGTGGCGGAATCGGCGACCGTGAGCAGGCTGGGGTTGGTGACGTGGACGCCGCTGTCCTTACCGATCAGTCCCGGCACGAAGGTCTGGATGGCCAGGGCGAGCACGCCGAGGACCGCGAGGGTGAAGGCGATCATGCTCTTGCTCACCCCGCGCTCCGAGCGGCGCAGCCAGGACATCGGGTTCAGGGTATGTCCGCGGGCTCCGTGCCCTAACCTCTGCTAGCAGAGGTTAGGTGTCGTCCAGCAGGGTTGACCATGCTCGACGTCACCTAAACCCTGCTAGTAGAGGTTAGGGACTGGGGGCCATGAAGCCGGTCGGGGCCATCACCCGCGGGACGACGAACCCCAACCGGTTGCGGCGCTGCGACAGGTGGCTCGCGGGACCGCAGGGGTGGCGGTTGCGGGCGGCCTCGGCACCCCCGATCGTCGTCGACCTCGGGTATGGCGCCTCCCCCGTCACCGCGGTCGAGTTGCGCGACCGGCTGCGGGCGGTGCGCGCCGACGTCGAGGTGGTCGGCGTCGAGATCGACCCGGCGCGCGTGGCCGCCGCCGCCCCGCTGGCGGGGCCGGGCCTGCGATTCGCCCGGGGCGGCTTCGAGATTCCGCTGCCGGGTGGGGCCCGGCCGACTCTGGTGCGCGCCTTCAATGTGCTGCGCCAGTATGCCGAGGCGGACGTCGCGCCCACCTGGGCGTTGGTCTGTGCCCGCCTCGCGCCAGGCGGCCTCTTCGTGGATGGCACCTGCGACGAAGTGGGACGCCGCGCGACCTGGGTGGCGCTGGAGGCCAGCGGTCCGACGTCGCTGACCTTGTCCTGGCGGCTGGCCGGCCTGACGCAGCCGTCCGAGATCGCCGAGCGCCTCCCCAAGGCCCTGATCCACCGCAACGTCCAGGGCGAGCCGATCCACGCCTTTCTCTCGGCGCTCGATGGCGCGTGGGCGCGACAGGCGGGGCACGCGGCATACGGCGTCCGCCAGCGGTTCGTCGCCACCGCCCGCGCCCTGAGCGACGAGGGCTGGCCAACGCGCAATCCGGACCGATGGCGGTTGGGTGAACTGACGATCGACTGGGCCGCCGTGGCGCCGGGGGGCGGGCAATGATCGGCTACCGGGCCGCCGTGAGGCCTAGGGGCGGGCAATGACCGGTTACCGGGCCGCCGTGGGGCCAAGGGGCGGGCAATGACTGGCGGCGGCGCAACCGTGGCGCCGAAGGGCGAGCGACAAGGCGACTGGGCGGCAATCGTGCTGGCCGGTGGGCGCGCCGCACGGATGGCGGGGACAGACAAGATCCGCGCCGATGTGGGCGGACAGTCGGTGCTCGGGCGTGTGCTGGCGGCGTGCGCGGGCGCGCGAATCGTGGTCGTCGGCCCGCCCGAACTGGCGGATGTCGTCGACGGGACCGGCCTCCTCGTTCGCGAGCACCCACCCTTCGACGGGCCGGTGGCCGGCTGTCGAGCGGGCCTAGCAGCACTCGACGCCGACGGCACGTGGCCGCCCGCCGGTGTCATGTCGCTGAGTCCGGGCGGGATAGTGCCGCGAGCAGCCCCGGACGGGTCGGGCGCGGCGGGAGCCGCCAAGCCGGGCGCGGCGGGAGCCGCCAAGTCGGGCGCAGCGGGAGCCGCCAAGTCGAGCGCGGCGGATCCAGGACCGGCCCAGGCCGGCGCGTCGGGCTTGAGCGCGACACTGAGGGCGGCGACATACCGGCGCATCGCGTTGCTCGCCGGTGACCAGCCGCAGCTGACCGCCGACGCGCTGGGCGCGCTCCATAGAGGGCTGGATACCACTGGGGTCGATGCCGCCGTGCTCGCCGATGCGACCGGCCAGTGGCAGTACCTCTGCGCCCTGTGGGACGCCGAGTCTCTCCGCACCGCCTTGATGCGCGCCGGGTCATCCATGCGCTCTCTCTATGCGGCCGTCCGTGTGAGCACCGTCCCCGACACCTGGGGGGCGAGCCGCGATATCGACACTCCCGCGGATCTGCAGCGCGCGCGCGACGATCTCGGCCGCGGGGCGTAACGCACAATGGCCACCATGGCGTGGCTGCGCAAGGACCCTCCCGGGCCAGCATCGACGGGCGCTCCCCGCGACCGCGTCCGGGCAGCTCTCGCCGCGCCTCTCGCTCCGCTCGTCGAGCCGATACCGCGGTCCGATCGGGCGAATGGGCGGCCCCGCTCGGCGACGGGCTCACGGCGCTCCTGACCCTGACCGCGCTCAAAGGCCGCTCCTACGACCTGACGTATGCCGTGTGCTGCGCCTGGGTGCCCGTCGCCACCGGCTCCGCCCGCTGGCCCCGGACGCTGAAACAGGCCCAGCGGCACCTGTGGGTGGGCCACTTCACGATCGACGCACCCGAACGGCCCCGGATCATCACCATCGACGGCGATCGCGCCCTGCGCCGAACTGCCGAACGCACCGCGCGCCACGTGCTCGCCAACGCCCCCGCCTGGTGGGCGACAGTCGCGACCCCCACGGGTGTCCTCGCCGAGGCCCAACGCCAGGCGGGATCGGGTCGACGTGCACGATCCGCCGGTCCGCGTGGTCGCGGCTACACCCTTGCCCGCCTGGGCCGGCCCGAAAAGGCGCGGGCTGCGCTGGCCGAGGCCGTGCTGCCGCCGGACCGCGCGCAACACCTCGCCCGACTCGACGAGCTACTCGCCCAGCAATGACCGCCGGCCGCACGTTCCCCCTAGGTCGTGCGTCGAAGCGGGCGCGCGCAGAGCGTGGGACCCTCGCTCCTTCGGCCCACGCAAAGCGTGAGACCCAGCTCCCCTACTTCGCGGGGACCCCTGTTCGTCCGTGGTTTCGCCCGACGGCCCAGCAGGTGAGTCGAAGCGGGCGCGCTACTGCGCGCCCGGCACAACCAACTCAGACGTAACCGGCCGGCTCAGTCGCCCAGGCGCCCGGCACCGGCATACACATTGAGGCCGTCGTCACGCGCGAAGGCGATGAGGGTCATACCGAGCGATTCGGCGGCCGCGACCGCGAGCGAGGACGGCGCCGAGACGGCGATCACGACCGGGATGCCGGCCATCGCCGCCTTCTGAACGATCTCGTAGGACGCCCGCGAACTGACCGCGAGCACCCCGCCGAGCGGCGGCTCGCGACCCGCGCGGACGACCGCCCCGATCGCCTTATCGACGGCGTTGTGCCGGCCGATGTCCTCGGCGTGGGCGCGCAGGTCGCCGCCGGCCTCGAAGACCGCGGCCGCGTGGGCACCGCCCGTGCTCCGGAAAACTCCTTGTCCCGCACCGAGTTTGGCGACGTATGCCGGCACATCAGCAGCCGCGAGCGTTACCGGAAGCCCGGCCAGTGACTGCGGAAGCTTGGCCGTGAGGGCCTCGATGCTCGCGCTCCCGCAGACGCCGCAGGCGCTCGTCGTCGGCACGATCCGGCCGGCTGCCAGCAGCCGTGTCCGGTCCGCCCGTGCCAGGTCGACCTCGAGGACGTTGTAGGTGATCTGGGCCGTGCCGTCGGGCCCATCGCTGACCGAACCGGCGCAATAGCGTGCCCCGACGATGTCGGATCCGGAGCGGATGACTCCCTCGGCCACCAGGTAGCCGTGGATCAGGTCGATGTCGGCCCCCGGCGTGCGCATCGTCACGGTGAGAACTTCGCCGTCGACGCGGATCTCCAGGGGCTCCTCGACAACGACGGTGTCGGGCCGCGAGGCCGGCGGCGCCGACGCGGCATACCGGAACTTGACGACCGGGACGCGGGTGGTCACCCGGCCCATGGCAACCCCGCGACCGTCATCGGGTGATCACCAGGGGCCGTAGGGACCGATCGAGCCGCGGCGACCGGTGACCTGGTCGAGCGCCGGGCGCACGTCCGCAAGATAGACCGCACCGGCCACGACGGCCAGCAGGCCGAAGATCGACAGCGGGCTGAAAATCACCACGAAGCCCACCGCAGCCGCCACGGCGAGCACGATCGACCAGAACTGCTTGGTGCGCTTGCTGGCGGCGACGAAGGCGTCGGGGCGCCGACGCAGACAGTCGACAAGCGCATAGACCTCGACCCCGAAGGCTCCCACCCCGAGGATCAGCAGCACCCACGTCTGAACGGCGAAAAACATGAGCACAGCCTAAACGCGCGGCCTGTGCGCCGGCTGTGCTGCGCGAAAACCCAGGCCGACCTGGAGCGATCCCGCGCCCCCGGCACCGCATGGGCACGAGCGGCCACTGGCAACAGTCTCGCGGCTCCCCCCGGGCTCCCAGCGCCGGCCGGCGACGGCACGTGGCCCAGATCACGCATACGTCAGTTTGCATTTTGCTAACTATAGCAAGCACAATAGATGACATGAACCGCAACCCGCTCGGCGACCTGGGCCAAGGCCTCGGTGACTACCTGCGTGAGCAGCGTCAAGCCGCGCGGCTGTCGGTCCGCCAGCTCTCGGAGCTCGCCGGCGTCTCCAACCCCTACCTTTCGCAAATCGAACGGGGCCTGAAGAAGCCGAGCGCCGAGATCCTCAACCAGCTGGCCAAGGGTCTGCAGGTATCGGCGGAGTCGCTGTATGTGAAGGCGGGCCTGCTCGACCAGCAGGACGCCGACGCGCCGGCCGGACCGGACACCCGGTCGGTCATCAAGGCCGACGTGCGGTTGACCAGTCGCCAGAAGTCCACCCTGCTGGACATCTACGACAGCTTCGTCGGCCACCCGGCCGCGGCCCCGGCCGAGCCGACGAAGCCCGCCCCGATCCGCAAGACCACCACGACCACGACTGCCGACCCCGCGCCGGCGGCCGGAACCAACTGACCGGCTGACGCCGGCATACGTCGAAGAAGGAGAGCCACCATGGCCACCACCAAGAAGAGCACCAGCAAGAAGTTCGACCTGCAGCGTGTTGCCGCCGAGGCGACCACCCCCGTCTACGCCTACATCGGCGCCACCGACCTGGCGATCGAGAAGGTCCGCGAGGCGGGCATGAAGGCCGGCGAGTCCGCCAAGACCCGCCCCGACGTGACCGCGCTGCTCGCCGACGTCCAGGAGGCCGCGGCCAAGTTCGTCGCCCAGGCCCAGGAAGCCGTCACCGAGGCGCCGACCCGCGCTCGCGAGCTGGCCGAGAGCCTGCAGGAGTCCTACGAGGACCTCGCCACCCGCGGCGAGAAGCTCGTCGACCGCATCCGCAACCAGAAGGCCACCAAGGACCTCGTCGACCAGGCCAAGTCCACCGTCGCGATGACCGAGGGTGTCGTCACCACCGCCAAGAAGGCCGTCGCCGATGTCGAGGCGTCCGCCAAGGCCACCCTGACGACCGGCCGCAAGGAGGCCGTCAAGCTCGCCGAGTCCATGACCGCGGACGCCGTCGAGACCGCCGCGGAGGCCAAGGAAGCTGCGAAGCGCACCCGCACGGCCGCCAAGCGGGCCACCACGACCACCAAGAACCGCGCCGCCACCACCAAGTCCGCCACCGAGTCGGCCAGCACCAGCGCGCGCAAGACCGCGACCGCAACCCGCAAGGCCGCCGCGGCCGCTGCCGAGAAGGTCGGCGACTGATCTGACGATGACTTCGCGTGAGCGAAGCTGATCGGCCCTGACGCGATGGGGCCCGGAGGAGTTCTCCCCGGGCCCCATTTGCATGCCCTAATGTCGGTGGGCGTGAGTGCCCTGCCCCCCGTCCTGACCGAAGCTCCCGTCCTGGCGCGCGTCGTGCGCGGCGGTTTCACCGAGTCGGTGCACCGCGCGTCCGTATGCGTGCTCGCTCCCGACGGGAGCGTCGAGCTCGCTCTCGGCGACATCACCAGCCCGATCTTTCCGCGCTCGAGCAACAAGCCGATGCAGGCCCTCGCGATGGTCCGAGCGGGCCTGGATCTGCCCGATCACCTGCTGGCTCTCGGGTGCGCGAGCCACTCCGGGCTCCCCTACCACCTCCAGGGCGTGGACGAGATCCTCGCCGGGGTCGGCCTGACCCGGGCCGACCTGCAGAACACCCCCGACTATCCGGTCGACCCGGTCGAGCACGACCGCGTGATCGCGGCCGGGCTGGCAAAGAGTTCGGCGATGCAGAACTGCTCGGGCAAGCACGCGGCCATGCTCGCCACCTGCTACGCGAACGGCTGGCCGACGGCGACCTATCTCCAGATGTCCCACCCCCTCCAGAGTGCGATCGCCGCGACGATGGCGGACCTCTGCGCCGAACCGGTGGCTGCCATCGCGGTCGACGGGTGCGGGGCGCCGGTGATGGCGGTCAGCCTGACCGGGCTGGCACGCGCCTTCGGCGCCCTCGCGGCCGCCGATGCGACAACGCCGGAGGGCCGGGTCGCGCACGCGATGCGGGCCTTCCCGCAGTATGTCGGCGGTGAGGGCCGCGACGTCACCGCCTTGATGCTCGGTACTCCCGGTGCGATCGCCAAGGATGGCGCCGAAGCCGTGTATGCCGTTGGCCTGGCCGACGGGCGTGGCATCGCCTTGAAGGTCGCCGACGGTGGGCAACGGGCGCGCCCGGTGATCTTGGCGGAACTCCTGGCGCGCCTGGGCGTCGAGACGAACGCGGGCGCCGAACTGCGGGACGCCCCGGTGCTCGGCCACGGCGTGCCCGTGGGCGCGGTCGAGGCCGTCCCCTGGTGAGCGCGTCGCGACCGCCGCAGCCTTTCCGCCCGATGCCCAACCCCTCGTTCGCACGGGAAGTGTTCTCGTGCGAACGAGGGGTTTGTGGCATCGGGGGGAAGAGCTGTGATCAACCTGTACCGGGGGCGGGGACGGATGGGAGCCGGGGCGTGAGGGCGGTCGTCCAGCGGGTCAGATCGGCGTCGGGGGCGGGGGCGTGAGGGCGGTCGTCCAGCGGGTCACTTCGGCGTCGGTGGTGGTGGCCGGTGAATCGGTTGCGCAGTTCGAAGCGCCCGGCCTGCTGGTGCTCGCCGGCGTCACCCACGGCGACGGGCCGGCCGAGGTGGCCTGGCTGGCGCGCAAGATCGCCGAGTTGCGGATCATGGCGGGCGAGCGTTCGGCCGCCGAGCTCGGCGCGCCCGTCATCGTCGTCAGCCAGTTCACCCTGTATGCCGACACCCGCAAAGGCCGGCGGCCGTCGTGGAACGCCGCGGCCCCCGGGCCGGTGGCGGAGCCGTTGGTGGCGGCACTCGCGGAGTCGCTCACGGCATACGGGCTCGAGGTGCAGACCGGCGTGTTCGGCGCGGACATGGCCGTGCACCTCGTCAACGACGGGCCGGTGACGATCCTGGTGGATACCGCTACCCGCTGACCGTGGCACTCAGGCACCGGGGCAACAAGGCTGAACCGGCCTTTCGACAGGGCTCAACCGGCCCCTCGACGGGGCTCAACCGGCCCCTCGACGGGGCTGAACCGGCCCCTCGACGGGGCTGAACCGGCCTTTCGACGGGGATTGGCGAGGGGTGGAAGTCAGCGGCGCTTGATGCCCAGGAACTCCCGGGCGTCGGCCGTCGACATCGGGGGGCGCTGGAGTTCGGTGGCCAGGCGGGCCGCCCGCTCGACCAGCTCGGCGTTCGAGGCGACCTGACGGCCACGGGCATAGACGATGTTGTCCTCCATGCCGACCCGCAGGTGCCCGCCGGCGGCGAGTGCGGTGGCCAGCACGGGCAGGTGGGCACGGCCGATGCCGGTGGCGGACCAGCTCGTGACCGCCGGCGGCAAGATCGCGACTCCCGCCAGCACCGCGGCCGGCGTCCCGGGCATCCCCCCGGGCACGCCGGTCACGAAGTCGACGTGCACCTTGCCCCCGTAGGGCAAACCGTGCGCGTCGATCAGCCGGGCCAGGGAGGCGACGTGGCCGAGGTCGAAGAGTTCGAACTCCGGCACAATCTCGCGCTCCTGCGCCTGGACATAGAGGTCGCTCATGAAACCCCAGGGGTTCAAGAAGACGTCGTCGCCGAAGTTCGTCGTCCCGCACGTCAGCGAGCACGAGTCGGGCTCTGCATCCAGCACTGTCAGCCGCGTCTCGAGCGGGTCGTGCACAGATCCGCCGGTCGAGAGCTGGACGATCAGGTCGGTCTCGGCCCGGATCGCCTCCACGGAAGCCTTGAGCAGCCCGGGATCGAGGGTCGGCCGATGATCGGCATCGCGGATGTGCAGGTGGATCATCGCCGCCCCGGCAGCCTCGCACGAGCGCGCCGTGTCGACCAGCTCTGCCAGCGTGGTCGGCAGTTGCGGCACATCGGCCTTGGCGTGTTCGGCGCCGGTGGGCGCCACGGTGATCAGCGTGCTCATACGCCCATCATGCCGCGCACCGCGCGGGCCGCTGCAGCCGCAGGCAGCTCGAACGTATGCTCGCCCGCTTCCGGCCCACCCGCTGCTCTTCGCAACCCCTCAGGGCGCGACGACGACCGTCTGCGCCGCGCTCACCGAGTCGCTCGCGAGCACCGCATCGACCGGGGTATTGCGCTTGACCAGCGCCAACGCGATCGGCCCGTCCTCGTAGTGCCGCGCCACGCTCGTCAGGTGGCCGACCTGGCGCCCGTCCAGTGTCAGGGCTGCTCCGCGCGCCGGGAGCGTATGCCCAGACCCGTCCAGGTGCAGGAAGACCAGCCGTCGCGGCGGCCGGCCGAGGTTGTGGACGCGGGCGATTGTCTCTTGCCCGCGGTAGCACCCCTTGTGCAGGTGGACGGCCGTGCGCAGCCAATCGACCTCGTGCGCGATGGTGCGGTGATCGGTCTCGTAGCCGACGCGCGGCCGCCACGCCGCCACCCGGAGCGACTCGGACGCCCACCGACCGGCGAGCGGCCGCTCCCCCACCGCAGCCACGAGGTCGCCTCGCGGCACGATCAACTCTCGCCACGCGCGCCCGTGCGCGGGATGCTCCACCGGCCCGTATGCCGCGGTGTCACCGACCAGGTCGGGCCACGGATCGCGCCACGCGGCCACCCCGGCCGGATCCCCGGGCGCGTATTCGCGACCGATGGGCTCACCGAGCACGGCATACGCCTCGGTGACCAGCGCCACCTCGACGCGCAGCAGGAAACGCATCCGCTCCAGCCACTCCACGAGAGCGGCACCCGTGCCGGGCTCGACGGTGATCCACGTCGTGGTGCCGTCATCGACCAGGTGCAGATCGTGCTCGACATGCCCCTTGGGCGAGAGAACGAGCGACTCGCGCGATGCCCACGGCGCGAGACCCTGCACAGCCTGGGTGGTCATCGAGTGCAGCCACGTCAGGCGGTCCGGCCCGGTCACGGTCACGACATCGCGATCCGAGAGGTCGACCACGCCCAGGCCCTCGGTCAGCAGCCGCTGCTCGCGCATCGGGTCGCCATAATGCGCGGCAACCCCGGCTTCGGTGCCGTCGCCCGCGACGGCACCGGGGCGCTGGAGGAGGGGGGAAGCGGGCGTCATACGGACATTGTCCCAGGCCGCGACGGGCGAACGAGCGACGATCCCCGCACGTACACTGAGCCGGTGCACGAGGACTTCACCGACGTCGATGAGGCCCCGCGCCCGGTTGACCGGCCCCGCCGACGCGGCCGGCGCGTGCTGGCCATCCTGCTGGGGCTGGCCTTCCTCGCCGTGGCCGGCATGGGCGGCTTCGCCCTCTTCCTCAACAGCAGGATCGGCGACATCAAGACCGACACCAGCCTGCTGCCCAAGCTCGACGACACCGGCGACACCCCGACCGACTCCAGCGGCGAGCCGCTCGTGACCGACGCCGGCGAGAACTACCTCGTGGTGGGCTCCGACGCGCGGCCCGGGGACACCTTCAGTCGCAGCGATGTCATGGTGCTCGCGCACGTCACCGAGAAGAAGGACAAGGTCTATCTCATCCATTTCCCGCGTGACCTCTATGTGAGCATCCCCGGCCACGGCAAGGACAAACTCAACGCGGCGTTCGCCTTCGGCGGCGGCGCGCTGCTCGCCCAGACCATGCAGGATCTGATCGGCGTCAAGATCGACCACGCCGCCAAGATCGACTTCCAGGGCTTCATGGACATGACCGATGCCGTCGGCGGGGTCTCGGTCTATGCCGAGGAGGCCAGCGACGAGGGCACCTTCCAGGTGCACGTCGGCTACAACGACCTCAACGGCGCCCAGGCCCTCGCCTTCGTCCGCGAGCGCCACCAGCTCAAAGAGGGCGACATCGGTCGCGGGCGACGCCAAATGGCCTTCATCAAGGCCCTCATGGTCAAGACGCTCACTCCGGGCGTGCTCCTGAACCCGGTGAAACTGACGAAGTTCATGAATGCCGTCACCGACAATGTCGTGGTCGACGAGACCTTGACGCCGAAGTTCATGCGGTCCGAGGCCCTGTCGCTGCGCAATCTGCGGGGCAACGACATCGTCTTCATCACCGCGCCCTTCAGCGGCTTCGGCACCGCGCCCAATGGCGGGGCGATCGACATCGTCGACGTCAAAGGCATGGAGCGGCTGCGGGTCGCCCTCCAGAACGACACCCTGGCCGGCTATCTCAAGGGCAAGTGATCAGACGCGCTTGAGCTCCGCGGAGACGTGGCTGGTCATCGGCGTGCCCACCGCGGCCATGTCCATCACCCACATCAAGTTGGAGTTGACCAGCCCGTAGAGCCGGGTGGCCGCGTTGTACTCCTTGGCCCGCGAACTGCGTAGCACCCCATCGGTTTGCAGGGTGATCCGCGCTGGCTCGACTGGCCCGTAGTAGAGCTCGATAATGCCGGTCGGGTGGGCGAGCAGCAGCTCGGCCTCGTCGCCCGCCATCCGCCAAAAGCCACTCTCGGTCGCCGCTTGCCGCTCGATGGTCCCGTCCTCGTTGAGCAGCCACGAGCGCGAGTTCCAGCGCAGGAAAGGGCGCCCGTCGTGCTCGACGACGATCTCCTGACCGAAATTGCGCGACTCCATCGTCGGATAACCGACGACACCCGCCCCCTCCCACCGGCCGAGCAGCCAGGCGAGCGGGGCGATGTCCGGGTGGATGCTGGCGTCGAGATCGAACATTCGCCGATCGTAGCCTTGCCCCTATGACCGCACGTCTCGTCGTCAAGCTCACCGCCGGGGCCGAAGCCCCCGAGCGCGCGAACCAGGCCCTCACCGTCGCCGCGACCGCACTGGCGAGCGGGGTCGAGGTCAGTCTGTGGCTGACCGGGGAGGCAGCTTGGCTGGCCGTGCCCGGCCGGGCGGCCGAGCTCGCCCTCCCGCACGCCGCGCCCGCCGCCGACCTCGTCGACGCCATCCTCGCCGCGGGCACCGTGACCGTATGCGGCCAGTGCGCCGCCCGCCGCGACCTGACCGACGCGAACCTCCTCGCGGGTGTCACCATCCGCGGAGCGGCCGCCTTCGTCGAGGAGATCCTGGCGCCTGAGGTCCAAGCCTTGGTCTATTAGACCGTCGAGTGGCCGGTTCAGCCTCGTCGAGTGGCCGGTTCAGCCTCGTCGAGTGGCCGGTTCAGCCTCGTCTTGGAGTGCACACTCCCACCGTCGAGTGCACACTGGTGGACTCGCTCCCCAAGCGGGCGCAACCGGGCGATCAGCCCAACAACAGGCGGGCCATCGCATAAGTGACCAGGCCGGCTGCGAGCAGGCCGGCGGAGGCGGTGACGGCGGCCATACCGGCTCGGCGACCACCGGGCAGATCGCGCACCGCCATCCGCGTCGCGGTCGCGACGAGCGAGGCGAGTGCCCCGACGATGGCCGCGGCCCACAGCGGCGCGGCTGCGGCGAACAGCCGATCAGCACCGAGGCCGGCCAGCGCCCCGAGCGTCGTGCTGATCAGCAGGGCTGCTCCCGGGAAGCGCTCGGCCAGGTCGTCGCCGGCCACGCCGAGGGCCACACCGGCCATGGCCAAGGCGATCGGCAGGTCCACGGCGCGGACCACCGGCAGGGCGGTCAACGCCATCCCCGAGACGACCAGGGCAACCGCCGCGAGATCACCGATCAGCCCCTCGCTGACCCGTTGTCGCCCGTCACCGCGCAACAACTGCCCGAAGAACGCGATGATCACACCGATCGCGAGCACCACGGGGAAGTGCCGCAACGGCGCTCCGCCCGAGTTGTAGCGCACCGCGAGCACCGACGCAGCAGCGGTCGCCAGGATCGCAACGCGCGTCGTCAGCGGACTCAGCGTCCCGGTGACGTGCGGCCAGCCCCAGGCGAGCAGAAGCGCCGCGAGCACGACGGCCAGCACGACATAGGTCTCACCCGCCGCCTCGCACAGCACCAGCAGCATGGCCCCGAGGATCGTCGCCGAACCGGCCAGCGTGGAGCGGAAACTGGCGCCCTGGGCGACCGCGGCATGCGACACGCGCAAATACTGCCACTCCCTTGCACGCTCGCGGCACCGCCGCCGGGCAGCAGAGCGCGCTCAGCCGCCGGCGAAGGGCGGCAGCACCTCCACGACCGCGCCCGCCGGGACGGCCACATCGGAACGGACCGGGAGGCCGTCGAGGAGGATCGCGCAGACGGGCAACACCGCCGCGAGTGCCGTATGCCGTTCCCCCGCCCCCACCATCAGCTCACCGATAGTCCCGGGCGCGACCCATTCCTCGGCGACGCCCGCGGCGGCGCGGGCCCCCGCCCAGTAACGAATCAAGACCCCCTGACCAGCGGATTCACTCCGAGGCGGGGTTGGCGGGGAGAGTCGCGCGGAGGGGTCCGGGACTCGGGAAAGGGCATGAGGATCGGCCATCACGGCCTATCCTGCCTGTTATGGCCAGGCTTTTGCTGTTGACCAACGCGCTCGCTCCGAGCGCCGAAGTCCTGCCTGCGCTGGCGCTCCTCAGTCACAATGTCCGCATTCTCCCGGCCGAGGCGACCGCCCTGGTCAATGCCCCCAACGCCGACGCCGTCCTCGTCGATGCGCGCCGCGAACTGGCCCACGGCCGCTCCTTGTGCCGCATTCTGCGCACCACGGGGACCTCGGTCCCGGTCATCGTCGTCCTCACCGAGGGCGGGCTGGCGGGCCTGACCGCGGAGTGGGGCGTGGACGATGTCCTGCTCGACACCGCCGGCCCGGCCGAGGTCGAGGCGCGCCTGCGTCTGGCCGCCGGCCGCTTGGTCGCCGACGACCCCGACGAGGACCTGCCGATCACGGCGGGCGCCTTGACCATCGACGAGGCCAGCTACTCCGCGCGTATCGGCGAGCGGACGCTCGATCTGACCTACAAGGAGTTCGAGCTGCTGAAATACCTCGCCCAGCACCCCGGACGGGTCTTCACCCGCGCCCAGTTGCTGCAGGAGGTCTGGGGGTACGACTACTTCGGCGGCACTCGCACCGTCGACGTCCACGTCCGACGGCTGCGGGCCAAGCTCGGCGGCGACTACGAGTTGCTCATCGGCACGGTGCGCAATGTCGGCTACCGCTTCGTCACCGAACCCTCGCCGAACGCCGAGTCCGCGCTGGCATGATCCCGACGCCGGTCACCACCTTGACCCAGGCGCAAGCGGCGGATGTGCGCGCCCTCGCCGCCGCAGCGGCCCGCCACGACGGCGTCCCACCGCTCTCGGAGGCCTACCTGCTGCGCCTCGACCAGCCGAACGCCGCCACCCACCTGCTCGACCGCGGCGCCTCGGGTGGGCTCGCGGCATACGGGCAGGTGGCGGCGGACGGCGCGGCCGAGCTGGTCGTCCATCCCGACGCCCGCCGGGCGGGACGCGGCGGCGGACTGCTCGCGGCCGCCGCCGAACACGGCGCCCGAGCCGTATGGGCGCACGGGGACCTCCCCGCCGCCCGAGCCCTCGCGGAGCGCTCCGGCCTGCCCCCAACGCGCTTGCTGCTCAAGCTGGTTCGCGAGTTGACGCCCGCCGACGCGAGCGCGGCGGATGCGCTCCCGGACGGCTTCGTTTTCGACCATTTCCGGTCCGGCGACGAGGCGGACTGGTTGCGCGTCAACGCCGCGGCCTTCGCGGCGCATCCCGAGCAGGGCCGCGTCACCCGCGCCGACCTCGACCGCCTCACCGAGCAGCCCTGGTTTGACCCCAAAGGTCTGATCCTGTTGCGCGCCAAGGCAACCGGAGATCTGGTCGGCTTCCACTGGACCAAGATCGACCCGGCGGAGATCGTCGCCCTGCCCGCGGGAGGGCGCGCCCCGGCGGGTGAGGTCTATGTCGTCGGGCTGGCGCCCGAGGTCCACGGGCGCGGGCTGGCCGGTCCGCTGACCCGAGCCGGGCTGCGACATCTCGCCGCACGCGGACTGCCGGCCGTCGTGCTCTATGTCGAGAGCGACAACCTCCCGGCCCTGGCGACCTATCGCAAAGCCGGCTTCACCGATCTGGAAAGGCACGCCTCCTACGCTGTGGGCACGGTAGAGCGCACCTGACAAGATGGGTGCTATGACCACCGCCGAAATCCCCACCACGGATGTCGGTCCCCTCGCCACCGACGTCAGTGAGTTCGACCCCAACGGAGACACCTC
>Ga0075158_10001382_pt1 | contig 18352 bp, 11 predicted proteins | sample JI91814BDNA_FD_70968 | JGI IMG/M metagenome (GOLD analysis project Ga0075158, IMG submission 70968) | Wastewater effluent complex algal communities from Wisconsin, to seasonally profile nutrient transformation and Carbon sequestration -... | ecosystem: Engineered > WWTP > Effluent > Algae... | reverse complement strand
GCCCACCAGCGCCGATGGTACTGCTAACGCGGGAGAGTAGGCCGCCGCCAGTTTTTATTTTATTTTTAAAAATCCTTTATCATTACGATAAAGGATTTTTTTTGCTTTATACCGAAGGAACACCTAACAATAGGTAATAGATCAAGATGACTTATATCCGCTATCTTTCTCTTACTTAAGCTTGCATCATCCATCTCCAGACCTCTGTTTTCTATTCTTTAACCAAGAATTGGTCTTTACCATCCTTACTACTCTTTATTCCAGCCCATACTGTCACTCCACAGGAGTCTAAATAAAGTTCTTCCGTAGAATTAAAATAACAGAAATATAATTCTTCTTAATTAAAATGCTTCGACTCCGCTCAGCATGACATTGCTAATACTAACTGCTAAAAATACTTAGACATTATCCTGTCATCTTATCCTTTAAACCTCTCATAAATAACCCCTGATTCCTACAGAATGACACAATGGAATAAAGTTTTATTCATATACTATTATTCATTTTAAAACATCGATAGATTATCCCTTTCTAACTTGTAACTAGAAACTCATAACCGGATTATTCACAGTCTGTCATTTTTAAGCTTATAAATGGCTTATCACATATAAAAACTTAACATTGTTTGCCAAAAGTATTTAAAGCTCCGGAATCTGTCTTATTTAAACTCAAAAGAAATAAAAAACCGCTTCTCTAAAGAAACGGTTCTTATTTGTCACATTTTGATTGTAATCTCGCTTACCAATGAGATTTAGTTTGCTCCTATTGTAAAAACTATTTGTGCGCTATAACTTGCTGCAGGAATGGTTACAGATACACCACCCATTTGTAATTGTACACTCACAGCTGAGTAGTCTACACTGTTATTGACTCCTAATACTCCACCAAACGTAATTGTAGAAAGTGTTACTGCACTGGATTGAAGTATTTCAATATAATTTGCCGTTCCACCAGAGAATGTAACGGAGCAAAGTACACAAAGTCCGTTGATAACTGCTGATCCACCGCTTCTTTTTGCATAAAGTTTCAGAGAGCTGTTCCAGTTGGTAGGAACATATTGCATGCTGATTTTGGCGCCGGAGCTACCAAGAAGATTCAGGAAAGATCCAGGTAAATGACCTGACAATGTGAGAAGGCCAGGGTTGTTATAAGTTCCGGCATAGTTGGTTCCTGCTTCAGTGATGGTAGGTACACTTGCATTCCAGTTAGCTCCTGCAAGATTTATGGTTTGCCCTTCAAGATAACTTCCCATTATTAAAGTAATAATGTATAAATATCTTTTTAAGAACTGTTCTTTGAGAAAAGGGCTTTTGATTTTCATTTTTTAATTTTATTCTGTAATGGTGTAGGTGATGACAATAGCTGTATTAGCCTGTGCCTGTAAATTGGCATAAGTACTAGTGGCAAGTGAAATGGTGAGAGCATGGCCGTTATTCGCTCCATTTCCGGTATATGCTCCTCCAATACCACTAATAATGGTAGTAGGAGTGGTTGTAAGGATAACCTGCCCTGCAGATGTTCCCAATGTTCCACCTCCGCCTCCGGAAGCTGCAGCTGCCTGAATTCTTATATTGACGCCTGGAATAACTGTATTTACAGATGCTGTAATTCTTCTGGTAAGTCCTCCGGAAGCGATGGCAGATGTATAGTTGATCCACTTTGATGTATTGGGAGTTGGAGCTACCAGAGCATTTCCGGCCTCGGTAGGACGTGTGAAATTTAAAGTTATACTTCCTGTAGGTTCAATATCCATTAAAGTGACTACAGGCAATGTAAGACTGACAGTAGTACTCGCAGTCTGGGAATAAATTGAACCAGATACAGTGCACAATGCAATTAATAATATGGAACGGATCAGAATCATTTCTTCTTTTTTATTTCATTATATCCTACTTTCAAGGATTCCTGTTGATATTTGATTTCTATCTGTTGTTTTACAACATTGATGCTTAATTTCTTTGTTTCTGAAGGTTGTAATGTAAGCAGAAATCTATCTGTTGTGATTTTATAACGTTTATCCAATCCATTACGGTAAACTTTTACAGTCCAGTCTCCCGGACGGAGATAAGTGAAATCAAAATCTTCTCCGATGTAGCATACCTTACGGAAAGTCTGGTCATTATTGCTGGCTTCTACAATAATGCTTTCTCTTTTCTTTTTTCCTTTTACAGATGCTGGCTGCCCAAAATCTGATTGATCTTTTTCCCCGGTTTCTAAGAACTTAACGTGTCCCTGAACATTTGCAGCTGTTGTTAATCCGAAATTAAAAGTATTCTCTTTATTAGTCAGTGAAAGAGCAGCAGGAAAAGTTTGGGTAGGAATATCATTGATTTCTGTGGTGGAACGGTCTATTTCAAGAAAATAGTTACCCGGAATAACATTTTTAAACATATAATTTCCTTCCTTATCCGTAATGGATAGATAGCTTCCGAGCATCAATCTTATTCCTTCTGTTTTTTTTATGCCTAGGTTGCTCACATTTCCAGACAGTGAAATATACTCAGCAATTTTCTGTACCGGAATGTTAGGACGCCATGTATAGCGCATGGAGAATATGAAGTCTTTATCTCCAATTTCTCCTCTTTGCAATGAATATCTTCCGGAAAGATCAAGTTCATTTCCAGGAAATAATTGCTGATGAAAAAGAAGTTCAAACAGATTTCTGTCTTTAAAATATTCCTCAGGTATATAATTGTTCTGATAAAAGATACTTAAGCTGGTCTTATCAGAAAACTGACTAAGAATTCTGGCTCCGTAATAAAGATTTTTTTGATTTTGAAGCTGATATCTTGAGCTGATGGCATAACTTCCAAAGATGTTAAAAGATGTTCTGAATTTTTGAAATGACAGATTTGCAGAATAGAAACTTGAATTACCGCTAAATCCAGTCAGATAATTATCTGTTTTCCCGAATTGTCCATCCAGATTTACCTGAAATATCCCTATCTGCTGATTAACACTCACCTTGAAGTAACGCTCATAATAATCAAACTGCTTAGGTTCTAAACGGTCTTTATAGGTTTGGTATCCATTAGAAAGGATGACGAAACCACTAGGCAGATATTTGTACTGTACTCCATATTGAAAATACTTTCTGTAGGGTGCTGCCAGTAACAGCGTATCTCTTTGGAAGTTTTTGGCATCCTGCATATAATTGGCAAATACGCTGATCTTTTTGGTGATATGATAATACATATTACCGTTAAAGATATTTGTATTGGTAAAATATCCTGCAAAATCAGGGCTGGCTCTCATGTACATCAGACTTCCGTTCAATTTTTTAAAAATAGCTTCTACCTGTAATAAATACGCTGTTCCATCTGTTTTTTGTGTTGTACTGTATGCCCATTCTCCGGAAAGATTAATATTCTTTGAAACCTTAAATTTCCCTTTGGCATAAGGAAGATGAGCATCTGAGTCTAGTCTTACCTCTCCAAATCTGATCTCTTCCTTTCTCGGTGTTTTATAGAGATAGCCTACAGAAATTTCAGACTCTTTCCGGATTTTAAAGGTTGAATAGAAATTGAATTCATCTTTAATATCTCTGAAAAACCTCGGATGGTTATAGAACCCACCGAAGCTTACTTTATTAAAGTCATATCGGATTTCGGCCCCGCGGCCATATCTTGCAAATTCTGTGAGATAAGAAGAAGAGTAGGTTTTATCGCCAAGATGAATCATAAAATTTTCCCTTTTATAATTCACAAAATATTCCTCATATTGGGTGAATGTATTAAGCTCTACCGGGTTATGTGTGACAGCCCTAAATTCAATCTGATTTTTGTTGGCTTTATCAAGTGTTCCTTTGCCATAAATTTCACCTTGAAAACCATCATGATAAACGCCCATGTTCTGCATTCCAATAAAAGATAAAGAGAAGGCTACAGGCAGTCTGTGATAAATATCATTTTCAGAGGGTTTTACCGATATGACCTGAGTAGTTGCATAGACATCCTGATTTTCTTTGGGACGATTCTTCGAGTGTACCGAAAGATTTAGATTCTGAAATTCATTCTGAGCAAGTTCAGGACTTGTTACTTTGTGAATCGTAATGATTTTTGATTCATTGGGTTCAAGAACAAGAGATGATTCATTATCAACAACAGCATTTTTACTTTCAAGAACAATATGTTCTGTTATATTACCATTATTTTTTAAAAGAAAAGACGCACGGATTGTTTCTCCGGCTCTTACAAATTCAGGTGTATTTAGAGCCGTAACCAAAAGCTTTCTGTTTCCGGAAACTACAATTTTTGAACTTTGTGTAAAAGCTGTTCCATTATTACGGTCCGTAATGTTCAGGGTTACAGAATAGGTGCCCTGCCCCGTTTCTATTCCGACACGCAAAGGAACCAGATATACTGAGGCCTCATGAGGAGGAATCTGAAATTCTCCTTTTGCTAAAATAGGATTAATAGAGGAACTTGATGTGGTAACTGAAATATCATAGGTCTTGGCTTCATCCGAATTGTTTTCTAAAGTGAAGGGAATAGAAGTAGACATTCCCGGCATTAAACTATCTTTTTTACTGATCAATCGGTTGGATTGCTCTTGAGAAAAAATAAATACCGGGAATATTGATATGATAATAAATAATGTCCAAGTTCTAATCATTTTTTATTTCTAATTCCACATTGAGCGCAAAAGCATTCTCTTCTTCATCGGTAGCTATGATCGCTGCTTTGTATTTATCAGGGGGCACTTTGCTAATATCAATGTAAAATGTTTTGGAGGTATTGGGCAGCAGCCCCATCGTTAAACTTGAAAAAGTTCCCACTTTTTCGCCTGTTTTGCGGTTATAGATTTCAATGGAAGCTGTGGGCTTACAGTAAAGATCACCATTATTGGCTATTGCTATCTTTGCTGTTTGTTTTCCCTCCTGTTTTTCCACCTTTACACTTTCAAACTTAAGGTCTGGTTTGGCCTTTTCTGTTTCAAAATCTGTAATGACCTGAATGGCGTATCGAATAACAGAAGTGATGCTCACCCCAGGTTTACCATCACTGGGTTTTATCTCTTCTACCGGTTCTACAATGATTACACTCCAATAGCTTCCCGGATCCATTGCCTGATTGGGAACTGTTATTTCATAAAATATTTCAGTCTTTTCCTTACCTTTAAGCGTAACAAGATTGGTATTGAGCTTTAGCCATTCTCCATTACTGCGTTTATTGGTACGTAATGCTGTATAATTGATGGTTCCGTCTGCATGGTAGGTATAATCCTGTAAAAATATTTTTACGCTTTGAGAGTTGCTGCCTGTGTTTTCAATAGCAACTTTTCCTTTATACACCTTTCCGTTTTCTATTTTGTAAGAATGCGTAAGCCCGTTGAGAATCACAATACCGGCATGTAAAAAGCTGAACTGCAAAATCAGGGTGATCAAAAGAAGAATACGCTTTATCATGATGTAAAGTTTGGAGTTAAATCATTAATAATACAAAGCAAGGAAGAAACTGAATAACAGCTTCTTCTTGTTTTTGATAGGCGAAATTGAATTTTAATTAAATTCTAATTGTCTGATATTGTATAAGTAACGGTAGCAACAACCGTAGCTGTAGCCTGTAAATCTGCGTAAGCTGCTACCCCTCCAGGACCACTTCCTGCAGCAAGAGCATAGGTAAGGTTGTGTCCGTTATTGGCCCCGTTCCCGGTATAAGCACTTCCAATACCAGAAATAATAGTCTGGTCAGTACTGGTTAATGTAAGCAGACCTGCAGAAGTTCCTAATGTACCTGCACCGGATCCTGTAGCAGCAGCAGCTGTTACGTTAAGATCCACTCCAGGAATAATAGCATTCATTTTTACACTTACATTACGGGTAGGATCTGCAACAGATTTAATGGAAGAGTAATTAAGCCACAAAGTAGTGTTGGCCGCAGCCGGAAGAATAGGATTTCCGGCTTCAGTAGGAGCTGTAAATCCAAGGGTAATGTTTTTGGTTGCAGATGGTTCAATATCTACCAATGCAACTTCGGGAATAGAAATGGTAACCGTATGGTTATCTGTAGCGAGGTCTTGGGAGCTTAGATTCCCGGATAGAGCCAATGCAAATAAAGACGCTGCAATAGTCAAATTTAGTTTTTTCATGATGCTGATAATTAGTTGAGTGAATATAATAAAATTCGGAATACGTTGAAGAAAATATATTATAATTTTTATATTAATAAATATTTACACTATGTAATGCATTTTAATTGAAATATACTTTAACATAATAAGTCAAAAAAACCTGTACAAATTTGTACAGGTTTTTTTGAGTATTATTAACGTTTTTTCTATGCCCAGTGCGGATCAGTAACGGAGACTTTTCCAGTCTCTATTCGTCCTGCAAAGTGCCACAGATGATTGTTTGTCGTGATTTTCAAATCGTACCAGCCTTTAAATTTATCAAGATCGATAATTATTCTTTCTTCTGATTTTTGTACAGAAATTGTTTTTTTATTTTTTGTGTACAGATCTTCCAGATTGATGGAAAAATTTTTCTTTTTGTTACTTCTTATAGTCAGCTCAACCTGGTTTTTAGCTGTTATATTTTCTAAAAATATCTCTATTTCAGGTGAAATACTTCCCTGGAATTTCCTGAAAAAGCCATTGGGACCGAAAATTTCATAATCATAAGCTCCGGAATGTACAATATGGGATAGCGCTTGCTTTGAATATAAAGCATAGGAAAAATGATAATTACCAGTGTCGAATTGAGTTCTGTCATAGACAATTAAGGGAACTCCATTTTCTTTTAGGTTAGTCATTTTTATATGGTTTCCTTCCAAATTAACATGAAAATGATACGGCAATGGATTGGAAGGTTTCAACCCTCTTTCCTGAATGTCAAGCAGATTATCTTTAAGTTCCTCTTCAGAATACCATTTCAGATGAGGGACAGGCTTATTTTTAGCTGCATTGATGGTTTTAGCATAATCTTTCTGATCCAGATAATCCATCTGTGGAGCTTTTACACTGGAAGAGTTGAAAGCAGAAGTAAGATCCCCGCATATCGCTCTTCTCCAGTCACTGATATTGTCAACATGTACATTCTTTTTGAATTTTTTCATGATAAACTTCTCCAGAAACTGCAGCACAGAAGTGTGATCCGATACTTCAGAATTCACAAAACCTCCTTTAGTCCACGGTGAGGCGATAATCATCGGTACTCTATAGCCTAATCCAACAGTTCCTTCTACTTTTTCATAGCTTTTCAAAGAAGGATTGCTCATATATTCCTGAGATTGATCCACATATTCCACCCCTTCTTTTCCGTTCATATCGACGGGCTGGCTTGGATTCACTGGTGGGACAAAAGGCAATACGTGATCAAAATACCCGTCATTCTCATCATAATTGATAATAAATATGGTTTTTTTCCAGGTTTCAGGATCTTTGGTCAGAATATTCAGAACTTCAGAAATATACCATGCTCCATACCAAGGTGATCCAGGGTGGTCTGAGAAATGTTCTGGCGCTACCAGCCAGGAAACCAAGGGAAGTTTTTTCTCTTCCACATCTTTACGGAACTGGAATAATACATCGCCTTCCGGAACAACAAGCCTTTCTCCGTTTTCATCCTTTCCAATTTCAAGTTTCCAGTAATCCGGATCGTTGGAATTGGTCGTAAATGCTTTCTCGTGAAGATTTTTTTCTTCTTTTGAAAGTTTGGAATAATTATCAGGATGGTATTTCACCTGATCTTCCTGAACTTCCGCCAGCATCGCTTCAAGTCTTTCTTTCTGATTAGGATTTTTTTCAATTTCCTGCTTCAGATAGGCAATGATATTAGGAATATTCTGATAATATCCTTTTGAAAACTTAACGTTGAATTTTGAAAACCACTCAATAGGGTTATCAGTGAAATTGCTTAACCACGCTTCCTGTTCTCCGGACATTCCTTTTGGAAGACTGATCTCGTTCTGATAAATTCTCCACGAAACATTCTGCTGTTCTAAAATCTCCGGGAAGCTTTTCCATTTTGCCTGTCTCGCTTTGTCATAGTCAATATTTTCATTCACAACATTGGCTTTTACTTTTCCGTTTTGCTGTTCCCTCAATGTCCCGGACCAAAGAAACAATCTGTTGGGAGTAGTTCCGGTAAGAGAAGAGCAGAAATACTGATCGAATATAGTAAAAGCATCTGCCAGCTGATAATAAAACGGAAGATCTTCACGGTTGTAATATCCTAAGGTAAGCGGAATATTTTTATACTCTTTATTACCTGAGGCTTTCGCCTGAAGCCATTGGTCAAATTTTCCTTTGTTTAAAGCTTTTTGCTGATCTGCCCATGAATGCGGCAGTGAGCTCATCCAGGTAGATTTTGTATTTCTTAAATCCAGGCGGGCGGGAGAGGCATATTTTCCTTCATCATTTTTTTGAAAGAAAACAGAATGTCCATCCTGTTTTACAAAAGCTCTTTTATCCAAAAAGCCTCTTACTCCTTTGAGTGCACCAAAAGCGTGGTCAAATGAACGGTTCTCCTGCATCAGGATTACGACATGTTCTGCATCATAAAATGTAGACCGGGCAGCCGGATCAATGGCTAAAGCTTTTAAAATGGAAGGATGCAGAACATTTGAAGTTCCCAATCCAGCTAATAAAAGACTTGATTTCTCTAAAAATTCTCTTCTGTTCATATTCAATAGTAATAAGAAAGAAACCGCAAGTTAATAGGATTTTCCTGCGGTTTCTTTGTTTTATATAAAAATAATCAGATTTTTATTGTAACCACCAGGGTTTGGAGTTGATATTATCATTTCCTCCATACTGAGACGTTAAAGCAGCTTTTAAATTATTGCTGTTATAATTATACTCAGATTGCGGATATCTGAATCTGAAAGGAGCTGCAACTTCGGCTTTTAATGGATAGTTCGGATAGCCTGTTCTTAAATAGTCAAAATAAGAAGTCCACTGTGCCTGATGGAACATGGTCATGTATTTTTGGGTCATGATCTTTTCCAGTTGTGTCTGTAAAGGATCAGTGTTATTATAAACGACTAAAGGAGTGGCAAGATATTGATTCACATCAAAGCCTGAGAAATATTGTCCCGGATTTTTTACATACGTCTGATAAAAATTGAAACTCGCTTTGATGGCATTATCATAATGTGTTTTTGCAGATCCTGAAATCCAGCCTCTTGCCGTAGCTTCAGCCAGAATAAACTCAAGCTCTGAATAACTTAATACAGAAGCAGGTTCATTGGTAGAATCTTTATAAAAACGATCGTTTACTTTAGAAATGTTTTTTGCAGTGATCAGTGCGGCATTATCAGAATAGGGTGAAGTGGGATTTCCACCGTTATATCCTGTATAATCTGTAATGGCTTTTCCGGCTTCTTTCGCTCCGGTAGTCTGTGCTGCAAATGTGAACAAACGCGGATCATGTCTGTCTTTGAACATATTAATAAAATAATCTGCCATGTACAAACTCGAACCATAGCCACTATTATTAAACATGGTGTATCTGCTGTCAGCAGCATCAGCAAACTTTAGCTCACCGTTATCTGCAATGGAGGTCATGAGAGACTGGCTTCCTGCAATAGAAGCAAATTCTGCAGCAATATTATAACTTCCTACCGTAGTTTTCTTAGATAAAGTGATCAGTATTTTCAGGCGGAATGAATTGATCAGTTTTTTCCACTTTAAAGCATCTCCGTTGTAGACAATGTCTCCTTCAATTTTATCGTTGGTATTAATAAGATCATTGGCTTCTTTGAGTTCTGATAAAATCCCGGCCATGATCGCTTCCTGAGTATCATATTTCGGTTGTGTAATCCCGGATTCACCCTTTGCTGCTTCAGAATACGGAGCACTTCCAACTTTCAAACTGATGTTGAAGAAATGATAGGCTCTCAAAAATTTTCCGATGGCCAGATAATTTTTGTTTCCTCTTTTCTCTGCTTCCTGCATCATTTTTCCGGTGTTCAGAAGTCCTTTTGTGTAAACTTCAAAGGATAAATCATTCCATTTCATATACTGATAAGAATTTTCGCCATCAGTACCAATCATCATTCTTGAAGCGTACATATTATCTCCATCTACTTTGAAGGTGTATTGTGAAACATAGGTCAGAAGATTTTTGGGATCAATGCTGGCCTGATCATTGGGATTTTCATTAATTGTATCAAGGTTGGATTCACATGAAGCCAATGTAAGAAGTCCTGCCGCAAATATAGATTTCATCAGCCATTTTGCCGTTTTACCTTTTTGTCCTTTCACTTTATTGATATTATTTTTCATTGTCTTGACGTACTTTTTAGTTAAAACTTAAGATTAAAACCGATTCCGAACCATCTGCTGGATGGATCCTGAATATCATTTTCCGTTTTTGTCTGGAAATCCGGATCAGAATAAAGGTTCTTTGATTTTTTCCACATCGCCAGGTTATAGGCAGAAATATTGGCCGTGAAACCTTTTACCATTCCTCTTGGGTTGAGTAATGAAGAGAAGTCATATTCTAATACTACAGATCTAAGCTTGACGAAAGTTCTGTCAAAAACGTTAGCAAACTCTTCGCTTTCATCCTGTGTTACTCTTGCACGGTATGGATAATTTTGCGCCCAGTCCTGGTAGCTGATAGCTTTTGTGTGTGGAGTATAGGTTCCCGTTGCCGGATTGTAGTTAACCCCATCAGGTACAAAATAATACGTTCCCGGATTTGCATATTCAAGATCTCTGTACGCTACAGAATTAGGGTGTTTTCCTCCCCACCACATTTTTTCCACAACCTGGGATCTCATCACACCTCCGATGCTTCCGTCAATTCCGATGTTTAAAGTGAATTTTTTATATTTGAATGTGTTGTTGAAACCGAAAGTCCAGTCAGGGTTGAAGTGTCCCAGGTTACTTGGAGCATTGGCTCTTGTCGGCATTCCTGTATTAGCATCAAGAATTACTTTTCCATCCGGAGATTTTTGCCATGTATAGTCATAATAGCTGTCCATTCTTTCCCCTAACTTAATGTTTTTGTAATTCGGCATATTATCGTAGATGGAAGTCAGCTTTTGCTCATAAGTACTCCAGTTGATCAATGTTTTCCAACTGAAATCAGCAGTTTTTACAGGAAATAAACCAAGGGAAACTTCGAATCCTTTCGTAGTATATTCATTTCCGTTTACATATTGTGAGGTGAAACCGGATGATTCTGCTGCAGGGAACTGAAGAATGTTATTATAATCTAATGTTCTGAAATAAGTAGCATCGAAAGTAATTCTGTTATTCAGGAAACCTGCACTTAACCCTAATTCATAGGATTTTGTCTGTTCCGGCTTCAAAGAATTTTCTACATTCAGAGTGGTTGGATAATAATATGTTGGATTTCCGTTGAAAGTGATTCCCTGATTATTCAGATAATAATTTCTGATAGAATAAGGCTGGAAGTCATACGCTACTTTCGCCCATGAAGCAGAAAGTTTCAACATATTAATAGACTCAGGCATTTTTACCAGGTTGGAAATAACTGCACTGATGGAAGCAGAAGGATAGAAGTAAGACCTGTTGGCCTTAGGCAGCGTAGAAGACCAGTCATTACGTCCGGAAATATTGATGAAGAAAGCATTGTACAATCCGATATCAATGGTAGAATAAGCACTGTAAATTAACTTTTCCTTCAAATACGTATAATTTTTAAGCGCTCCGATAGAGTTTTCAAAAGTGTACACTTCAGGAATTTTCAATCCGTCCGTAGACCTTTCATTTTTGTTATTTTTATAGTAAAAAGCTGAACCTCCGGCGTTGATTGTAAAATCAAAGTTTTCAGATATTTTTTTCTTATAAGTCGCCAAAACATCGTAGTTGAGATTCCACGTTTTATTATCTTTTAAAATATATCCGCCACTTCTTGGAGCATCATAATTAAAATAAGAATAAGGACTCAGAATTTCCGTTTTGCTATGGTTTTCTACAAGAGATATTTTCCCTTTTACCGATAGATCCTGCGTAGCTTTATACTCTAGACCTGTCTGGGCATTGATAATATTGGTTCTGTTCTGATTTTTGTAATACTCAGCTCCGAACCATGGGTTGTTGTACCATGCATAGTTCCAGTTGGCCTGTGCTCTTCCTTCTTTTCCAGGAATCCACATATGATTTTTCAGGGCTTTTCCGTCTACATCGCCTCCCATCCAGATCAGAATGGTGTACATGTGTCCGCTTGGATTATAATCGTAGTTCGGGATATTAGGAGTAAAGGCCTGGTTGAAGTTGAACTTTGTATCAAAGATCAACTTATCTCCAAGATGGTTTTCAGAAGAGAAGTTGATTCCGTATTTCTGAAGATAAGAATTCGGAACCCTGTCATCATAATTCATAAAATTCCCCGAGAATCTGTATACGTCTTTGTTATTTCTATAGCTGATCGCAAAGTTATTATTGTTGATTACTGCAGGCTTTAAGAAAGTACTTAAGTTATCATGGTATTTCCAGTCAATAGGAACTCTTTCATACCTTGATTTATCATCATACTGAGTTCCCGTTACAGCTCCATACCACGGAACAACCTGTCCTGTTACTTTATCTCTGATCGGGCTGTTCCATTGGGCAATCTGTAAGCCGGGAACGAATTTTGGTCCCCAGATCATATCTCCGTCATTCACCCCGCCATCAGCTCCGTCCCAGAATTCATATTTTCCATGGGAACCGTTACCATATTCAGTCTGGGTTTTCGGAAGATTGGTAAATCCTCCTGTAATCATCGTGTTTTGGGAGAATTCTACAGAGAAACCTTTCTTCTTAGCATTTTTTGTTGTGATCAAAACAGCTCCGTAACGACCTCTTGAACCATATAGAGCAGAAGCGGTAGCTCCTTTCAGGACGTTGATATTTTCAATATTGTTAGGATCCAAATTCTGGAAAACCTCTTTTTCCACAATCACACCATCAATGACAAAAACAAGATTGGTGTTTCCTCTCAGTGTAAACTGTGGTGCCTGCTGCATTCCCGTTGGATTGGAAACATTCAGTCCCGCTACCTGTCCGGAGAATAGATTTCCAATACTTGGTGTGGTGATCGTTTCAAACTGTTTCGTTCCCACTTCCTGAGTAGAATAACCAATTTTTTCTTTTTTCTTGGCGATGCCTAATGCGGTAATCACAACGCCTTCGATCTGCTTTTCGCTTGGCTTTTTTAAAACAACGGAATACTGTTTTTTGGAAGAAACCTCAACGGTATAAACAGAAAAATCAGGAGCAAAAAATTCAAGAATGTCTTTAGGGTTTGCGGAAATGGTGAAATTACCATTTTCATCTGTAGTAGCGGTCTTTCCTGTGTTTTTATCGGTAATATTCACACCGGAAACACTAGAACCGTTTTCTGATTTTACGTTTCCTGAAATATTGATTTCCTGAGCAGAAAAATAAAGAGGAAGTAAAAAAACGGCAAAAGTAGCTAGAGTTTTCTTCATTTTTTTGAAGACAAATTTAGCGGAGTACTGTTACCTGTATTTTAATGATGTATTAAAATAAAAATACGATTTAATATTTTTTAACAAGAAGAATTAATAGAAAGGTAAAATGGAAAATGTCTTTTGTATAGGGACTTTTGCTTTATTATATAAGTATTAATAATGTAAGGAAGCTTCCCTCTTCCTGTCTATTTTAAAACCTACTCAGAATTCCCCAGTGGATTTTAATATCATTAAACTTAAAAGGATTTCCAAATTCATTACCATTAGACAGCTGGAAGCTCATCAAACCGATAGGAATGAAGAAATTGAAACCGAGCCCGACACTGTAGAGCTTGGGTTTTACATTTAAAGATTTATTATTGAGCTGACCATACTGCCCAAAGACGTCGAAGAATGCCTGATTACCGATCAGGTACCTGTATTCCAGGCTTCCGTAATAATAAAAGTCGGCGGCAAGAGAGTTTTCATTGAATCCCCGCATAGAATTCCAGCCTCCAAAACGATATAATTCATTAGCTGAGAATGCTATTTTAGAATCCATCATGGCACCTTCCGCTTTGATGTTCAGAAAGTGGTTTCCTGAGATATGGTAATTATGTTCTCCAAAAAAATAGAACTGATTTTGGTTGGCTTTGATATTATCTTTTGAGTAAGTGGTTGTTAAGAAATCATATCCGGCATTGATCCTTGTTTTATAAAGGAAAAGGTCAATGTCAGTAGGTTCTACCATTTCAAACCATATCCCGATTCCTTTTTTGTTATAGTCTTTCCCCTGAACGTATAGTGTATCAATAATAGTAGAGGTTTCCAGGGTTGCTCTCAAACCGATTTTATTTCGGTTGTTGATATGATAATAAAAGGCGGGAAGGAATTTTACATTGGCAAACGTAGAATCCTGACGATAGATATTTACTTTTGTATCCATCCCGACATTCGATTTGAACAAGTATGGAATATCTACCCGAAGATCGAAAGTCTGTCCTTTATCCGGGTTTCTCTGCCAGTATAAATTGACGGTTTCAAAACCATTGAACATATTCCTGAAATTAACATTCATTGTCCCGTTTAAGGTAAACTTGGAGGTTTTATCATTTCCGAAACCAATTACCCCATCGAAGGTATTCGTCTTTTTCTTTTCCAGAAAGAGGTAAATACTGGTGGAGTCTTTTGTAAATAAAGTTTGTGGCTGCCGTTCTAGGGTCAGAAAAGGATGGCTCTGAAAGGTTTTGTTGATGGCTAAAAGGTTTTTATCATCATAGTTTTTACCTTTGAACTCCTTTTCCATATTTTTGATGAACCTTTTGGGAACTTTTTCGTATCCTTTTACCACGAATCCGTTGATCGTTCTTTTATCATTTTTATTGATGTCGAGTTCTACAATGGGATAGCCGTTTTTCTGCCCTTTGTATTTAGATTTGATTCTGCTGAAAGAATAGCCTTCATCAATATAAGTTTTGTTGATACTCTTCTTGGTGGAGTCTAAATTTTTAGTAAAAAAATCTTTCTGAATCTTCAGTTTCTGAACCAGAGAATCCGTAAGGTTTACATACGTTTCATTGAAATTCTTGCCTTTATCGTAGAAAATTTCCGTGCTGTCGCCTTTTACTTTTACGTCTTTCAGCTGGGTGAAGAAATAATTACTTTGGGCCAATGAGTCCAGAAACTTTACGGCAGAAGTAGAATCTTTTACCTTTTTTCTGACTTTGGTTTCCGTATCAATCAGCCAATACTGCTTCTTCTGCGCTTGTGTAAAAACGCAGAACAGGACAAAAAATATTTTTAAAAGTAATTTCAATTTATTTTTCTGAATATGAAGAAGAATCTCTATAAAAATATAAAAGATTCTTCACTGCATTTCTGAACTACGTTCGCAGACTTTCAGCCAGTGTTCAGAATGACAATGTGCCTTATCAATCAACTAATTTTTATCCAGTTTATTATATTTCTTCATCAGATTCTCATAAGTTCCCTGCGGAAGAATCCATTTCAATGGAACTCCTATTTTCTGTCCGAATTTACCAAAATAATAATGAGCTTTCCATTTATTTTTTGCTAAAAGTTTTTCAATGTATTCGGCGACTTCCAAAGGCTCTGTTCCGTCATTCACATGAGAATTCATCAGCGCGTACACTTTATCAAAAACATTTTTGTAAGGCTGGGAAACCTGGGCAATCACTCTGTTGTCTGCAATGTTGGTTTTAATATCTCCCAGGTGAAGCGAGCAAACTTCAATATTCCATGGATATACTTCATACCTCATCGCTTCCGTTACTTTATCCAACGCCGATTTTGAAGCGGAATAAAATCCTCGGAAAGGCAGTCCCATTTCACTTCCGATACTGGAAACATTGATGATTTTTCCAAATTTATGCTCACGCATATTTGGGAGTACGGCACTCATCATCTGTACAGGTCCGGCAAGATTCAAACTGAAAAGTTTCAGAATATCTTCCTTCGTAGAATCTTCTACGGCACCTACCATTCCCATTCCGGCATTATTGATCAGCACATCAATTTTAGTTTCTGTTTTTAAAACCTCAGCTACAGCGTTCTGAACAGCGGTGTTATCTGTTACATCTGTAGGTATGGATTTGAAGTACTCACTTTGTGTATGCTTTCGGCTTAATCCGTATACTTTATGTCCTTTTTTACCAAAATATTCTGCCAATGCAAACCCGATTCCTGATGAGGTTCCTGTTATAATGATGGTCATTGAATTCGTATGATTTTTAATGTTTTATTTTTCTTCTGATACCAGTGAGCCGTTTTTAAAGGTCTGTGATCAAAAGTAAAATCTATTTTCAGCAAATGTAAAAAAAGAAAAATGAACTTTGATAGGAACAAAGCTGTAAAATTGGAAGCATTTTCTAAAGCTGATCTGAAATATTGAAAATAATTCATCTGTTTTAGAGAAATTATTATATTTAGTTCCATTACTGTCCGATAAAAAGTATAAATACATTGAAAATATCAATATTTACGGTATGAATTAACAGTTCGCTCCTCTGGAGCTTTATTTTTGTGGGGACTTCATTTTTTTTCTACTAACAGTAGATCCCGATGGGATCAAATTCAGCTCCAATGGGAGCTAACTGTTAATAGGATGTATTCGTTTTAAAATTGTAGCTCCAGAGGAACGACCTGTTAATTAAGCTTTAATTTAATCGGACGAGAATGATTTAGTCCCATTAAAAAACAAATTTCTATGATGAAAATATCCCTGATTGTATGGTCTTTATAAGCGGGGATTGTCCTTAAGGTGCTAATAAAACTATTTATCTCCCGGAAACAAAAGATTTAATTTTTACTAAACAATAACATGTAAACCTCTGAAAAGCGGTTTTGTATTTAAACGGAAAGCCTATTATTTAACAAACTTAAAGTAAACTTAATCTCAATCATGTGTGGAATATCAACAGAATGATTACTTTTAATTACATATGTTTCTGTAATACAGTTGTTTAATTTTGTTTTGTGGTAGGGCGTAGTTGAAAAAATCTAAAATTTCTTAATAAAAACATAAGAAAACCTTAATGAGTGGTGGGAGCAGGCTGTTCTAATTTTGCACCTAATCAAAAAGGAGATCATGAATGTATTTAAAATCCCTGTATCCGTAACGTATTTAACGGGAAGGGTATTACTTATTGGTGCAATATCAGCTTCACCGATGTTCCTCGCTCAGAAAAAAGACAGCCTAAAAGAAAAATCAATCGACGAGATTGTGGTTGTCGGGTACGGAACACAGAAAAAAAGTAAAGTTTCCGGTGCTGTTTCGGAAGCTTCACTGGATAAGCTTACTTCCAGGTCTTTGTCTGGTGTAGGAGAAGTGCTTCAGGGTAAAGCTCCCGGAGTTACTGTAGTGAACGAAGGTGGAGATCCTAACGGAGCACCTAAGGTAAATATTCGTGGTCTGGGAGGTATCAACGGAGAAACTCCCCTTTATGTAGTAGATGGGGTGGTTTTCAACGGAACACCTTCTATTAATCCAAACGATATTCAGGATATCTCTGTGCTTAAAGATGCCTCTGCAGCTATTTATGGTGCAAGATCTTCAGGAGGGGTTATTCTTATTACCACTAAAAAAGGGAAAAAAGGAAATTTAACGGTAGATTTTGATGTTAAATACGGAGTAAACCAGGCATGGAGACTGAAAGAATCTCTGAATGCAGCCGAATTCCAGGACGTGATGTACAAAGCCTACGAAAATGCGGGGAAACTGGGAAGCTTACCGATGGCTTTTAATCCCAATCAATATCCGGACGGAAGAATTACCAGAACAGACTGGATGAAAGAAATCTTCAGAACAGGAACTATTCAGGAATACAATGTAAATTTGAGTGGAGGAAGTGAAAAATCCCGATATTTTGTGGGAATGAATCACAGAAACCTGGAGGGAATTTTATTGAATACTCAGGCAAAACGATACAATTTCAGAGTCAATTCTGAACATAAAGTAAAAGACTGGCTGACGATCGGAGAAAATATGTACTATAATTACTCTGACGGAAACACAGCAGATACTAAGAGTGGTTATACAGGAGCATTGGTTGCTGCCATGTATTATCCGCCCAATGTTCCGGTATATACTCCCAGCGGAGCATTCTCAGGACTGCCGATTGATGTGGCTGGCGGCTATGGAGATATGATCAACCCGGTTGCTTATCTTAAAAGAATCAGCATCAGAAATCCTACCCACGAGATTTTAATTAATCCTTATGCTGAAATTACTTTGGCAAAAGATTTAAAATTCCGTTCCAACTTCTCACAGACTTTTAAATTGGGAGATGTAAAAAACTTTACGTACAGAGTTTTGGAAGTAGGTAAAATTTTTGATACCAATAATTTAGAATACCAATCCAATAATTCATCTACAGCACTTGCAGAACAGTTGCTTACCTATAAAATTTCAACAGGACAGCATAATTTTGATTTTCTTGGAGGGTTTACTTTCCAGAAAACCA
>Ga0075158_10001379_pt1 | contig 18381 bp, 12 predicted proteins | sample JI91814BDNA_FD_70968 | JGI IMG/M metagenome (GOLD analysis project Ga0075158, IMG submission 70968) | Wastewater effluent complex algal communities from Wisconsin, to seasonally profile nutrient transformation and Carbon sequestration -... | ecosystem: Engineered > WWTP > Effluent > Algae... | reverse complement strand
CAGTTCCACCGGCGCACTCGTGTCGCGCAAGACATCCTCGCTCGCACGCGACGCATGCCCGCCGCTCACGACTTGTTGCCGCACTTCTTCCATCACGCCGCGCCGCAGCAACTCATTCAGCGCCCGCCGATTCTTCAGCCCCGCCTCCGCGATCACCCATCCCGCATCCGCCGGGAACGACTCTTCCGCTAACGCCGCGATCGCGTCCCACGCGCTCTTCACACTCTTGGGCGCCTCTTTCAACTTCTCGGCGACTTCCTCCGCCGTCAGCGCCGCCCGCTTCAGCAGCACCTGCTCGCGCAGCCCCGTTTCCTTCTTCACCGCCGCTGGCGTCATCGCCGCCAGCACCATGCCCAGCGGGCAGACGTAGTACCCCGCCATCCACACCGCCAACTCAACCAAGTCCACCGGCAGCGATCCCGCCACACGCCCGCGCACGGCCTTGATCCGCTCCGGATCCACACCCTCCAGCGATTCCGCCACCCCCATCACGCCCACCACCAACCCAAACGCCCGCTCCTTCCCCAGCGGCACCTCCACGCGCTCGCCAACCTTCAAATCCCCGATCTCATCGCGATACGTCAGCGCGTCCTGCTTGGGCGTTCCCTTCCCGATCCCGCGTTCGACCGCCACGCGCACGAGGCGTCCTGTCGGTTGCGCACCGCCAAACAGCCCGCCGTGGCCGCCCATCCCACCAGAATCTCGCAGGTCACGATTCACGCGCATAGACTAGCCTTTGATGACAACCAACAGCAGACCCGCCCGCCTCGCCCTCGCCGACGGCACGATCTTCCATGGCTTCGCCTTCGGTGCCACAGGCATCACCAGCGTCGCCGAGGTCGTGTTCAACACCGCCATGTCCGGGTATCAGGAGTCCCTGACCGACCCGTCGTACACCGGCCAGATCCTCGTCCAGACTTTTCCCCTCATCGGCAACACCGGCTTCAACGCCGAGGACATGGAATCCGCCAAGATCCAGGTCTCCGGTTTCGTCGTCCGTGAGCTCGCCCATCGCCATTCCAACTTCCGCGCGACGTCGTCGCTCGAGGCCGCTCTCGAAAAGTCCGGCGTCCTGGGCATCAGCGGCATCGACACGCGTGCACTCACCAAGAAACTGCGCATCACTGGCTCAGTGACGGGCGCGCTCTCTGACGTTGCGACACTCTCCGACGCCGACCTCGCCGCCCGCGCGAAGAACGCCCCCTCGATGGCCGGGCAGAACCTCGTCCCCGCCGTCGGCTGCACCACCAACCAGACGTGGAAGGACACGCTGGGCGACTGGTCCCCATCCAAGTCCACATCCTCCCGCCGCTACAAAGTCCTCGCCCTCGACTGCGGCGCGAAGCGCAACATCCTTCGCAACCTCGCCGACCGGCACTGCGACGTCACCGTCGTCCCGCACGACACGCCCGCCGACACGATCCGCGCGATGTACAAGAAAGGTGAGATCGACGGATTGTTCATCTCCAATGGACCGGGCGATCCTGCGGCCGTCACGACCACCGTCAACACACTTTCGAGCCTTATGAAAGACCCGAAGGAATCCGCGATACCCACCTTCGGCATCTGCCTCGGGCACCAACTCCTCGCCCTCGCGATCGGCGCGAAGACGTACAAACTCAAGTTCGGCCACCGCGGCATCAACCAGCCGATCCTCAATACGATCAACGGCAAGGTCGAGATCACCAGCCAGAACCACGGCTTCGCGGTCGATCCTGACTCACTCAAAGCCGTCGGCGGCGAGCCCACGCACACGCACCTCAACGACGGCACGCTCGCGGGCTTCCGCATGAAGGACCGCCCCGTCTTCAGCGTGCAATACCACCCCGAGGCGTCGCCCGGGCCGCACGATCCGTCGTATCTGTTCGATCAGTTCGTGGCATCGATGGCGGAGAGGAAGAAGTAGTCGCCCATCAGTTTGATGCCTTGGAGACTTCGCAGGGTGCCGTGGGTCGCCCGCTTCGTGAGACCCACGCGGGGGCCTGCGACTCGCCAGCAGTGTCTCGCTCAAAGCCGCGAGCGACTGCTGGCACCCAGATTCTGGTTGACCAACGCCGCCCGCCTACCCTTTGTCGGAGAAAATGATGCATGAGGAAGTTCCTGATTGGGATCATGTGCATTTGGATGTGTTTGCACTCCGTCAGCGATGCCTCTAGTTTTGTCGAAGCGGAACAACGGGTCGTTCAGATCACCATCGTTGTGACTTTGCCAAACGGGTCACCGGCGGCTGGACTCTGTGTGGGCGTATTCTCAGGGAGTCCGAGTTCGTTCGGGCGCACGAACGCGTCTGGTTCATGCACGGTGACGGCGTCGCTTCCTTCGGATCTGAACACGTGCAACGTCGCCTTTATGCCAACTATCGAAGCGTATTCGAACCCACGTTCGAGAGAGGACTGGGCCAAGTACGAACTCGTGACGAGTTCTGGCTCGTTCAATCGGTTCTACCCAGTTGCGATGGAGACTGGTGTCACCGGCTATTCCCTTTCGATTGCGGGAGCTCCGGCGCGAGGTGTGTCAGTCAGACTCGTGCGCAGCGGACAGCCGATCACGTTTCGGGCGGTGCACCAGCACTTGATTTCGCCGTTAAAATGCGATGGCGATGGAAGTGCACTTGTCCTCAACGGCTTAAGAGCGGACGCTCATGAGGCCGTGTGCTTGTACACGGGAGATGAGCGCGTGCTTGTACTCGAGACAGTGGCAGCGGCGGCGTCCACGGTCACGGCAGCTGGAGATGTTGAATGTGGGCCACAGACAACCGGACGTCCAGTGAAACTCCGCATCGAGCAGGCGCCTTCGTTGTGTGGAACCCTTGAGCGGCCTGAAGGCAGGTGCATGAATCTCACGCTTGTGCGTGCGTCGGATGGTGCGGCGTTTGTATGCAGTGTTGATGGCGATGGTCGGACATACATGGAGTCCGACAGACGAACGGTGAGATTGCCTCCAGGCGCTTACTACGTGTGCCCAGGCCTCTTGGATGGTGCTGGGATGCCGATGAAGCTCTATGCTCTGGTCAGGAATGGCCGAATACCGGATCTCGAGGCCGCAAGTGCAACGAAGGTCGTCGTAAGCAGCGAGACACGCGAACCACTTGAGGTCACAATCAGCGGTCCCGGCACAGAGTCTATCTTGCAAGCGATTGAGTAACCCCATCTATTGGCGGGCGAGTGGCCCCACTCCGCCTCTTACGCGGGTGGCGAGTGGCATGGGTCGCCCGCTTCGAGAGACCCACGCGTGGGCCTGCGACTCGTCGGCAGTCCCTCGCTCAAAGCCGCGAGTGGTTGCTGGCACCCAGAGTCAAGACGAGCGACGCCACCCGCCACACAGAGAAGAAGGCTCAGCCAGTGCCAACCACCGATCTTACAATCCCGAGCACGTCCTGTTCACGCTCGTGTATGAACACGCCATACAAGGATTCCTGATCAGCCGACACCCGAATCGTAATAGTCCAGAGAACCACTGGAACATCGCCGGCGCCCGCCAGGTTGCTTACCAGTTCGTCCGCGCCTGGAAACGGCGCAAATCCAAGCTCCTTGTACATGCACACGCGGTTTGACCACCCCTCCAAGTAATGATAAGAGGTATCCGGTTCGGTACTCTTGCTGACTTCAGTGACCGTTCCCGCTGACAGTGCTTCGTGCAAGTCCTCAAGAAACTCTCGCGCCAAAGCACACGAACTCCGCTCCACGAGAATCGAAAGAGGCCTGGGGTCAAACGTTTTGAGATCGAGCTTCGGCATGCAGCTCCCCTATCGGCGGGTAGTCCGACTCAATCCTATTCGCCTGGTACCGTGGGTCGCCCGCTTCGGGAGACCCACGCGGGAGCCTACGCCTCGTCAGCGGTCTCTCGCTCAATGCCGCGAGCGACTGCTGGCACCCAGAGTCAAGACGAACGACGCCGCCTGCCATCACGGGTCCACTGGATCCCGAACCTGTAACTGGTCAGACAATCGAAGTTGGGATCTGAAAGTCTCGCTCACTCTTGAAAACCGGGCGTCGCTCATAAGTAGTTCAGTGCCAGTGTCACTCGCCACAAGGTCTCGGCCCTGCAGCTCGGTCTTGGACACCCAGAAACCCGCTCCCGCGTAGTACGGCTCACACCTTCGTCCACACACTTTGCAGTATTCCAGGCGCATTGGATTGCTTGGATGGACGTACACGCGGCAAGAGGCTGGAGCACACATCGACGCGTATGTGTCGAGCGGTACGCCGTCGATGCTGATTGGTGCCATGGCCCAGCCCTTCGCTTCCAGCTCGAGCTCTGCCGCGAGGCCTCGATGCCCAATCAGGCAAAAGCAATCCCATGCCCGAAACAAGACGGATGCCAATAGTCCGCTGCGAAGTCGATACTTCGGATGCTTGAAGTACTCTCCGTCGAGATCGATCGGAAGCGGCCGGCCGAAGTGCTGCGGGAGCAGTGCGCGACACTGGGAACAACTCACTGTGCGATACGTCTCCGCGAGCCACTTGGAAGTGGGACGCGACGACATGTTCGACGGGCAGTAGATCAATCCGTGTGTCATGGCGTCACTCATGGTTGGGTGGGTAATCGGCGGGTGGCCCGACTTTGTCTTATCTTCGCGTGCCACTACTTGCAGCCTTGGGCGAGTAGTGATCTTCGCGCCCCAAGACACTAGTCGCCTCTATCGCCCTCCGCAGGAGCGACTAGTGGTACCCGGCCGACACCCTCGTGAATCAGAGTTTCAGCCGCTTCGCCAACCGTCGACACGCGCCACACACCGCCAGCGTCACGAGCACGCCCACAACGCCGGATCCAATGATCCACGGCCAACTCGTTGAACCAAACCACGAGTGCGTCAGCCCGCCACCCGCAACCGCGAACGCCGGAGCCATGAGAACGCACAGCATGATCGGTGATTCACCGATCAACTGGCACAGCGCTCGGCCAAGTCGCCTCACCTGTTCACCTGTTCACCTCTTCACCTGTTCTCTTGGCTCACGCCTCACGCCTTGCCCCTTTCCACTTCTTCTTCACACTCCCGCCGCGACAAACCACTCGCTCGGCTTCGCGCCGAGGGCTGTTGCGATCGCGAGGAGGGACTCGAGGCTGGGGAGGTGCGCCCCGCGTTCGATCGAGGACAACTGCGAGACCGAGACGCCCGAGGATTTCAGACAATTCTTCGAAACAGACACGCGTCCTCAATCTTGACGGCCTGCATGAAATCGTATATCTTGCCTGTCCACAAAGGACAGGAGAGAAAGCATGATTCGTGTTTCCGTTGTCGTCCTGACACTCGCGACCGCTGCCGCCCATGCGCAATGGAGCGCTGTGACGCTCAATCCCACTGGGGCGTCGATGGCTGGAACGCGATCGGTCGCGGGCGGCCGTCAGGGCGGCTGGGCCTTGCTCGGCGGCATCGGCCGTGCCACGCTGTGGAACGGCGCGGCCAATCCAACGATCAGCCTGCATCCCACCGGAGCGGTTGGCGGCTCGATCGTGCTTGGCATGTCCGGCACGCAGCAGGTCGGCTCTGCAACATTCAACGGGGATGCCGAAACGCTGCCGCACGCCGGTCTGTGGTCCGGAACGGCCGCGTCGTGGGTTGATCTCAATCCAGCCGGAATCGACGGTTCGGCGGCGAATGCCACCAACGGCACCCAACAAGCCGGCCATACGTACGTTGGATATTCGCCCAGGGCGGCACTCTGGTCCGGCACGGCAGCCTCATGGGTCTCCTTACATCCCACGGGCGCGCGCGAGTCAAGCGTGGAAGACATCGACGGCTCGAAGCAGGTCGGATACGTCGCCGCATCCAACGGCGTGTATCACGCCGCCCTGTGGTCTGGCACTGCGGCCTCGTGGACTAGTCTCAACCCTGTCGGGGCGACTGGAGGCGAGGCACATGGAGTTTACGGCACGCAGCAAGTGGGACGAGTTATCGTGGGCGGCGAGAGCCGTGCCAGCCTTTGGACTGGATCAGCTGCTTCGTGGGTCAACCTGAACCCTGCAGGTGCGGTGCGATCTGAAGCCCTCGACATCTTTGGCGGATACCAAGTCGGTCACGTCTCCACTGGCGGCGCGTGGCGCGCGGGTCTGTGGTCGGGAACTGCGGCCTCTTGGGAGGACTTGTCTCTTGTATTGCCAGGGTCGTGGACGTCTTCGCATGCACATTGCGTTTGGACCGATGGGTCCACCCTTTACGTTGGTGGTTATGGCGAGCGTACAGGATCGACGAACTCGGTTGCTCTGCTATGGACGAAGCCGATCCCCACACCGGGCACGCTGGCAGCGCTGGGATTGGGCACGTTTGTTGCCACGCGAAGAAGGCGATGAGGGAGGTCTGGCAGGAGATTGAATCCCCGCGTCCTCGCGAAATGCTTCACACTCCCGCTGCGACGAACCACTCGCTCGGCTTTGCGCCAAGGGCCGTGGCGATCGCGAGGAGGGACTCGAGGCTCGGCAAGTGCGCCCCGCGTTCGATCGAGGACAACTGCGAGACCGAGACGCCCGAGGATTCTGACAAGTCCTTGAGCGTCCAGCCCTTTTCCGTCCGCGCGACGCGGATGTGGCGGCCTAGTTCACGCCGCAGGCGGTCCTCGGGACGGCGGCCTAGGCCAAGCCGCTCCGTCGCCTGCTGCAGGACACGCCGCAGTTCCGCGAGCGAGAAGGGCTTCGCGAGGTAGTCAAAGACGTCCTGCTTAAAGGTCTGGCGCATCGAGTCGAGGGAGGGGTACCCCGTCACGACGATGACGCACAGTTTCGCCCAGCGCTGGCGGATCTGGTTGAGGACCTCATCCCCGCTGTGGCGACCCATCTTGATATCCAGCAGCACGCAGTCGGGCAGACGCTGCTCGCAGGCCGCGAAGAGTTCCTCGGGCGTTGCGCAGACGCGGACGTCGTGGCCGTCGGCCTCCAGGACGGAGCGGATGTACTGGCGGAAGTCTTCATCGTCGTCGAGGGCGACGATGGAGAGGGTGATGGGAGATTCGTCTGTGGGGGCAGGCATGGTTCAGTTTATGCTGGAACAAGAAGAAGAGGTTCACCACGGAGGGCCACGGAGGACACTGAGAAGAATGAGATGGGAGAAGTGCGTCTGAAGAAGAAGAAGAAGAAGAAGAAGCACAGGTTCACCACGAAGGGCCACGGAGAGCACTGAGGAAGGCAAGAGAGGGGGTGAGAGGGTGAGGGGGAGAATGAGAGAATGTGTGAACGAACGTTTTTGATGCTCTTCTCAATCCAACCTCGTCTTCTCTTCTCCGTGTGCTCTGTGGTCCTCCGTGGTGAACTTCTTTTCGATTACACCACAGCATCTGGTTGATGGCACGGCAGGAGGATCTCGAAGACGGCCCCGGTCTTGCCGTCGGAGGCTGGGCGATTGCGGGCGAGGAGGAGGCCGCCGTGTTCTTTGATGATGCCTTCGGAGACGGCGAGGCCCAGGCCTGTGCCTTTCGCGTCCATGCGTGTGGAGTTGAAGGGTTCGAAGAGGCGCGGGAGGATGCTCGCGTCGATCCCCGGTCCTGTGTCGGCGATCTCGATCGAGAGCCAGGGCGTGCCCTCGCGTTGTTGGAGGACGGCGCGGATGGAGATTTCGCGTGGGGGATTGGGCTGAACGTTGGGCGGCAGTTTGGAGAGGGCATCGACGGCGTTGCGTGAAAGATTCACGAGCACCTGCACGATGCGGTCGGTGTCGCACCAGAGCCTGAGGTCGCGCGGGACGTCGATCGTGAACTCGATCGACGAGGCGTCGCGATCGAGGCGGACGAGCGTGAGGGCCTCGTCCACGAGTGTGCGGAGGATCGCGAGGGTCGTGATCGGCGGGCGGACGCGGGCGAAGTCGAGCAGGCTGTCGGAGAGGCGCTCGATGCGGCGCACGACGCGGAGGAGGAGGGCGGCTTCTTCGGGGTTGAGGGCGGGCGAGCCGTCCTTCGCGGCGTTGAGTTTCTCGGCGAGGCCCGTGAGAACAGACAAGGGCGTGTTGAGTTCGTGCGCGATGCCTGCGGACATCGTGCCCAGCGAGGCGAGGCGGTCGGCGTCGGCGAGGTTGCGCTGGGCGGCTTCCAAGAGGTGGTTCTTTTTCTTGAGATCCCCCGCCGCCGCTTCGAGTTGCTTGAGCGCGTCGGCGAGCGCTGCTTCGTTGGCGCGCAGGGACGAGATCGTCTGGTTGCGGGCCTTCATGATCTCGCCCAGTTCGTCGGCCGGGATCTCATCGGCGGGGATGAGTTCCTCGCTCACGCGCCGCTCGCGCACGGCTTCTTCGGCGCGGAGCATCGTCTGGATGGGTGAGTAGACGCTGCGCGGGAGGACGAAGAGTTCGAGCGCGATGGCGATGAGGGCGTAGACGCCGAAGAGCGTGAGGGCGGTGAGGACGTAGAGACGCCAGACGGCGTCACGTGCTTCGGGGATGATGACCGAGAGGCCGACAAAGAGGCCGGGCTCGCCTCCCGTGCCCGCGAGGTAGGCGATCGCGCCGTTGCCCTCGCCCGGTATCACGGCGGGAAAGACCTCGCCGGGATTGGAGCGTGCGGCGGCAGCGATCTGAGAATCGAGTTGGAACTCGGCGGCGGTGCCTCGACGGATGCGGACGTTTGGAAGGTCGACGGGAGTCAGAGGCGTGACCGCCTGCATGTTGGGCAGGTAACTGGGATAGAGCGTGCGGAGGAGGAGTTTCGCTTCGTCGATCTCGGCGCTCGCGACGACCTTGCCGACGGCGGGGCGCAGGGCGATCACGAGGATGCTGGCGAGGACGAGGGAGAAGGAGGTGTGCAGGACGATGAGTTTCTTGCGGATCCGCATGCCCGCGAGCAGGCCCGCGGGGCGTCCCGGTGGTGATTCCTTGACGAGGAGTTTCCATGGATTGAGGGACACGCGGGGAGGGTAGGAAGCGATGCGAGCCGATCTCGTCAAGTTGGGCGGTCTGTCACTGGTTGAGAGGCCAAAGACCGGGGGCTTGCGCCCCTCGGCTCTGTTGGAAGCGCGATGAGCGAGCAGGCGGCCACATCCATATCATTGCGACCATGTCCGACGCACCCGCCGAACCATCACAGCCCACGCTGAACCCGCTTGGCATGACGAGCCACGAGTTCGTGGCGGCGGCGCGCGGGCGAATCCTGATCGGTCGGCTGGGCGGCACGCCCGGGGCGATGCTCGCGTACAAGCAGGTGATGCGGGATGGTGCGACCAGAATCGTCGCGCGGGCGGGTGATGTGTCGAGCGACGTGGTCGCCGAAGCGATCATCCCGCCGATCGTGCAAACGCATCGCGAGGAGAGCCCCGAAGGCGAGGTCATCAAGTTCGTGACGCGCTTGACCGTGGCGAAACCGGCGCAGGCGAAGGACACTACGGACGAGCCGATGACGCCGGTCTCGCTGGATGAAGGCGTGGCGAAGCGGATGGCGCTGCCGGTGCTTGGAAATGGGCCCGTGCTTGGAAAAGGGCAAGCGAGTGAGCCCGTGGTCGGCACAGGACTGGGCCGCGATGTGTCGAGCCGATTTGAATACCTCGACATCGAGAGCGTGCTGATTCCCATGATCGGGTCCAAGGGGATCGCGACGTACACGCTATGCGTTTCGTCGCAGGTTGGGTGCGCGATGGGGTGCACGTTCTGCGAGACGGCGCAGATGGGGTTGATCCGTTCGCTGACGGCGGCCGAGATCGTCTCGCAGTGGTTCAACGCGCAGCATGTGCTCAAGGTGCAGGTCAAGAACATCGTGTTCATGGGGATGGGCGAGCCGCTGGACAATCTGTCGAACGTGATCCAGGCGATCGCGGTCCTCAAGGATCACAACGGTGCGGGCGTGCCGATCAGCCAGATCACGGTGTCGACGGTTGGACGCGTTGATGGACTGAAGCGGCTCTCTGAAAAGATCAACGAGCCGGGATGGCATCGACTGGGGCTTGCGCTCTCGCTCAATGCGCCCAACGACACTGTGCGATCCACGATCATGCCGATCAACCGCAAGTGGAAGATGGCGGAGTTGCAGGAAGCGCTCCTCGCGTGGCCCCGCACGAGCGGGAACAAGGTGTGCGTCGAGTACGTGCTGATTCCGGGCGTGAACGACTCACGCGAGAACGCGAGAGAGATCGCGGAGTTTCTGCGGCCGTTTGGTTTGCTCACGAAGGGCCGCATCGGTGGTACGGTCGTGATGGCGATCCTGAACCTGATTCCGTACAACCCGCGCCGCAACAGCCCCTGGCCCGCACCGACGGAGGAACGCGTCGATGAGTTCCTCGGCTGGCTGATGGAAGAGGGCGTCTTCGCGAAGCGCCGACGCACGAAGGGGCGCGCGATGATGGGCGCGTGCGGGCAGTTGGGGAGCGAGGCGATTCGCAAGCGGCAACTCGTGAAGCCGGGTGAGATGGCGTGAGCAGGGCACCGATTGTGTACGCCTTCGACGTGCCGCAACCGCCAAAGAGATCGTGGTTCACGACTTGGTGGGGCATATCGCTCTTGGTGTACATTGTGCTTCTTGGCTTTTCCAAGCGATATGAGTGGTACACACTGTCGAAGCCATTCACTGCCACAACGTGGACGAAGACGGACGTGCTTTCGCGTGACGGGCAAGCGGAGGGAAAGGTTCACATTGCGTACCGGCAGTGGTCGCCCGCGGCCGCCGGGGTGCCGGTGCTCCTTCTCCACGGCTCACCCGGTTCCGCCGATGACTTCGACTCGCTTGGCCCACTGCTTGCTACATCCCGCCGCGTGATCGCGCCTGACATGCTCGGCTATGGCGGCACGACCGGGCACATCGAAGACCGCTCCATCAAGGCCTACGCCCGCATCATGCTCGCGATGATGGATCGCCTTCACATCGAGAAGGTCCACGTCGTCGGCTGGTCGAACGGCGGGGGCGTTGCGTTGCATATGGCCGATCTCGCGCCCGATCGCGTGGTGTCGATCACCATGCTTGCGAGTATTGGTTTGCAGGAGCACGAGCCCTCCGGCAGTTACGAGTTCGAGCACTTCAAGTACAAGGCCGCGAAGGTGATCTTTGGCGGGCTTCCGGAGTTGCTCCCCCACTTTGGATTGCTGGGGACGTATGACAGCCGCACGGCGTGGGCGGACTTCTTTGATGATTCGGATCAGCGGGAGTTGAAGGGCGTGATGGAGCGGCTCGATGAGCACGGCATGCCGACGCTTATTCTGCATGGGCGGCACGACTTCCTGGTGCCGTGGTTTGCCGCGGAGGACCACTACACAACAATCACTTCAAGCCGGCTGGTGATGCTGGAGGCGAGCCACTTCATTCCTTTCCTTCAAGCCGAAGAAGCGAGTGAAGTGCTGAACGGGTGGTTCACAAGAATTGAACCTTTTCAACTCGGTCTCGCACAGCGAGGGGATCGTTGGGCCAATACGCCAAGCGAGGCCACCAGGCACCGTCGCCTGCCAGTCTTCTCTCGCGGGATTGAGTGGAAGCTCTACGACGATCGCTCCAAGACCGAATCTCGCACCCTCATCAGTGGCGCTGTAGCCACAACGACGCGGTTCGTGCGACACACGCCATGGTGGACTTTTCTTATTGCATCGCTCGTCCTTGCCCTGCGCTTGCGTATCGCAACCATCGTCCTCGGCTGCATCCTCGTCCTCCATTGTTGGCTTGATCCGTTCTTGCTCTTGACGGGCGTGATCGCGAGCGGCTTGATTCGCGTGTTGGTGTTCGCGGTGCGTTCTCGCAGCAAGGCGCGTGAGGGTTTGGCGAAACCGCCGCACGTGCTGATTGCCTTGCTCGCCGCCATCTTTTGGCCGATTGGCGCAATGATCGTGGCGATCGCCGCCGACCGGTACATTCTTGCACCTGTGCGGCAGTTCCTCGGCGATGGCGTGCTGGGCGTGGCCGCAGTTTTCGTTACGCCGTTCTCGATGGCCTTTGCGATTATCGTGGTGATGGGGCTGTGCTCGCGTTCTGGCCGTCATCAACTCCGCGTCTCGTTCGAGCGTCTCATCCATCACGAGTACTGGCCGACGCAGGCGTTTTACTTTCCGTTCTACCCGCGTTTCCTCTGGATGGCATTCCGCAGCGGCGGCGTGCGGCAGGTCACCTGCTGCAACCCCGACATCGAGAACGGCGGCGGGTGGGCGGGCGAGAGCAAAGTCGCGATTATGGAGAAGTTGGCACCGGCTGGGCCCGTCGTGCTTCCGACGTATCTCATCTCCGTCGCCGCCACTGCACAGGAGCGAGCATCGGTGCTGCGAGACCTGATGGCGAGGCACACCGCGATCGGCGACTTTCCGATCGTCCTCAAACCCAACGAAGCGCAGCGCGGGCACGCGTTCAAGTTGGCTCGCTCGATGGAACAGGCGGAGCAGTATCTTGCGGACATGATCGCGGCCGCCGTGGTGCAGCCCTATCACGCTGGCCCGGAAGAATGTGGCATCTTCTGGATGCGATACAGCAAGAAGCAACTCGCCAATGGCAAGGGCCCTGATGGTCGCCAGATCCAGCAGGGTCGACTTGGGTTTGTCTATTCGATCACTCGCAAAGAGTTTCCGCGCGTGACCGGCGACGGCTCGCGCACGCTCGAACAACTCGTAAGGCAGCACCCGCGTTATCGCCGCCAGGCCACGGTGTTTCTGCAGCGCTTCGCGGGCGACCTTGCGCGTGTCCCAGCACGGGGCGAAGAGGTGCGTCTGGCAATCTCGGGCAATCACTGCCAGGGCACTTTGTTCCGTGATGGCGCCGACCTCATCACGCCCGAACTCGAGGCCGAAGTGGATCGGATCGCCCGCGTTTTTCCTCGCCTCGATTATGGACGCTTCGACGTTCGCTACACGACCGAGGACGAACTCAAGCAAGGCCGCGGTATGGCGATCATCGAACTGAATGGTTCCAGTTCCGAGCCGACGAACATGTACGATCCGGAGCGGACCTACTTCTGGGCGTTGACGGTGCTCTCACGCATGTGGCAGCAGGTGATCGAGTTGGCCAAGGAACGCCGTGCAGAGGGCGTGAAACCGCTTACGATCCGCCAGTTTGTTCATGTGATTCGCGAGAACGCCAAGAGCCTCAAGGGCAGTTCGATCGCGGATTGAGAAAGCACGCGACGCGATTCGACACGCGGCGGCGTTCTAACGCTCCGCCTCCAACTCCCCACGCAAGCCCAGGTTCTCCGCCGAGTTGATCCGCACCGGCACGATGCGCCCCACGAGTTCTCGCGACTTTTTGGCGGGCGCCTCGAAGAAGACGATCAGGTCGCCTTCGGTTCTTCCCGAGTACTGGACGGCGTCATCACCCGTCGGCACGCTCACCACATCTTCGGCGAGAACATGAGACGTTGCGCACCCATCGGAACACGTGGCGTCAGAGCCCTTGCCGCGAGATGGATCGGAAGCGCCGATCGTCAGCGACACGATGCCACTCCCCTGTGAACGCTTGCGCTCTTGGCGCTTGCGTTCCTGTCGCGAGAGCCCTTCGACGAACACGGCGTGGGTGGTGCCGACCTGCTCGCGGCTCACTTCGTTGCTCATCGCCGTCTGGAGGGCGAGCAGTTCGTTGTTCCGCCGCCGCTTCACGGCTTCCGGCACGTCGTCCTCGTGCTTCTCGATCGCGACCGTTCCCGGCCTTGGTGAGTACTTGAAGATGAACGAGTTCTTGTACCGCACGCGCCGCGCGAGGTCCATCGTCATCGCGAAGTCTTCTTCCGTCTCGGTGGGGAAGCCGACGATGAAGTCACCCGCGAGCATCAACGGTCGGCCGATCTCCGGCTGGTGGAGCGTCGCCCGCGCCCGCTCCACGAAATCCAGATACTCCGCGACTTCGTAGCCGCGGTTCATCAGTTTCAGGATGCGATCACTGCCCGACTGAGCCGGGACGTGCAGGTAGCGGCAGATGCGTGGACAATCGCGGATCACCTGCAGCGCATCATCGCCGAAGTCGCGCGGGTAACTGGTCACGAATCGCAGCCGCTGGATTGATGGCACTTCATCATGGATGCGTGCGAGAAGATCGGCAAACGTCGTCGTCGACGACCCTGCGAATGGATCGCGTCGGTGGCCGCCGGCGTACGAACGTCCCTTCTGCGGCTGCACGATGCCATTGATCGACACCGCCGCCCCGTGCTCGAAGCGATAATGGTTCACCGTCTGACCAAGGAGCGTGATCTCGATGACGCCCGCGGCCGCGAGCCTCTTGCACTCGTCCACGATGTGGTCCGGCGGGCGGTGGATCTCCGCCCCACGTGTGAAGGGCACGACGCAGTAGGTACAGAACTTGTTGCAGCCGCGAGTGATGCGCACGTAGGCGGACCGCTTGGGCGTGCCGTCATCTTCAGAGACTTCCGCGCCATACGCACCGATGTCCACGGGCGAGATCGATCGGGAGAGATCCAGCAACTCGAGCGTGTCATTCGCGGCCGCAAGCGTTGCACTACGGCGTGAAGCGCTGCCCTGCAAAGCAACCTGCCCGGCCGAGACAAGCCTCACGCGCTCGCCCGAATCTTCATCTGACACTGGAGCCATCTCCGCCGAGAGGCTCTCTCGTGTACGCACCGCGTTGTCGAGCAGAGTGGGCAACTTGTCCAGTTCGCCCGGGCCGCACAGAATGTCGACAACGGGCATGCGCTTCGCCAATGCGACGCCGTCGCGCTCCGCCAGACACCCAAGCACTCCGACGACGAGGTTCGGCTCTCGCAGTTTCCGCAGCGCCAACTCGCCGAGCCTCGACCACACCTTCTGCTCGGCATGCTCACGCACGGAACAGGTGTTGTACAGCACCACGCTTGCGGCGTCCGGATCCGCGCTCAGCCGATAGCCCAGCGCACGCAACTGCCCCACCACCAACTCGCTGTCGAGTTCGTTCATCTGGCAGCCAAAGGTCTCGATATGGACGGTCCGCACGCTCATGGACCCCAAGTTTAGGCGATGCAAGCCCCCACGAAATGCGCTATCCTGCACGCATGAAATGGCGGGACCTTTCGCTGGCCAACAAGACCCTCGTCGCTTTCGGCGGCGCGGTCGTCGTCGTTGTGCTCGCGGCCCTCACGGTGCCGTTCTTCCGCATGACCTATCTGGTTGACGCGGGGCAGTTGGAAGTCTCTCGGCGTGATGCCTCCACGTGGGAAGCGCTCGGGCGTGCCAGCGTGGGCTCGTCGACGACGGGCGACGATCTCTGGGCCCTCGAGCCCGAGGATCGAATCGGGATCGTCGCGAGGCGTTTGCCCCTTGGCATTGCCAAGTCCGCCGCACTTGAGGACTCGTTCCTGCGCCGAGCGATCAGTTCGTTCGAGCAGGACTCGATGCTCAATGAGTTCTCGAGCGTGAGTTGGGACGGCACCACGCGTGAGTATCGATACGCGCAGCCCGTGCGAGGCGATGATGGGCTCTCGCTCGCGGGCGTGCTCCTCCTCGAGCGCAGGCCTGTTCAGGCGACGCGCCTGCTGCTCTACAACTCGCTCTTCCTCTTCCTCGCGGGCAGCGTGGTTCTTATCGCCTCGGTCGGTGCGTTCTACCTCTTGACTCACAAGGTGTTCCTGAACCCCGTTCGCTCGCTTAAGGAAACTGCGGAGCGCGTGCGGGAAGGGAACCTCGCGATCCGGTCCGAGATCTCCACTGGCGATGAGTTCGAGGATCTCGCCAAGGCCTTCAACTCGATGCTCGCCGATCTGCAAGTGGGCCAGGATCGACTTCGCGGCATCAACTCCGCCCTTGACCTGAAACTCAACGAACTTGCCCAGTCGAATCTCGCGCTCCATGAGGCGGCGAAACTCAAGGGCGAGTTCCTCGCCAACGTCAGCCACGAACTGCGCACGCCGCTGAACTCCATCATCGGATTTGCTGAACTCCTCCTCGAGATCGCGAAAAACGAAGCCGCGGCTCTCGAAGAAGTGCCCGCGAGCATCAGCAAGCGCGTGCGTTACAACCAGAACATCCTCTCCGCCGCCCGCAACCTGCTCGCACTCATCAACAGCCTGCTCGAGATGGCCAAGATCGAGGCGGGAAAGGTCGAACTGCACATCGAGTCCGTGCCGCTGAAGGACACCTGCGAGGGGCTCCTTGCCCTCATTTCTCCGCAGGCAGACAAGAAAGGCATCCAACTGAAGTTGGAGGAGATCGGCGAAGCCCCGACGATCCGCACCGACGTCAAGAAGTTCCAACAGATCCTCTTCAACTTCCTCAGCAACGCCGTGAAGTTTACGGACCCCATGGAGCGCACCGGCCGCCAGGGAATCGTCACGTTGCGCGTCGAGCGGCTGCCCAGCGGCACGCCCGGCAGCGAGGGCGCGCCAGACGAACTTGCCCGCGTGAGCGTCATCGACAACGGCCCGGGCATTCCCCCCGAAGAGCACGCTCGCGTCTTTGAGAAGTTCCATCAACTCGATGGAGGGGCAACGAAGGAGCACGCCGGCACAGGCCTGGGCCTTGCGATCTCGCGCGAACTCGCCCACATCCTTGGCGGCGAGATCCAACTCGTCAGCGACGTCGGCAAGGGCTCGATGTTCAGCCTTATCTTGCCCCTCGAGCCTAGGGGATCGCGGCGTGCAGAAGCCGTGGCCTGAGGTTTACACCACCGCCTCGTAATGACGGCACTCGACGCGCCCGCCGGCTCGCCCGCCCATTTCCACCGCCACCACGTCAATCCGCACGGGCCGATCTTCCCAGTTGTTGCTCCGACGCACCTGGTTCGCGAGCGCGTGGAGCGTTCGTCGCTTGCGTCCGGTGATCGCGGCCTCGGGCCTATACACGCCACGCGAATGGGCGCGAGACTTCACCTCGACCAGCACCACCGTCCGCTCGTCTGGCGCGATGCACAAAAGGTCGATTTCACCACGTCGAAAACGCAGGTTTCGCCCGATCATCTGGTATCCGCGTGCCACAAGGTATCGCTCCGCTTCCGCTTCGCCTCGCGCGCCAAGCGGATCTCCGGCGGCGCGAGCGGGGCCGTGCCACCAGCGAGAAAGCCGCGCGAAGATCGACCTGGTGGCAGGCATCGCGGCGTGTCTCCCTGCTCAGACCCCGCCCTCATCGGGCATCGGGCTCGTCTCGGGCACAACTGTCGGCGTCGGTTCCGCCCCGTTACGCGCATCCGCCGCGTCGTCCGCCTCCGCCGCCTCCTGCGCGTCAAAGGTGTGCACGCTCGCGGTGGGCACGGCACGCATCGCCACATTCGCGTCGATGCCCACGCCCGGCTTTACGGGTCCGAGAAACTGGTGCTCTGCGATCGTGGTGAGGCGCATCGTCATCTGATCGAGCGCCGTGTAACTGCCATTGTCGCGCAACCTCGTGAGATACCTGCGAAACTCGTCCTGCGAACGCTCCGTGCGAATCGTGTTCTCGATCTCGAGTTGCGCCTCGTACAGCGTCTTGCTCCGATCGATCACCTCTTCAAGATACAGCCAGTTGAACGAATCGTCCGTCTCGACCGGACCGGCCCACTTGCGAGGCTCCAATGATCGCGCTGCTTCATTGAGCGCCTTCACTCCAAAGAAACTGCTCTCACTTTGTGGCTTGGACGATTCGTGGATTCGAGAGAACCGCCCGCCGGACTCCACATTGAACGTGTTCAGAGGCGACGACGCCACATCCGCAAACGAATCGCCCGCCGCGAGCCGCTCGCCGATCGCCTCCACGTTCTTTGTCCCTTCCTTCGGCACCACGATCATCCGGAAGATGTACTGTGACGGGCTGTCATACTTGTCGGGGTGCTGCCTGTAATACACCTCGATATCACGCATCGAAACCTGCACGCGTGGCCTGATCTTCAGTTCGATGATCCGTTGGATCACCAGTTCCCGCTTGCGCTCGGTCAAGAACTGCGCCAGCCCACCTCGGCCTTCGTCCCGCAACTTCCGGTCGGCCGCCTCTTCGCTGCCGCGTGCAGCCGCGACGACTTTGCGCTTCTCGTTGAGGACAAAGAGTGCAAGATTGTCGCGCTCTGGGGGCGAGAGTTCTGCCATGCCCGCACTGACGAGCAACTCGCCTTCGACTTCGGTGTTGAGCCGCTCGTAGATCTTCTTCATGGCGTGCAATCGCCACTCATCACGCGTGATCGTCGGCTGCTTGAGCGGGCTTGCGAGTGTTCCCGCGAGCGGCGCGAGGAACTCGCTCGCGCGCACGGGCTTGCCGTTGATCGAGCCCACGATCGCATCCACCAGGACCGGATCGCCCGCGACGGGAGGCGACACGGCAATGAAGATCTTGTCGGGTGCCTCAGGCGTCGCCTTCGCGTCGTCGATCCCGCCGTTCACCTTCTCAGGCGGCACGACCTCGACCTCAAGCGGTTTCCCATCCAGCGCCGTGGCGGTCGGCGCGGCACCCTGGCCCGTGCGTGCCTTCTTCGGTTCAGGATACTGCCTCGAAAAATCCTTTGCATACACGCGGCTCGGCTCGGGTTTGGACTCAGATCCCAAACTCTCCAAGACCGAGTTGAGCGATTCGGTCGCGACGTCGTCCAAGAACTCGCCAGCAACTTGCTTGGTCGGCTTGTCCACATG
>Ga0075158_10001375_pt1 | contig 18414 bp, 14 predicted proteins | sample JI91814BDNA_FD_70968 | JGI IMG/M metagenome (GOLD analysis project Ga0075158, IMG submission 70968) | Wastewater effluent complex algal communities from Wisconsin, to seasonally profile nutrient transformation and Carbon sequestration -... | ecosystem: Engineered > WWTP > Effluent > Algae... | reverse complement strand
CGCCGGCACGGCGACGCGATTCATGGAGCGGCTGCTCGACACGGGAATCGATGGCAAGGGCAGCTTCGACTCGGCCGACGAGATCGCAGCCGCGGCCCTGAAGAAGGCCCGCAACCCGGACGCAGCGATCGACCACATCGTCAAGGACCACACCCTGCTGGCGGCCGGCGGTGGCTTCCTGACGAGCATGGGCGGATTCATCACCTTGCCGATCTCATTGCCTGTCAACCTCATCGAGTTCTACCTCCTTGCGACGCGCATGGTCGCGAGCATCGCGAAGGTGCGCGGCTACGACATCACGCAGCCCGAAATTCGATCAGCGATCCTGCTGACCCTGGTCGGCGCCGACGCCGACGACCTGCTGAAGAAGGCCGGCGTCGTTGCCACCGGCCGGCTCTCCAACCTCGCGGCCCAGCGGCTGCCCGGGCCGATCCTCATGGTGGTCAACAAGGGTGTCGCCTTCCGCCTGCTCTCGACGGTCGGGAAGAACACCCTCTCCCGCTTCGGCAAGGGCGTGCCGGTCGTCGGCGGCTTCGTCGGTGCGGGCCTGGACACCTACTTGATTCGCCGCATCGCCGACGCGGCCCGCCGGGAGTTCCCGCTGGTCGGCGACCGCTGAAGCCATCACCGCGGCGGGAATCGCTCGCGGGTCACGCTCGTTGAAAGAGATGGTCCGATCGCATCCGCGCGGTCGCTCACAACAAGGATGTCTTGGTGGCTGCTCGTTCTCGCCTCCTGCTCGCCCGCTCGTTCGCCGCGGCCCTGCGCTCGGCCACCCGTCCGGGTGCTCCCTCGATGGGGGAGCGGTTCAGCGCCCTGCCGCGCCTGCTGCGCGCGGTTCGCTCCGGCCAGTACGGCGGGATGACGACCGGCCGGCTGGCGATGATGGCCGCGGCTGCCGCCTACATCGTCTCGCCGGTGGACCTGATGCCCGAGGGCTTCCTCGCCGTGTTCGGCCTGGCCGACGATGCGATGGTGCTCAGCTGGCTGGCCGCCACCGTGCTCACCGAGACCGAGTCCTTCCTGGCGTGGGAGAAGCAGGCCACCCACGTCCCCGGGGCTGTCGCTTTCGCGCCTGCGAGCTACGGTCCGCGCTGAGCGTGATCCACAGGCCGACGGCCAAATAGGCACGATCCACAGGAAAAATAGACGCTCTGGTGTCGCTCGGCCGCGCGCGGCAGCGTTGCTGGCATGAGCATCCGACTTCGCACGCCAGACGACATCCTCGCCACCATCCCGTACCAGCTGGGGTTTGTGCCCGAGCGCTCGCTGGTGGCGATCTTCACCAGGGAGCGGGGCGTGATCCTCGTGGCCCGGCTCGACATTCCCGCGGAGATCTCGCGCACGAGCCTCGCCGATCGCGGCTTCGGCCAGGCACTCGATCGCGCGGCTGGGGCGGGTGCCGACGCCGTGGTGTTGGTGGCCTACGACGCCCGGCCGGCCGGGTGGCTGGCCATGGACTCTGCCCTTGCCCTGACGACGCGCGCCGGCCTGGAGGTCTTGTTCGCGGCCCTGGTTGACGGTGACCGCTGGGCGCACGTGGGCTGTGACGAGCCGGAATGCGCATCGAGTTGGCGCGCGGTAGTGGCTGCCGCCGATTGCGGACCTGTGGCCGAGTTGGTCGGGATGGGCCGCGGCGTGCTGCCGGATCGCGCCAGCGCGATCGCCCGTCTCGAACCCGACCGAGCCTTCCAAGCGCGGCTGCCGGCGCTCAGTCGCCGGCAGCGAAGGACGCCGGTGCTGGCCACGAGCTGGTGGCAGGCCTTCTTCGACCTAGCGCAGCCGCTCGACATGCCGGATGCCTACAACCCATCGCCGGAGGCGGTGATCGGCCTCGCGCGCAGTCTGCTCGACCGGGACTTCCGCGATGCGCTGCTCGCCCATCTGGCCCCGGGCATCCTGCCGTTGGGCGAGTTGCCTTTCGGTGCGGTGCTGCGCGCGCGGGCCGTCGGCGCGGGAGCGGTCGGCGATCACTCTCCGGTCGCTCACCCACAGGCCCAGCACCTGGTGCTGGCGAGGTGTCTGCTGTTGGCGACCCGCGCGCCGGAACCATTGTCCGCAGGTCCCTACGTCGTGGCGAGCGTTCTCGCGGGCCGGCTGGGTGACGGAATGACGGCTCAGGCGGCTGTCGAGGCGGCGCTGCTGGCGGACCCCGGGCACGTGCTTGCCGGACTCATCCGGCAGTTGATCAGCATCGGGATCCTGCCCGGTTACCGCCCCAGAGCGGCCCGCCCGGGCGGGCCAGGGGAAGTGTCACCTCACGCGCCATACGGCCATGGCGTCGGGTAGGTTGGGCCGAGCAAGGGGCACCGCCCTGCGATGAAGGAGGAAATGGTGTCGATCGTCGTCGGCTTCGTGCCAACCAAGGAGGGGCGGGCGGCTATTGCCCGTGCCGCGGAGGAGTGCCGGCTCCGCCGCGTTCCCATGGTCATCGTCAATTCCGCCCGCGGCGGCCGGGACACCACCGCGTATGGCGCGGACTCGCCCGCCGAGGTCGAGCTCGCCCAACTCGTCGAGCAACTCAAGGCCGACGGCATCGATGTGTCGATGCGCGCACTCGTACGCGGGATGGAGCCCGCCGAGGACCTCATCGCCGTCGCCGAGGAGCTCAAGGCCGACTTCATTGTCATCGGCCTGCGCCGCCGCACCCCGGTCGGCAAACTCATCCTCGGCTCGAATGCGCAGCGCATCCTGCTCGACGCCCCCTGCGCGGTGCTGGCCGTCAAGGCCGACTGACGCAGCGACGGAACAGGCGACGCGAGAGCGCATCGAGCGGGTCTCGCGCGGCTTCAGCGCCGTCGCGTGGGCGAGCAGCGATCCGGATCATGGCGCAGCAGTGGGCAGATTGCCCACCGGAATACGCGAACCCCGGTGCGCCGCTTTATAATGACGACAGCGGTCCGCGCGTGCCAGGCTCACCATCTTCTTCCCCTCGGTGCGCGGATCACCTGGGAACCCAACCACAGCAAGCTTCACCCGTCGCGGGTGCCTTCACCCTGTCTGCGACGACCACGATTTCTCCCTGCGAAAGGTGTCGTGCCGCAAGTGCCACGAACGTCCGCACCCGCTTCCGAGCTGCCTCGCGAATTCACCCATGCCGCCCTCCAAGACCTGGTTCGCAAGGGCCGCACCGCCGGCTCGGTGACCGGCGAGGACCTCAAGAACGCCATGGCCGATGCCGGCGTGACCCAGCAACGACTCAAGGCCGTCGTCCGGGCCGTGGAGGAGCAGGGGATCGAGGTCGTCGTTGCGGCCCCGGCCAAGTCGGCGCGCCGCAGCGCGGTCAAGACCGCTGCGAAGTCGGCGACCGCGAAGGCGTCGGTAGCCACGCCCGAGACGGCCCCCACCAAGGCTGCGGCCACCCGGACCACCAAGGCCGCGTCCGCCAAGACCGCGGCAGCCAAGGCCGCGCCGGCCACGACGGCGGCAGCCAAGGCCGCGCCGGCCAAGACGGCGGCGCAGCTCGATGACGAGGCGGTGGCTGGAGCGACCGCAAAGGCCCCGGCCAAGAAAGCAGCCACCGCGAAGAAGCCCCCAGCAAAGAAGGCCACGGCCACCAAGGCCGCCGCATCGACGGCGCCGGACGTCTCGGACGTCGACGACGACGTGACCGAGGACGTCGAGGACATCGACACCGCCGACCTCGCCGAGGACGGCGGCGACGTGGAGGTCGTGGCCGAGGTGATCGACACGACCGAAGCCGAAGCCGAAGCCGAGGCGGCCGACGCAGACGCCGAGGACGAGGAGGGCGAGGACGCCAAGCCCAAGGCGAGCACCGGCGACGAGAACGATGAGTCGGCCGGCTTCGTCATCCGTGACGACGACGAGGACGACGCTCCGGCCCAGCAGGTCGTGACCGCGGGCGCCACGGCCGACCCGGTCAAGGACTACCTCAAGCAAATCGGCAAGGTCGCCCTCCTCAACGCCGAGCAGGAGGTCGAACTCGCCAAGCGGATCGAGGCCGGCCTGTTCGCCGAGGAGCGCCTGGCCACCTTGGACAAGATCGACCAGAAGCTCAAGCGCGAGTTGTGGTGGATCGCCCAGGATGGCAAGAAGGCCAAGAACCACCTTCTCGAGGCCAACTTGCGGCTCGTGGTCTCGCTCGCCAAGCGCTACACCGGCCGCGGCATGCTCTTCCTCGACCTGATCCAGGAAGGCAACCTCGGTCTGATCCGCGCAGTCGAGAAGTTCGACTACACCAAGGGCTACAAGTTCTCGACCTATGCCACCTGGTGGATCCGGCAGGCGATCACGCGGGCCATGGCCGACCAGGCGCGCACCATCCGCATCCCGGTGCACATGGTCGAGGTCATCAACAAGCTCGCCCGCGTCCAGCGCCAGATGCTCCAGGACCTGGGTCGCGAGCCCACCCCGGAGGAGCTGGCCCGCGAACTCGATATGACCCCCGAGAAGGTCGTCGAGGTGCAGAAGTACGGCCGCGAGCCGATCTCGCTGCACACCCCGCTGGGCGAGGACGGCGACTCCGAATTCGGTGACTTGATCGAGGACTCCGAGGCCGTCGTGCCCTCCGACGCAGTCAGCTTCACCCTGCTGCAGGAGCAGCTGCACTCGGTGCTCGACACCCTCTCCGAGCGAGAGGCCGGTGTCGTCGCGATGCGCTTCGGCCTGACCGACGGCCAGCCCAAGACACTGGACGAGATCGGCAAGGTCTACGGGGTCACCCGCGAGCGGATCCGCCAGATCGAGTCCAAGACCATGAGCAAGCTGCGCCACCCCAGCCGCAGCCAGGTTCTGCGCGACTACCTGGACTGAGCGCCACCGTCGCCGGTCGGCATCGGTGCAGGTCAGCCTGCTCCGCGCGCCGGGAGGCGACATCCCGCTCGGGCGTCAGCGGCGGCGCACTAGATCCGCGACCGAATCGCGCACCGGCTCCCAGGCCGCGCGCGGCAAGCCGGCGATCCGCCGGCCCGAGCGGCCGAGGGCGGCCGTCGCGGATGACGGCAGCAGCCGGGCGCGTAGCCTCGGGACCAGCGACCGGCTGGAGTCGACGGCCTCCAGGACGGCATCGACGTCCTTCGCCGGGTCGGCGAAGGACGTGCCCGGGCCGGCATACCGCGCCAGCTCGACGGCGGTGACGACGCGACCGAGGGCAGCGGCTGGTTCCCGAGAGAGCAGCGCGCGCTCGGTCAGATGACCCTGGATCTGCCGCGGAGTCAGGGCGTCGGGCGTGCGTACGCCCAGGTCGCCGATGCGCCGGATCATCTCCTGCCATCTCAACTCGACCATCGCGGCATCGTCCGCCGCAGCGGCGAATCGCCGCCGCCGGATCAGCAGCGCGGTGACGGGCAGGACCAGCGAGCCGATGATGCCCAGAACGAGCGCCAAGACGACCCAGGCGGCTCTCGGGATGTCTCCGACCCGTTGCCAGATCGGCCGGTCCAGCGAGGTCTGCCCCTGCGGCGTGGGCACGTCGACCCCCGGCTGGGCGCGCCGCGTCGTCGACGACGCCGACGCCGTGGTGCTCGAACTCGCGGTGGCGCTCGAGGTGCCATTGCCTTCCCGCGCGTATGCCGGCACCGCGCCACTACGGCTGGCCGGCGTCGGTTCGAAGCGCAACCAGCCGAGGGGCTCGAAGTACAACTCCGGCCAAGCGTGCGCGTCGCTCGCGAGCACCGTCCGCTCGCCCTTGTCCAGCCGGCCCGGCAGGAAGCCCACCACGATCCGTGCCGGGATCCCGAACTGGCGGGCGAGCATCACCATGGTGCCGGCGAACTGTTGACAGAAGCCCTGCTTGGTGGCCAGGAAGTGCACGATGGGATTGGCCGCCACTCGGTCCTCGCCCTCGGCTACGGGAACCAGGTCGAGGCTGTAGGTGAATGCTGGGGAACGCAGATAGTCCTGGATGGCGATGGCCGCCTCGATGTCGGTGGCCCCCGGTGGCACCACATCCGCCAGCACCTGGCTCAACGCGCCGGTGGCCAGGGGGTCGATTGCCAGGTCTTGCGGGGTAACGGTCTCCTGGTTCCATCCCCGGAACACGCCGTCCGAGACGCGCGACTCCTGCAGCATGGCCGTGGTCGGCACGACCTCGACGCTGGTGACGGTGTACCTCTTCGCCGTGTCCTCGACTTCGACCTGCCCGTTCGCGTATTCGCGCACCGACTCCTGGCCGTCGACGTCCAGGCTCGCCGCGCCATACGGCAAGGCGATACGCGGGTGCAGCAACTCCCCGTCACGGAACTGCCATTCGGCGCGTTCAATGTTGTCGGACGGCACCGCATCCAGGATGGACGTCAGGCCCGGCGGCAGCGCGTCCGGGACCAACGCTGTCAGTGGGGTACCCCGCGAAACCGCGCGATCAGCGATCGTCGAATCGGTCCGGAAGTTGCCATTGCCGACATACTCATCCAGGATCGCCACGCGCAGCGGGCTCGGCGACGGATCGCTGGTCCGATAGGTCAACACCGGCTTGTCCGACGGGCTTTGCAGATTGCGCTTGAGATCCAGGGTCGTGCTCAACGCGAATCCCGCGCCCGACGTCCCGTTGGAACTGCGCCCCAAGCCGTCGACCAGGAAACGCGTGGGGAAGTGCGGCACGATCAAGGGCACCGCGATCGCGGCCGCCAGCACGGCGATCCCGATATTGCGCGCGACGTCGGCGAAACTGTCCACCGGGTCCCGCGGCCGATCGCCCTCGACCGGCCGGGCCACCAAGGTCGCCCACCGTCGCAGCGAGCCGGTGCCGGTGCGCGCCAGCATCACCAGCCAGAGCACCGCCGGGGCCGCGAAGTAGTACCAAGCCAGCGGGGCCCCGCTGTTGGTTGCGGTGACGAGGTAGGCGGCCACGAGCGCGATACCGGCCACGGCGGGGCTGCGTCGGGTGACCGCGCAAAAGTCGATCAGCGCCACAAAGAGCAGCGTCAGCAGCGTCAGGCCGACGATGATGCCCCGGTTGGTCGGGGCCGGCGCGGCATACCGAACGAGGGTCATCCGGCCCTCGAAGAGGACGTTGTTGAAGGCGCGCACTGTCTCCCAGGTGGGCAATCCGAACCACGTATGCCCGCGCCCGTGCAGCAGGACTGCGGCCTCCAGGCCGGCGAGCAGTTGCACCAGGAGGACCAGCAGCCCGCGACGGATCACCAAGCGAGCCAGCAGCCCGGTCACGACCACGACGAGCGAGACCAGGACAGCCGGGCCGGTCCAGGAGTAGCTGTCGAAGAGGGTGCTCAGGGGCGCGAGCGCGGCCCACGAGGCCGCGGCGGCGAGCAGCGCGTCCGGCAGCCGGGCGGCGGCCGGCCTCATCGGACACCCGCCGCTGCGGTCTCGACCGAGGACCACGCCTCGGCCACTCCCATGCCGACCGGAACGACGACCGTCCCCCAGCCGCGGTCGCGCAAGCGTGCAGCCGTCGCTCCGGCGGCCTCGGCCGACAATCCGGGGAGCTCCTGAACGAGCGCGATGCCTGCCGATCCGGGCGCCCGGACGCGGCTGAGCAGGTCGGCCTCGTGGTCGGGGAGCGGGCAGACGACGGCCACGCACAGCGCACCGCCGGCGGCGGCCTCCGCGGCCGCCTCGATGCTCGGGACCAGGGTCGGCGAATCCGATGTGTCCGCCACGGCCAGCTCGATCAAGGCATCGTCGAGGCGCAGGGCATCGCGTGTGGCGTCGCCGAGCACCCGACCGTCCAGCGCCAGCCGGGCGGCGACGCCACTGGGGATGACGAGGGCCAGGATGGAGGCGGCGGCCGTGACTGCCCACTCGAAGGAAGCGGCAGGACGGGGCTCGCCCTCGCATTGGGCTCGATTGTCCAACAGGAGCACCGCCCGCCGAGTTGCGGGCCGCTCTTCCTGTCTCACCATCAGATCGCCGGTGCGCGCGGTGGCAGGCCAGTGGATGCGCCGGAGGTCGTCGCCGTCGCGATACTCGCGCACCGAGACATCGTCTTCGCCGTGCAGCGCGATCATGTGCGGCACCGAACCCTCGCTGCCGAGGCCGCCGATGATCCGGGTCGCCAGCAGGGGAACCACCTTCGGCAACACGATCAGTTCGCCCACCCCGGGGACGATGGCATGCCGGATCGTCAACTCGAAGGGATCCTTGATCCGCAGGCCCAGTGGTCCGAGTTGGTGGCGGCCGCGGACCGAGCAGCGGACACGGTAATGGAGTTGGTGGCTGACACCCGCGCCCATGCGAGGGATCACGAAACGCGGCCGGTCACCGAGGGCGTAGTCGAGTTGCTCCTCGGCCATCATGATCGGGGTCGCGCGTGTCCCGGGGTTGGTGATGAACAACTGCACATCCCCGGGCTCATCGACGGGGACCACGGCCGGGGCCACATCGCGCCGGGTGGTCATGGCGACGTGCTGCGTGCGGCTCAGCACGAGCACGAAAACCGGAAGGCCGGCGACCAGGACGCCGGCGCGCGTGATATCGCGGAAGCCGAGCAGGATGCCGCAGACGACCAGCGCCACACCGACCGCGACGAAGGCCCGGCCACGCAGGGTCAGGGCGTCGGTCGTGCGCCGCCGGGGCATCAGAATCCCGGTGCCGGAACGCGCACCCGGTCGGTGACCGAGCGCAGGACATCGGCCGGGGAACGCCGGGCATGCAGGGTCTCGCCGGTCAGCAGGATCCGGTGGCCCCACACCGGGACGACCAGCGCCTGGACGTCGTCGGGCAGCACATAGTCGCGCCCGGCGAGAGCCGCGTGGGCGCGGCAGGCGCGCAACAGGTGCAGCGTGGCGCGCGGGGATACGCCCAAGCGCAGGGCCGAACTCTCGCGGGTAGCCGTCGCCAGGTCGACGGTGTACTGGCGGATGGAGTCGGAGGAATGGACCAGCCGCACGGCATGGATCAGCCGGCTGACGGTCGCCGCGTCGGTGACCGGCTGCAGACGCTCCAGGGGTGATCCGGAGCCGTGCCGGCTGAGCATGTCGATCTCACTGCGCGGGTTCGGATACCCGAGCGAGACCCGCGCCATGAAGCGGTCGCGCTGGGCCTCGGGGAGGGGATAGGTGCCCTCCATCTCGATGGGGTTCTGCGTCGCCATGACGATGAAGGGATGCGGGAGGGTATAGGTCCGCCCGTCCACCGTGACATTGCCCTCCTCCATGCATTCGAGCAGGGCCGACTGGGTCTTCGGCGAGGCGCGGTTGATCTCGTCGCCGACGACGACATTGGCGAAGATCGCGCCCGGCCGGAACTCGAAGGAGCGCACGTCCTGGTTGAACATGCTCACGCCGGTGATATCGCTGGGGAGCAGGTCCGGTGTGAACTGGATGCGTCGCACGGTGCAGTCGATGGACTTGGCCAAGGTCTTGGCCAGCATCGTCTTGCCGACACCCGGCACGTCCTCGAGCAGCAGGTGGCCCTCGGCCAGCAAGGCCGTGATCGCTGTCTGGACCACCTCGGGCTTGCCTTCGATGACGGTCCGCATCGCGCCCGCCAGGCTTGTCGTGACCTCGAGCACCTCTTCGAGCGCCCGCGCCCGCGTGACCTCGGTGGGTCCGCCTAGCTGATCAGCCACAGTGCCGCCTCCTTCGCTGCCCCCGACGTGCAGCACGCCGTCATCTTCCCCCACGAACCCCCCGGCGGTAGCCCGGTGAGCCCGCTTCGTCACCATCTCGCGACCGAACGCCACAGGTTGGCCGAGACGAAGCGAATATTGCCCCACTTTCCCCCACCCAGGATTGACCTGCAATTTCAGCTCTGTATGTACGGGAAACGCGAACAATTTCGACTTGATAACGACATTAGTGGGGTAAGGTGGGGGAAATCGGTGGAGCCTGGGTGGAAGGTGGGTGATGGGCTCGATGACTGCGGTCTTTCTCGGCTCCTACAGCCCGCGCCTCGACGAGAAGGGCCGGCTCTTCCTCCCCGCCAAGTACCGCGACGGCCTCGGTGAGAAGGTCGTGCTGACCAAGGGCCCCGACCGCTGCGTGACCATCTACCCGGAGGCGGTCTTCCACGCCCGCATCGCCGCCCGGCTCGCGAGCGCCACCACCTCCAGCCGCAGCGTGCGCAATCTGCGACGCGCGCTGCTCGGACAGGCCGCGGACGAGGCGCCGGATCGCCAGGGCCGGGTGACCATCCCCGCCCCGCTGCGTGCCTATGCCGGATTGGATCGCGACTGCACCGTGGTCGGGCAGGGCGACTACGTCGAGGTGTGGGACACCGCGGCCTACGCGGAGATCGAAGCCTCCAGCAACCTCGAACTCGACGACCTCAACGCCGATGGGGAGGAGTTCGTGTTCTGACCCGATGCGGTGGCCCGCGGCCTCCAGCCGTCCTCCCGACCCGACTTCCCCCGTGCCGGGGCGGCTGGGGACCACGAGCCATCGCTTCCCAGGCACCACCTCCCTCCACCGTCATCCAGCCCCAGCTCTAAGCCCCCGAGAGGCCATCCATGACCAGCGGAGCACCTGCCGACTTCCGGCACGTGCCCGTCCTGCTCGAACGGATCGTGGACCTGCTCGCGCCATCGCTCGCCGAGCCCGGCAGCGTGGTGCTCGACGCCACCTTGGGCTTGGGTGGGCACGCGGAAGCGCTGCTGGCCGCCTGCCCGAACGCCCGGCTGATCGGACTGGACCGCGACCGGGAGGCGCTGGCTCTCGCGGGGGAGCGGCTCGCGGCATACGGGGACCGGGTGCGCGGTGTGCACGCGGTCTACGACGAGGTGCCGGCCGTGCTCGCCGATCTCGGCGTTGCGCGCGCGCAGGCGGTCCTCTTCGACCTCGGGGTCTCGTCGCTGCAGCTCGACGACGGCGGGCGGGGCTTCGCCTACCGCTTCGACGGGCCGCTCGACATGCGGATGGATCAAAGCCGCGGAGAGAGCGCGGCCGATCTGCTGGCCACTGCGGATGCCGCGGAGTTGACGCGGATCCTGCGTAACTACGGCGAGGAGCGATTCGCCGCGCGGATCGCCCGCGCGATCCTCACCCAGCGAGCCGTCCGCCCCATCACCACATCGGCCGAGCTCGTCCAGCTGCTCACCGCCACCATCCCCGCCGCTTCGCAGCGCACGGGCGGGCACCCGGGCAAGCGGACCTTCCAGGCGCTGCGTATCGCGGTCAACGACGAACTGCGCGTATGGGAGCGTGCCCTCCCCGCCGCCATCGACGCCCTCGCCGTCGGCGGACGGATCGCCGTGCTCTCCTACCACTCCCTCGAGGACCGGATCACCAAGACGGTGCTCGCCTCCGGCGCGCGCAGCAGCGCGCCCGTCGGGCTGCCGGTCGAACTGCCGGAACACCGCCCCTATCTGCGCCTGCTCACCCGCGGTGCCGAAGAGGCTTCCGCCGCCGAACAGGCGCGCAACTCCCGATCCGCCTCCGTGCGCCTGCGCGCCGCCGAACGCCTCCGCGAAACGAAAGGAACCCGATGAGCCAGCTCCACGCCATCGACGTGAGCCCGGTCCCCACCAGGCGCCCCATCCGGCCGACGCTGACCGTCGTGCCGAGCCGGTATGTCGCCCGGCAGTTCGGCTTCATCGTCGTGCTCGGTGTCACCTTGATCGTGGGCCTGCTGGCTGCCTTGATGGTCAACACCGCCCTGGCCAAGGGCACCTATGTCCGCGGCGCCCTGGTCGGAGAATCGAACATCCTCGCCGACCGCCAGGAGGTGCTGACGCACGAACTCGATCAGCTGCGGGCGCCCGCCGCGTTGGCGACCAAAGCGCTCAAGCTCGGCATGGTGCCGGCGCAGTCCCCGGCGTTCATCAACCTCAGCGCCGGGACCGTCGTCGGCGTGGCGCAGGCGGCCAAGTCGGACAAGGCGTTTACGGTGATCACGGCTCCCACGCTGGGGCCGGTCAAGGGCACCAAGTCGGCCAAGACCTCAGCAGCATCAAAGGGCACCAAGACCGCCACCAAGACCACCGCGAAGGCCGGCGCCACCTCGGGCGCGACGGACAAGAAGGACTGAGCGCAGAGCCGTGACGCAGCGCATCGAACCGCCTCGGCGGCGCCTGGCGAACCTGGCCCGGCCGGCTGCGCCGGGCTCGGCTCGCCGGCCCGTTGCCGGTCAGCCGTCCGGCGCCCGGGGCGGGTCGGCAGCTGGCGGCGAGACGAGAAGACTGCGCGCGGACACCACGCCGCCGGCCCGAGTGGTGGGTCAAGCTCCGCGGCGCGCGGCCGGAGGCCCCCCCTCGCGGCCGCCGCGGCTGCCGAGGCGCACCAATCCCGGCGCCAACCCCCGGGGCCGGGCGCGGGGCCTGATGATCGGCCTGCTCTTCGTGCTCAGCCTTTTCGGCGCGCAACTGGTGCGGATCCAGGGCCTCGATGCGGGCGGGACGGCCGAAGCCGGCCAGAAACTACGGGTGGTCAATGAGACGCTGCCAGCGCTGCGGGGCACGATCACCGATGCCACCGGGACGATCCTGGCCTCCAGCATCGAGAAGCGGGATGTCATCGCCGACCCCACGGCCATACCGAAATATCAAAAGACGGTAGCCAAGAAGCTGACTGTCGTGGGGGTCGACGGGGCGGTCGCCGACCTCGCGCCACTGCTCGGGATGGATCCCGCGACGCTTAAGGTCAAGCTGACGGTCAAGGGGCAGTACTCCCGCGTCATCGACAACATCTCGCCACTGACCTGGAACGAGGTCGCCAAGCTCGGCATCCCCGGCATCACCAGCGTGCGGACCTCGGAGCGAACTTATCCCCAGGCGACGACCGCGGCGAGCCTGATCGGCATCACCAATGCCGGCCAGGACGGCGTCAGCGGACTGGAGGCCTATCTCAACCCCACGTTGCGCGGCACGCCTGGCGAACTTAAGTATGAGATCGGTCAGGACGGCATCCGGCTCCCGATGGGCTTCACCAAGGAGTCCGCCGCGACCAACGGCCACGATGTCCAACTGACCATTCGCAACGACCTGCAGTGGTATGCCCAGAACGCCCTGGCCCAGAAGATCAAGGAGGTCAAGGCCGCCTCCGGCACCGTCGTGGTGCAAAGCGCCAAGACCGGCGAACTCCTGGCCCTCGCGTCCTACCCGACCTTCGACCCCAATGATCTGTCGAAGGGCGTCGGGTCGTGGAACAACCTGGCCTTCTCGGAGGTCTTCGAGCCCGGCTCGACCGCCAAGGTGGTCACGGCCGCGGCGGCGCTCGAGGAGGGCAAGGTCAGCCCGAGCACGCCGATGGTCGTGCCCTACTCACTGCACCGCTCCGATCGCACTTTCAGCGACAGCCACGCGCACCCGACCGAATACCTCACCTTCGCCGGGGCACTCGCGCAGTCGAGCAACACCGGCATCATCCTCGTCAGCGAGACCCTCAAGGCGGCGGTCTTGGAGGAGTATTTCCGCAAGTTCGGCTTCGGCGCCAAGAGTGCGGTCTCCTTCCCAGGAGAGAGCTCCGGTCTGCTCGCCAAGTCCAGTGACTGGAGTGGGTCGCAGCGCTACACCGTCGCCTTCGGCCAGGGCCTCTCGATCACGGCGATCCAGGCCGCCGGGGTCTACCAGACCATCGCCAATGGCGGGGTGCACATCGCCCCCAGCCTGATCAAGGCCACCCAAAACGCGTCCGGGACCATGGTCGCCGCCCCGGCCCCCGAGCAGAACCGCGTCATCTCCAAGAACACCGCGACCCAGCTGAGCCGGATGCTCGAGGGCGTCGTCGGCTCCGAAGGCACCGCGCCGGCCGCCGTGATCGACGGCTACCGCGTTGCCGGCAAGACCGGCACGGCCAACTACTACGACGCCAAGGTCGGCAACTACCGCGGCTACACGGCGAGCTTCATCGGCTATGCCCCGGCAGCGGACCCGGAACTCGTGGTCTCGGTCATCGTCCAGAAGCCGACCTCGCCCTACTACGGTGGTCTGGTGGCCGCCCCTGTTTTCCACGACGTCATGACGTATGCATTGTCCTCGCTGGACATTCCGCCGACGCCGGGGGACACGACGCCACCGGAACTGACGCTGAAGCTGACAAGCCCGCCCGACGCGAACGACCCGGCAGTCCTGCGGGACGGTCGCCGGTAGGCGGCACAACGCATGGTCACCCTGCGCCCCAGTCACACCCAACCGGTCGCCCTCGGCGAACTCGCCACCCAACTAGGACTTCCAGCGCCCGGTAGCGCGGTCGCCGTTGCCGGCGTCACCCTCGACTCTCGTTCGGTGCGCCCCGGCGATCTGTATGCCGCGCTGCCCGGCGCCAATGTCCACGGCGCGTCCTTCGCGGCCGGGGCCGCCGCTGCCGGCGCGGTGGCGATCCTCACGGATCCGACGGGGGCGGAGGTGATCACGGGCGCGGGCGTCGACCTGCCGGTGCTCGTGGTGCCCGATCCGCGCGCGGTCCTCGGTGGCCTCGCCGCCCGCCTGTATGCCAGCCCGCCCGCTGGGCTGGCAATGGTCGGCATCACCGGCACCAATGGCAAGACGACGACCGCCTATCTTCTCGACTCCGCCCTGGGCGCGCTCGGTCAGCAGGTCGGCCTGGTTGGGACCGTCGAGACCCGCGTCGGCCCGACCCGGGTCAAGAGCGAGCGGACCACCCCGGAATCGACCGAAGTGCATGCCCTGCTGGCCGCCATGCACGAGGCCGGCTGTGCGACCTGTGTGATGGAGGTGTCCAGCCATGCGCTGACCCTGCACCGGGTCGACGGCGTCGTCTATGACCTGGCCGTCTTCACCAACCTTTCGCAAGACCATCTCGACCACCACGGCAGCATGGAGCGCTACTTCCAAGCGAAGGCGTCGCTCTTCACCCCGGAACGGGCGCGCCACGGCATCGTCTGCGTCGATGACCAGTGGGGCCGGCGGCTAGCGGCCGACGCCCCCATCCCGGTCACCACCCTCGCCGGTGGCGCCGAAGCCGATGCCGACTGGCGAATCATTGCGGACCCCGATGATCCGGCTGCCTTCGCCCTGACGGGCACCGACGCCACGCTGGATCTGCGCTCGGCGCTGCCCGGGGACTTCAACCGGGTTAACACCGCGCTCGCTGCCCTCGTGCTGTTGCAGCTGGGCCACGATGTCGACGACGTCGTGGCGGCGGTGCGCACCGACCCGCACGTTCCGGGCCGGATGGAACGCGTCACACCGACCGGCGGCGGGACGGCTCCACTCGCCGTCGTGGACTATGCCCATACCCCCGAGGCCGTCGCCGCCGCGCTGGCGGCGCTGCGCGGGCATACGGCCGGGTCGATCGTCGTCGTTCTCGGAGCCGGGGGCGACCGCGACACCACCAAGCGCGCGGCGATGGGGGCCGCCGCTGCCCACGGGGCGGCGCTCGTGATCGTCACCGACGACAACCCCCGATCCGAGGAGCCGGCGGCGATCCGGGCCGCCGTGCTTGCGGGCGCCCGCTCGGCGGACTCGACGGCGCAGATCAGCGAGATCCCCGACCGCCGGGAGGCGATCTCCGCCGCGGTCGCCGAGGCGATCCGACGGGGACCGGGAAGCGCCGTGGCCGTCGTCGGCAAGGGCCACGAGAGCGGCCAGGACATCGCGGGCGTGGTGCATCCCTTCGACGACCGGGTCGAGTTGCAGGCCGCCCTCGACGCTTGGTGCGGAGGTGGCGCGTGATCCCCCTCAGCCTGGCCGAGATCGCTGCCGTCACCGGGGGCGAAGTGGCCGGCATCGCTCCCGAGGCGGCCGAGATGCTGGTCGTCGACGGTCCCGTTGTGACCGACTCGCGCGAGGCGCGCGCAGGCAGCCTCTATATCGCGCGCATCGGCGCCGAGAACGACGGCCATCGCTTCATCGCCAACGCCCAGGCCGGCGGCGCCGTGGCCGCCCTGGTCACCCAGGACACCGGTCCCCTGCCGCGCGCGGTCGTCGCCGACGAGCAGGCCGCCTTCGTCGCTCTCGCCCGCCACCTGGCGCAGGCCGTGCCCGGGCTGCTCATCGCCGGCATCACCGGGTCGTCGGGCAAGACCTCGACCAAGGACCTGCTCGGGCAGGTTCTCGCCACCGCCGGTGAGACCATCGCCCCGGTCGGCTCGTTCAACTCCGAGGTCGGCGTCCCGTTGACCGTCGCGCGGGTCACCCCGACCACGCGCTTCCTCGTCGTCGAGATGGGGGCCCGCGGCATCGGCCACATCGCCTACCTGACCCAGATCGCGCCGCCGCGCATCGGGATCGTGCTCAATGTGGGCTCGGCGCACGTCGGTGAGTTCGGTTCTCGGGAGGCGATCGCGCTCGCCAAGTCGGAGTTGGTCGCGGCCTTGCCGGATGACGGCCTGGCGATCCTCAATGCCGACGACCCCGCCGTGCGCGCGATGGCCGCCGCGACCCGCGCCCGGGTCCAGTTGGTCGGCACCGCGCCCGACGCGGATCTGCGGGCGGACGACATCGCCCTGGACCCCGCCGGCCGGGCCGGCTTCCGAGTCACCACACCGGCCGGGGCCGCCGACGTGACGCTCGCCGTCGCCGGTCGCCACCAGGTCGGCAATGCCCTTGCGGTCATCGCCGCCGCGCTCGAGGCCGGTATGCCGCTTCCCGCCATCGTGACCGCGCTCGCGACCGCGGGGCCGGTCAGCCGCTACCGGATGGAGGTCAGCGAGCGCGCCGACGGGGTCACTATCGTCAACGACGCCTACAACGCCAATCCGGAGTCGATGGCCGCCGCGCTGGCGGCGCTGGCAACCATGGGCGCCGGGCGCCGACGGATCGCCGTCCTCGGCCCGATGCTCGAGCTCGGAGTCGAGTCCGATGCCGCGCACGCCGAGGTCGGTGCCCTGGTCGCCGCCCACGGCGTCGACGCGCTGGTGGTCGTCGACCCGGTCGCCGCCCCCATCGGCATCGGAGCCCAGGCCGCCGGGAGCGCGGCCGAGGTTCGTTATGCGGCGGATGCCGAAGCGGCCTACGCTGATGCGGTTGCCCTCGTCCGTCCCGGCGACATCGTGCTGGTCAAGTCGAGCAATGGCGCGGGCCTACGATTCCTGGGGGACCGACTGCGCGACACGCAGCCGTCCGACAAGGAGGAACAGACGCGGTGAAGGCCGTCCTCATCTCTGCCGTTGTGGCACTCGTCATCGGGCTGCTGGGAACTCCCGCCTATATCAAGTTCTTGGTCCGGCGCGGCTATGGCCAGTTCATCCGCGACGACGGCCCCACCTCTCACCACACCAAGCGCGGCACGCCGACGATGGGCGGCACCGTGATCATCGCCGCCACCCTGATCGGCTATTTCGCGGCCCACGCGTTGACCGTCTGGCAGGTGTCGGCCAGCGGGCTGCTCGTGCTCTTCCTGATGGCCGGCCTGGGCCTGGTCGGCTTCCTCGACGACTACATCAAGATCTCTCGCCAACGCTCGCTCGGCCTGCGCTCCAAGCAGAAACTCGCCGGTCAGGCCCTCGTGGCGATCATCTTCGCGGTCCTCGCCCTCCGGTTCCCCGACAGCGGCGGGCTCACTCCGGCCTCGAGCGCGATCTCTTTCGTGCGTGACACGCCGATCAATCTCGACATCGGTCCACCGCTGCTCGGCATCGCGCTTTTCGTCATCTGGGCCAATGTGATGATCTCCGGCACCTCCAATGGCGTCAACCTCACCGACGGCCTGGACGGACTGGCGACCGGCGCCTCGACCATGGTGTTCGCGGCCTATGTGCTGGTCGGGATCTGGCAGAGCAACCAGAACTGCCAGAGCCTGCCCGGCCTGAAGTGCTACGACGTGCGCGACCCGCTCGACCTGGCCGTCGTCGCGGCCGGTGGGATGGGCGCGTGCTTCGGCTTTCTGTGGTGGAATGCCGCGCCCGCCAAGATCTTCATGGGTGATACCGGCTCGCTCGCGCTCGGTGGCGCGCTCGCCGGGCTGGCCATCCTGTCCCGGACCGAACTGCTGATCATCGTCTTGGGTGGCCTCTTCGTCACCATCACCTTGTCGGTGATCATCCAGGTCGCCTCCTTCAAATCCACCGGTAAACGGGTCTTCCGGATGGCGCCCTTACAACATCATTTCGAGTTGTTGGGCTGGCAGGAAGTCACCATCGTCATCCGCTTCTGGATCATCGCCGGGCTCTTCGTGGCCCTTGGCCTGGGCCTGTTCTATGCCGAATGGGTCGTGGGTGGGGCATGACGGCCCGTCGTGACGTCGCGGACCTGACCCACCGGGACGCGGCCTGGTCCGGCCTGCGCGTGCTCGTCGCCGGCCTCGGCATCAGCGGCTTCGCGGCCGCCGATGCGCTCGCCGAGCGGGGTGCGCAGGTGGTTCTCGTCGACGCCGCGGTGCCGGCGCCCGACTCCGCCGCCGCGGGGCGCGCCCAGATCCTTGAGGTCCTGGACGTCGAAGTGCGCACCGGAGCCGAGGCGGCAGCCGCCCTCCCCGGCGGCCGAGAGCTCGACCTCGTGGTGACCTCGCCCGGCTGGCGCCCGGACCAGCCCCTGCTGGCCGCAGCGGCGGCCGCCGGGATCCCGGTCTGGGGTGAGGTCGAACTGGCCTGGCGGATGCGCGCGCGCGAGGGGGCGGCGCCCTGGCTGACGATCACCGGCACCAACGGCAAGACGACCAC
>Ga0075158_10001374_pt1 | contig 18418 bp, 16 predicted proteins | sample JI91814BDNA_FD_70968 | JGI IMG/M metagenome (GOLD analysis project Ga0075158, IMG submission 70968) | Wastewater effluent complex algal communities from Wisconsin, to seasonally profile nutrient transformation and Carbon sequestration -... | ecosystem: Engineered > WWTP > Effluent > Algae... | reverse complement strand
AACCTCACCAACGCCGCGATCGAGGCGCTGTGCAAGGGGCTGAGCGCTCGCGTGTCACTCAAGGGTGACAAGGCCCTCGACAACGTCGAACTGCAGGCGTTGCTCAATGCGATGGGCGGCGCACGCGACACCGTCGGCGGACGCGGCGGCGTCAATGTTCCCAACAACGTCCACCTCGCCGCGGCGGAAGTTGCAGGCGTCGTCGTGGCCCATTCGCGACGCGTGATCGCCAAGAATGGCATCGAGTTCAGTGATGCAAGCGCCCGCGAAATCTATGGCTTGGCGTGCGATACCGCGGCGCGGCTCGCCGAGACGGCTGGTGAAAAACTGCAAACCGGCACCTCGTTCCCGAAGCTCAACCTGAGCGAGAGCCTCCGCAAAGGAAGCAAGTTGGGTGATGGCGAGTTCCTGAAGGGGTGCGAGGACGCACTCGCGCCGCTGTCCAAGGCTCCTTTCAACTTCAACGCCGCGATGTTCAAGTAACTCACGCGCGCGCGGGCTTGCACGAAGGGGGCACCATCCATGTGGAAGTTGCTCCTGCCATTGCTCGCGTTGCTGATGCTGCTCGGCGCGTCGGTCTTGTCCGATCGTCCACGCCCCAGGGCCGATTTCACGTTCGTGAATCGTGCCGACGTCACGACACTGGACTTCGCTCAGATGTCGTGGATGCAGGACCTGCGAGCCGCAAGGATTGTCTTTGAGGGTCTCACGCGGCACAATGTCCTCACGCAGGATTTCCGCGTGGATCCGGCCGTCGCGGAGCGGTGGGATGTTTCGGAAGACAAGCGGACCTACACGTTCCACCTGCGCGAGGGCGTGAAGTGGTCCAATGGCGAGCCCGTCACGAGCGAGGATTTCCGCTTCGCGTGGCGGCGCCTGCTCCTGCCCGAGTACGCCGCGGACTACACGGGCTTTTTTCTCACGATCAAGGGCGCACGCGAGTTTCTGCAATGGCGGACCAAGGCGCTCGCGGACCTTGCCCCCGCACTCTCTCGCGCGACGCGCGAAGAAGCGGCGCTTCTGAGCGACGCACTGTGGAAGGAAACGCTGAATCGCTACGACGAAACTGTCGGCGTCGTCGCGCCTGATTCACGTACGCTCGTCGTCACGCTCGAGCGGCCCGTGCCGTACTTTCTCGATCTGATGGCGTTCCCGGTCTTCTATCCGGTGTATCCGCCACTGGTGTCGGCCCATGAGTCGCTCAATGCCCGCACCGGGCAGATGGTGATCGATCCCTCGTGGACCAAAGCGCCCAAACTCATCGGCAATGGCGCGTTCGTGTTGACGGACTGGCGTTTTCAGCGCGAGATGCGCTTCGAGCGCAACCCGCACTACTGGGACCAGAAGAACATCCACGTCGATTCGATCTCGACGCCATCCATCGCGGACGAGAATGCGGCGGTGCTCGCGTTCCGCACCGGTGCCATCGACTGGGTCAGCGACGTGACGACGGGCTATCTGCCCGAGATGATTGAGCAGAAACTCGCGTTCCTTGGCGAACACAAAGACGAGGTCGACAAACTGCGAGCCGAAGGGTGGGACGAGCATGAGATCGCACGCCGCCTGCCCGCCGATCCTCGCAATCGCCTGCACATCGCGCCGGCCTTTGGGACGTACTTCTGGAACTTCAACTGCCTCCCCACGCTCCGCGATGGCAGGCCCAACCCGCTCGCCGACCCCCGCGTGCGTCGCGCACTCTCCCTCGCGGTTGACAAGCAAGGACTCGTCGATCAGGTCCGCCGTCGCCTCGAACGCCCGACGGGAACGCTGACGCCGCCGGGCTCGATCGCGGGGTATGAACCGCCCGCCGGGCTGAAGCGTGACCCGGTCGAGGCTCGCCGCCTGCTCGCGGAAGCGGGCTATCCGGGCGGCAAGGGGTTCATGACGATCGAGATGCTCTTCAACAAGGACGCGGGGCACGACCTTGTCGCGCAGTACCTTGCGAAGTGCTGGCGGGAAGAACTCGGTGTTTCCTGCACGTTCCGCGTGCTGGAACTGAGTATCGCGCGCGACGAGATCAAGAACGCGAACTACATCATGAGCCGGGGATCGTGGTTTGGCGACTTTGGCGATCCAGTCACGTTTCTCGAACTCAACCGCACGGGTGATGGCAATAACGACCGCAAGTACGCGAACCCGGCGTACGACGCTTTGCTCGACGCGGCGGCGGCTGAGACAGACGTCGCGAAGCGCTTCGATATCCTCACACGCGCCGAGACGATGGTTGTGGAAGATGAGTGCGCGCTTTTGCCGCTCTTCCACTACAACAACTTTTATCTCTTTGATGCGCACACAGTGACGGGGATCACCAGCCATCCGCGCACGGTGCAAACGCCACAGATCGTGGAGATGCTGGGCGACGGTAAGGGAGCCGAGGTGCCTCTGCGAATGGAGCAGAAGAAGCCGCGAGCCGCAGGCACGGGAGGGGCGCCATGATCCCGCTCATCCTGCGACGCTTGGCGCAACTGCCCTTGATCCTGGGCGTGATCTTCACGATCACGCTCGCGCTCGCGTGGGCGGTGCCCGGCAATCCCCTGGAAAATCCGGAACGTCGCCCGCCCCCCGAGATCGCGGCAGCGATGAAGCGCCAGTACAACCTCGACAGTTTCTGGCGGTTCTATGGGTCGTACCTCGACAGTGCGAGCGGCGTGAAGTTTGTGCGAGAGTCGCTCGACTCGCAGCCCAAGTCCGTCACCAATCAAGGCACCCGCTGGGTCTTTGACCTGGGCCCATCGTTGCGACACCGCGACCGGCGTGTCAACGAGATCATCGCGGACAGTTTGCCAGTTTCGATGACGCTGGGAGCGGCCGCGATCGTGTTCGCCCTCATCGTCGGCGTCGGGGCCGGCGTCCTTGGCGCGATCCGCCCCAACGGCGTGCTCGATGCGCTCACCCTCACGATCGCGCTCATCGGCATCAGTTTGCCCAGTTTCGTCATCGGGACGGTGCTCTTGCTGGTCTTCGCGGTATGGCTGGCGTGGCTGCCAGTGGGCGAATGGGGGACGCTGCGGTCTTTGATCCTGCCCGCGATTACCCTCGGCCTGCCCCCCGCCGCGTACATCGCGCGGCTGACGCGCCTGGGCATGATCGAGCAGTTGTCCATGGACTACATCCGCACCGCCCGGGCCAAGGGCGCACCCGAGCACGTCGTCGTCCTCCGCCACGCCCTCAAGAACGCGTTTCTACCTGTCCTTAGTTACCTGGGCCCGGCGACAGCCTTTGCCATGACCGGGTCCTTCGTGGTTGAGCGGGTCTTCAATGTCCCCGGGATGGGCAAGCATTTCGTCAACGGCGTGCAGAACAAGGACCTTTTTCTCATCATCGGGGTGGTGCTGGTCTTTGCCACGCTGCTCATCCTGATGAACCTCCTCGTGGATGTGCTGTACCGCTGGGTCGATCCGCGGATTGAGTAGCGCGGCGGTCGTGCCGGGCGGTTACACTATTGCGGAACGACCGATAGTGCAGTTAGGCCAGGAGGGCCGATCGATGACGCAAGGACCAGGCGGGCCACTCGCTCAACACATTGAAGATGACATCTTCCTGACGCCTCGCGTCTTGGACCAGCGCGCGTTCGAGGACCTCGCGGGCGCCTTGAAAGGAATCGTGCGCGACGCGGCGCAGCAGGGCGAAGCGCTCGTCGCGAGCACGGGCGATGTCAAACTCCTGGGGCAACAACTTAAGGACGCGACGCGGGAGTTGCAGCAGCGCGTGGACTCTGCGGTGCGCGTGGTGCCGACGCTCGACCAGCGCGTGGCGAAGGTCGAGCAGGCTCTGGATCGTGCCGAGTCCAGCCTCAACGCGAAGGAAGCCGTCGTCCGTGAACTGACGAGCAAGGAGATCTCGATCGACAAGGAGCGCCTCGCGCTCATGGTCGAGGAGCACTTGTCCGCGATCGTGAAGGACAAACTCGCGAGTTTCTCCGAGCGCCTCGTTTCCAAGGCCCTCGAAGCGGGGCCGATTGCGTCGCGCGAACTCGAGGCGACGATGCGGCGCCTTAAGGAGGTACACGACAAGGTGGGCACGGCGACGTCGGCTGCCGAGCAGCGCGTTACGTCCCTCAAGGCACAGGCCGACGCGACCGCCGCGAGCATCGTTTCTGGCGTGCAGGGAAAGGCCGAACAATTGATTTCGGAGGCCGAGGCACGTTCGGGCGCGATCGTGTCGCAGGCGCAGGGGCACGCGTCGGCGTTGTTTGCGGAAGCGCAGGCCAAGGTCGAGTCGATGCTTGCCTCGTTCGAGGATCACGCACAACAGATCGCGAGACAGGCCCACGAGCCGTTGGAGCAGATCCTGCGCACCGCCCCGGCTCGCATCGCCGAGTGCGAGGATCGAGCGGGTTTGATCGTCGCGGAACTCGAGCGTCGCCTCGAGCGGTTCAAGAACGCCGCGGGCGAGGCCGCGAAACTCGCGAATCCCGTGGAGACGGAACGGTTCATCACGACCGCGAACGAAACGACGAGTCGAGCGGCGACGACGCTCAATCGGCTGCACGAGGGCGTGGAGCAGGCCGAGGAGTTCTCACGCCAACTCGCGACCCTCTCTCAACAGGCGCAGACGGCCCGCGAGCACCTGACGAACGATGTGGACGTGCACGTCGGCGCGATCAACGCGATCGAGAAGCGCCTGGGAGAGATTGGCTCCAAGCAGGAAGCGCTGCGAACGATGCTCGAACAGGCACTCGCCAAGGCGCAGGAAGCGGACGCGACGATCGAAGAGCAGGCCGCCAAGTGTGCGCAAACGGTGGAGCAGGCCGCCCAGCCCGCGATGCAGCGGCTCGGGATGCAGGCCCAACAAGTTGGGGCCTGGCTGCAGAACCTACTCCAGCAGTCGGCGGATGTCGGGCATCGCCTCGAGCGCGTGATGAGCGAGGCGAGGGCGACGGCGTCGGGGAAGACGCCCGGGAAGCACTCGTAAGAACGATTGTGTTGTCACGATCGGGGCTGGAAGCACCGAACCCCGCAAGACAAGGCGAAGACGCTCGCGCTTCGGGCTCGTCAATGCAAATCGCTTCGAGGCTCAGCGATAGTCGCCGTCGTCCCAGGTGCGCACGTCGAGCAAGACTTCGGGCGTGATGAGTTTCGCGTGCCCGTCCATAAACATCGCGTTCGCACCCCGGCCGTGGCGTTTGGGCTCGGTGCGTCGCCAGAGCGTCGGGTCGCCGCCGGAGGTCGGCCCATTGATGTTCGTCACGCGGCGGAGGTCGTAGAAGATCGAGAGTTCAAGGTCGCTCTGGGCTGCCGAGAAGTAGTTGTTCGAGCGCAGCCCGCCCGGATCATCCGCGAAGCACGTGAGGTACAAAACGTCCGGCGTGCGTTGCAGCATCTGGAGGCGCACAGGCGGTTTGCACTCGTTCTCATCGGGAACGAGCGTGCCATTCGCGAGGCGCTGGCGGAAGCGCATCCCGTTGTTCACGTAGTGGATGTGTGCCCGTCCTTGAGGCGTGCAGGGTCGCGATAAAACTCGGAGTACTTGAAGCGATCGTTCTTGCCGCCCGTGTTGTCGGTCGTGCTGGCGGTGGTGTCCATGAAGGGGCGGAGGTTGAAGGCCCATGAGATGTTCCACTCCGCCCGCTCGGTACCGGGCGTCCACGAGCGGAACCACGCGGGATACTCGGGGATGCGTCCAGCGCTGTTGCGAGGGCGTGTGTCGCCCGCGCGCGGGATCGCCTCGCTGTTGCCCGATTCGCGCGGGATCCACTCCTTGTACTCGTTTGCGTACGCGTGCAGGGCGATGCCGATCTGGCGCTGGTTGCTCAGGCACTTGACCTGCCGCCCGGCTTCCCGCGCCTTGACCAGTGAAGGCAGCAAGATCCCGATGAGCAGCGCGATGATCGCGATGACCACCAGCAACTCGATCAGCGTAAACGCCCGACGCAGGCACAGCATGGTCCCAGTCTACACGAATCGGCCACGAGTTCAAAGTGCTTTCCGGGGCACGTCGAATGGGGCTTGGCGGCCCGGGCCGGTCAGCGTGCGGCTGCCAGGAGCCCGGTCATCACTTCCCGTACGCGATTGCCCGCTTCCTCGATCTGGGCGGCCGACACGTCCAGATGGCAGACCGCCCGGATTCGCTGGGGCGAGTTGGGCAGGATCAGCACGCCCTTGGCCTTCACGCGCTCGCAGACTTGTGCCGCCGTCAGCCCGGTCGCCTTATCGACCGCGACGAAGACCATGTTCGTTTCGGGCCCGCGCTCGCGCTGTTCGGGATCGATCGCGAGCCCGGGGCACTGTGCGAGGAGCGTCGCGAGACGGCGGGCATTGGCGTGGTCTTGTGTGAGGCGAGCGCGGTGGTTGTCCAGCGCGTACAACGCGGCCGCCGCGAGCACGCCCGATTGACGCATCTTTCCGCCGAACATCTTCACGAAACGATGCACGCGCGAGATCGTCGCTTTGTCTCCCGCGACGGCGGACCCCGCCGGGCACCCGAGCCCCTTGCTGAAGCAGCACGAGACAGTGTCGAAGTTCTTCGCGTAGTCCTTTGGCGCGAGTCCCGTGGCCGCACAGGCATTCCACAACCGCGCGCCATCCATGTGCACGCGCAGCCCGAGTTCACGCCCGCGCTTTGCGACGCGCTCCAACTGCTCGATCGGCCAGACCGACCCGCCGCCGCGGTTGTGCGTGTTCTCGATGATCAGCAACTTGCTGTGGGGCGAATGGATGTTGTCGGGCCGCATCGCGCCCTCGACATCGGCCACGTCGAAGATGCCACGATCACCTGCAAGTGGGCGGACCATGCACCCGGACAACGCTGCGGGGCTGCCGGTCTCATAATGGATGATGTGCCCGCCCTCATGGCAGATGATCTCATCGCCCGGCTCGGTCTGGGCGCGGATCGCGGCCTGGTTCGCCATCGTCCCCGTCGGCACGAAGCAGGCGGCTTCCTTCCCGAGCAACGCCGCGAACTTGTCTTGGAGCGCGATCACCGTCGGATCATCGCCCAGGACATCATCCCCTACCACCGCCTCGGCCATGACCCGGCGCATCTCTTGCGTCGGACGGCTCACGGTGTCGCTGCGAAGGTCAATAACGTTCGTCGAAGGTGCGGCGTTCATACGCAAGCGTACGACTCCCAATCGCTTTGCGAACGCGCGTTCTGCCATTCAAGCATCCTGTCATTCCGACACCCACTGCCACACCCGCTGTCCAACCGGGCAGCGTCCGCCCGTGTTCTTGGGTCACCAACGGGGCCCAGTAGCCATCCATGGGTCTGGCACGTTGGTTGCATTCCTGTCACTCGTGCCCCGACGTGGGGCGGAAACATGACAGAATCCCGGACGAGTCCGGGAAGAACAAGGGAGTTTGCAATGAACATCATCGCTCGTCGTGATCCTCGCAGTGTCTTTGGCGTCCCCGGCGTCGTGAGCCGCCTGTTCAATGAGCCGTTCTTCACGAACGACTTCTTACAGGAGATCGCGAATGCACCAGAACTGGGCGAAGGTGTGCTGCCCTTGGACATTTCGGAGAGCGAGAAGCACTTGATCGTGCGTGCATCGCTGCCCGGGTTCCGCACGGAGGACGTGGATGTCCAGGTGCACGATGGCGTGCTCACGATCAAGGCCACGCACACCGAGCAGGCCCAAGACACGGGCGAGAAGTTCCTGCGTCGCGAGCGTCGCAAGCGCTCACTCGAGCGACGCGTTGCACTGCCGACGGTTGTTGAGGGGGCGAACGTGGACGCGGCACTGAAGGATGGCGTGCTCACGCTCCGCCTCGCCAAGACGCCCGAGGCCCAGCCCAAGAAGATCGCGATTCGTCAGGCGTAATCGCCTGCAACACAATCTGCCCGCCGACTTGTGGTCGGCGGCCCCTGGCCGATCTCTCCACTCGGTCTTGGGACCACGTGAACCCGGCGCTCGGTGCGCCGGGTTCTCTGATTGGCACAGAGCGTCACGAAGTTCGCACGGCGGTCCGCACCTTCGCCCCCATGCGCTTGTAGAGCAGCACGAAGCCAAACGAGCCGAACGCCGCAAGAACGGTCGTGAACATGAAGACGTACCCCGCCGCGTCGGGGCCGAGGAGAATGGCCTTACCCGCATCGTCGGTGCCGATGACCATGTTCTTCATCCATGTGTAGAGAGCCACGGTTGCGAATGGAGCGAGCAGCCCGCGGAGGCCGTTGAGCGTGACGTGCGTCGCCATGTACTGCGAGGCTTGCGTCGGTGGCGCGAAGTCCACGTGCCCCAGGTTCCAGGCGATCGTTCCGCCGCCGTAGCCCACGCCCTGCAGGATGGCACCGGCGAAGAGCAGGGGCAAACTGTGCAGAGCGGCCCCGGTCGCGATCGTCGCGCCGGCAAGGACAAAGACCCAACTGTGGATCGCTCGGAAGCGCACCACGTGCGCGCGACCCAGCAGCCTGACCCACAGCGGAATCGTGAGGAACATCGTAACCGCCGGCAGCGAACTCGTGACGAGAATGCCCGCAAGGTACCCCACGCCGAACTGCTCTTTGAGCGTGATCGTCAGCATGGGCGCGAGCATGATGTTGGAGAACCCAAGCACGAACATCCAGAGCATGAACTCCGCGAAGTCTTTGTCCCGCTTCAAAACGCGCGTCACGATCAGGGGTCCGAGCCAGGGCGGGAGCGTGGACTGCTCGTCCTCACGCTCGCTCTTGAGGATCGCGTCATGCCGTCGCACGCGCATCCCGCGATAGAGCAGGAACGCGACGATGCCAAACCCAGCCGCCAGGGGCGCGACGGTCTGGATGTGCTTGGGATCACGATCGAGGAGCGATCCGAGCAAGATGCCCATTCCCGCGATCGTGAGCACCTGGATCCCCGAGAGTTTGCCAATCACCCTCGTCCGCACCTCGCGCCCGTAGTTCGCCTTCCAGATCGTGGGGCGGATCGTGATGATCCCTGACCACGAGATTCGTGCGATCAGCACCACGCCCACGAACATCCACAAGCCCAGTTGCGTGTCGGGCACGAACGCGATCAGGAGCACCATCGCCACGACCGCGAGTTGCAGGCCGTTCACGAGCGGCACTTTGGCCCGGCCATGCGCGATCTGCGTCCACATGAAACTGATGATGTTCGCGATCTCGGGCGAGGCCCCCACCACCGCGACGGCGAGGTTGAGCCATCGCGCCGGCACCGCTTCCGCGAACGTGTTCTTGGCAAAGACCGAGACGATTCCCCCCTCCACGCACGCGAGGGTCATGGCGAAGAAGAACGTGCTCGCCAGTTCAAGACGGTAACTCTTGCGCGTCATCGCCGGCATGGAAGACGGGTGGTACGACGTCACCGCGCCAGCAACCAGTCGCCCGGCGGCGGCGATCATGCCACCCGAAGCACTCGGCGGAACATGGGTCGCCACTGAACCACTTTTCTCATCACGCTGCCCCGCCGCCATCCTTGGTTCACCCTTCCGCACTCAGTCCGATTTCGCCCCGAGACACTCCTTTGTCCACACGAGCATAGTGACGCACCCGAACACGCGATAAGCACCGCCCTTGCGACCCCGTTCCGGCGGTTGTCGGCCGCATGAACGCAATTTATTTTCTTGCGACGCGCTGCAGTTGGCCATCGATGCGCGGCGTGTTCTGCCTGGCGGAGCGCAACCGCTTTCTCCTCCGCCTCTTGTGGAATCACGCCGCCCGATGTCCTTGGTCCCGAACGATGCCGCGCGACGACCACTCACGCGCCCTGAGAGCAACGAACGTTGCGTCTGCGTCGGTTTCTGACTTGCACGACGCGGGGCGGTTGGTATTTTGATTGCGGCGCAGATCGCAGACTACGAGTTCTATCGAACACCACACTTGGTCCGCGCCGAACGAACCGTTGGCACAAAGGCGCTGGTCCGCACGTGTGAACAACTCACACTGGGACTCAAGGGCTTCGACTACATGTCGCGAAGCCACCTTCGCGGGATTCCTTGTCCGGGGGCTTTGTTCTCTCGATTCAGGTTCAGATGCGTCGCGAATGGGCGCACGCACTTGCTCGTCGTATCCGTCACTTTCTCAAGGGGATCGAATCATGGCTCGTACTCATGTCGTTCGCGCGTTCGCCCTCGCCGCCATCCTCGCCGTCTGCGCCGGGCAAGCCGTCGCCGCTCCGCTGGGCACAGAGTTCACCTATCAGGCGGAAGTCGTCGAAAGCGGCGCACTCGCCACAGGTCCGGTCGATCTGCGATTCCGCCTGTATGACGCCGCGATCGGCGGCGCACGCGTGGACGCGATCGGCGCCTTCGGCGTCGAGCGAGCAGGCACCGCACTCGTGAACGGGCGATTCACAACCACTTTGGACTTCGGCGCCAATCCGTACGGCGGCGATGCACGCTGGCTCGAAATCGACGTGCGCCCCGCGGGCGGCGGCGCGTACACCACTCTCGTCCCTCGCCAACTCCTGTCGGCCGCGCCGTATGCTCGCTTCGCGCCCAATGCCGCCAATGCCCTGAACGCGACGAACGCGGTGAATGCCGTGAACGCCACCAACGCGACGAATGCGACGAACGCCGCGACCGCCAACAACGCCCTGAACCTCGGCGGCAACGCGCCCTCGTTCTACACCAATGCCAGCAACATCAGCAGCGGCACGCTCTCTGACGCACGTCTCTCCACCAACGTTGCGCTTCTCAATCTTGCGCAGACTTTCTCTGCCGCCAAGGCCTTCACCGCGACCGCCGCCTTCAACAACGCCAACCCGTTCACGGTCACCAGCACCAACCTCATCACGAACCTGAACGCCGACCTGCTCGATGGGCAGACCGGCGCGTTCTATCAGAACGCCGGGAACATCACCCTGGGCACTATCAACGATGCCCGCCTTTCTGCCAACGTCGCCCTGCGCAACGCCACCAACAACTTCTCCACCCTCAACACCTTCGACGGCGGACCCAACGCCAGCCTTGTTTCTGGCACCGGTGATATCCAGGTTGGTCCGAGCGGGAGCCAGAATCTCGGCATCGACGAGAACGAGATTCAAGCGCGCAACGGCGCCGGTGGACCCGGACAACTGATCTTGAATAATCAGGGCGGTAATGTCTTCATCGGCAACGCCGGAACTTCGCTCGTCGGAATTGGTACGGTTTCCCCTGAGCGCTTCTTCCACGTGTTCGGCGGCTCCGCTGGCACCGTGACCTCCAACGCCGGCTCCCTTGCCGTTTTCGAGAATAGCGCCAACGCCTACATCTCCCTCCTCACCCCATCCGCCAACGAGTCGGGCATCCTCTTCGGCACGCCGACAAATGCACAGGAAGGCGGCATCATCTACGGCAACTCCGCCGTCGGCAACGGAATGCAGTTCCGCACCAACGGCAACGTCACCCGCATGACGCTCACCAGCGTCGGCGACCTCATCATCAATGACGACACGTCCTCCATCCAGTTCCCCGCGACGGTGTCGCCCAACGACGCGATGATCCACATGTTCGCGAGCGGCACGGGAAACTCGATGCGAACCGTCATCGGCCACTCCCCTGCGTTCGACGAATGGGGCATGGCCTACAACGACGGGACCGACACATTCTCCTTCTCCACGACTCACGCCGGCCCACCGTCGCTCGCCGTTGACATGATCAATCGGCGCGTTGGCGTCGGCACACTGACCCCCGCCACGCTCATCAATCTCGTCGGCGGCCCGGACGTGACCGTTGCCAACGGCTCCGGCTCTCTCCAGATCGGTGCCAGCACCGGCACCAACCTTGGCGTCGATACCAACGAGATCCAGGTCCGCAACGGTCTCGGTGCCGCCTCCACCATGTTCATGAACTTCCAAGGGGGCAACGTCATCATCGGCGGAGCGGGGGTCTCCAACGTCGGCGTCGGGACCGCCGCGCCGGAACGCCTCTTGCACGTCTTTGGTGGCTCCGCGGGTATCGTCACTTCCAACGCCAACTCGCTCGCTGTTTTCGAAGATAACGTCAACGGCTACATCAACCTGCTCACTCCCGCAACCCTCGAGTCGGGCATCCTCTTTGGCAATCCCGGCAACAACGCCGACGGCGGCATTGTCTACGTTGGCAGCATCGACGAGATGCAGTTCCGCACCAACGGCAATATCACCCGCATGGTCCTCCAAGGCGACGGTCGCGTTGGCATCGGCGACATCAGCCCCGACGCCGCACTCGACGTCACCATCGCCAATCAGCAGGTCGGCGAGTTCGACCGCACCGGCAGCGATGGCGTGATGATCCAGTTCCAACAGGCAGGCATCGTAGAAGGTTCGATCAGCGTCACCGGCACCACCGTGTCGTACAACTCGTTCACCGGCTCGCACCTCGCGGTCACCGATGAGAAGATCGAACGCGGCGAACTCGTCTCGTTCACCGGCGAGAACAAGGAATACCACGGCCTGCCCGGACACGAGCCGCTCTACGGCGTGAAACGCACCGCCAAGGCAAATGACCCGGCCGTCCTCGGCGCCTACCTCGGCATCCTCGAAACTCAGCAGCCCTTCGGCCTGTCCAATCCCTATCAGATCATGGCCGTCGGCAACGGCGACATGTGGGTTATCGACACCGGAACGAACCTCGAACCGGGTGACTATCTCATCTCTTCGGACGTGCCAGGCTGTGCCATGAAGGATGATTCTGTCAAATACCCCATCGGACACGTTGTGGCCAAGGCCGCCCAGAAGGTAGACTGGAGCAAGGTCGAACCAGGCACCGATGGCGTGCGTCGCGCCAAGGTCTCCGTCCTGTTCGGTGCCTTCGCTCGCACCACCGCCGCAACTCTTCCCCAAGACCAGATGGCAACCCTCATCGTTCTTCAGCAGCAACAGATCCAGGAACTCGAAGCACGACTCAAGGCCCTTGAAGCCGCCCGCTGATCACTCCCACCCCTTCATCACTCCAAGACTCGTCCCGAAGCGCAACTCAAACGATTCGCACATGAAGGAATGACTCATGCGATCAACCAACGCACTCGCGGCTCTCGTCGTCCTCGGAGGACTCGCGCCCGCCGCGTTCGCCCAGTTCGGCATCCCTTGGCACACTATTGATGGTGGCGGGGGCTCGTCTTCTGGCGGCACCTTCGTCATCCGCGGGACCATCGGCCAGCCCGACGCTGGCAAGTCCGTCGGCGGCTCGTTCTCCATCAGTGGCGGATTCTGGTCCCAGGGCCTCGATGCCACCTGCCCCGCCGACCTCGACAACGGGTCGGGAACCGGCACCCCAGACAACGCCGTCACCATCGACGACCTTCTTTATTTTCTCGTGGTCTTTGAGGACGGCACCGTCGAAGCCGACCTCGACGATGACGGGGTCAACCCGCCCAATCCGGACGGGGGTGTAACGATCGACGACTTGTTGTTCTTCCTGTTGAGGTTTGAGGCTGGCTGCTAGGTCACCTCGAATGTCTGCCTGAGAACACATACACTGCCTCCTCATGGCATCCGCTATCGCTCCGTTCACCCTCGACCGTGTGCCACCCGCACCTCGCAACGATCGCAGGCGCTGGCTGCGCCGACTCTGCCGCCCGCGCTGGGCCCACATGCTCAGCCACAACCCTGCCCCGCTGTCCAACATGGTGGGCCAGGATCGGGGGATGCCCGTCGATCGCCTGTTCATCGAGGCGTTCCTCGACCACCACAAGCAACTGATCACGGGGGATGTGTTCGACATCAAGGACCGGGAGTACACCGACCGCTTCGGGCAGGGCGTCAAGTCGTGCCAAGTCCTTGACTACAACCGAGGAAACAAGGACGCCACGATCTACGACGACATCCGTTCTCTCTCCACGGTTAGAGACGCGTCGTTCGATTGTTTCATCGTCACGCAGGTCCTGCAGTACATCGATGACTTGCACGCGAGTGCGCGGGCCATACATCGCGTCCTCCGTCCCGGGGGAACCGCTCTCATCACCGTCCCCTCCCTTGGCAAACTCGACGGCACCGAGGACAACGTCGAGGGCAGTTTCTGGCGATTCACCGCGGACTCCTGCCGCTACCTCTTCGCCCCCCATTTTCGGGATCTCGAGATCGTCCCCTGGGGCAACGTCCGCCTCGCCATGGCGTTCCTGACCGGGCTCTCGGCGCAGGACATGACCACGCATGAACTGCGCCACTTTGACGCTCGCTTTACGACCGGCGTCGTCATCCGGGCGACCAAGGACCGCTGACGACAGCCGACTTCGGGCCGGTCCCCAAAGCGCCGCGCGGGCTTGTCCGGTCCCTACACTCCGCCCATGAAGATCCACGAGTACCAGGGCCGTGACCTCCTTCGCGCTTACGGCATCCCCGTCCCCGCCGGGCAGACCATTTCCTCGATCGAAGAAGCGGCCGGTGCGTTCAAGGCGGCCACCGCCAGCCAGTCCTCGCCCCTCGCGGTGATCAAGGCCCAGGTCCACGCCGGTGGCCGCGGCAAGGCCGGGTTCGTCAAACTCGTGAAGACCGCCGCCGAGGCCGAGGCCGCCGCTCGCTTCATGCTCACCAATCGCATGAAGAGCCCGCAGACGCCGCCCGAAGGGTTGGAGGTTTCCAAGTTGCTTGTCGCGGCGGGCGTGGACATCGCCGATCGCGCCGGGGGTGGCAAGGAAGAGTTCTATCTCGCCATCACGACCGATCGGCGCACGCGCCGCAACGTCCTCATCGCATCGCGCGAGGGTGGCGTCGAGATCGAGACGATCGCACACGAGCGCCCCGAAGCGATCATCAAGGAAATCCTCCATCCGCTCACGGGCCTTGCGGCGTACCAGGCGCGCAACGTCGCCGCCCGCCTTGGTTTCACGGGCAAACTGATCAACCAGGCCGCCGACGCGATGGTGAAACTGAGCAAACTCTTCGTCGAGAAGGACTGCACGATCGCCGAGATCAACCCGCTCGTCATCGCGAGCGTCACGGGCGCGAATGGCTCCAGCGAGAAGCAGGTCCTCGCGATCGACGCCAAGTTCAACTTCGACGACAACGGCACGTTCCGCCACAAGGACATCGAGGCGATGTTTGACCCCACCGAGGAAAACCCCGCCGAGATGAAGGCTCGCAAGTTCGGGCTTTCCTACATCGCCCTTGATGGCTCCATCGGCTGCCTCGTCAACGGTGCTGGCCTCGCCATGGCAACCATGGACGTCGTCAATCTCCACGGCAAGACGCCCGCGAACTTCCTGGACGTGGGCGGCGGCGCGAGCGAGGAAGCCGTCACGGAAGCCTTCTCGATCATTCTCTCGGACAAGGCCGTCAAGGGCATCCTCGTCAACATCTTCGGCGGGATCATGCGTTGTGACATCATCGCGCAGGGCATCATCAATGCCGCGACCAACTACAAGAACGCCGATGGGTCCACGGGGTTCAAGGTCCCCCTCGTCGTCCGCCTCGAAGGCACCAACGTCGACGCGGGCCGCAAGTTGCTGACGGATGCCAAGGCCAAACTGCCCACGCTCCAAGCAGCAACCGACCTAACGGATGCGGCGAAAAAGGTGTGTGCGGCGGTCGGGTGAGTTGTTGCTGAAGAGCCACACGATCACATCGTGTAAAACCCGCCACCCATGTCCTTGATCTTGCCCTGGCGCGCCAGTTCTTTCCACACCTCCCGCGGAAACTGGTTGGGTGGCTGGATGCCCATGCCCTCGGTTTTCTTCCCCGAGGTCATCGGTTTGTTTGCGCCGAGTTTCGACTCGTGATCGAGCCTCGTCAACTTCAGCCGCTTCTTGAACGCGCCGAGCGCCTGCGTCAACGTGGCCTCGGGGATGGAGGCTGCCCCACTTTGTCCATGGGGCGGCACCGGCTGGTCGGGGTTCGCGGGAGATTGAGCGTCGGTCGACATGGGGTTCTCCTGTGGGCGAACTCTACGACCTGCAGCGCACGAAAAAGCCCCACGCGGTTTCGCGTGGGGCTTTGAATGATCAATCTGCCTTGAATCACTTGCCCACTCTCGTGGGCGATCAGGCATTTAGCGGCGACGGCGAGTCGCAACGAGGCCGCCCAGGCCCAGGAGCGCCATTGCGCTGGGGGCGGGAACGGTCAACTCAAAGTTGTGCGTGTGCGTCGTAGTGTCGCCTGCGGCCAGGCTGGAGGTACCAACCGACGGAACCGTGGTCGAAAGGAACCACTGGCCAGTCACGCCGCCGAGCGCGACGATCTGGACAAAGCCAGCGTCGGGGATGAGGAAGGTCGAGTCCTTCGCGTTCGCGACGGTTTCGAGGCCGATGTTCCAGATGGCGTTGCCAACTGGCAGGTTGACATTGAACTGGTTGACTAAGGTCGCGGACGTGTCGTAAAACTCGACGCGAACGGCGCCCGCGGCTGTCACTCCGCCGACAAAGCGGAACGACTGAAGAAACGCGTTTCCGCCCGCGAGAGTCGAGTTGTAGTCCTCGAAGCCCAACACGCCGGTCGCAGCGGCGAACCCTTGGTAAGGACCAGGAATCGAGTTGAAAACAACGCTGTTCGACGCGCGGGTCGTGGGCATCAGATCGTCGCTGATTGGCTCGAAACCAACGACGTGTGCCTGGGTCGCCATCGCCGTGCCGGCTGACATGACCAATGCCAAAACAAAGATGCTCGCCTTCATGTCTTGTCTCTCCTCTCGAATCCCCCGAGAAACTCTCTTGGGAAACGACGCCATGGCCCCTTCGCGCCTCCTACAGCGCGAAATTGCGAACACCACGCGGCTACATGCCGTGCGGCTCGTGCGACCATGCCTTGGTGGAAAGGGTCTCTCTCAATCCTCCCAAAGCGGGGGTAGTATCGCACACTCACCGCACACTTGTCAAGCGAATGTGAACGACCGCCGAGAGCATAAGTGTTTGTGAGACAATGGGATAGCAAAGAGGACATCCCTCTGCCGCTTCAACTGGCGGTTCTCGGACGTGTTTCAGGCGCGGCGGAGGTCCTGGCCGCGGTCAATCCCCGTGCCGTTCGCGGAGGCGCGGGCTGAGGCGTGCGATCAAATGGGCCCGTTCGAACTCGTCGACCCAATCCTGCAGCGTTGCGCGGGACTCATCCTCGGGCACGTCGGCACCCGGAAGCGGGCAGGAGGCGCCCAACTGCTTCTCTGCCTTCCCGCGATAGCGGCTCAGCGTGCCGTCGCCCACGATCGCCAGGAACTCGAAGTCTTCGTTCAGAAAAACGACGGTCGGCACGCGGAGTCCGCCACAGATCTTGATCTGCTCGGCGAGGTCCTTGTGCTTGTCGCGATCGAGCAGCCGGAACGACACCTTTGCCGGGTTGGCTCGCTGGATGTGGTCGAGCATGGGGACCTGGGCGGCACAATCGCCACACCACAGCCCTGACGTCGCGAGCACATGGATCTGTCGCGTGAACGAGGCGACGAGGGACTGGTGTGCCGGGGTGAGCCGCACCTTGCTGTGCATGGCGTTCCAACTCGCCTGTTGGCTGGACGAACCAACGGCAACGTATGAGTCGTACGTTTGGGCGGCATCAAACTTGGCCTTGGCAGTTGCCGGTGACAGCATGCTTCAGCGTAGGGACGTTCTACCGCTCGGACTGCTTGGTCTCCGCCTCAAGACGCTCCAACTCCGCACGATCTGCGGCGGCAGACTCAAGATGGCGCTTCGCGTCGGCCTCGGAGATTCGCCCCATTCGAAGTTCCAGGATGATGCGTCCTTCATCGCTGAGTTCGATGAGTTGCCCGAGATGGAGGGCACGCTCGTAACTCGCGCGGCGGAACACGCGGAGGGTCCAGAGCAGGATCGTTCCCACCAACGCTGCGACGAACAGTCCCACCGAAATCACTCGACCCGAGGTGTCAACATGCGACTTTGGGGAGAACGAGCCGATGGCGACCATCAGCAGCACGAGGGAGGCGACCACGCCCAAAGCCCGCCCCCACGCGATGAACATTGACTTGGCGCTCAGTGGGATCTTCACGCCACTGATGCTGTCGCCTTCCTTTCCTACGACGACCATCGAGCCCATGGGAATGAGCGGGATGTACCAGAGGTGGCCGAACCTCGTTGCCACGTGGAAAAGTCCGGGCACTTCATCGACCTTGCCGAAATAGCGCGTTCCCCAGACGATGATCATGCGTTCTCCTTTGCCGCGGAGCGACCGCAAAGAGAATACCGAAGTTCAAGTCCGGGCACAAGTGTGAGGGCGCTATTCCTTGGCCAATGCCGCGATCCGCCGAAGGTGGTCAAAGGCGTGGAGGGGCGTCATTGACTCGATCTTGATCTCGCGCAGCGCGTCCACCGCTGGGTGGGGCATGAACTCGGTGAAGAGTGACATCTGCCCGTCGCGTGGCGGGGGGACGGCGGACGTGTCGTGCGATGAGCCCCGCGCGGATCGCTTGCTCCCGCCATCGATCTCGGTCTGATGCACCGCAAGTGTGCTGAGGACTTCTCGTGCCCGCGCGACCACGGGCGTTGGAATCCCCGCGAGGCGAGCGACGTGCACGCCATAGGACTGATCGGCGCGCCCTGGCTGGATGCTGTGCAGAAAGACGATCTGTGCGTGCGGATCGCCCGGCGGCCATTCTCGCACGGCGACGTGGAGGTTTGTCACGCGTTCCGGAAATCGCTCCTG
>Ga0075158_10001368_pt1 | contig 18456 bp, 15 predicted proteins | sample JI91814BDNA_FD_70968 | JGI IMG/M metagenome (GOLD analysis project Ga0075158, IMG submission 70968) | Wastewater effluent complex algal communities from Wisconsin, to seasonally profile nutrient transformation and Carbon sequestration -... | ecosystem: Engineered > WWTP > Effluent > Algae... | reverse complement strand
CAGGAAGCGGGCGCCGGGGTCGCTGTCCATCGCCCGGCGGATCTCGGCCGCGCTCTGGTCCAGGGTGGCCAGCGCCGGCTCGATCGGCGCCGGCAGCGGCGCACCTTCGAACTGAAGCAGCGCCGCCTCGTACTCCCGGGTCAGGGCCTGGGCCTCGCGCTGAACCAGCTGCGCCTGCACGTCGGGCGCGGGCGGGCGAGCCTGGTGCCAGGCAATGCCGACCGCCAGGCACAGCGAGGCCGCCATGGCCAGGCCCGCCAGCCAGCCCGGGCGCCAGCGCGCCGGGCGCGTCGCCGGCAGGCGCGCGGCGATGCCGGGCCACAGGTCGCGCGGCGGTTCGATGTCACGCGGAAGCTGGCGCAGTGCCCAGCGAAGTTCATTCTCGCCCATGGTCTTCTCCTAGCCTGGCCCGCAGCAGCTGGCGGGCGCGATGCAACTGTGCCTTGGAACTGCCGACCGCCATGCCGAGCTCGGCGGCGATCTCCTCGTGCTTCCAGCCTTCGATGTCGTAGAGCACCAGCACCGCGCGGGCGCGCGGCGGCAGGGTGGCGATGGCGCGCTCCAGGTCCAGGCCCAGCGCGGTGCGGTGGCCGGCACTGTCGGGCGTGGCGTGCGCATCGAGCGCCTCGTCGTCGGTTTCCAGCGCTTCGCCGCCGCGGCGGGCACGCAGGTCCATCAGCGCGGTGTTCACCGCCAGCCGGTGCAGCCAGGTGGAGAACGCGCTCTCGAAGCGGAAGCCCGGCAGCGCCTGCCACGCGCGCACGAACGCTTCCTGCACCAGGTCCTCCGCCCTCGCCTCGTGGCCGCATAGCCGCCACAGCACCGCGAACACCCGCCGCGCATGCCGGCGGTAGAGCTGCTCGAACGCGCGCACGTCGCCGCCGCCCGCGGCGCGGACCAGGGCGTGGTCCTCGTCGCGTGGCGCGGCGTCGGTGTCGCTTGGGGTGGCGTGAATGTCCACGGCGGTGTTGAGCATACCCACTCGGATGCACGCACCCGCCGAATGGTTTACGCCGGCGCGCGGCCTTCGCGCCAGTGGGCGGCGGCCAGGCGCACCGTGGCTTCGTGGATGTCCACGATGTCGGCCACGTCCGGGGCGTAGCCGCCGGCCATGCAGACGGCCACGGGCAGGCCATGGCGTCGGCAGGCGGCCAGCACCTGGCGGTCGCGCTCGGCCAGGCCGGGCTTGCTCAGGGCGAGGTAGCCCAGCCGGTCGCCGACGAAGGGATCGGCGCCGGCCAGGTACACCACGGCGTCGGCGCGAGCGCGGTCGATGGCCTCGGGCAGGTGGCGGGCCAGCGCGTCCAGGTAGGCGTCGTCGCCGGTGCCGTCGGCCAGCGCCACGTCCAGGTCCGAGTCGGGCTTCACGGCCGGGTAGTTGCGGCCGGCGTGCATCGAGAAGGTGAAGATGGACGGATCGTCCGCGCACAGCTCGGCGGTGCCGTTGCCGTGGTGCACGTCCAGGTCCACCACCAGCAGCCGGCGGGCCAGGCCGTGGGCCTGCACGTGGCGGGCCGCCACCACCGCGTCGTTGAACACGCAGTAGCCGCCGCCGCGCGCATGGCCGGCGTGGTGGGTGCCGCCGGCCAGGTTCACCGCCACGCCCTCGCCTTCCAGCGCGCTGCGCAGCGCCATGAGGGTGCCGCCCGACGAGCGGCGCGATCGCTCCACCATGGCCTGCGACCACGGGAAGCCGATGCGCCGCATCAGGGATTCATCGGCGCTGCCGTCCGTCATGGCCTGCACGTACGCGGGCGCGTGCACGCGCAGCAGGTCGGCGTCGCTTGCCGCGGGCGGCTCCTGCAGGCGGATGCCCAGCGCCGGGGCGGCGTCGCGGATGCGCTCGTGCAAGCGCTCGTACTTGGACATCGGGAACCGATGCCCGTCCGGCAGCGGCAGCACGAAGTGGTGGCAGTAGAACGCCTTCATCGCCGATCGGGGGAGGGCCGTCGCCGACCCTCCCGCGGGATCAGGCCAGGCGGGCCGCGATCCTGGCGCGCTCGGCCTTCAAGGCATGCGGGGTGCGTTCGCCGAAGCCGTCCAGGTACTCGCCGATGCTGGCCATCTCGGCCTTCCAGCCTTCGCGGTCGATGGTGACCAACTGCTGGAGCGTGGCCTCGTCCAGGCCCAGGCCCTCGGTGTTGAGGTCGGCCGCCTTGGGCAGGAAGCCCACCGGCGTGTCCACCGCATCCACCTGGCCCGTGACGCGCTTGAGCATCCACTCCAGCACGCGCAGGTTTTCGCCGAAGCCCGGCCACATGAACTTGCCGGCCTCGTTCTTGCGGAACCAGTTGACCTGGAAGATCTTGGGCAGCTGCGCGCCCGGCTTGTCGAACGACAGCCAGTGGGCGAAGTAGTCGGCGAAGTTGTAGCCGGCGAAGGGCTTCATCGCCATCGAGTCGCGGCGCACCACGCCCACGGCGCCGGTGGCGGCGGCGGTGGTTTCCGAGGCCATCGAGGCGCCCACCAGCACGCCGTGGGTCCAGTCGCGCGCCTCGAACACCAGCGGCACCAGCGATTCGCGGCGGCCGCCGAACATGATTGCGCTCAGCGGCACGCCCTGCGGGTGTTCGGCCATGGCGGTGTAGCTGGGGCAGTTCTTCGCACTGACGGTGAAGCGAGAGTTCGGGTGCGCGGCCGGGCCATTGGCCTTGTCGTACGGACGACCCTGCCAGTCCTTCGCCGGCTCGCCGCCGCCGATGCCTTCCCACCAGGGCTGGTTGTCGGCGGTGACGCCGACGTTGGTGAAGATGGCATCGTGGTGCAGCATCGCCATGGCGTTGGCATTGGTCTTGTCGCTGGTGCCGGGCGCGACGCCGAAGAAGCCGGCTTCCGGGTTGATGGCGTACAGGCGGCCGTCCGGGCCCGGGTGCATCCAGCAGATGTCGTCGCCCACGGTCCACACTTTCCAGCCGTCGCGCAGGTAGCCTTCGGGCGGGATCAGCATGGCCAGGTTGGTCTTGCCGCAGGCGGACGGGAACGCGGCGGCGACGTAGTGCGTTTCGCCCTTCGGGTTCTCGATGCCCACGATCAGCATGTGCTCGGCCAGCCAGCCCTCGGTGCGCGCCTGGTAGCTGGCGATGCGCAGCGCGTGGCACTTCTTGCCCAGCAGCGCGTTGCCGCCGTAGCCCGAGCCGTAGCTCTGGATGGCGAGCTCTTCGGGGAAATGCATGATGAAGCGGCGGTCCGGGTCGAGCTCGCCGATCGAGTGCAGGCCGCGCACGAACGAGCCTTCGCGCTCGATCCTCGCCAGGGCATCGGCGCCCATGCGGGTCATGATGCGCATGTTGGCCGCCACGTACGGGCTGTCGGTGATCTCGACGCCGCAGCGCGACAGCGGCGAATCGATCGGACCCATGCAGTAGGGCACCACGTACAGGGTGCGGCCGCGCATGCAGCCGGCGTACAGCGCGTCCATCTTGGCGTGCGCTTCGGCGGGCGACATCCAGTTGTTGTTCTGGCCCGCGTCTTCCTTGTCCCGGGTGCACACGAAGGTGAGGTGCTCCACGCGCGCCACGTCGCTGGGGCTCGAGCGGTGCAGGAAGCAGTTGGGGTGGGTGTCCGGGTTGAGCTGCACCAGGTCGCCGGTGGACAGCATGAGGGCGGTCAGGCGGCTGGCTTCTTCGTCGGAGCCGTCGCACCAGTGGATGGCGGCGGGCTGGGTGAGCTGGGCGACGGACGCCACCCAATCGTTGAGCGCGGCAAGTTTGCTGGACATATCGGGGCCGTCTGATAGGAAAAACAGGGGGGCGGCGCGTCAGGACGGCGCCAGCCCTACATCGCCATTCTAACGGCCCGGTGGCGACCTGTCCCCGAAGGAACGGCGCCACGGGGCGTGTTCACACCGGAATGAGCGTGCTCATCACGTGGCCCACGTAGGCCTCGAACTCGTCGTGGTGCAGGCGCGGCTGGCCCAGCTGCAGCGACAGCTGAAGGAAGCCGACGTAGGCCGCATAGGTGAGGCGCGCCCGGTTCTGGGCGTCCAGGCGCGGCAGCCCGGCCTGGCGGAAGCTGGCGGTGAGGTAGTCCAGGCGCCGCTGGGACACCCGGTGCAGCACGGGCTGCACCACCGGATGGTCCAGCGCCTTGAGCAGCTCGGAATAGATGATGTGCGGCTTGAGTTCGTGGGCCACCAGCTGGAACAGCGCCTTGAGCCGGGCCCGCGGATCGGAAATGGCCTCCAGCTGGCCGAACACGGTTTCCTGTTCCATCACTTCCCAGCGCTCCAGCGCCGCCACCAGCAGCGCTTCACGCGACGGGAAATGCCAGTAGAAGCTGCCCTTGGTGACGCCCAGGCGCCGGGCCAGGGGTTCGACGGCGACGGCGGCAAGGCCCTGCTCGGCGATCACGTCGAGGGCGGCGAGGGCCCAGTCCTCCGCGCTCAGGCGGGTCGGGCGTTCATTCTTGGGTAAGGAGGCGGCCATACGGTTCAGTCTACTGGCTGGGCACGGCTCGGGTAAGCCGCCGATTCCCCGGGATGATGCACCATACGGACTGGTATTGACAGGCCGGGACCGCATACCCATACTCGCCCGTATGGTAATTCCCGCCGCCACCGTCCCGGTGCACGAACCCACGCCCGTCGCCCTCACCGCGGCCGATGGCGTGGCGCTGGCCGCCGCACGCTGCGAGGGCCGCGGCCCGGGCGTGCTGCTGGCCCACGGCTTTGGCCAGACCCGGCAGGCCTGGCTGCAGACCCAGCGCCGCCTGGCCGGCGCCGGCCACGCCAGCCTGGCCTGGGACGTGCGCGGCCACGGGCAGTCCGGCCGCAACCCGCCGGATTCGCACTACTCGGGCGAACAGTTCGTGGCCGACGTGGGCACCGCCGCCGCCGCGCTGGGCCCCGCGCCCGTGCTGGTGGGCGCCTCGATGGGCGGCCTGACCGGGCTGATGGCCCAGGCCAGCGGCCGCCCGTTCTCGGCGATGGTGCTGGTGGACATCACGCCGCGCTGGGAAGCGGCCGGTGTGGAGCGCATCCTTGGCTTCATGAACGCCCACCCGGAAGGCTTCGACTCCTTCGAGCACGCGGCTGAACAGATCGCGGCCTACCTGCCGCACCGGCGCGGGAAGAAAACGCCGGCGCAGCTGGCGCACCTGCTCAACGCCCGCCCGGACGGCCGCCTGGCCTGGCACTGGGACCCGCGCCTGCTGAGTGAGTTCATCCCGTCCACCGACCAGCTGCAGCACCTGATCGAAGACGCCTGCCGCCAGCTCGACATCCCCGTTTTGCTGGTCAGCGGCGGTCGCAGCGACCTGGTCACCAGCCAGACGGTCGAACATTTTCTAGAGTTGGCGCCCCACGCGCGTCACGTACAACTGCCCGAGGCCACGCACATGGTGGCGGGCGACGACAACGACGCCTTTACCGACACCCTGCTCCACTTCCTGCACGATCACTTCATGCACGACCACTTCCTGCACCACCTGGCCACCCCCACGGCCAACCACGGAGATACGCGATGAGCATCCTTGCCCCCTTCCTCGCGCTGGCGCTGGCGACCCTGCTGGTGGCCTACCACCGCTGGAGCCTCGCGGTGTTCACCGCGCTCTCGGCCACGCTGCTGGTCGGCGTGGCGCTGGCCGGCGCCAACCCCACCGCCACCCTGGTGGCCGCGGTGTTGCTGGCCGTGGTCGCGCTGCCGCTGCTGATCACGCCGCTGCGCCAGCCGCTGATCACCGCGCCGCTGCTCAAGTTCTACACCAAGATCCTGCCGCCGCTGTCGGACACCGAAAAGACCGCGCTGGAAGCGGGCACCGTGGGCTTCGAAGGCGAGCTGTTCTCGGGCATGCCCAAGTGGCAGCAGCTGCTGTCCCAGCCCAAGCCGGTGCTCACGGCCGAGGAACAGGCCTTCCTCGACGGCCCGGTGGAACAGGCCTGCCGCATGGCCAACGACTGGGACATCACCCACGTCCGCAACGACCTGCCGCCGGAGCTGTGGGACTACCTGAAGAAGAACAAGTTCTTCGGCATGATCATCCCCAAGGAATACGGCGGCCTGGGCTTCTCGGCGCTGGCGCACCACAAGGTCATCCAGAAGCTGGCCTCGATCTCGGCCACGCTCAGCTCCACCGTCGGCGTGCCGAACTCCCTGGGCCCGGCGGAACTCCTGCTGCACTACGGCACCGACGAGCAGAAGAAGCACTACCTGCCGCGCCTGGCCGACGGCCGCGAAGTGCCCTGCTTCGCGCTCACCGGCCCCACCGCCGGCTCCGACGCCACCTCGCTGCCCGACTACGGCATCGTCTGCGAAGGCGAGTGGAACGGCGCGCGCGTGCTGGGCGTCAAGCTCACCTTCGACAAGCGCTACATCACGCTGGCCCCGGTGGCCACCGTGATCGGCCTGGCCTTCCGCCTGCATGACCCGGACAAGCTGCTGGGCGACCAGTCCGACCGCGGCATCACCCTGGCGCTGATCCCGCGCGACACCGAAGGCCTGAACATCGGCCGCCGCCACTTCCCGCTCAACTGCGCCTTCCAGAACGGTCCGCTGCACGGCAAGGAAGTGTTCCTGCCGCTGAGCCAGCTGATCGGCGGCGAAGACTACATCGGCCAGGGCTGGCGCATGCTGGTGGAGTGCCTGTCGGTGGGCCGCGCCATCACCCTGCCCTCCACGTCCAGCGGCGCGTCCAAGCTGGCCGCGGTGGTCACCGGCGCGTATTCGCGCATCCGCAAGCAGTTCGGCCTGTCCATCGGCCGCTTCGAGGGCGTGGAAGAGGCGCTGGCCCGCATCGCCGGCAATGCCTACGCCTGCGCCGCGCTGTCGCAGTCCACCGCCGCCGCGGTGGATCGCGGCGAGAAGCCGGCCGTGCCCTCGGCCATCGCCAAGTACCACGCCACCGAAATGGCCCGCGCCGTCGCGGCCGACGCCATGGACATCCACGGCGGCAAGGGCGTGATCCTGGGCCCGATGAACTACATGGGCCGCGGCTGGCAGGCGGCGCCGATCTCGATCACGGTCGAGGGCGCCAACATCATGACCCGCAGCCTGATGATCTTCGGCCAGGGCGCCATCCGCTGCCATCCGTGGGTGCTCAAGGAAATGCAGGCCGCCACCCATCCGGACCCGGAGGTGCGGCTGCGCGAGTTCGACACCAACCTGTTCGGCCACATCGGCTTCGCCATTTCCAACGCGGTGCGCAGCTGGGTGTTCGGCCTGACCGGCGCACGCATCGGCGCCGCGCCCGGCGACGCCTACACCAAGCGCTACTACCGCAAGCTCAACCGCTATTCGGCCAACCTGGCGCTGGTGGCCGACACGTCCATGCTGATGCTGGGCGGCAAGCTCAAGTTCAAGGAAAAGCTGTCCGGCCGACTGGGCGACGTGCTCAGCCACCTCTACATCACCAGCGCCATGCTCAAGCGCTACGAGGACGAAGGCCGTCCGGCGGCCGAACAGCCGCTGCTGGCCATCGCCTTCCACGAGTCGGCGCACAAGATCGAGCTGGCGCTGTCGGGTGCCCTGCGCAACTTCCCGATCCGCCCGGTGGGCTGGCTGCTGTGGATGCTGGTGTTCCCGTGGGGCCGCCGCGCGCAGGCGCCGTCCGACCGCCTGGGCCGCCGCGCCGCGGCGCTGCTGATGTCGCCGTCCGACGCGCGTGACCGCCTGGCCGAAGGCGTGTTCCTGACGCCCTGCGAGAACAACCCGGCCGGCCGCATCAACAGCTACCTGCCCAAGGTAATCCTGGCCGAACCGGTGGAGCGCAAGTTCCTCAAGGCGCTCAAGAACAGCGACATCGAGGCGCTGGACTTCCCGTCGCAGCTGGCCGAAGGCGTGGCCGAGGGCTGGATCACCGCCGAGGAAAAGCTGCAGCTGGAAGAGCTGCGCACGCTGACCTGGGAAACCATCACCGTGGACGACTTCGACCCGGCCGACCTGGTGTCGGCCTCGCTCAACCGCAGCGCGCCGGCGGCCCAGCACCGCGCCGCCTGAGTCACTCCCCGCACGCCCTCTGCAGGAGGGCCTTCAGGCCCGATGCTTTCCGCCGAAAGGCATCGGGCCTGAAGGCCCTCCTACATTGCTTATGGAGACACCGCGATGTCCGATACGCCGCTGCTCAGGCTCTACCGCAAGTTCACCCGCTACCCGGCCGGCCACTGGCTGTTCAGCCGCGCGGTGTGCTTCAAGGCGCCCTACTTCGGCAGCATCCGGCCGACCATCCACTTGCTGGAAAACGGCCGCTGCGAGGCCAGCATCCCGCACCGGCGCGCCGTGCAGAACCACATCGGCACCGTGCACGCCATCGCACTGTGCAACCTGGCCGAGCTGTGCGCCGGCGTGATGATAGACGCCTCGCTGCCGCACGACATGCGCTGGATCCCCAAGGGCATGACCGTGCAGTACCTGAAGAAGGCCAAGGGCACGATGCGCGCCGTGGCCACGCCGATGATTCCGATCGTCAGCGCCGGCGCCGGCTACGACCTGCCGATCAATGTGGACGTGGTCGATTCCGCCGGTGAGAAGGTCTTCCACGCCGAAATCCGCATGTGGATGAGCCCCAAGCCGAAGCAATGACACGGCAGGAGGGCCTTCAGGCCCGATGCCTTTGTGCGTAAAGCATCGGGCCTGAAGGCCCTTCCACCGGGATCAGAAATAGTGGACGGCGACTGCGGCCAGGATGGCCGGCAGCGCCTGCACGTACAGGATCGAGCGCTTGACGGTGGCCGCGCCGAACAGCCCGGCCACCACCACGCAGCCCAGGAAGAACAGGCAGATCGCACGGTCGCCGATCAGCAGGCCCCAGGCCAGGCCGGCGGCCAGGAAGCCGTTGTACAGGCCCTGGTTGGCCGCCAGCTGAGCCGAATCCCGCGCGCGCTGTTCGGTGAGTGCGAACACGCGGCGCCCCAGCGGCCGGGTCCAGAAGAACATCTCCAGCACCATGAAGCCCACGTGCAGCAGGGCGACGAAGGCAGTCAGCACGATCGCAATCAGGGACATGGGCAGGGCTCCGGTCAGTCGGCTAGCGCAGCGGCATGGTGCCGCAGGTGGTCTTCGATGAAGCTGGCGATGAAGTAATAGCCGTGGTCGTAGCCCGCGTGCCGGCGCAGCACCAGCCCCTGCCCCGCCTCCGCGCAGGCGGCCTCGAAGCGCTCGGGCTGCAGCTGGGTGGCCAGGAATTTGTCGTCCAGCCCCTGGTCCACCAGGAGGGTGCCGCCGAAGGGGCGGCGCTTCACCAGCTCGCAGGCGTCATGCTCGGTCCAGGCGCGGTGGTGGTCGCCCAGGTAGCGCGAGAACGCCTTCTGGCCCCAGGGCACCTGGCTGGGCGCGACGATGGGCGCGAACGCCGACACGCTCCGGTAGAGGTCGGGGTGGCGCAGCGCCAGCACCAGCGCGCCGTGGCCGCCCATCGAGTGGCCGAAGATGCCGGCGCGCCCCGGGTCGGCCGGGAAGTGTTCGGCCACGGCCGCGGCCAGTTCGTGCACCACGTGCGTTTCCATCCGGAAGCGCGACGACCACGGCGCCTGGGTGGCGTCGAGGTAGAAGCCCGCCGCCTCGCCGAACTCCCAGTCGCCGGTGGCGCCTTCGATGCCGGTATCGCGCGGGCTGGTGTCGGGCATCACCAGCATCAGGCCCAGTTCGGCGGCCGCGCGCTGGGCGCCGGCCTTGATGGTCGCGGTTTCTTCGCTGCAGGTCAGGCCGGCCAGGAAATACAGCACGGGGACGCGCCCCGCGCGCGCCTGCGGCGGCTGGTAAACGGCGAAGCGCATCGGCCCGCCGCAGGCCGGCGAGGCCATGCGGTAGAAGCCCTGCACGCCGCCGAAGCAGGCGTGTTCGCTGACCAGCTCGATCGCCATCAGTACACGACCACGCTGCGGATGGACTCGCCGCGATGCATCAGGTCGAAGGCGTCGTTGATCTTCTCCAGCGGCATCGTGTGGGTGATCAGCGAATCAATGTCGATCTTGCCCTCCATGTACCAGTCCACGATCCTGGGCACGTCGGTGCGGCCGCGCGCGCCGCCGAAGGCGCTGCCGCGCCAGTTGCGCCCCGTCACCAGCTGGAACGGCCGCGTGCTGATTTCGGCACCCGCCGGGGCCACGCCGATGATCACGCTGGTGCCCCAGCCCTTGTGCGCGCTTTCCAGCGCCTGGCGCATCACCTTGGTGTTGCCGATGCATTCGAAGGTGTAGTCGGCGCCGCCCTTGGTCAGCGACACCAGGTAGGGCACCAGGTCGCCCTCCACTTCCGCCGGGTTCACGAAGTGGGTCATGCCGAACTTGCGCGCCATGGCCTCGCGGCCCGGGTTGAGGTCCACGCCCACGATCATGTCGGCGCCGGCCAGGCGCGCGCCCTGGATCACGTTCAGGCCGATGCCGCCGAGCCCGAACACGATCACCTTCGAGCCCACTTCCACCTTCGCCGTGAAGATGACCGCGCCGATGCCGGTGGTGACGCCGCAGCCGATGTAGCAGACCTTGTCGAACGGCGCGTCCTCGCGGATCTTCGCCAGCGCGATCTCGGGCACCACGGTGAAGTTGGAGAACGTGGACGTGCCCATGTAGTGCCGCACCGGCTTGCCGTCCAGGCGGAATCGGCTGCTGCCGTCGGGCATCAGGCCTTGGCCCTGGGTGCTGCGGATGGACTGGCAGAGGTTGGTCTTGGGGTTGAGGCAGTACTCGCACTGGCGGCATTCGGGCGTGTACAGCGGGATGACGTGGTCGCCCTTCTTCAGCGTGGTCACGCCCGGGCCCACGTCCACCACGATGCCGGCGCCCTCGTGGCCCAGGATGGCCGGGAACAGGCCTTCGGGGTCGTCACCCGACAGCGTGAACTGGTCGGTGTGGCAGACGCCGGTGGCCTTGATCTCCACCAGCACTTCGCCGAAGCGCGGGCCCTCCAGGTCGACGGTTTCGATGGTCAGCGGCGCTCCGGCCCGGTGCGCGACGGCGGCTCTGGTCTTCATGCGGTGGTCTCCCGAGGTCAGGACCGCAGGTTACCGCAGCACGCGCCGGGCGGTTGTCGCCACCGCGCGAAGGCAGCGTCCCGTGGGCCGCCTTGGCAATCGGCTCAGGGCGCGTCGGGGGCCGGCGGGCCGGCCGGCAACTTGGCCTGCTCGCGGATAAGGCGCCAGGCACCGAAGGTCATCGCGCTGGCCACCAGCACGCCCACGCCGAACACCACGGCGGAACCGAACGCGGCCAGGAACTTGTGCAGCCAGACAAAGGACAGGTCGCCGAAGCGATACACGGCCGTGTCGATGACGGCCTTGCCCTTGTAGCGGGTTTCGCGATCCACGCGAGTGTAGATGGTCTCGCGGCCCGGCTTGGCCAGCGCGAACTCGCCAGCGCGCGTGGCGATCTGCACCACGGCCACCAGCATCGGCAGCGGCGAGGCGGTGAGCGCGGCGAAGCCCAGCAGGATCGCGAACGCCGGCACCAGCAGCACCGGCCCCACGCCGTAGCGCACCAGCAGCGGCCGGGTCAGGAACACCTGCACCAGGATCGTGACCAGGTTGATGGCCAGGTCAATGTTGGCGTAGAACGCCGTGCGCGCCTCGTCGCCCGGATAGAACGCGCGGGCGATCGCCGCCTGCTCGTTGTACAGGAGCGTGCCCACGCCCACGCCGAAGAACATCAGCACCGCCATCGCCCGGAGCAGCGGTTGGTCGCGCAGCAGGCGCAGGCCGGCCAGCATGCTGCCGCCCATGGCGGCCTCGGCCGCCGACGCGCCGCGCGACTGTTCCCGCGCGCGCGCCCAGCGGGCCAGCTTCAGGATGCAGCCCACGCAGACGGCCAGCAGCGCCGCCGACACCAGCAGCAGGTTGGCCACGCCGATCTGGTGCACCAGCACGCGGGTGATGATCGGCCCCAGGAACGCACCGGCCGTGCCGCCGACGGCGATGAAGCCATACAGGCGGCGCGCTTCGATGTCGGTGTAGATGTCGGCCATGAAGCTCCAGAACACCGACACCGCGAACAGGTTGAACACCGCCACCCAGATGAAGAAGGCCGCGCCGCGCCCCGGCACTTCCCGCCCGAACACCAGGTAGAAGCCCAGCAGGCAGGCGATGAACGCCAGGTACAGCACCGGCAGGAACACCCGACGCGGGAACCGGCTCACTAGCGCCCCGTAAACCGGCTGCAGCACCACCATGGCGATGAAGGTGCCGGTGAACAGCAGCTGCAGCGTCAGTTCGCCCAGCGCCCAGCCGCGCGCGGCGGCCCACTCCACCAGCGCCAGCGGGAACACCGCCTCCACGTCCGCCGAGGCGCCCATGGCGTCGCGCACCGGGCGCAGCACGTAATAACCCGTCAGCAGGAAGAAGAAGTACAGGAACGACCACAGCAAGGGCGGGAACTCCCGCAGCGCGCCGCGAAGGTGGTCGAAGCGGCCGGCGGTGCCTGTGCCTGGAGTCATGTGCCATCCCGGTGGGGTGGCCGCACCATAAGCCAACCCGCCCGCCCGAGGCCAGCCCGCCGGGCCGGTGTGAGCCCCGTCACGCTTGCGCAGCGGCACTGTCGGGCTCCGAGTGTTTGCTCTAGAACGGGAGCCTAGCCTCGGGCCGTCATCGAAAAAAGAAGTCCCCGTGTACGACTACATCATCGTGGGTGCCGGCTCCGCCGGCTGCGTGCTGGCCAACCGCCTGAGCCAGGATCCGGCCAACCGGGTGCTGCTGCTGGAAGCCGGCCCCAGCGACTGGCATCCCTTCATCCACATGCCCGCGGGGCTGGCCAAGCTGGTGGGCAAGAAGGGCGTGAACTGGGATTACAGCACCGCGCCCGAGCCGGCGCTGGGCAACCGCCCGCTGTGGTGGCCGCGCGGCAAGGTGCTGGGCGGCTCGAGTTCCATCAACGCCATGTGCTACATCCGCGGCAACGCCCGCGACTACGACGAATGGGCCGCCCTGGGCGCCGAGGGCTGGCACTGGGACAACGTGCTGCCCTACTTCAAGCGCAGCGAAGGCAACGAGCGCGGCGGCAGCGAGTTCCACGGCGGCGACGGCCCGCTGGGCGTATCCGACCCGCGCCACCGCAACCCGCTGTCGGAAGTGTTCCTGGAAGCCGCGCGCCAGGCCGGCCACGCGCCCACCGACGATTTCAACGGTGCACGCCAGGAAGGCTTCGGCTGGTACCAGACCACCACCCGAGACGGCACCCGCAGCTCCAGCGCCCGGGCCTACCTCAAGCCCGTGCGCAAGCGCCCCAACCTCACCGTGATCACCGGCGCCACCGCCAGCCGCGTCACCATCACCGACGGCCGCGCCACGGGCGTGGTGTATTCGGTGAACGGCAAGGGCGCCTTCCATGAGGTCGCCGGCAAGGAGGTGATCCTGAGCGGCGGCGCCATCAATTCGCCGCAGCTGCTGATGCTGTCGGGCATCGGCCCGGCCGCGCACCTGCGCCAGCACGGCATCACCGTGGTGCGCGACCTGCCGGGCGTGGGCGGCAACCTGCAGGACCACCTGGACGTGTGCACGCTGCAGCGCTGCGTGCGCGGGCTCAGCTACGACCAGCTCAGCGACGTGTCGGTGGGGCTGCAGTACTACCTGTTCCGCAAGGGCCCCGGCACCAGCAACATCGCCGAGACCGGCGGCTTCCTGCGCAGCTCGCTGGCCGAAGACGAACGCCCCGACATCCAGTTCCACTTCGTGCCGGCCCAGCTCGACGACCACGGCCGCAACCTGCTGCCCGGCCACGGCTACACGCTGCACGCCTGCGGCCTGCACCCGCGCAGCCGCGGCCGCATCCACCTGGCCAGCGCCAGCGCCGGCGACAAGGTGCGCATCGAGGCCGGTTACCTCAGCGACCCGGAAGGCTACGACCTGAAGGTGATGCTGGAAGCGCTGCGGCTGTCGCGCGAGATCCTGGCGCAGCCCGCCTTCGCGGGCTACCGCGGCGAAGAGCTGCAGCCGGGCGCACAGGTGCAGGACGAGGCCGGCCTGGTGGAATTCATCCGCCGCAAGGCCGAGTCCATCTACCACCCGGTGGGCACCTGCCGCATGGGCCGCGTGGACGACCCCGACACCGTGGTGGACCCGCAGCTGCGCGTGGTCGGCGTGGCGGGCCTGCGCGTGGTGGACGCTTCGGTGATGCCCAAGCTGGTGAGCGGCAACACCAATGCGCCCACCATGATGATTGCCGAACGCGCCGCCGACCTGATCCTGGGCAAGGCGGCCTGAGCCCCCCGGCGCCGCGGCTTACGCGGCGCCTTCCAGCACCGGCGGCAGCGGGCAGTGCAGCGAGGCGCAGACCACGCGCAGCAGCTCGGCCTCGGCCACGCAGATGCGGCCGTCGTGGCTCACCGCGGCCACCAGGCCCTCCATCAGCAGCTCCTTGCCGCGCGGCTCCACCCGGTCCAGCACGGGCCAGGCTTCGTCCATGGCCCGCATCGGGTCGGCGGGTGGACGGTAGGGCGCGTTCGCGCGCGGGAACACCAGGGCCATGCCGGCCAGGTAGGCGCGCATCGCCGCGCCCGGTTCGTCGTGGCCGGCCTGGGCCAGCAGCGCCATCAGCGTGATCGCGTGCTCGGCGCAGCTGGCCAGGCGGCGGTCGCCCGCCACCCAGGTGCCGGCCGGGTCCAGCGCATCGCGCACCTGCACCCGCAGCAGCCGCCCCAGCGAATACTCGAACAGGCTGACCTTGCCGTCCGCGTGCGTCAGCGCGAAGCAGGCGTCCATGAACTTTTCCAGCTCGGGCCGCGGGCGCCGGCGCAGCGCCGGCATGGCCATCGCCGCCAGCGGCAGGCACAGGATGCGCGGCAGGTCGGCCAGGCGGTCGGCGTAGTCCAGCGCCTGGCGCGACACGCGTTCGTCCTGGCGGGCCGACAGTTCGTACTGCTGGGCGTCGCGCACCTTGCCAGGCGGTGCCAGCAGCAGGCCGTACAGCAGCGGCACCGCCTCGTCGCGCTCGTGCGCGGCGCGCTTGAGCACCTCGGGAATCGCGTTCACCAGCGCACTGGCGCGGACGTAGTCATTGGCCTGCGGCGCACCCACCTGGGCGACCACCGCCGGCGGCGTGACCGGCATTTCCGCACGGTCGTCGGGCAGCGGCGGCGAGGGCCGCGCATCCAGCCCCAGCGCCTGGTCTTCGTCCAGGCCCGAGGGCGGATGCATCTGCCAGCGCGCGGCCAGGTCCACCAGCGCATCGGCCTTGAACGAAGGCTCCAGCGCCTGGATGCGGGCCACCAGCGGCGGATGGGTGGCGAACAGCGAGGAGTAGCCCACGCCGTCGCCGAACAGCATGTGCGCCACTTCCTCGGCGTCGCGGCTGGCCAGCTTCGAGCCCTCGCCCACGCCGGCGATTTTCTTGAGCGCGCCGGCCAGGCCCTTGGTCTGGCGGGTGAACTGCACGGCCGACGCATCGGCCAGGAACTCGCGCTGGCGGCTCACGCCGGCCTTGATCATCCGGCCGAACAGCATGCCGATCGAGCCCACCACCACCAGGCCCAGCGCCACCGCCATCACCGGCAGCGTGCCTTTGGAACTGCCGCCCATGCGCCCATGCATCAGCACCTTGCGGCCCACCACGCCCAGCACCAGGATGCCGAACAGCACGCCCATCAGCCGGATGTTGAGCCGCATGTCGCCGTTGAGCACGTGGCTGAACTCGTGCGCGATGACGCCCTGCAGTTCGTCGCGGTTGAGCTTGTCCAGCGCGCCGCGCGTCACCGCCACCGCGGCGTCGCTGGTGGCGTAGCCGGCGGCGAAGGCGTTGATGCCGGCCTCCTCCTCGAGCACGAACACCTGCGGCACCGGCACGCCCGAAGCGATGGCCACTTCCTCCACCACGTTGCGCAGGCGGCGGTAGTGGAAGTCGTGCGTGTCCTCGGGCACCGGGGTGCCGCCCATCTGCTGCGCCACGGCGGCACCGCCGGCCCGCAGGCTGGAAATGCGGTACAGGGACGCGATGCCGATGACGCCCAGCGTGCCCAGCGTGACCGCCACCACCGCCGCCCAGCGGGTGCCCGGCAGGGTGCTTTCGCTGAACCCGCCGCCCACCAGCAGCACGATGCCGTTGAGGGCGACCACGATGCCCGCCACCGCCGCCGCGAACAGCACGACCAGCCGCTTGGACTGGCGCCGGGCCTGGTCCTGGCGCTCGAAGAAATTCATTCGGGTCCGGCCTCCGGAAAAACGCCCCCGCGCGACGGCGGGGGCGGCGACGTCAGAACGAGACCTTGGGCGCCTGGCGCTGGGCCGGGTCGGTGATCTCGAGCAGCGCGGCGGCGGCGAAATTGAACATGCCGGCGATGATGCTGGAAGGGAACACCTCGCGCCGGTTGTTGTAGGCCATCACGCTGTCGTTGTAGGCCTGGCGGGCGAAGGCGATGCGGTTCTCGGTGGAGGTGAGCTCCTCGGTGAGCTGCATCATGTTCTGGTTGGCCTTCAGGTCCGGGTAGGCCTCGGCCACCACCATCAGCCGCGACAGCGCGCCGGCCAGGCCGGACTCGGCGCCGCCCAGCGCGGCCATGGCCGACGGATCGCCGGGGTTGGCCTTGGCGGCGGCCAGGCCGCTGACGGCCGCGGCGCGCGCCTGGACCACGGCTTCGAGCGTCTCGCGCTCGTGCTTGAGGTAGCCCTTGGCCACTTCCACCAGGTTGGGTATCAGGTCGTAGCGGCGCGTCAGCTGCACGTCGATCTGCGCGAACGCGTTCTTGAAGGCATTGCGGGCGGTGATCAGCCCGTTGTAGATGCCCACTCCCCAGAACAGGCCGATGGCGGCGACCACGACCAGCACGAGCAAAGTCATCATCATTCGTCTCCCCTTTATTCAGTCCACCGCGCGGTTGCCGCGCTAGAATGGACCGGTTCCGCCAGCATACGTCGGTCATGCCACTCACGAAAGCCAGCCCCCGCGGGCGACTCCCCACCCTCCTTCTTGCCGCCGCGCTGGCCCTGGCCTGCACGGCGGGCGCCACGCCCGTGCTCGCCGCCGGCAAGGCCCCCGACTTCAGCGCCGACGCCAGGGAGATCGAACGCCTGGCCGAAGGCGTGGTGCAGCAATCGCGCATCCCCGGCATGGCCATGGCCATCGTGCAGGACGGCAAGGTGCTGTCGGCGCGCGGCTATGGCGTGGTAGACAGCCGCAACCCGCAGCCGGTGGGCCCCGACACGGTGTTCCGCATCGCCTCGCTGTCCAAGGCCTTCGCCGGCACGCTGAGCGCGATCCTGGTCAGCGAAGGCGCCATGTCCTGGGACAGCCCGGTGTCCAACCAGCTGCCTGCGTTCGCGCTGCGCGACCTGCAGGGCGCCCAGCGCCTGACGGTGCGCGAAATCCTCAGCCACCGCGTGGGCTTGGGATACAACACTTACGACCGCGACCTGGAGGCCGACCAGCCTTATCCGGTGCTGGCCGAGAAACTGTCGCAGGCGCCGATGACCTGCAGCCCGGGCGACTGCTACGCCTACCAGAACATCGCCTTCAGCCTGGTCGGCGACCTGGTGTTCGCCACCACCGGCGACTTCTACTCGCACCAGGTGGAGAAGCGGCTGTTCCACCCGCTGGGCATGTACGGCGCCACCTACGGCCGCGACGGCCTGGAGGCCAGCCCCAGCTGGGCGCGTCCGCACGTGCGCAGCGGCGGCAAGTGGCTGGCCGTGCGGCCCAAGGAAACCTACTACCGCATCCCGCCGGCGGCCGGCGTCAACGCCAGCATCAACGACATGGCGCAGTGGCTGATAGCGCAGATGGGCCACCGCCCCGACGTGCTGTCACCCGAAGTGCTCAACGAAATCCAGACCCCGCAGGTGTCCACGCCCGGCGAGATCCGCGGCGGCGGCTGGCGCCGCGAACGCCTCAAGAGCGCGTACTACGGCCTGGGCTGGCGCATCTACGACTATGCCGGCCACACCCTGGTCTTCCACGGCGGCGCCGTGCAGGGCTACCGCGCGGTGGCGGCCTTCCTGCCCGACCGCGACATCGGCGTGGTGATCCTCTGGAACAGCGAAAGCGCCATGCCCAACGGCCTGCTGCCCACCGCCCTGGACCGCGCGCTGGGACTGCCCCGGCGCGAGTGGCTGGCGCCCGAACCCGTGCGGCCCACGCCGCGCCGCCGGCGCTGAAGCCAGCGGCGCCCGGCCTTCGCCGCGGCGCTTTCCGGAGCGCGGAAACAAGAACGCCGGCGCAAGGCCGGCGTTTCTGATCGGTGCCTCTGGTAAAGCCTCCCTCCCCGCCTGGGCAACACGGGGAGAGAGCCCAGATTTACAGCGTTGGCAGACCCGTCTTACAGCGACGGAGCAACCGGGGCGGCCGGCATGGCAGCCGGCTTCTTGGCGGCGGGCTTCTTGGCCGCCTTCTTCTTGGCAGCCGGCTTCTTCGCAGCCTTCTTGGCGGCCGGCTTCTTGGCAGCCTTCTTGGCGGTCTTCTTCGCAGCCTTCTTGGCGGCCGGCTTCTTGGCAGCCTTCTTCGCAGCCTTCTTGGCCGGCTTCTTGGCAACCTTCTTGGCAGCCTTCTTCGCAGCCTTCTTGGCCGGCTTCTTGGCGACCTTCTTGGCAGCCTTCTTCACGGTCTTCTTGGCG
>Ga0075158_10001367_pt1 | contig 18460 bp, 1 predicted proteins | sample JI91814BDNA_FD_70968 | JGI IMG/M metagenome (GOLD analysis project Ga0075158, IMG submission 70968) | Wastewater effluent complex algal communities from Wisconsin, to seasonally profile nutrient transformation and Carbon sequestration -... | ecosystem: Engineered > WWTP > Effluent > Algae... | reverse complement strand
GCTTGGATTAATGCTGACGACATTGCCAATTTCCGCCAAATTATCAGCAAATTTGGCTCAGCGGGGCATGGAGCTTATCAACTTGGCCTTGCGCCGAACGGAGCCCTTCGGGCCGATTTTAGCTCGGACGGCACAGCCTACTACGGACTCACTTCATCAAGCAGCCTGCTGACTGCGGGCACGTGGTATCATGTTGCTGCAACCTTCAATAGCGGTACAGCCCTTCTCTACATCAATGGCGTTCAAGTTGCAAACGCAAACACTGGCTTTTCAACGATCTACGGTAGTGGTACAGCCAATCTGAACATCGGTCGCGCATCGAGTGCCAGTCAGTTCTTTGATGGACGGATCGATGAGGCCGTCATTTATAACCGTGCATTGTCTGCTGCTGAAATCGGTTCGCTCTTTTCATCCGTCGCACAAAGCACCGTCGGAAACAATATTGGAATTAATCTCGTAAACAGTTCAGGGAATGAGGTGGGTGGCGTTACGGCAGCCGAACGAAACATTATTTCCGGCAACACATTGTATGGTATTCAGGTCAGCGGAAACGGTACCCCGAAAGACGCGGTAGCTTGGTGGAAAAGCGATGGCAATGCCAATGACTCAGTTGGAAGCTTAAATGGAACATTGACCAATGGTGCAACAGCGACCAGCACCGGAGTCAATGGATCGGCATTCCAATTTGATGGTGTCGATGACTACGTTCAGGTAGGAACTTCCTCGTCACTGGCAATGACGAACATGTTCACGGTTGAAACTTGGATATACCCCAATAACACAACAGGCGGGGATTTCATGATTTTCAACCGAGAGGGAGAATATGAACTTGCGCGAGTCGGCTCAACCGGGGAAATACGCTGGGCGATCGCAAACTCGAGCAACACTTGGTTCTTTACTGGTACAGGCTACAACGCTCCAGCTAACACCTGGACACATTTGGCGCTCACTTTTGATAACGGTACTGTCAAGCTTTTCGCGAACGGCGTGCAAGTATACTCAGGCACGATCTCATCGAGCACCATAGGTGATGCGAATCCAGCCTTAAATGAATTCCGGATCGCAAGTCGCCAAAACACCAGTGGAACGGATTACTTCCAAGGTAAAATTGATGATCTAGCCATATATCGACGAGCTCTAACAGCGACAGAAATCTCTACCATCTATCGGGTCGGCGGTGGCACGAAAGGTGGAAACACAATTGCCGGTAATTACATCGGCGTCGATGAATCGGGGACGCAAAGTCGCTCAAATGGTTCCCACGGCATATATGTATTGAACTCCTCGGGCAATACGATTGGCGGAACAACTTCCGCCAGTAAAAATGTCATTTCCGGAAACAGTGGTTCGGGTGTTTTCGCCACGGGAACCTCCACGTTCAACGTCATTCAAAGCAATTATATCGGCACAAATAGCTCGGGTACCGCCAAAGTCGCAAACGCCGCCTCCGGCATCTATCTGGTCAGCACCACCTCGTACAACACCATTGGCGGAACATTGGGCACTGACGGAAACCTCATTAGCGGCAACGGATTATGGGGCATTTGCCTCGAAGGAAACAATAACACCGTCCAAGGGAACTTTATTGGAACTAATTTCAACGGCACGTCGTCACTTGGAAACACATGGGCCGGCATCGGCGTGTTGGGAAGCGGTAACACCATCGGCGGCACAACTGCCTCCGCTCGCAACATCATCTCAGGTGGAACCGCTGAAGGAATCTATATTCACGGTAATGCCGCTACGAGCAACGTCGTCTATGGCAATTATGTCGGCGTCGATGTTACAGGTGCTGTCTCCCTTCCCAATAGCTATGGCATCGCGTTGATGGCGGGAGCAACAGGAAACTTTATAGGCGGGACAGGTGCTGGTATGGCTAACGTCATATCGGGCAACAACAGCCGAGGTATCTACGTCTATTACTCTGGAGTCTCCACAAGTGCTGTTGCTAGTCTGCGTTCGGAAAACAACGCGCAAGATTTCATTTCATTAAACCAGGGAACCTGGACTGGGACAGCCTCTTACACAACAGGCAAAATAGGCAATGCTCTCGATCTCACCGGCTCGAATTACATAACGATACCTAACGAGAGTGTGTTCGACTTTTCAGATCAGGTTTTCACCGTCGAAGGCTGGTTCAAAACTACCGCGAGCGGTTCGCGCCAAATGATTGTCAATAAAGGAAATGGCGCTTCGAACTATCAATGGGACGTTGAAATAGGCACCGATAATTTGCTCTACGCCGTGTTTCTCAGCCCAACAAACAACAACGTTTATGCCAAGTACACATCTACCACCGTCAACGATGGACAATGGCACCATTTCGCAGCAAAATTTGATACTCGAACCACGACCGAGAACATCGAACTGTTTCTTGATGGCCAAAGTCAAACCTCGGTGTTTACGGATCTTCGAGCCTCTTTAAATTACAACACGTCTGGCAATGATCCGTTGATGGTTGGTTCGCGCAACGGTTCGTTCAACTTTGTAGGCCAAATCGATGAACTGAACATCTATTCGCGCGATCTATCGACTGCTGAAATAACGAAACAATACACGACTGGCTCGGTGAGCAAATATGGTAATGTGATTCAAGGAAACATCATTGGTCGAAACGCAGCGAACACAGCCAATGTTGCCAATGGCTCTAGCGGCATTGAATTGTACAACTCTGCAGGAAACATCATCGGTGGAACTGCTGCGGGTGAAGCGAACATCATTCGAGGCAACGCGGGAGACGGTGTTTCGGTAACGGGTATTGGACAACTCGACGTGCAAGCGGGTTGGTGGCGTGGCAACGACCTTGTGGACCAAATCAACGGTGGTACAGCCACAGGCGTCAACAGCCCCTCGTACACAACGGGAGTCGATGGAGTAAGCGCTTCAGCCTTCAATCTAAATGGAATCAATCAATACATCAGTATTCCAGACAGCGCCGCCCTCGATATGACAACCGCTGTCACGATGGATGCTTGGGTGAACATGACGAACTTGCCATCATCAGGCAACTACTATGCAGTGATCGTCAAAAGCTCGGTTGTTGCGGATCGAAACTACGGCTTATGGATCAACAGCGCTGGTCAACTCTATACCGAATGGGCAGGAACACTGGGACCAGCTGGCCTAACGAGTTCCGCAGCGATTGCTGCCGGTTCGTGGGCGCACATTGCGTCTGTGATCGATCCTACAACAAGCTCGGTAAAACTCTACATCAATGGTGCCCTAGTTTCCTCTACCAACGCCCCAGGGGGCTTAGTGGCGAACAACGCACCATTAATGATTGGAGCCTCGGAAAGTAGTTCACCCGCCGCATTTTTTAAGGGAGCTATCGATGATGTCGGCGTTTATGGGCGTGCGTTGTCGGCTGCGGAAATCACAACGATCTTTGAACAAAGAACCAATGGAAAGACCATCGGTTCTCAAAGTAATGCCATCCGAGGTAATGTGATAAGCGGCAATGGTGATTTGGCGATCGATCTCTCCAACAACGGAGTAACAGCCAACGATGCTGCTCCCGACAACGACCTAGGGCCAAACGGTTTACAGAACTACCCCATCATCAATACGGTGAGCGTAACCAATGGCAATACTACCATTCGTGGTTCATTGAGCAGCAAAGCAAATACAACGTATACGCTCGATTTCTACTCGAACTCGGCTGCGGATTCATCAGGTTATGGCGAAGCCCTTACTTATCTTGGCAGCACTACCGTAACCACCGATGGCTCAGGGGCTGCCACTTACCTCACCACTTTATCTGGAGTTTCTGCGAGTGGCTTTGTAAGTGCGACGGCAACAGAGAATTTGGGAGGATCGAACTATGGTGGAACCAGCGAAATGGCTTTCACTACTACCTCCCTATCGACTATTAGCGGTAAAGTCTTTGACGATGTGAACTATGGCGGTGGGGCAGGACGGGACTACGCAACCGCGGACAGTTCTGCCGTGTCCAGTGGCTTTACAGCAGGTGCCATTGGTCGCTCAGGTGCGACCGTCGAACTGTATGATGCATCAGGCAATTTCATCGTCGCCACAACAACGGACTCCAATGGGAACTATTCATTTAACGTGAATACGGGCGTCAATTATTCTGTCCGTGTCGTAAACAGCACCGTTTCCAGCGTGCGTGGAGGGGCAGGTTTAATTGGAGTTCAAACATACCAAGCCAGCGCGAACGGTACATCAACCACAGCCATTACGAATTACGTGGGCGGTGATACACCAAGCGAAGTCGACGCTGCCGCCAATAATGGTTCACAAACACTCTCCTTCCTAGATACCCAGACTGGGATCGACGCTCAATCCGTCGCTAATATCACTGCCATCTCAGGCAATATTGCGAACGTCGATTTCGGCTTCAACTTTAGTACCGTCGTAAACACCAATGACAGCGGGCAAGGGAGCCTACGACAGTTCATCAACAATGCGGTCTCCTTGTCGAATGCGAATCTGGCGCAGGCTGGCCAATCGGTCGGCAATGAAGTCTCCATTTTCATGATCTCAGATGGTCAAGCCCATGCAGGCCTACGCGCTGGCTTAACCAATTTATTAACCGGTACCGTAGGCGTAGATGCCAGAGCGGTCATATCACTGGCATCAGCCCTTCCAAGTATCACGGGGGCTAATGCGACAAACACGATTATCGACGCGACTACCCAGACAGCCAATGTTGGGAACACGAATGTCGGCACGGTGGGAGTTGGCGGTGCGGCGAGCATGACCGTGGGGGTTGGCATCGACGGCATCGCAGGTACGGCGGATGACCAAATCTTAAACGCATTCGCTCGACCCGAGATTGAAATCAATGGCAATGCAATCGCAGCAACTATGCTCACGGTGTCGGCAAACAACTTCGGACTCAAGGGGACATCATGGTGGGGGCATGGTGGCGTAAGCTCTTCTGGCCTGGCCGTCACCACGGGAAGTGGTCACTTGATTCAAGACAATCTTTTTGGAGCCAATGCATTAGGTACAGCTCAAGCTCAAATCACGACGGGTCAGAACCAATTTATCAATCTAGGTGCGGCAGTGACGGGAGCCACCGTGCTGCACAATTACGTTACCGCAGCGAGCCAAGCGGGGAGTCTCATTGGAATTTATCCGAACATTGGTTCCACGAACATCACATTGGATTCGAACGAGTTCACGGGCGTAATGAACTATGCCACTCCGTTCTATACTGCTAATTCAACTGCAACCAGGAACTACTTTCATAATCTGACAAACTATTCCATCATCAGCGTTTACGGGCCATTCGCCAATCAGACGATTGAACATAACACGATCTCGAATACGGCGCAAGGAATTAATCTTTCAGGCACCTCATCCGGTACCGTTCGCTACAACTTGATCACGGGTGTAACAAGTACCAACGGGGCCGTCTACCTGACGACAGACAGCCAAGCTGTGACTGTCACCAGAAATAGCATCTACGGTAACGCGGGACTCGGTATCGACAATTATGCCATCTCTTCGATTAACAATGGCACCATCGTGGGAACGCAGCCGAACAGCGGTATTGACAGTCCCGTTATTACTTCCGCAGTGCTTAATGGATCAACCTTGACGGTCAGCGGATATATCGGCATCGCAGCAGGTGACACCGACTTTGCCAATGCAACGATTGAGGTCTTCAAAGCAGCCGTCGACGCAAGCAGGCTGTTGATTTATTGTTTGCTTGCGAAGTGCCAAGCCAGTTGGCAATGATTTCAGGGGGTGTTTTTTAGTTTTTCGATCTGCGGCCCGACAAGATTGTCTGCTGAGCCGTTAGATCGCCGATTAGCTGGTTACGCAGTCTCCCTGTTCTACGTACTATCCACAAATTTTTGCTCTAAGTGCTGGATCGTTACGTAGCATCTCCATCAACTTCTTGATGTTGAACGCCATCGCTATCCAACGCCATTCTTGCTGCACTCCTTCGATACCTCGCAGCAAGAATCGTCTCATGCTGAAACACGCCTTGATGACTGCAAAGGGGACTTCGCCTATGTGTGTTCGCTTCTTGTAGTGCTCTCTTGCTTCAGGTGCCTTCATACGTTCGCGTTGGCGACGTCGTGCGGGTTCGTGGTCGTCATGGAATACTTCACGGCCACGAGGAGATTCCGGGGTGCTGCGGCACATCTGCGCCAAAGGGCAGCCAGTGCAATCATCACACCTATATCGATGGTGAGCGATTGTCTGGCCGTCTCCGAGTTTTTTAGTCTCTGTTTTGCGATGAATAAGCTGCTTCCCAGCCGGGCAGTAGTAGCTATCTGATTCTTCGTCGTATACGAAGGCTGATTTGTCGAAGCGTTTTGATTGTGGATTGATGGGGAGTTGTGAGAGCTTATCTTGTGCAACGGGCTGAGTTAAGTCTGCCCGGATCGCTGGATTATGTTCGACTTCTACTTGTACCATCGGGCCGATGATTTCGAACCCAGCCTCCTCTGCACCAGTTAAGTTCTCGCCCGTTGTATAGGCCTTGTCAGCAAGGACGCATTCAACCTTGGTTTCATAATCCACGTCGACAGTGTTGACGATTGACAGCAGTTGATTGTGCTCAACATTGCCAATCACTACGTCGCAGTGAACGATGAAGCCGCTTCCGATTTCTGTTGTTACCATCGGCGTGTAATTGGGGGCATAACCCCCTTCTTTATTGGGCAAAATGCGACTATCCGTGTCGGTTCTAGGAAGCTGAGCTGGGCCGTCGCTGCCGTTTTGCTTACGAACGAGATCCATCTCTCGAGTTACCTGCTGCAGCTTCGCCAATTGCTCTCGACGTAGCTTCATATCCGCAATGGACTTTGGCAGTTTGTCGGCCGAAACATCGTCGCCCAGCAGATCTTGATCCAACGAATCGGCAACTTCCAAGTTCTCGAGAGCATCGGCGATTTCGGCATCCAATTGCTTCAGAGCTCGCTCCAGACGCTCTGTCGTCCAGGACTTGTATCGATTCGCATCCGCTAAGACACGAGTCCCATCAATGCAAAGCTCTGCGAGATTGGCGACACCAAGATCGATCGCGCTGGTAATCAACTGTTTGAAAGTCCCCTTGAGTTGCTTGCCGTTCTTGCGACGAAACTCACTAAGGGTCGTATGATCGATTTTGCGTCCGCTTGCTAACCACATGAAGTCAATCGAGTGCTTCAGTTCGTATTCGATCTGTCGACTTGTTCGTATTCTACGAATCAGGGCGAACAGCAGGATTTTCGACATGACAGACGGATGAATGGGCGGCTGGCCACGTGAGCCGTTATAAGCCGCTTCGTATTCACTCCAATCGACGCGATCTAAAAGTTCATCGAGCAAGCGAACCGGATGATCCTCTGGAATTGCATCTTCTAATCGAGTTGGAATCAGCAGAATCTGATCCCGTGGCAACGGAGCATCCTGCCAGTAAGAAACTTTATGCTTTCTGCGGCTCATCCACGATCCCTTGTGCTACGGTGATGAAATCGTTGCCCAAGTATAGCGCAAACGGGTTATCAATCCACCCCATTTAAGGACACATTAAATCAACAGCCTGCAAGCGGATATGGCGAAGGTCAAACCTACCTCGGCTCAATCACAGGCAGCGTTACCAACGGCAACTTCAGTGGATCGATCAGTCTTCCAATTGGAGTCGGTCTATCCAGCGGTGACACGCTGACATCCACAGCCACAATTGCTGCATATGGCACATCTGAATTCGGTGCGAATACTTCGCTGTACACAATCAGTGGAACAATCTTCGAAGACTTGGGGGCGGATGGTCTTACGGGATCGCAAGCGATTGGCGATGTCAACAATGTGGTGCGAGCTGGTGCGACCGTCAAGATCTATCGCGATGGAGGCGATGGATTGGCCAGCGGCACGGACGATGTGTTGATTGGGTCGACGACGACCAACGGAAGTGGCCTATATTCGTTCTTGGGGCAGAACGGAACCTACTGGGTCGTGGTCGACTCGAAAACGGTCACCAGCAGCTTGGCGTTCAATGCTGGCTATACCCAAGCCGACGTGTGGGCCGAACAGACGTATGAGAGTGTGGGAGCCGTAGGTAGCCTGGGATTCCAGTCCGTTTCTAGCGTCCACTATGGCGGTCGCAATCTAGAATCTTCTGATGACTCAACTACTCTTTCAACTAGCGAACACGTCACAAGAGTCATCGTCAACAGCGCGAACCAGACCGGCATCAATAGTGGTTTCAGCTTCAGCGCGGTGACTCGTACCGGCGATGGTGATGACGACGTTTCGAACAACCGAACCGTTCAGGGTTCGCTACGCCAGTTTATTCAAAACTCGAACGCGCTCGCTGGTATCCAGACTTCAGACTTCAGGCTTCAGACTTCAGATTCAAATTGGCAGAAGAACGAAAACGGACAGTGGTTGATTCGCCCCACGTCCGCTCTTCCCACCATCACCGACGCCGTGATCCTGGACGGAACCACACAAAGCACCTACGTAGGCACACCGGTCATCGAGATTGCGGGGGATCAAGCTGGCGCGAGCGTTAACGGCTTGCACATTATTGCTGGTAACAGCACCGTGCGTGGCTTCTCGATTACCGACTTCAGCGGCGACGGTATCAAACTCGAAACGGCAGGCAATAACACGGTCGAGGGTAATATTATCGGGCTCCGCACCGTCGGCAACGGAACAAGCTCCAACGTTATCGGTGGAACGACAGCTTGGTACACGGGCGATGGCAACGTGCTTGATTCGGTCGGAAACCATCATGGAACATTGACCAATGGTGCCACTTTCGCCGATGGAGTTCTAGGTAAAGCCATCTCGTTAGACGGTGTCAACGATTATGTGATACTTGACACAGCTGATAAGTTGGGCCTTAACGGGGAGTTTACTGTTTCTGCTTGGATCAAGCCGAATGCCGTCACTGGCGACTACGGTATTCTGGCAATGGATACAGGTTCAGGCAGCACGTTGCTCCATCTCAACATACGCAACAGCAAGCTCTATATGGGCTTCTTCGGAAATGACACGGCAGGCAATCAGACCCTCACAGCGGGGACCTGGTACCATGTTACCTTCCGATACTCAGGTGGCGTTCAAGAAACCTATATCAATGGTGTTCTCGATGCACAATCAAGCGGCCACGCCCCGATGACGGGAACGTCAATGGTCAACATAGGTAGATACGGCAACAGCAACTACTACAATGGCTTGATCGATAATCTGGCAATTCAAAATAGAGCGATTTCGACAACCGAAATCACCGCTTTATACAACGCAGGTATCGCAGGAAAAACACCCGCGATGACATCGCAAGTTGCCTACCTACAATCTGAGAACAATACGCAAGACACTCGCAATATCAATGCCTTTACCACCAGTGGCAACACGACCTACACCGCTGGCAAAGTGGGCACGGCATTCCTTTTTGATGGTGCTGGCGACGCCGTTACCGCTACCACACCCACGAAACTAGATTCAGCCCAGATTTCGTATGCAACGTGGTTCAAGCTCGCTGACACAACCAACTATCCCACACTCTTGGGACGTCAATTCAGCAACAACCTTGGCTATATGCTGCATTTGGGACCCGATGGCTCGCTGCGCGTTCGAGTTGATACAGACCTAGCCGTCAATCAGATATCGCAAGTTTCAACGGGTTTAGATGACAACAACTGGCACTTGGCCGTTCTAACACTTAACCAAAGCACAAACCAAATCCAATTGTCAGTCGATGGATCTACTTTAAGCACAAGCAGCTTTACAGGAACTTTCTCGAACGGCACTGCAGGAAATATGCAGCTAGGCGCTGGGATTATTGGCGGGTACGACTACCAAGGTGCACTCGACGAAACCCAAATATTTAATCGACAACTGACAAACGCCGAAGTAGCCCAACTTTACGCCAGTGGATTACGGGGATCCGATGTTGGAAACAACACTGGAATTGAAATCTCAAATTCCTCGGGGAATGATATCGGAGGGCTCACGACGGCCGAACGAAACATTATCTCGGGCAACACCACCAATAACGTTCTCATTAATGGCAACGGCATTCCTTCTGGTACCATCTCCTGGTGGAAAGCTGATGGAAACGCCAACGATACGCTGGGCAGTAACAATGGTACCTTGACCAATGGAGCCACCATCGTAAGCAATGGCAAGAGTGGTTCCGCATTTTCATTTGACGGAATCAACGACTACGTCAATATACCGAACGAAAGCAATTTCGATTTTGCTAATCAACAATTCACCGTAGATGGCTGGTTCAAAACGTCCGTTACAGGTACCGATCAACATCTCATAGCCAAAGGCTCCTCGGGACAATGGCAGTGGGGCCTGCGCATTGAAGGCGATAATAAACTTGCAGCCATATTCTGGGACTCGAGTGGTTCCAACGTCGTTTCGGCTCGTTCCAATAACGCCCTCACCGATGGCCAATGGCACTATTTTGCCGCAGTCTTCGATACGCGTACCACCAGCGAAGATATTCAGTTTTTTGTGGATGGTGCACTTCAAACTTCCGTTACCAATTCTGGCGCAAGCCGTGATTACGGAACAGGAAATGCAAACGTTTATATCGGGGGTAGAGGAGATGGAGCCCACTTCTTCAATGGCCAAATGGATGATATCGCGATTGTCGGCCGCGCCATGAGTCAAGATGAAATTCAGGCGATCTATCGAAGTGGAGGAGGTTCCAAGAACAGCAACTTTGTTCAAGGAAACTATATTGGTACGGATATCACGGGCACCAAGGATGCAGGTACCACTTCGTTCGGTGTCCGCATTTCCGGCTCATCAGGTAATTTGATCGGCGGCACGATTTCCAGTGCAGCTAACGTCATTAGCGGCAACGATGTCTACGGCATTCGCATCGACAGCACAAGCTACGGTAACCTAATTTCGGGCAACTATATCGGTACCAATGCTACAGGCACCGCGGCTGTTAGCAATGGTTACGGAGTGATGTTTGAAGGTGGAGCGAGAAATACGATCGGAGTTGGTTTGGATGGTGTAGGCCTTAAGAATGTGATCAGCGGTAACATTTCTTCGGGTGTCCACATCTACAACCTACCCGCATACGACAATGTGGTAGCAGGAAATTACATTGGCACCAATGCAGCTGGAACTTCTGCAATTGGAAATAATGTTGGCGTTTATCTTCAGAACACTGGTAGCAACCTTATCGGCGGTGACACCGCTGGCGAGGCAAACTTAATCTCGGGTAATGGCGCAAGCGGTATCTTTATCACCGGCAACGGAGCCGAAACCGGAATGGTGGGCTGGTGGAAAGGTGACAATAGTTCCACCGACGTCTTTGGTGTCCACAATGCGACTCTATTCAACGGAGCCACCTATGCCGCTGGCGTGACTGGAACAGCAAATACGGCATTCAGCTTCAATGGCTCCACCCAATATGCCTCCATTGCCGATTCCCCAAGCCTTCAGTTAGCAAACGCCCTGTCACTATCCGCTTGGATCAATGTCAATACGCTTACAGGTGGAACTGGCTATCAAACGGTTGTCTCAAAGTGGGACGGATCTACTCGAAACTACGGACTGTTTGTCAAAAGCAATGGTTCCATCGAACTGCAGTACTACAATGCAGCCAGTCAACAAATCATTTTGACCTCCGCGGCTGGTTTGGTTAGCACTGGAAGCTTCTATCACATCGCCGCTACGATGGACACCGCAACGAATACCATGACCATTTTCTTAAATGGCACGGTAGTCGGCACGCAATCCATGAATGGTGCCATCAAGACAAATTCCGCAGCCGTAACTCTTGGCCAGGATGGCGGAACCCATAACTTCAATGGCCGCATCGACGAACTCGCGATTTTTGAGCGTGCCCTCAGCTCATCCGAAGTCACGGCCATCTACCGCGCGAACGGAAGTGGATTTGCGGGCAACACAATTAGCGGCAACCTGATTGGAACCAACGCGGCAGGGACCAGCGCCATAGCAAATAACCTTGGGGTGCATATTGAAAGCTCCAAGATCAACACCGTCGGCGGTTCGAGTGCGGGAACTCGCAATGTTATCTCAGGGAACTCCAATAACGGCGTTTACTTGTCCGGCGTCGGCACGGAATGGAATACAATCGCTGGCAATTACATCGGCACCAACTCTGCAGGTACCTCCACCTTGGCGAATCTCAACGGTGTTGTAATCAGCAACAACGCCAATAACATCGTAGGGGGAACTACTGTCGGTTTCGGTAACTTAATTTCGGGAAATACCAATTTCGGAATTCAAGTGAGCGGCGAGAATACCTACGGTACTTCGATTGTAGGAAATTACATTGGAACTGACGCCAGTGGTAACGCTGCAGTTGCCAATACGACCGGTATCTTGTTGCAAAACGCTGGTAGCGTAACGCTCGGCGGCTCTGTTGCCGGATCAGGAAACCTGATCAGTGGAAACACGGGCGACGGAGTTTACATCACTGGTAACGGTGCGGAAACCGGGCTCATTGGCTGGTGGAAAGCGAATAACACCATTGACGATGTACTTGGAAAGAACCCAGCCACTCTCGTAAATGGTGCAACTTACGGTACTGGTGTCAATGGCGCAGCCAATACCGCATTCAGCTTTAACGGCTCTAATCAATATGCGACCGTTGCCGACTCCGATATGCTCGATCTCAGCAGCAGTCTTTCGGTTGACGCTTGGATCAATGCAACCTCTCTTTCTCACGTCAGCAGTTACAACACCATCATTGCCAAAGCAGGTGGCGGAACCGATCGCAATTTCTATTTGGGCGTCATGAACGATGGCACTATCCATGTGCACTATAACAACCCAGCTGGTGGCTCGGGAGGTTTCAACTCGGCCGCAGGTTTAATCACCACGGGTACATGGTACCACGTAGCACTTACCATCGACGTAAATGCCAGCACCATTAAGTTATATGTCAACGGTGTTCAGGTTGCCTCAGGCACTACCAATGGCTTCATGGCATCCAACTCCGCTCCTGTCTCCATCGGTGCGTACAACGGCGCATCATCTACTTTTAACGGCCGAATTGACGAAGTTGGTATGTACAGCCGCGTCCTAACATCTAGCGAAGTGGCCGATATCTATCACGCTAACGGTTTGGGTAAAGCAGGGAATACGATCATCGGAAACTTGATCGGCACCAATTCAGCGGGCACAACGGCACTTGGCAATGGAGGGAACGGAGTCATCATTGACAACTCAGCCATCAATACCATCGGCGGTTCCACAACCACCGAACGAAATGTCATTGCGGGCAACAGCTCAGATGGTATTCGCTTGATCGGCTCGACGAGTATGTACAACACCATCTCGGGCAACTACATCGGAACTAACGCAACAGGTACGGTCAGTCTGGGGAACCAAGACTACGGCGTCTACATCATCAACGGTGCGAACAACAACGCCATTGGTGGCCTCACGGCAACGGCAGGAACAGCTCTAGGCAACGTCATTTCGGGCAATACACAATCGGGTCTTGGTTTTTCAAATGCGGGAAGTGGAAACGTCGTTCTTGGCAATTTGATCGGTACCAACGCGGTAGGCAATGGCGATGTTGGAAATGCGTTCGATGGAGTCATGCTTAGTTTCTCAAACGGTCAAACCATCGGTGGCACGACATCAACAGCCAGAAATGTCATTTCGGGCAACGATCGGCACGGCATCACGCTCAATGGTATCAGTACTATCACTATCCATGGAAATTACATTGGCACAGATATCACTGGATCATCGGATTTGGGTAACGCACAACATGGTATCTCCGATGGTGGCGGGAGTTCGGGAGTAACGATCGGGGGAACCGCTACTGGAGCTGGCAATGTCATCAGTGGGAACGATCAAGACGGTTTAGCACTGGCAAGCAACTATACCGTTTTGGGGAATATCATTGGACTTAACGCAGCCGGCACTGCTGCAATCGCAAACGGACGATATGGTATTAGCCTAAGTGGTTCAGGCAATGCGATTGGCGGAACGGCTGCTGGTGCTCGAAATGTGATCTCCGGCAACTCAAGTCATGGAATCCTAATCACCGGCAATTCCAATACCCTTATCGGCAATTACATCGGTACGAACGCGGCGGGTTCAGTAGCCATTGGAAACGCAACCGGTGTTTACATCAGCGATGCATCGAGCAACACCATTGGTGGAGTAACAGCTTCATCAAGAAATATTATTTCTGGCAACGTGCAAAACGGAATTCGCATTGCAGGCTCAACGGCAACGAATAACCTGATTCAGGGCAACTCCATCGGAACGAATGTTGCTGGCACAGCAGCCATTGCCAATGGCGGTGGAGGTATACTGATATCAAATCTATCGTATTCAAATACGATCGGTGGAACAGCAACCGGTGCGGGTAACCTGATCTCAGGCAACACAGGCATCGGCGTCAGTCTCTACGATTCCCATAGCAACTCCTTATTCGGGAACTATATCGGCGTTGACACGACGGGCTCCGTTGCACTCGCCAATTCAAGTTATGGCGTCGCGGTCGTCGGTGCATTGAATACGATTGGCGGTTCAGCTAACGGTGCGGGGAACACGATCAGTGGAAACGGTTCCGACGGAATCTACGTCGGTGGGGCAGGGGCCTATGTTGGTGCCAATGGCTCACCAAGCGGCTTGGTGTCGTGGTGGAAAGCCGATAGCAATAACGCCGCGAGTACACTAGCACTCGATGTTACAGGCAGCAACGATGGTACGCTAAATAATGGCGCTACTTATACAACAGGCAAGACGGGAACTGCCTTCAGTCTTGATGGCGTTAATGACTATGTCGGAGTTCCCGACAGTGCTTCGCTACGCCCATCGGTTCTAACGCTATCGGCTTGGGTCAATCCAACCAGTACCACGGGCGTCAACGGGATCATATTGAAAGGAGCGAATGGTTCAAGCCCCCTCGGAGTGAACGGCAACTCCTATGGAATCTACTTAGTCAACGGAAAACTCAGTTACATTGTTTCGGCTGGTAGCGTTAACGCCTATTACTATGAAGGCTTGGGACCGACAGTTCCGACAAGCCAATGGTCGCATGTCGCTATGACTTACGATGGCTCTACCATGCGTTTGTATCTCAACGGCAGCGAGGTACACTCCATGGCAGCTTCTGGCGCAATCATCTACGACACAGCCCCTGTAACGTTTGGCTCGGATACCACAGCAGGAAATTCGGCCACCTCATTATTTCATGGCAAAATCGATGATCCTGCTCTCTTCAATCGCGCCTTGACGGCACAAGAGATTTCGAACATTTATACGGCTGGTGCGACAAGCCTTTCCGGCAATGGCGGCAACGTAATTCAAGGTAACCGAATTGGCATTGCAGCGAGTACATCTGGCGCGATTGGAAACTCTGGCAACGGTATATCGATCGCCTCGTCGGGCAACATCATCGGTGGAACAGCAGCTGAAATGGCGAACATTATCGCTAACAACTCCGGAGATGGAATAAGCATCTCCAGCACGGAAGTTACACCTACCAACATAAATAATTCAATCCTGGGGAATTCGATTTACGGCAATGGTTCCACCAACTTGACACTTGGTATCGATATCGGAACCAACGGTGTTTTGGCCAATGATGCGGGTGATACAGATCGCGGTGTCAACTTGGGCCAAAATTATCCGAGTCTAATCGGTGTAAACTACTCGGGCGGTAACGCAACCATCACTTATTCACTCGATGCACCCGCTGGCAACTATCGAGTCGAATTCTTTGGAAATAGCAGTGCTGATGCCTCTGGATACGGTGAAGGCCAGACTTATCTTGGGTCTGCAATCCTAACATCGACCGGCAGCACAACGACCGGCACCGTCACTCTCACCGGCGTAAGCATTGGCTCTCAAATTGCAGCCACCGCGACGGAGGACTTCGGAGGTGGTCTGTATGGAAATACCAGCGAGTTCTCACTCACATCAGCCACATCAGCGACGATCAGCGGTAGAGTTTTCGATGACGTGAATTATGGTGGCGGTGCTGGACGCGATTATGCAACAGCCAATTCGTCCGCCATTGCCAGCGGCTTCGCTACGGGTGCAATCGGCCGAAGTGGAGCAGTCGTTGAGCTATATGACAGTTCCGGGAACTTCCTCACTTCAACCACGACAGACTCCAACGGCACCTACACTTTTACAGTGGGTCAAAATGCCAATTACTCAGTTCGAGTCGTAAACAGCACCGTAACGAGTGTCCGAGGCGGTTCGGGCTTGCTTCCGGTTCAGACCTTTCAAACCAATGTCAGCGGTACAAGTGTAACTGCGGTTACCAATTATGTTGGAGGCGACACTCCTCACGAAGTTGATGCGGCAGCCAATAGCGGATCACAAACTCTATCTTTCCTCGACACTCAAAGCGGAATTGATATTCAATCCGTTTCAACGGTCGAAACGATCTCCGGAAACGTTACCAACGTCGACTTCGGCTTCAATTTCGATACTATCGTCAATACCAACAATGTGGGTCAGGGTAGCTTACGACAATTCATATTGAACAGTAATGCACTCGGTAATACAAATTTGGCTCAGGTCGGTCAAACCGCTGGCAAAGAAGTTTCGATATTCATGATCTCCGATGGGCAAGCGCACTCAGGCTTACGCAGTGGTATTCTCAATCAACTGACGGGTAGCATTGGAACAGACGCACGCGCCATCATTAATCTCACCACATCTCTCCCAACGATTTCTGCTGCCGACACTGTAATCGACGGTAGCACTCAAATGACATTCATCGGCAATAGCAACCCCGGTACACTTGGTCTTGGCGGTTCAGCATCACGTACAGTAGGTGTGGGTAACGATGGACTCGAAGGAACCGGTGATGAATTGACCATTACGGCGTTCTCACGACCCGAAATCGAACTCAATGGAACAACTGTATCAGGCGATGTCATTAGTGGCACGGCAAATAATGCAGCTATCCGCTCCATCGCAGTTTACGGAGCGACGGGTAGCGGGAACGTCTCGGTCATCAACCTGAGCTCAGGGTCAAATCAATCGATCGTCGACTCCGTGATTGGAGCAAATGCTGTAGGGACTGCAGTCGCAAATACTGCGAGCGGACAACCGAACTTAGTTTATGCCGCAAACACCACAAACTTCCTCTTCCAGCACAATTATGTAACCGCAGCGAGCAACAACGGTTTGCTGATCGGCTTCTACCCCTACAATTCAACCAATGCAACCGCCACCCAAAATCAGTTTACCGGTGACATTGACATCGCTACGGCTTTCTACGCCAATAGCTCTGCTTTGACCAACAATCTCTTTGATGGTGGACTTGGAACAGCAACTTCAATCAGCTATTCCGCATGGTCTGGTATTACCATTGCCGACAATACCTACGCGAATAACTATCACAACGTCTCGATCGCAACCGGAAGCGATGTTACTATCACTCGGAACATTATCTATCCTACCCATGCGGACGCTGGCATCGCGATCGCAAATAACACTTCTCAACGAGTCATCATTTCCAAGAACGCGATATACGACAATGTCAACGAAGGTATCAATCTCGTTGGAGTCGCTGCAGCCAATGATGGCACGGTTTCCGCAAGCTTACCAAACCACGGTATCGACTCCCCCGTATTCACTGCAGTGCGCGTAGCCGGTACGTCCTTATTTATCTCCGGTTACATCGGCAATACTCCTAACCAATCCACCTTTGCCGGGGCAATTGTCGAATTGTTCAAAGTCCAAACGGGAGATGCAAACAATTATGGCGAAGGACGCTGGTATCTGGGTAATCTCGTAGCCGACGCTAACGGAAACTTCTCCGGTACCATTACATTGCCTGTTGGCATTACGTTGTCCAGCAACGATAAGCTCACATCTACGGCGACCATAGCTGCTTACGGAACGAGCGAGTTCGGCTTGAACACGACGCTGCGTACCGTAAGCGGTAAAGTATTTGAGGACCTCGGTGGCGATCAGCTCAGCAGCGGGCAGATAATCGGCGACTCGAACAATCCAGGCGTAAACGGAGCTACGATCCGCATCTACAAAGATGGTGGCGATGGAGTTGCCAACGGAACCGACGATTTACTCGTTGGACAAACAACAACGGGCTCCGATGGAACGTACAGTTTTACAGTAGATACCGGCACTTATTGGACAGCCGTCGATTCCAAGACCATTTCTTCATCGCTATCATTCCAGAGTGGATACGGACAAAGTGATGTTTGGGCCGAACAAACTTATGCAGTGGCAGACGCAGTCAAGAGCACAGGATACCAGGTTGCTGATGGAGCCCTGTTCGGTGGTCGAAACCAAGAATCATCGGATGACACTCTCGCGTTGCCCACCAGCGAACACGTCAATCGCGTTATCGTATCAACTTCTAATGTTGCGAATATTAACAGCGGCTTTGCCTTCTCCGTAGTCACGCGAACTGGCGACGGTGACAACGATCTCAGCAACAACCGCACGATGCAGGGAAGCTTGCGACAGTTTTTACAAAACAGCAATGCTCTCGCGGGGACACAAACGGCTAACTTCCAACTGCAAACCACCGATACCAACTACA
>Ga0075158_10001364_pt1 | contig 18476 bp, 4 predicted proteins | sample JI91814BDNA_FD_70968 | JGI IMG/M metagenome (GOLD analysis project Ga0075158, IMG submission 70968) | Wastewater effluent complex algal communities from Wisconsin, to seasonally profile nutrient transformation and Carbon sequestration -... | ecosystem: Engineered > WWTP > Effluent > Algae... | reverse complement strand
CACAAGCTGACCGGAGAATCTCAACCAGCAGAAAAGGGAGTCGGTGATTCGGTCCTGGCATCGACCGTCATTTTGGCCGGCAAGGTCTACGTTCGCACGGTCAAGACGGGACAGGAAACGGTTGCGATGCAAATCGGGCAGGTGTTGCAGCAGACCGCCACATTCAAGACCTCGGTTCAGTCACGGGGCGAGGCGATTGCTGATCGCTTCGTGCTGCCGACGCTCGGGCTGAGTATCCTATGTCTTCCGCTGGGTGCGAGCAGTGCGCTCGCCATCTTGACCAACGCGTTTGGGTACAAGATGCGGCTGTTTGCGCCCGCGAGCATGTTGACATTTCTCAACCTCGCCTCGCGCCAGGGAATCCTGATCAAGGACGGTCGCTCGCTCGAACAACTGAGCAGCATCGACACCGTGGTCTTTGACAAGACCGGCACGCTGACGCTCGATGAGCCGAGTGTGGCAGCGGTCCATGTGCTTGGCGGCGATTCTGTGTCCGAAGATGACATCCTTCGATATGCCGCAGCAGCGGAGGCCGGCCAGACGCACCCCATTGCCCGTGCGATCCTGACCGCGACCCGTCAACGCCAGATCGCGTGGCCATCATTCGAGAACGCCCGATACGAAATCGGCTATGGCATCCAGGTGAACCTGTCCGATCGCGTCATCCGCGTGGGCAGCCTCCGCTTTATCGATATGGAGGGGATTGCCATCGCTGCGGAAACGCACGCTCTGCAGGCACGCAGCCATGCGCTAGGCCACTCCTTGGTGATGGTCGCATTTGATAGCGTGCTGGTGGGGGCCATCGAGCTGAAGGCCACCGTCCGACCAGAAGCCGCCGCGCTGATCGCGGAACTACACCGGCGGGGCAAGTCGGTCTGCATTATCTCCGGTGATCAAGAGGCACCCACCCGGCAGATGGCCGACGCGCTAGAGATCGACAGCTACTTTGCGAACTGTCTGCCCGAGGACAAGGCGAAACATATCGAGGCACTACAGAGCAAAGGGAAGTCGGTCTGCTTCGTCGGTGATGGCATCAACGATTCCATTGCCATGAAAAAGGCCAACGTCTCGATTTCGCTGCGGGGGGCAACAACGGTCGCTACGGATACCGCGCAGATCGTGCTCATGGATGGAACCCTGGGCCAGATCGGGCCGCTGTTCGAGCTGGCCGTTGAGTTCGAAGAGAACATGCGGAGCAATCTGCTGCTCTCTACCATCCCGAGCGCTGTCTGCGTGGGCGGAATCATCTTCGACAACTGGGGCGTGCTGATCGGCACGGTGATCACCCAAGCCACTTTCTTTACGGGGATCGGCAACTCCATTTTGCCTTTGCTCAAGAAGCGAGCGCCCAGTTCCCTGGCTGTCCCAGCGGAACCACTGGTAGCCGCTCCACAGAATGGATGAGCAGGAGATGCCGAACATGACCACTCCGCCTGAGGACAGCCGGGTCCAGTTGACGGAATCCGCGCTGCTCGAGCTGGCCGAACAAGAGACGGGACTGCGCAACTTTGGCGAGGAAGACTTCCGCACCGGGCTACGCATCCTGCTCGAGTCTGCGCAGCGTGAAGCAAACCTCAGCGTGATTGGGAAACAGACCCTGCAGCAGGACTGCCTGCGCTGGCTCACCAATCGACTGAAGATCGAAGACGACCTGACGCGCTACCCAGAGATCCTGACGACACCGCTTCGTCGACCTCTGTTTATTGTCTGTCTGCCGCGTACGGGCTCGACCTTGCTGCATCGGCTGCTGTCCCAGGATGAGCAGGCGCGTGCCCCACTGTTCTGGGAACTCTGGCGCCCGGCCCCGCCACCGCGTACAGAGACCCGGCTGTCCGATCCGCGAATCGCCCAGTTGGAAGAGGAGCACGTTCGGTCTATCCAGCGGCTGTTTCCTGATGTCCTGTCGATGCACGCCGTCGAGGCAAGTGCGCCCGAAGAGTGTTTCTTCCTATTGCAGAACTCCTTTGTCAGTTACAGCACGAGCTTCTTTTACGACATACCCAGTTATCAGGAATGGGTCAGAACGCTCGATCTGGTTCCTTCTTATCGCTATTATAAGAAACAACTGCAATTGCTATCGTGGCAGTGTTTTGGCGAGCCGTGGATTCTCAAAAATCCAGAGCATCTGCTGAGCTTAGAGGCGATCTTACAGGTATTTCCGGATGCCGCGATTGTGCAGGTGCATCGCGATCCGAAAGTCGCGGTCGCCTCGCTCTGTAGTTTGCAGCATAGTGTCTTGAATCTCTGGCGAGAGTCGCCGCTGCCGCCCGAGAGCATTGGCGAGCGAATTTTGCATAAATGGCAGTTTCCGGTGACGCGCTCCATGCAGGTCCGGGCTCAGGCCCATGAGCGGCAGTTCTATGACCTCGACTATAGTGATTTGGTGACCGACCCGATCGGATCTATCCGTCGGCTATATGGGTATTTTGGCTATGAGCTAACCACGGGGTCGGTCTCCCGCATGCAATCATGGCTGACCAATAATCCGCAGCACAAACACGGCAAACACGATTACACGCTGGAGACATACGGGGTAACGCCCGATCAGGTGGATGACGCATTTGCCGATTATGTCAAAGCGTTTGGCTTTCAGGGGCAACAGGGACGGAAGCGATCATGAACAAACACAAGGCAGCCACGCCAGAACAGATCCGTCGACCCCTCACTGGTGCCGAATATCTAGAGCAGTTGCGCGATGGTCGTGAGGCATGGATCTGCGGTGAGCGCGTCCAAGACGTAACGGCCCACCCCGCCTTCCGCAACCAGGCCCGGATGGTGGCCCGGATGTATGACGCGCTTCACGATCCCAAGACGAAGGATCAGCTAACGTGTGAGACGGACACGGGCTCGGGCGGCTACACCCACCGATTTTTCCGGGCCAGCCGGACGGTGGATGAGCTGGTGGCAGCCCGTGACGCCATCGCGGCCTGGCAGCGCATTGGCTACGGTTGGATGGGGCGGAGTCCCGACTTTATGGCTTGTTTTACCGGCATGCTGGGAGCCAATGCCGAGTTCTTTTCCCCTTATCAGGCCAATGCCCAGCGCTGGTATCGGGAAACCCAGGAACGGGTTCTTCCGGTCAATCATGCGCTGGCCAACCCGCCGGTCGATCGGCGACGGCCCCCCGATGAAGTCCCTGATGTCTATGTTCACGTCGCCAAAGAGACAGCCGCCGGGCTGATCCTCCGTGGCGCCAAGAGCATCACCACAAACTCCGTACTGACCACCCACAGTCTGGTCGCCAGCGACGGAGCACGCTTTATCAAGAATAAGGCCTTCGCGCTGATCTGCCTCGTTCCGATGAGCGCGCCTGGCATCAAGCTCATTTGTCGACCTTCGTACGAGCTGCAGTCCGCCTTTATGGGTAGTCCGTTCGACTATCCACTATCTAGCCGTTTCGACGAGAACGACGCGACGTTTATCCTCGATGATGTGCTGGTTCCCTGGGAAAACGTCCTTGCCTACGGGGATTTGGATAAGTGCAATTCCTATATGTACGGCACCGGGCTGTATCATCGGGTGGGACTGCAAACCTGCACGCGATTGGCAGTGAAGCTGGATCTGCTCTGTGGACTCGTCATCAAGGCGGTGGAGGCCACGGGGGTGGACCAGTTCCGGGGTGTGCAGGTCAACGTCGGAGAGATCCTGAACTGGCGGCACCTGATGTGGGCGCTCAGCGATGCGATGGCGCGCACTGTGACCCCGCACCATGGCGCGGTGATTCCGAATCTCGATCACATGATGGCCTTCCGGATGATGATGTCCACGGCCTATCCGAAGATTCGCGAGATCGTGCAGAACATCATCGCGAGCGGGCTCATTTTCCAACCCTCTAGCGCGCAGGACTTCAAAACACCCGAGCTTCGACCTTATCTGGATAAGTACATGCGCAGCTCTACCGGCGATGGGAGTGCGGTCGAGCGCATCAAGCTCATGAAGATGCTATGGGATGCCATAGGCACTGAGTTTGCTGGGCGGAACGAGCTGTATGAGCGCAATAACTTCGGCAACCATGAAGTCGTGCGCATGCATCCTTTGTTTGAAGGGATGGACAACGGACTCGTAAACGGACTGAAGTCGTTTGTCGATTCGTGCATGGCCGACTATGACCTGGATGGCTGGACCGCTCCGGACCTGATCAATGGAGACAATCTCCAGACGTATAGGCGCTATTCCCAAACGCTTGGGAACAATGCTGCCGATGCTCGAACGATGACGACTGCGGACGCGGGGACAGCGGAGGTGCCAGCCCCATCGGTGGTGGAGGCAGACGACCGGGGGGCTCCGAGCCTGAGTGTGTGGACCGATACCGGCAGCGCCTATCCGGTAGACAAGACCACGGCCCAGATCTTCGAAGAACAGGTGGCCCGCAGGCCTTTGGCGACTGCGGTGGTCTTTGGGACGCAGACCCTGACGTATCAAGAGCTGAACGACCGGGCGAACCAGCTTGCCAACCATCTACTTTCCCACGGACTGGTTGGCACTCAGGGGCAGGGCTCAGCGACGACGACGGATTGCTTTGTCGGAATCTGTATGGAGCGCTCGCTGGACCTGGTGGTGGCCATGCTCGGCATCCTCAAGGCGGGAGCTGCCTACGTGCCGCTCGATCCCTCCTATCCGCCGTCCCGCCTGCAACTGATGGTCCGTGACGCGGGCATGAGCACCATCCTGGCACATCGGGAAAGCATCGCGAACCCGACCGAGTGGGAGGGACGGAAGGTCGTCTATCTGGACGCGGACTGGCAGACGATCCATCTGTCGAGTTCCGGAAATCCGCAGCCGTCGGCCCGCCCGCAGCAAATTGCTTATGCGGTTTACACCTCCGGATCGACGGGAAAGCCGAAGGGAGTGGTGGTTCCGCAGCGGGCGATTCACCGCCTGGTGCTACAGACCAATTACGTCCAGCTCACCGCAGCGGACCGAATCGCGCAGGCGTCGAACAGCTCGTTTGATGCGATCACGTTCGAGGTCTGGGGGGCGCTCCTACATGGTGCCTGCCTCGTCGGCATCCCCAAGGAAACCCTGCTCTCTGCGGAGTTGCTGACGAAAGCACTGCTCGAACAGCACATCAGCATTCTCTTTGTTACCACCGCGCTGTTTAACCAGCTAGTGTCGCAGAATCCAACGATCTTTCAGTCGCTGCGCGTCGTCCTGTTCGGTGGCGAGCAAGTGGACCCTAAGTGGGTACGCACAGTTCTCCTTGCGGGGCCGCCCAAGGAACTGCTGCACGTCTATGGACCCACCGAGTGCACCACCTTTAGCACCTGGCATCGGGTGACACAGGTCGAGACGGAGGCGGTCACGATACCCATCGGGCAACCGCTTGCGAACACCACGGCCTATCTGCTGGATAGCAGCCTGCACGCTGTGCCAATCGGGGAGAGCGGTGAGCTGTACATCGGCGGAGACGGCCTGGCTCTTGGCTATCTGCACCGACCCGAGTTGACCGCCGAGCGATTCATCGACAACCCCTTTGGCCCCGGCAAGCTGTACAAAACGGGAGACATCTGCCGTGCCCAGGCGGATCGGGAAATCATCTTTCTGGGTCGCGCCGATCATCAAGTCAAGGTCCGTGGCTTTCGCATCGAGCTTGGGGAAATCGAGGCCTGCCTGGCTGCTCATCGCGACGTCCGCGCAGCCACCGTGGTACTCCAAGAGCAGCAGCCGGGAGACAAGCGCCTCATCGCGTATGTTGTGACGGGACAGAGCGCTTCCGAACTCCGCAGCTACCTACAGGACAGGCTGCCGTTCTATATGATCCCCGCTTCGTTCGTGATGCTGGAAGCGATGCCGCTGACCTCCAATGGGAAGGTCGATCGGGCTGCTCTCTCCGCGCTGTCGCCCCCGATTCCGGCCCCGGTTGCAGACGTTCAGTCACTGCCTCGTTCCGATGTCGAAGAGGTGATGTCTTCCATCTGGTGCGGGGTTCTGCGTCGAGATGCCGTAGGCATTCATGAAACCTTCATGAACCTAGGTGGACACTCTCTGCTCGCTGCTGAGGTGATTGCCAAGATTCAGCACATCTTCCAAATCCAGATTCCGTTTCGTAGCTTCCTGGGAGATCCAACCGTAGCGGGGCTATCGGAGATCCTGGTTGCCCAGGAGCACAGCCCAGGCCAGGCGCAGAAGCTCGCTCGCCTTCACAAGAAGCTACAGAAAATGAAGTCGGTGGCGGGACAGGCATGAGCTTCGCCCAGTTTATCGAGGAGCTCACAGCACAAGGGGTCACCTTACAAGCCGAGGGCGGAACGCTGCTCATTCACAGAGCCGATGCCGTTCTCCGGCCCGAGGTCGAGGAGTTTCTGCGCGAGTTCGCAGATGAGATTCTCCTGTGGATGGAGACCTCCGATGCGGCGTCGGTCGTGCAGCCCATCATCGTGCCAGCTCCGCAGGATCGTCACGCCCCATTTCCGCTCACCGATATTCAGCACGCCTATTGGGTTGGCAGAAACGGAGCGCTGGCGCTCGGTGATGTCAGCACCCACGTGTATCTGGAGCTTGGCTGTACAGACCTCGACCTCACACGACTTCAGACGGCGTGGCAGCAGGTCATTGCCCGTCACGAGATGATGCGCGCACTGGTGACGCCATCCGGTGAGCAGCAGATTCGCTCGACCGCAGCGCCCTACTCGATTCCTATCTGTGATCTGCGCGGCCAATCTGCGGAGGCGGTTTTGGCCCAGACCCTCCACCTGCGCGAGGAGATGTCGCACCAAGTCCTGCCCGACGATTTCCCAACGATGTTCGACATCCGGGCGATGTTGCTGGATGACGGACGGACGCGGCTGCACATCGGTATCGACGTTCTGTTTTACGACATGGCCAGCGTGTTTATGATCCTGGAGGAGTGGCGAACTCGCTATCTCGATCCCGGCGTGAAGCTGCCGGCGCTTACGCTGTCCTTCCGCGACTGCGTACTTGCAGATCAACTGCGCACCAGCAGCCCTGTCTATCAGCAGTCACGTGCCTATTGGTTGGGGCGACTTGCGTCGCTGCCTCCGGCTCCGAAGCTGCCACTGCGTATCCGTCCAGAGTCGGCAGGACCGACTCGCTTTGTGCGTCGTACCCATCGCTTCGAGGAGTCGCTGTGGCAGGCGCTGAAGCTGCGGACGAGTCAGAGTGGTCTGACCCCCAATGCACTGCTGCTGGCCGCCTATGCCCAGGTTCTGGGTACGTGGAGTGAGAAGCAACACTTTACGATCAATGTGACGCTCTTTAGTCGTCCCCCGGTTCATCCCCAGATCAATGAAATCGTCGGAGACTTTACGCTCATCAATCTGTTGGAGGTCGATCAGTCGATTTCCGAGACCTTTGTGCAGCGTGCCGGGCGGATTCAGAAGCAGCTCTGGGAAGACATGGATCATCGCTCCTTTAGCGGGGTGCAGGTGATCCGCGAGCTGTTGCAGCGATCTGGGAGTCGCGCCGAGGGTCCGTTGATGCCGGTGGTCTTCACAAGTGGTCTCGGCCATGGCACGGGCGTGGGATTCCGGCCTTTTGGCGAGCTGTTGTATGAGATCAGTCAAGCGCCGCAGGTCTTCATTGACCTCGTTGTCATTGAAGAAAGCGGCCAACTGGTGATCAGTTGGAACGCCGTGGAAGCGCTGTTCCCCGAGGCTGTGATCGAGGACATGTTTTCGTCCTACTGCCGATTGCTGCACGGACTGGCGACCACAAAGGAGGAGTGGAATCGCTGCTCCCATACGCTTGTACCGGACCATCAGCTTGCCCAGCGGGAGTCCGTGAATGCGACCGCCGTACCGATCGCTGACGCGCTGCTGCACGAGCTCTTTGCGACGCAAGCGCAGGCGTTTGGAGACCGACCGGCGGTGATCACCTCCGAACGAACGCTGAGCTACGCGGAGCTGTATCAGCGTGCAAATGAACTGGCTCATCAGCTGCGGCAGCTCGGGGCTCGACCGGGCATGCTCGTCGCTGTGGTCATGGAAAAGGGCTGGGAACAGCTTGTCGCGGTGCAGGCCATCCTGATGGCGGGAGCCGCCTATTTGCCGATTGATCCCGGCCTCCCCGCAGAGCGTCAGTCCTATCTGCTCGATCAGGGGGAAGTGACCATTGCGCTCATCCAGTCTCGACTCCAAGCAAAGCTCCTGGCGCTGGGTCCGCTGACTAAGATTTCTGTCGACCTGGCAGGAGTGGGAGTCACTCCGCTGCCGCCGCTTGCGTCGATTCAGAAGCCAACCGACCTGGCCTATGTGATCTACACTTCGGGCTCTACTGGACTCCCAAAGGGAGTCATGATCGACCATCGCGGTGCGGTCAATACGATTCTGGATATCAATCGGCGCTTTGCGGTCTCGGAACAGGATCGAGTCCTGGCGCTGTCCGCGCTGAACTTCGATCTATCTGTCTATGACATATTTGGTCTGTTAGCCGTCGGTGGTGCCGTGGTTCTGCCGGATGCCGACCGACCCAAGGATCCGGCCCATTGGGCGGCGCAGATGGCCGAACACCGCGTCACGTTGTGGAACACGGTGCCAGCGCTGATGCAGCTCATGGTGGAGTACCTACAGGAGTCGCCGGCGCGTGTTCCCGATGGCTTGCGTACTGTGCTGCTGAGCGGCGACTGGATTCCGCTGAAGCTGCCGGAACAGGTGCGAGCGGTGTGGTCCGTGGCTCCTGAAATCGTCAGTCTGGGCGGCGCAACAGAGGCATCCATCTGGTCGATCTACCACCGAATCGCGAACATCGATCCGAGCTGGAAGAGCATTCCTTATGGCAAGCCCCTTTCCAATCAGAGCTTTCATGTACTCGACGGACAACTGCATCCTCGTCCGGTGTGGACGACAGGGGAGCTGTTCATCGGTGGGGTCGGACTGGCGCAGGGGTACTGGAAGGATCCGCAGAAGACCGAGGAACGCTTTGTGGAGACTCCGCTCCCTACCGGAGGAGAGCGCGGTTCGGAGTGCTGTCGATTGTACAGAACTGGCGACCTTGGACGCTATCTGCCCGACGGTTCGATTGAGTTTTTGGGCCGCGAAGACTTTCAAGTCAAGGTGAGCGGGTACCGGATCGAGCTGGGTGAAATCGAGCATCAGTTGTCCCAGCATCCTGCGGTGCAGCAGGCGGTGGTCTCGACGGTGGGCGAAGCACGCGGGCAGAAACAACTCGTGGCCTACGTGGTGCCGAGATCGCAGGACACCGACGCCGCCAAGACCCCAGGTCCGTCCCAGCGGGCAGACGGTCTGCTGACGCATCCCAACGCGCAAGGTGCCAGCGTGCTCCAGGATCCGGTGGAACGGCTGGAATTCAAGTTGAAGCAGCATGCGCTGCGCTCGATTCCAGGTGCGACCGTGATCGAGCTTGGAGCGGGCCCGGTCGATGAGGAACGGCGCAAGACCTACCTGGCGCGTCAGAGTTACCGGCAGTTTCAACAGGCCCCGATTGCGCGGGCCGACTTCTGCGGGCTGCTGAGCTTGCTGTCGCCGATTTCCCTGCCGGAAAGTCCGCTGCCGAAGTACCTGTATCCGTCTGCTGGAAGCCTCTATCCGGTGCAGACCTACGTGCAAATCCGGGCGAGTCGCATCGAGGGACTGGCACCTGGCTTCTACTACTACCAGCCTGTGGCCAGACAGTTGATCTGGCTGTCCGCTGGCGATGCGATGAACGCAGCGCTGCATGCGCCGGCCAATCGTCCTGCGGTGGAGTCGTCCGCATTTGCGATCTATCTGGTGGGGCAGTTGGCCGCGATTGCCCCACTCTATGGCAATTTGGCGCGAGACTTCTGCTTGCTGGAAGCGGGGTACATCGGCCAGCTGCTCATGGAGCATGCACCCGGACTGCACCTTGGTCTCTGTCCGATTGGCGCATTCGATGAGGAGAGCTTGTTTTCGGCGCTCCAGTTGACGGGCGACCAGATTCTGCTCCACAGCTTTGTGGGCGGCGGCATCAGCGACGTACAGCAAGCGGCATGGGGGGTCGAACTGGTGCAGTCCGTAGGGCGTTCGCAAGATCCGGTGAAGCTTGTCGCCGAGCTTCGCGAGTACCTGGGCTCGCGGCTGCCGGACTATATGGTTCCGACCCACTTCATGATGCTGGAGCGGCTGCCTCTGACCAGCAATGGCAAAGTGGATCGCAGCCTCCTTCCCCGAGTGCAGGACTCCGGCGCGCTGTCCGCTAATAAGATGGTCCTGCCCGAAAGTGAAGTGGAGCGACTGATCTGCGAGATCGTGGGACAGACGCTCCATCTCAGCGAGTGCGGGGTGACGACGAACTTCTTCGACCTCGGTGCGTCATCCCTGCACATCGTTCAGATCTTCAACAAGCTGCCGGACGCGATGAAGGCACGACTGTCGATCACGGATATGTTTCGGCTGCCGACGATACGTGCTCTCGCTGAGCAGATAGGCGCTCAGTCGCTGACGCCATCCAAAGCTGCGTCCGCCGTCGTGGACCAAACGCAGCAACACCAGGATCGCGGCAAGGCCCGCCGACTCGCCCGGTCGCGCACGTAATGCGTCCACCGAGCGATCCTCCAGAAACCGTGAGAGTTGTATGAGCGATCTCTTCGACAGCAGCGAGCAAGAGAACCAGGACGTTGCGATCATCGGCATCGCGCTACGCTTCCCCGGTGCCAGCGACCCGGAGTCGTTTTGGCAGAACTTGCGCAGTGGTGTCGAGTCGCTGAGCCATTTTTCGGATGCGGAGCTGCGCGCTGCTGGTATCGCGCCAGCCAGCTTTGCGCAGCCGGGCTACGTGCGTTCCGGATTTGTCGTTGAGCACATTGACCTATTCGACGCCGAGTTCTTCGGCTTCAGTCGTCGTCAGGCCGAGCTGACGGACCCTCAGCAGCGACTCTTTCTGGAGTGCGCATGGGAAGCCCTGGAGCGTGCCGGCATCGACCCAGCGCGTGCCCCTGGCCCGATAGGCATCTATGCCGGGTCCAGCTTATCGAGCTACCTGCTTCGCTATTACGCCACGATGCAGAAGCTCGACGGTTCGGCGAACAAGCTGCAGATGCTCATCGGCAATGACAAGGACTATCTCGCCAGTCAAGCCGCCTATCGACTGGGCCTGACCGGACCCTGCGTGAGTGTCCAGACCGCCTGTTCGACGGGCCTTGTTGCCACCCATCTCGCCTGTCAAAGCCTGCTTGGTCGCGAGTGTGACGTTGCCTTGGCGGGGGCTGTCACCCTGCGCGTGCCGCAGAAGACCGGGTATCTGTACGAAGAGGGCGCGCTCTTCTCTCCTGATGGCCACTGCCGGGCGTTCGATGCGCAGGCCCATGGCACGGTCGCAGGCAATGGCGTCGCGATGATCGTGATGAAGCGGCTGCGGGATGCCTTGGCCCAGCGCGACAACATCTTGGCCGTCATCAAGGGCTCAGCGATAAACAATGATGGCTCGCTCAAGATTGGCTATACCGCGCCCAGCGAAGACGGGCAGGCCAACGTAATTGCCGAGGCACTCGGGGTCGCGGATGTCGATCCTGAATCGATCACGTATATCGAGACGCACGGCACTGGTACGCCGCTCGGTGATCCCATTGAGATCGCGGCCCTCAAGCGTGCCTTTGGGAACTCCCAGGGCAAACGGAATCACTGCGCCATCGGCTCGCTCAAGACCAACATCGGACACTTGGAGAACGCCGCGGGCCTGGCTGGACTGATCAAGACCGTGCTGGCGCTGTGCCATCGAGAGCTGCCCCCCAGCCTGCATTTCTCCTCGGCAAAGCCGCAGCTCGGGCTGGCCGACAGTCCTTTTTATGTCAATCACCGGCTTACGCCGTGGCGACCTCCCCAAGGAGCGGTCGGGGCGCGACGGCGTGCCGGAGTCAGCTCCTTTGGCATTGGCGGCACCAATGCGCACGTCATCGTGGAGGAAGCACCGCCGCCGCTTCCCTCCCGACAGGCTCCAGGGACTGCTGCCCGTCCGCTGCACTTGCTTCCCATCAGCGCCAAGAGCAGCGAGGCATTGACCGAGCTCGCCTCCCGCTACGTTGATTTTTTACCCGGTGCGCCGGACGAGTGGGCGGACATCTGCTTTACCGTCGGGGTTGGACGAACACACTTTTCCCATCGCGCTGCAATCGTGGCGGCAGACAAGAAACAGGCCGTAGCGCAACTGCAAGCCCTGCGGGATGAGGCCGCCACAGAGCCGCGAGTACTACCCAGCTCGACGGGTAAGCGGCGACCCCGGATCGCCTTTTTGTTTACCGGACAGGGGTCTCAATACCTGGGAATGGGACGCGAACTGTATGAAACCCACTCCCTGTTCCGCCAGACGATAGACACCTGTGATCAGTTGCTGCGACGGTACATGGGGCGGTCGCTGACGGCACTGCTATATCCACGCGAACCGAGTGTCGAGAGGGCTCTGCTCGATTCCCATACCTGCGGGCTCACAGCCAACTTTGCGATTGAATGCGCGTTGGTCACCCTCTGGCGCTCGTGGGGTATCGAGCCCGATCTGGTGTTAGGTCATAGCCTGGGAGACTTCGCTGCGGCCTATGCAGCGGGCGTTCTCAGCCTCGAAGATGGCCTCCAACTGGTAACGGAGCGCGGACGACTGATGGAGCTGGCCCACGGCGCGATGGTGTCGGCGATTGCCTCGGTTGCGGACGTGTCACCGCTGGCTGCCCGCTATCCCGATGTGTCCGTAGCCGTCGTCAATGCTCCGAAAAGCGTTGTGCTATCAGGGACGACCACCAGCATCACTCAACTGGCCCTTGAGCTGACGCAGGCTGGCTTCAAGAACCAGATCTTGACGATTCCGGTTCCCGCACATTCGTCTCTGCTCGACCCGGTTCTCCATCGCTTCGAAACGGTGGTGCGGAGAGTGACGCTTCGCACGCCAACGGTGGCCGTGATATCGAGCATGACCGGGGGCCTGGTGACCAGCGAGCTGATCCATCCCAGCTATTGGCGGGATCACCTGCGCAACCCCGTGCGCTTTGCCGACGGAGTTACAACGCTATCTCAGCAAGGTATCGATTTCTGCATCGAGATCGGCCCGAAGCCCACGCTCCTAGGAATCGTTGGACAGTGCGTAGAAGGAAGCGTGCTCCCATCGCCGGTCCTCCTGCCGAGTTTGCGCGACAAGCGCCCCGACTGGCAGCAGCTGTTGGAGAGTGTCGCCGAGCTATATGTCCACGGAGTAGACCTCAACTGGAGTGCTCTGTACGGGGACGAAGCTCGTCGCAAAGTGGTCGTGCCTACCTATCCCTTCCAGCGCACGCGCTACTGGATCGATGCAGAGCCGGCGCAGGACATGGTGAGTCCCCCAAGCTCGCTCCCGCAGGATGCCATCGATGCACGATCGGACTCTTCCGCGACCGCTGCCACGGGCGGCGATCTCTATGAACTGATCTGGCGCCCCTCCGCTGAGCTTGGCAGTGGGAAGATGGCTGCACCTTGGGAGGTTGCGGAAACGCTGCGTGCCGGGCCGCTCCTCTCTGCTTTTGCGCAAGATGCCCGGTCACGGCGCTATCAAGCAGAGATGGCCGCGCTCGATGCGCTCAGCATGACGTACATGCGGCGCGCTCTGGAGCAGCTCGGGGCGCTGACGTCCGTGCCCTCGCCGGATCTATCGGTACTGGGATCGCGGCTGGGCGTCGTGCCCGCCTATCAACGACTGTTCGTGCACTGGCTACACACCGTTTCCGCCCAAACGCAGGCCATCGAACCAGCAGGGCTGGCCCCTTCACGTTGGGAGAACGAATCCCTGGTGCAGTACGAAGCGCAGCTCCTGCTTCGTTGTGGGGAACGACTGGCGGAGGTGCTGACGGGCCGCTGCGACCCCCTGACACTGCTCTTTCCCGATGGTGATGCCAGCGGAGCCGCGCCGCTGTACAGCGTCTCTCCGGAGTCCCAGTTGGTCAACGCGTTGGCGCAGCAAGCGGTGGCGATGGTGCTGGCCGCGCTGCCCCTGGGAAGACGGCTGCGGGTGCTGGAGGTAGGAGCCGGCAGTGGCGGAACGACGGCCGGTATCTTGCCCCTGCTGCATGGGCATCCCGTAGATTATGTATTTACAGATATCTCTCCGTTTTTTATCAACAAAGCGAAGGCTCGATTCCATGATTTTCCATTTGTTCAGTATCAGTCGTTAGATATTGAAAAGCCGATTTCTCCGCAGTTGCACGGTTCGTTCGACATTGTCCTGGCGGCCAACGTGCTTCATGCGACGCGGGATCTGGCGCAGACGCTGGCGAATGTCCGGGCGATGCTGGCCCCGGACGGGATGCTGGTCCTGATCGAGGGTACTTCGGCCCGCCCCTGGCTGGATGTGACCTACGGTTTGACCACCGGCTGGTGGCGCTTTGCGGATGCGGGGCTGCGTCCCGACTATCCGCTACTCGATCCCGAGGCGTGGCGGGCTGTGCTGGAAAGGAACGGTTTCGTTCAACCCACCGCGCTGGTGCCGGACGGAGGCACCCAGGCGGTCATGTTGGCGCGCAGCTCCGCGACATCTAGTCCTCGACTAGCGGTGGCAGCGAGCCCCCCTGAACGCTGGTTGATCCTCGGGGATGGGAGCGGCGTGGGGCAACAACTGGCGGCGGGTCTGCGCGCACGCGGCCACGACTGTCGGCTGCTGGGTTCAGAGGATGGTTTCGATGCTGTATTCGCTGAAGCGGAGTCTGCTCCATTGTCCGGGGTGGTCGACCTAGTAGAACTGGACGGTGGCTCGCCCGAAACGATGTCGAGCGCGGCGATGGAGTCCGAGACCTTGCTTCACTGCCAGCGCTCACTTGCGCTGGTCCAGCGACTGCTGGGACTCCGCGACAGCACTCCGGCTTTGTGGATGGTGACCCGTGGAGCGGTGGCGGTGGCCGCAGAAGATGCGCTCGGTGGCCTGGCGCTGGCACCACTGTGGGGGCTCGGCAAGGTCATCGCGCTGGAGCACAAAGAGATCTGGGGCGGGCTTATCGACTTGCCCGCATCCCCTGAAGCAGACGAGGCGGAACGCCTGCTGTCGGTCCTCACTGCGCGCAGTGCGGAAGATCAGGTCGCCGTGCGGAGTGGGAAGGTGTTCGTGCCGCGTCTGGTTCGCTATCAGGCGACCACGACAGCGTCGATGCGCTTTCGTCCCGACCGGACGTATCTGTTGACCGGTGGTTTCGGTTTCCTCGGGCGAGCTTTTGCAGAACGGATGGTCGCAAGCGGTGCGCGTCATCTGGTGCTGGTCGGTCGCCATGTGGCAGGGCATGAAGCGACCGTACACAAGCTTGAGGCGGCTGGCGCGCAGGTGCTGACGGTTTCTGCGGATGTTGCAAGCGCGACCGAGATGGCCCGCTGCCTGGAGACCGTCCGAACCACCATGCCGCCTCTTGCGGGCATCGTGCATGCGGCAGGGATCACGATTTATCAGACCCTGCAGGCCATGCAGCCGCACGAGCTTGCTGCGATGTTGCGACCCAAGCTCGTCGGGGCCTGGGTGCTGCATGAGCTGACGAAACAGCTACCGCTCGACTTCTTCGTGAGCTTTTCTTCGGCAGGATCAGTCTGGGGTGCCAAGGGACAAGGCCACTACGCAGCGGCCAACCAGTTCCTCGATGGCTTTGCTTCTTACCGGCGACACCTGGGCTTGCCCGCAGTGACCATCAACTGGGGGACCGTCGCTGGGGAGCGAATGGCGACCGATGAGTACTTTCAGTGGTTGACGAAGATCGGCATGGGGGATCTGGGGCTCGACCGGGCCTTCTCTGCCTTTCAGCAGGCGATCACCTGCCAGGGGCCGCAGCTGATCGCCGCCAACATGGATTGGAGCCGTTTCCGTGAGATTTACGAAGTGCGCGGTCCCCGTCCGCTACTCCAGGAACTGCCCCGACAACCTGCGAGCGCTGCCGCCACTCCGCTAACCCGTGCGCCGGCTACACTGCTGCCGGTGCTCGCGGCGACGCCCGCGGGTGAACGGCTGAGCGTGGTGACGACGCTACTGCAACAAGAAGTCGGCCAGGTCTTAGGGGAGACCCGAACGCTCGATATCCGGCTTGGCTTTTCGGATCTGGGCCTCGATTCACTGATGATGGTCGAGCTGGTCGGGCGGCTAAAAGCGAAATTGGGATTGAGCTTACCAACCACGCTGGCATTTGATTATGCCAATATCGAAAACCTCGCGGTCTATCTGTTACAGCGCATTCTTGGAGAGCAGGAAATGCCGCTCTCTGCGCCATCTTCCAAAGTTGATCCGGCCTTGGGTATGGACCAGATGGAAACAGCAGAAACCGATCAGAGCGATGATATCGAGACCTTGATTCAGCAAGAGCTGGCTGAGATCCAGCGCCTACTGAAATAGAGCCAAAATGACTGCAAAAATAGAACGGGCGAACCCGACTGCTGTGTTGCAACAGACCCTTGTGGCTCTCAAGGAGGCACGGGCCAAGCTGGCACAGCTCAAGGAGCCGATCGCGATCGTTGGCATGAGCTGTCGCTTTCCCGGTGCGCCTTCGCTGGATGCCTACTGGGATCTCTTGCGAAACGGAGTGGATGCCATCAGCGAAGTGCCAACATCGAGATGGGATATTGATTTATATTACGATCCAAATCGCGATGTGCCGGGAAAGTGTTATACGCGCAGCAGTGGCTTCATTGCAGACGTAGATCGGTTCGATCCAAGCTTTTTCGGCATTTCTCCCCGTGAAGCGCAGTGGATGGATCCGCAGCATCGACTGCTCCTAGAAGTCAGTTGGGAGGCGCTAGAAAATGCCTCCATCGTGCCTGGCTCGTTACGTGGTACGGCAACCGGCGTCTTCATTGGCATTACAATGAGCGACTATGCGCGTTTATTGACGAAGAATGGAGATCTGTCGCAAATCGGACTTCACCATATTACAGGCAACAATCTGAATGCTGCGGCCGGGCGACTGTCTTACACGTACGGTCTGCAAGGTCCGGCTCTGGCGGTCGACACGGCCTGTTCGTCCTCGCTGATGGCGCTGCACCTGGCCTGTCAGAGCCTGCGCAACGGCGAATGCAGCATGGCGCTGGCCGGTGGAGTCAACCTGGTCTTGTTGCCCGACGGACTGGTCGCTGGCTCACGGGCTCACACCTTGGCACCCGACGGACGGTGCAAGTCCTTTGATGCGGCTGCTGATGGCTATGTGCGAGGCGAGGGCTGCGGTGTCATCGTCCTTCAGCGTCTGTCCGATGCACGCGCCAGCGGGAACACGATCTTGGCGGTCATTCGTGGCTCGGCGGCGAACCAAAACGGCCAGAGCAGCGGCTTCACGGTGCCAAACGGGCTTGCCCAGCAGGCGGTCCTTCGCCAAGCCCTGGCCCAGGCGACGCTGGAGCCTTCGGACGTCACCTACGTGGAGGCGCACGGGACCGGCACCTCACTGGGAGATCCAATCGAGATCCGTGCCATTGGGGCGGTCATGGGCACTCAGCGAGAGGCTCCCATCTATGTCGGCACCGTGAAGACCAACATTGGTCATCTGGAGTCGGCGGCAGGTATCGCAGGCGTGATCAAGACGGTCCTTAGCATGCAGCACGAGGAGATTCCACCGAACCTGCATTTTAAGACCCCCAATCCACACATTCCGTGGGATGAGCTAGCAGTCCAAGTTCCGACGGAGCGCATGCGCTGGCCAGCGGAGCGTAAGCGTGTAGCTGGGGTGAGCTCCATCGGGGTCAGTGGGACCAATGTCCATGTTCTGCTTGAAGCTGGCACTACCGAACCCTCCGGATCTGCGGTCGCGGCGGTCAGAAACCAGCGGTCTTGGGATCTGCTTACGCTGAGCGCGAAGAGCGAAGCGGCTTTGCGTGCGCTCTGCGAACGCTATGTTCACTGTTTCAAGGCGCAGCCCGCGCTCGCTTGGGCGGCGGTCTGCTCCACCTCGCACACGGGTCGGTCTCACTTTCCGCACCGAATGAGCATCGTGGCGAACTCGGTAGCCGTGGCCGCCCAGGCGATGACTGCTCAGCTAGCGGACTCTTCTTGCGACCCCTCCATCGCCATCGGCCAGGTTTCAGCAAGTGGCCGTCCCAAGCTCGCCTTCCTGTTTACCGGCCAGGGCTCGCAATACGCTGGCATGGGGCAAGAGCTGTACTCGACGCAGCCAGCCTTCCGACAGGTGCTCGATCGATGCGAAGCGAGTTTTCTGCAGCAAGTCGGACGGTCGCTGCTCGATCTTATCTATCCGGCCAGTGGCACTGCGCACAAAGACCTGCTCGCCTCGCACCACTGCGGCCAGGCGGTGAACTTCGCCATCGAGTGTGCACTGGTCGAGTTGTGGCGTGCCTGGGGGATCGAGCCCGACGTCGTATTGGGACACAGCCTGGGCGACTTCGCTGCAGCCTACGCAGCGGGCGTCCTGCGTCTGGAGGATGGTCTGCGGCTGGTCACACTTCGCGGACAGCTCATGGAGCGGGCCGCAGGGATGATGTTCTCCGTGATCGCATCTGCCGACGAGCTGGCTCCGTTTCTGGCGAGCTGTGAGGCAGTCACGATCGCGGCGATCAATGGACCCAAGAGCGTCGTGATCTCGGGAAACGAGGCGCAGACGAGCGAGGTGGCGGAGC